>Ga0208566_1000127_pt1 | contig 54701 bp, 52 predicted proteins | sample PL_2010_150m_FD_184159 | JGI IMG/M metagenome (GOLD analysis project Ga0208566, IMG submission 184159) | Freshwater microbial communities from Powell Lake, British Columbia, Canada to study Microbial Dark Matter (Phase II) - PL_2010_150m... | ecosystem: Environmental > Aquatic > Freshwater >...
ATTTTAGAGACCGGCAACGTGGTCAAAGAGGCAGTAGCTGCAGATCTACTCAACGACCCAGCAGTGCGCGAGGCATATCTCGGAACTGGCGCACACACGTAGGCCTTTTGTAACCTAAAAGTAATCATTTCCAGCTTGTTTCAGTTGTGAGTTTTAGCCGCCTGCCTCTACCCTTGAACCTTCCCCATCCCGGGACAGCATAAAACCTATAGGAAGGCTCCACATGAATAAGAAGATCCAACGGTCCCTCGCCGTTGTTTCTGCCGCTGCGCTAGTTCTTGGCGTTTCAGCAGTTTCATCAGCGATGGCAGCACCAAAGACTGTGTACTTAGCGTTTCAGGCTCCACTAACTGGACCTAACGCACTTACAGGTCAAGATGAATTAACTGGTGCAAAGTTTGCACTGTCAGAGTACAACGCAACAAACCCATCAATTAAGGTTGAGCTTGTATTAGCCGATGACCAGGGAGATCCAACAGTTGCAGCGTCAGTTGCTCCTGGAATTGCATCTAACAAGGCAATCATCGGTCTTATCGGACCTGCATACTCAGGCGCAACACAGGCCTCACTTCCTTCATACAAGGCGGCAGGGCTTCCAATGATTTCAATGTCAGCAACACGTGTATCACTTACAGATCCAAAGGCAGCTGTTAACGGCTTCCCAATCTTTAAGCGTGTTGTAGCTAACGATAAGTTCCAAGGTCCAGCTCTAGTCCGTTATGCAACTAAGGGTGTTGCAACACCTAAGGTCTACCTAGTTGATGACGTCAGCGCATACGGCGCCGGTCTTGCAGATTATGCAAAGAAGACAATCACATCTGCAATGGCTGTTGGAAAAGACTCGGTTCCGGTCAACACAAGTGATTACACATCAGTAGTTGCAAAGGTGAAGGCATCAGGAGCTAACGTAGTTATCTACTGTGGCTATGCACCAGATGCAGCTAAGTTTGTTAAGGCACTTCGCGATGGTGGATACACCGGCATATTTGCATCAGGAGATGGAACTCTAAAGGCTGACTTCCCAGTTAACGCTGGTAAGGCTGCTGCAGAAGGAACTCGCCTTACAGCTGCAGATGTTCCTTTTGAGAACTTAGTTACAGCTGCACAAATGGCTGCATACACAAAGCTCACAGGAATCAAGGTTCCAGGAACATATGTAACATCAACTTACAATGCTACAAACATCTACCTTACGTGCATCAAGCAGGGCAAGACCTCACGTGCTGGTATGCAGAACTGCATCACTAGTGGTGCGTTCAAGGGTGTTGCCGGAGACACAATCAAGTTCGACCGTTATGGTGACATCATCGGTGGAGCAGCAGTTGGCGCCTTCGTAATCAAGGATGGAAAGATCGCATACGTAGCGGTCGCTTAAGTAGTAACAAGTAGTATCAAATAATCGCAGCCACCCCTAGGTCTAGATATCTAGACTTAGGGGTGGCTGCGATTACTACAATGAAGTGGATAACATGAATTTCTCGGTATTGAGCTCGCAGTTCTGGTCGCTTTGTCTTCAAGGAGTGGCCCTTGGATTTATCTACGTTTTAATTTCACTCGGTTACACCATGGTTTATGGAGTACTACGCCTGATTAACTTCGCTAACTCAGAAGTTGTCATGATGGGAACGTTTGCAACCGTTGTAGCAGAGGTAGCAATTCTTAAAAATGTCTCAACCTCGGATCCGCTGCATGGATTCCGATTGGTTTACACGCTAGCTTTCGCCCTGGTTTTCTCTTCACTAATCTGCGGACTCCTAGGAGTTTTAGTTGAACTCGTCGCATATCGACGCTTACGCGCACTTGGCACTAATCGACTTGCCAGTTTAATTTCAGCAATCGCAGTTTCTATAGTTCTATCTGAAGCTGCGCGTATTTATACACACTCGGCGCCTGTGACCTCACCACGTTTACTTGAGAAGTGGTCTTTCGGAGAGCTGGGCGGAGCTAATTTTCGAATCGATACAGTGATGATTATCGTCGCTGGTTCACTAATATTCTTTGCCCTCGATCGCTTCGTCAATCGCTCACGGTTGGGTAAAGCTATTCGTGCTGTATCGATGAGTGAAGAGAACTCAAAGTTGATGGGTATTAACCTCAACCGTGTTATTTCATTAACTTTTTTTATCGGCGGACTTACAACTGGAGCCGCCGCTTTCTTCTACACAACCGTTTATGAAACTACCCAGTTCAACGTGGGATTCAACCTGGGCCTTGCTGCATTCACGGCGGCGGTACTGGGTGGAATTGGCAATCTACGTGGCGCTTTTTATGGTGGAATTTTCCTCGGAGTCCTGGAGCAGTTCTCTTCTGCAATTCTGGGTTCACAGTGGAAGTCTGTGACAGTTTTCTTAGTTCTTGTCCTAGTTCTACTCATCAAACCAAGTGGCATCTTCGGTGAAGCTGTCCAGCAAACGAGAACATGATGTTAAACATTCGCGATAAAGGTGCTTCTATCTGGGAAAACTGGAGCCGCACTAAGCGTGTCACTTTTGTTTTAATTGTAATCGCCGTAGTGGCATTTTTGCCCTATGCAGGCACTTTCCCTGCCACAAGTTTCCTGAATACACCAATTACTTCATATCAAGCAGTATTGGTTTATCCAATAGCAATGTTTGTTCTCATGGCTTTGGGTTTAAATATTGTGGTGGGAAAGTCAGGTCTTCTCGATCTTGGTTATGTTGCATTCTTTGCCATCGGTGCCTACACGATGGGAATTCTTGGAACAACCACTCATTTGAATACTTGGGAAATCTTGCCAATCGGTATTGGTTTTGCCATGCTCGCTGGATTGATTTTAGGTCTGCCTGCTCTGCGTTTGCGCGGTGACTATCTAGCGATCGTAACCTTAGGTTTTGGCGAGATAGTCAGAATTATCGCCTTAAACCTTACCCAAACTGGAGGTCCAAATGGAGTTGTAGGAATTCCAAATCCACCTCCGATCTTTGGTGAAAAATTTGGTCTTGAAGATCATGCGGGATATTTCTGGGTTATCTTTGTGATGATCTTGTTGGTAATTTGGATGGTGCGTCGCTTTACCGTTCGTCGTCCAGGACGTGCGTGGGAGGCGATTCGCCAAGATGAAGATGTCGCGGCATTAATGGGCGTCAACTTACTCGTCTATAAACTGTGGTCATTTAGTATCGGCGCAGCTATTGGCGGTGCCGCCGGCGTGATTTATGCCTCTAAAGTAATGTTTATCGCCCCCGACATGTTTACCTTCAACGTTTCAGTTCTTATTTTAGCCTGCGTCGTCTTTGGCGGAATGGGAAATATGTGGGGTGTTATTTTAGGTGCATCTATTTTGGCTTATCTACCTGAGCGAATTCGATTCATCAGCAACTCTCGGCAACTCGTTTTTGGCTTAGTCCTTTTAGTGATTATGAATATTCGCCCTGATGGACTTTTGCCGCGCAAGAAGCGCGAAAAAATTAAGCAGAAGGAGGCTAAGTAAATGAGTGAAAAACTCCTTGAACTCAAGGAATTAACGATGCAATTTGGTGGCGTAACTGCACTAAACAAGGTCAACCTGGATGTCTATAAAGGAGAGATTTGCGCGCTCATTGGGCCTAACGGAGCTGGCAAGACCACGGTCTTTAATGTGATCACCGGTGTATATCAGGCGACATCGGGTGAGATAATTTTCAAAGGCGAAAATATTTTGGGGCGTAAGCGTCATCACATCACAAAGTTTGGAATGGCACGTACGTTCCAGAATGTTCGCTTGTGGGGAGAGATGACTGCACTTGAAAATGTCATTACAGCAACTGATGTGCATAAGCGTTCTGGATTACTAGGTGCACTCTTTGGTTTTCCGCGTTCACGCCGTGAAGAAGCAGAAGATCGTATTCGTGCGCAGGAGCTCTTAGACTTTATGGGTATTGGACATCGTGCCGACCAATTGGGAAAGAATCTTCCTTATGGAGACCAACGTCGCCTAGAGATTGCCCGAGCGATGGGAACCTCACCCCAACTCCTTCTCCTTGATGAGCCTGCTGCTGGCTTTAATCCAGCGGAGAAAGTTGAGCTTGCAGCGCTGATTAAGAAGATTCGCGATGCTGGATATACCGTTCTTTTAATCGAGCACGACATGTCGCTGATCATGGGAATCTCAGATCGCGTCGCCGTTCTAGATTTTGGCATCAAGATCGCCGATGATCTGCCAAGTAAAGTTCAAAACGATCCCAAGGTTATTGAGGCCTATTTAGGAGTTCCTGCCGATGCGTCTTGAAATTAAAGATCTCCATGTTCACTACGGCAAGATCGAGGCGATCAAAGGAATCTCCGTTGTAGTCAATGAGGGTGAGATCGTTACCTTGATCGGTGCTAACGGCGCCGGCAAGACGACAACGCTTAAGACCATCTCAGGACTTCGTAAAGTCTCAAGTGGTGCGATCTTATTTGATGGTCAAGATATCTCTAAGCTGCCAGCACATGAGCGAGTAGATCTTGGAATCTCACAGGCACCAGAGGGCCGGGGAATCTTTCCTGGAATGACTGTGCTAGAAAATCTTGAGATGGGAAAGTTTCATCGCAAGAACCGCCGCAATGAGATGAATGAAGATCTCGATAAGATCTATGAACTCTTTCCACGCCTGAAAGAGCGCACATCTCAGGCCGGTGGAACGCTATCTGGGGGAGAGCAGCAGATGTTAGCTATTGGCCGCGCCCTGATGGCAAGACCCAAGGTCTTGCTCCTTGATGAGCCATCGATGGGACTTGCACCTCAGATGATCGCCAATATCTTTCGCATCATTACCCAGATTAATAAGACCGGAGTAACTATCTTGCTAGTGGAGCAAAATGCCCAGCAAGCGTTGCAGCGCGCACACCGTGCCTATATTTTAGAGACCGGCAACGTGGTCAAAGAGGCAGTAGCTGCAGATCTACTCAACGACCCAGCAGTGCGCGAGGCATATCTCGGAACTGGCGCACACACTTAGCGTTCAGCCAAGATTAAGCAAGTAATACGAGCAGTACATGTACGTTGACCTTCTTCGTTGGTAATAATAATCTCCCAACTACACAATGTTTTACCTAAAGAAATAGCAGTTGCAACACCTGTCACAAGTCCAGTAGTTGCAGACTTATGATGAGTCGCATTGATATCGACTCCCACAATTTTGCGAGTAGGACCGGCATGAAGTGAGGTTCCAATGGAACCTAAACTCTCAGCAAGAACTACATTTGCTCCGCCATGTAATAGACCCATGGGTTGTGTATTTCCATCCACCGGCATGGTTCCAACTATGCGACCCTCTGCAGCTTCAGTAATAACGATGCCCATTTTTTGATCCAGTGCACCGCTACCGCGCTCCTTATAAAACTTAAGAAACTCTTCATTGATCATGAGAAGTATTCTAGTGGGCAACCTAAGATGTGCCCATGAGCAAACGCCTATTACTAATCGATGGGCACTCAATGGCATATCGAGCTTTCTACGCCTTGCCGGCAGAAAACTTCACGACCGCCTCGGGCCAACACACCAATGCAATCTATGGCTTTGCAACGATGTTGTTATCACTTTTGACAACCGAGAAACCTACGCACGTGGCAGTGGCCTTTGATGTGTCTAGAAAAACCTTTAGATCTGAAATCTTTCCTGACTATAAGGCCAATAGAAGCAAGACTCCCGATGAATTCCGTTCACAAATGAGCTATTTACACGATCTGGTGACCGCGTTTGGAATATCCCAGTTTGAAGTTGAGGGCTTTGAGGCCGACGATATTTTGGCAACAATTGCTAAGCAGGCCGAGCGCGAGGGCGCTGATGTACTTATTTGCACTGGAGATCGTGACTCTTTTCAGCTTGTCAATGAAAATACAACAGTTCTCTATCCCAAACGTGGTGTGAGTGATTTAGCCCGTATGACCCCCGATGCAGTGCAGGAAAAGTATGGGATGTCGCCGGCGCAGTATCCAGATTTTGCAGCACTGCGCGGTGACCCAAGCGATAACCTGCCATCAGTTCCGGGTGTTGGAGAAAAAACTGCCGCTAAATGGATCGTGGAATACGGTTCGCTTAAGGAGCTTTTATCTAACGTTGATAAGTTAGCCGGCAAAGTTGGTCAGTCTCTTCGCGATTCAATTGACAGCGTGATTCAAAATAGTGAGCTAACTAAATTGGTCGATGATGTTCCCCTTGACCTATCTATAGATACCCTTGAATGGGTAGGAGTAGATGAATCACAAACCAACCCACTTTTCGAAGTTTTAGAGTTTAAGACGTTAAAAGATCGCTTGAAGCCAATTCTTATAAAGGCTGAGCAGTCTTCTTTTCCATCACCAGAGTTCACTTTATTTGCAGAAGATATTCATGAAGGTGCTATCACTGCTGATGCCGCCTCAAAACGAATAGCAGGGCATTCCGGAGAAATTGCGATCAGCTTTTCGCTTCATGAAGAAAAACTCAATCGCTATGCCGTGGCTCTGTCGCCGGAGGATATTTTTCTTGTGCATGAATCCACCATGGGGGATTGGGCTTCTAACCCTAAAATCAAAAAACTAGTGCACGATGCTAAATCTCTCGCTCGTATCAATGCCATGAGTGGAGTTGAGTTCGATACAGCCATTGCTGCTTACTTAGTAAACCCTGGAACCCGATTATTAGAGCTGAGAGATATACAAGAGCGATGGGGTGATGGTTCAGTCATCAGTGCATCTTCACCTGAGCAAGAGTTATTGACTTCAGCTCGAGTGCTTTTCTCTCTGCGGGATTCGCTCACACGAGAGTTAAAGGAGCGCAATCTACTTGAGCTCTTCTCCACCATGGAGCTTCCGATTGCCGAACTGCTAGCTCGAATGGAAAGCATCGGCGTAGCCGTAAACCGAAAAGAGTTAGAAAAACTATTTGCTTTTTTTGAGGGAGAAGTAATACGAGAAACTAAAGCCGCCTATGATTCGGTGGGTCATGAATTCAACGTCGCATCTCCAAAGCAGCTTCAGGTAGTCCTCTTTGATGAACTCAAACTACCTAAGACCAAGAAGATCAAAACCGGGTTTACCACCGATGCTGAGAGTTTAGATTGGCTGCGCGAAAAAACTGGCCACCCGCTACTTACCCATCTGCTTCGAATTCGTGAAACGAAGAAACTTAGTTCAACTGTCGAGGGCTTGATCAGTGAGATTGCACCAGATGGGCGAATCCATACCCATTTTCAGCAGACCGTTGCGGCAACTGGACGTTTATCATCGACGGGGCCAAACTTACAAAACATACCTGTACGCACCGAAGAAGGTCGCACAATTCGAAATGCTTTTATTGCGGGTAAAGATTATGTCGGTTTATTAACTGCCGACTATAGCCAAATCGAAATGCGCATCATGGCGCATCTATCCAACGATGAGAAACTACTGGCCGCCTTTGAATCCGGTGAAGATTTGCATGCCACGATTGCATCAGTAATTTTTGGCATTAAAGCCCATGATGTTGATTCCGAGATGCGTCGACAGATTAAGGCGATGTCGTATGGTCTGGCATATGGCCTCTCTTCTTACGGTCTCTCGGCGCAGTTAGATATCAGCCCGGGCGAGGCGCAGGGCTTAATGGATACGTACTTCCAGCGCTTTGGTGGAATACGCGATTATTTAAAAACGGTAGTTGAGGATGCACGAAAAGTTGGATACACCGAGACCATTATGGGGCGCCGACGTTATCTTCCCGATTTAATGAGTGATAATCGAATGCGTCGTGAAGTCGCTGAGCGTATGGCACTCAATGCACCTATTCAAGGCTCGGCTGCCGACATAATAAAAATGGCGATGCTGAAGGTAGATAGCGCTTTTCATGGTGGTGGATATAAGTCCCGATTACTTTTGCAGATTCATGACGAATTGATTATTGAAGTTGTTAAAGGCGAAGAGACTGAGATTACTGAGCTCGTCAAGCGTGAGATGGGTGCGGCTTATCCTCTGCGTGCACCCTTAGATGTCAGTGCGGGCCTTGGTTTAACGTGGCATGAGGCCGCACATTAGGTAGTTGCGGGGGCGTTACCTTCCATAGCTGCCGTATCTTCTTCTGCAGTTGGAATTCGATCGGCAGCGATTAAACGTTTTTTACCAATAGTTAACACGATATTGCCCATGCCAATGGATACAGCGGTCAGTGCTAAACAGAACTGTGGCGAGATAGTGTCTGAGAGCACACCGCCAACGGCTGCGCCAAGTGACATGACACTTCCTTCAACGGTCCAAAGCCAAGCCATATAAGAAACTGCTGAACCTTTTGGTCGAACCGCTTCCATAACTTCCCAGTAAAAAACTTGAATTGCTCCACCAACGAAACCTAGACAGGCACCCGCAATTGCCATAGACCAGCCTGGATATGTAAATGCCATCGGTATGGCAACAAGAAACCACATGAAGTAGGTACGACGTAATGCAAGTAATGAAGAGGTACGTTTAGAAATTAGACCTGCCACTAATCCACCGATTATGCTTGAAATTCCCATGGCAGCAAAAACCCATGCTGTGCGATGTGCAACGTTTTCTATCGTTGCATAAGCTGGAACGGCAACATCAAAGAGCCCCCACCCGAAGCCGATAAAAGATCCCTCTAACATCATCAAACGCAGTGCAGGGTTATTCCATAATGAAGCGGCACCCTTCTCCTTTTTCTCAGGTTTCCAATCACGTGATACTGGAACCATTGCTAAAGCGCCACCACCAATACTCATAAAGATGGCGGCTGTAAGAAGTGGACTTCCTGGATGGATGGAAAGTGCGAGCGACGTGGCAATCACTGGGCCGATGACACCAGCGGTATTCATAACGGAAGAGTCAACGGCATAAGCTGTGCGAAGAAAATCAGCGGGAACAATTGTCTTCCACAAAGGTCGGACTGAAAGATTTATCGGTGGCGCAGTGAGTCCCATCAGAATTGCCATTCCAACAATTACATGTGATGAGTGAGAAGCATTTACAACAATCATCATCGTGGCATAACCAGGGACCAGAATTCGAAGCGGCCATTTTTGTCCGTACTTATCAATGACAGAGCCACGGATTCCAGCTGTAAATGAGCCGGCCAAAGAGTTTGCCCCAATGACTAATCCGGCCAAGGCAATCGAGCCAGTCTCTTGCTGGGCTTTGAAGAAAAGGGATAAGCCCACCATGCCGTAAGCCACTCGAGCCGGGAATGCAGCCAGTACCAATACCCAGACATTGGGAATCGAAAATAGTTGCCGGTAGCGCTTCATAGGTGAGACATTCTATTGATTACGCGTGATTTCTGATGGGGATTTGCTCCTTTATATGCTTAAACCGTACTCTTGCCCTCCAGCCGCGAAAGCGGAAACTACTACTCATCTATCCCTACGGAGCTCACTTGTCTACAACACCAGTAATTGCAGTAAATGACATTGGATCAGCCGAAGATTTTCTAGCGGCAATTGAAGGAACAATTCGAAATTTTAATGACGGAGATCTCGTCACAGGAACAATCGTTCAAGTTGGTCGCGAAGAAGTTCTTGTCGATATTGGCTACAAGACCGAGGGTGTAATCCCTTCCCGTGAGCTTTCAATTCGTCACGACGTAGATCCACATGAGATTGTTAAAGTAGGAGAAAGCATTGAAGCCCTTGTTCTTCAAAAAGAGGACAAAGAAGGCCGACTTATTCTCTCTAAGAAGCGCGCACAGTATGAGCGTGCATGGGGAGACATCGAAGGCAAGAAAGAACGCGACGAAGTTGTCGTCGGAACTGTTATTGAAGTTGTTAAGGGTGGCTTAATCGTTGACATCGGACTACGTGGTTTCTTGCCTGCATCCCTTGTCGAAATGCGCCGCGTCCGTGACTTGACTCCATATATTGGCAAGCAGGTTGAAGCTCGTATCATCGAACTTGATAAGAATCGCAACAACGTTGTTCTATCACGTCGTGCATTCCTAGAGCAGACTCAGTCAGAGTCACGTACTACTTTCTTGAACCAGCTTCAAAAGGGTCAAGTTCGCACAGGTGTTGTTTCATCTATCGTAAACTTCGGTGCATTCGTAGATCTAGGTGGCGTTGACGGCCTCGTTCACGTATCAGAGCTCTCTTGGAAGCACATCGATCATCCAGGTGAAGTCGTAGAAGTTGGCGATGAAGTAACTGTTGAAGTTCTTGAAGTTGATTTCGAGCGCGAGCGTGTTTCGCTTTCACTCAAGGCAACACAAGAAGATCCATGGCAGGCATTTGCACGTACGCACACAATCAATCAGGTTGTACCTGGCGTTGTGACTAAGCTTGTTCCATTCGGTGCATTTATACGTGTACATGAAGGAATCGAAGGCCTTGTTCACATCTCAGAGTTGGCCGAGCGCCATGTTGAGATTCCAGAGCAGGTTGTTGCCGTTGATGATGAGTTATTCGTAAAGATTATCGATATCGACTTAGAACGCCGTCGAATCTCACTTTCGCTAAAGCAGGCTAACGAGGGACATGAGATTGAGATTGAAGCATTTGATCCAAGTCAGTATGGAATGGCAGCTCGCTATGATGCTGCAGGAAACTTCATCTATCCAGAAGGTTTCGATGCTGAAAGTCAAGAGTGGAAGCCTGGCTATGAAACTGCACGTGAAGAGTGGGAAAAGCAGTATGCCCAAGCTCAAGAGCGTTTCATGGCGCACAAGAAGCAGAAAGCAGAGGCCAAGGCCGCTGATGCTGCAGCAACACCTGAAGATGGTGCGGTAGAAGTCGTCGCAGAGGTTGTAACTGCTGAATAGAAGTACATGCTTGAGAATAGGCCCGACATTACGTCGGGCCTATTCTATTTCCATCACTCTTTCTGGTTAACGCTATCCTTTAACTATGCGTGTGATTGGTTTAACAGGTGGCATTGGCAGCGGAAAATCTTTGGCTGCACAGTATTTCGCAGAGCTCGGGGCTTTAGTTATTGATGCCGATCAGCTTGCGCGCGATGTTATATCAAGAGGCACAGAAGGATTTGACGAAGTTGTTCATTCATTCGGCGATTCGATTTTGAAAGACGGGGATATTGATAGGCGTGCATTAGGAGAGATAGTTTTCAAAGATCCTAAGGCACTGAGAGTTCTAGAGGGAATTGTTCATCCCCGCGTGACTGCCGAGTTTAATGAGGCGGTTCAATCACTTACAGATAGGCAGATTCTTATCTACGAGATTCCCTTGCTATTTGAAAAGAATGCCTCAGATCGATTTGATCTCGTTATCACCGTAGAGGCTGACATGGAGCTGCGTATTGCACGACTGCGCGCCAAGGGTCTTCATATCTCTGAGATTAACTCCCGAATCGCAGCACAAGCTACGCGCGAGCAGCGGGTCAGTGTTGCCGACTATGTCCTTGAAAACAGTGGCAGCGAGGATGATTTGCTGCGCCAAGTAGAGAATATTTGGGATGGATTAGCGGCAGCTTCAAACTAGACTTACTCAATGCGCCCAATCTCAGATATACAACGCCGAGTTGAGCCATTTCAAGTTATTAGTGACTACACACCGGCAGGTGATCAGCCTGAGGCGATTGCTGAAATAGCTCGACGTTTTGAAGCAGGGGAAAAAGATGTAGTTTTGTTAGGTGCAACGGGCACCGGTAAGTCTGCATCAACTGCCTGGCTAATTGAAAAACTTCAAAGACCCACGTTGGTACTTGCACCCAATAAAACGCTAGCCGCCCAGTTAGCCAATGAGTTCAGAGAGCTCCTACCTAACAACGCCGTTGAATACTTTGTTTCTTATTATGATTATTACCAACCAGAAGCATATGTTCCCCAGACGGATACGTTTATTGAGAAGGACTCAAGTGTCAATGACGAAGTTGAACGCCTTCGCCACTCGGCTACTAACTCACTTTTAACTCGGCGCGATGTAATAGTTGTCGCCACTGTCTCCTGTATCTACGGACTTGGAACTCCGCAGGAGTACATCGACCGAATGGTTACTCTGCGCGTGGGCGATGAAATCGAGCGAAACGCCTTGCTCCGTCGCTTTGTAGATGTGCAGTACAAGCGCAACGATATGGCTTTTGAGCGCGGAACTTTCAGAGTGCGCGGCGACACGATTGAGATCATCCCGATGTATGAAGAGCTTGCTATCCGTATTGAGATGTTTGGCGATGAGATTGAAAAGATCTCAACGTTGCATCCGCTCACGGGGGAGATTATTCGCGATGAAACCGAGATGTATATCTTTCCTGCCACTCACTACGCAGCTGGACCCGAAACAATTAAGCGCGCAATCGGTGAAATAGAGGATGAACTGCAGATTCAGCTCAATCTCTTTGAAAAGCAGGGCAAGCTACTTGAGGCTCAACGACTTCGGATGCGTACAACTTTTGATGTTGAGATGATGGAGCAGATCGGCTTTTGTAGTGGTATTGAGAACTACTCCCGTCATTTAGATGGTCGAGAAGCTGGCTCTGCCCCAAATTGTCTACTCGATTATTTCCCGGAGGATTTTCTCGTTGTCATCGACGAAAGTCATGTAACCGTTCCACAGCTAGGGGCAATGTTTGAGGGCGATGCATCCCGCAAGCGAACATTAGTTGAACATGGTTTTCGCTTACCAAGCGCACTAGATAACCGCCCCCTTAAGTTCCCAGAGTTTTTAGAGCGAACTGGACAAAAGCTCTATTTATCCGCCACTCCAGGTAAATACGAAATGGCCAAAGTTAATGGCGATGTCGTAGAACAAGTCATTCGACCAACTGGTCTAGTAGATCCTCAAATAGTGATTAAACCCATTAAAGGACAGATAGATGATTTGCTCGATGAAATAAAGATTCGTGCCCAAAAGAATGAGCGTGTTCTTGTAACAACTTTAACCAAGAAGATGTCAGAAGATTTAACCGACTATATGCAGGAAAAAGGCGTGAGGGTCCGTTATCTGCACTCTGAGGTCGATACTTTGCGACGCGTTGAACTGCTACGAGAACTTCGAATGGGCGAATACGATGTTTTGATTGGAATTAACTTACTGCGTGAAGGTTTAGATCTTCCAGAGGTTTCACTTGTTGCTATTTTAGATGCCGACAAAGAGGGCTTTCTGCGCTCAGCTACATCACTGATTCAAACGATAGGCCGTGCGGCTCGAAATGTTTCAGGAGAAGTACATATGTATGCCGATAACATCACAGACTCAATGGCAAAGGCAATCGATGAAACTAACCGACGTCGAGCCAAGCAGGTTGCCTACAATCTTGAGCGCGGGGTGGATCCTCAACCACTTCGTAAAAAAATAGCCGACATTACTGACTTAATTAACCGAGAATCAGAGGATACCGAGGATCTATTAGCGGCCAATAAAAAGGCCAATCAGAAGAGTGCGCCGTCGGTAGGTTTATATAGCAAGGCCTTACTCACTTTGCCGCGACAGGATTTAATGGCGTTGATAGGCTCGCTCACTGATCAAATGAAGAACGCTGCAGCCGAATTACAGTTTGAAGTTGCGGCAAGGCTGCGTGATGAAATCAAGATATTAAAGAAAGAGCTACGTTCGATGGAAGAGGCAGGGGTTTAGTGAGTATCGATAAGTTAATTGTGCGCGGTGCTCGCGAACACAATCTCAAAGATGTCTCGATAGAGTTGCCTCGAAACGCACTTATCGTTTTCACGGGGCTCTCGGGCTCAGGTAAGTCCTCCCTAGCGTTTGACACAATCTTCGCTGAAGGTCAGCGCCGCTATGTTGAATCACTCTCGGCATATGCCCGTCAATTCTTAGGTCAGATGGATAAGCCCGACGTAGATTTCATTGAAGGTTTATCTCCTGCCGTATCGATTGATCAGAAATCTACAAATCGAAATCCTCGCTCTACTGTAGGCACAATTACTGAAGTTTATGACTATCTACGTCTTCTATTCGCGCGTGCTGGCATTCCGCACTGTCCGAAATGCGGCAAAGCTGTTTCACGCCAATCACCACAAGCGATTGTAGATCAGATTTTGGCAATGCCGGCCACAACAAAGTTTCAGGTCTTAGCTCCAGTCGTCCGTGCTCGCAAAGGTGAGTTCTTGGATCTATTTGCTGAACTCATTACACAGGGGTACTCGCGTGCACGTGTTGATGGTGTTGTCGTGGCACTTACAGATGTTCCGAAATTAAAGAAACAGGAAAAACACACCATTGAAGTTGTTGTAGATCGACTTACTGCAAAAGTTGAGAGCAAAACGCGGCTCACTGATTCCATTGAAACTGCTCTACGTTTAGCATCAGGCATCGTCATTCTTGATCTTGTTGACGCTAAATCGGCCGATAAAGAGCGCACCTTTAGTGAGCACTTAGCCTGCCACGATTGCAACATGTCTTTTGAGGAGCTAGAGCCACGTTCATTCTCTTTCAACTCACCCTTTGGTGCCTGCCCAGAGTGTTCGGGCATTGGAACGAAGTTAGAGGTCGATGAAGATCTCATCATTCCGGATGATTCCTTATCAATAAATGATGGAGCCATTGCACCGTGGTCTGGTGGGCAATCTGCTGACTATTTCATTCGTCTACTAGAAGCCTTAGCCAAAGATATGCCTTTCTCGCTCAATACTCCGTGGAAAAAAATCTCAGTCAAGGCTCGAGAAGCCATAATAAATGGCTATGAGTATGAAATTAAGATGAAGTACAAGGGCCGCTATGGAACTAAGAACTACACAACCGGATTTGAGGGAGTGGTTCCATTCATTCATCGCCGCCACAGTGAGACTGATAGTGATTACAGCCGTGATAAATATGAAGCGTATATGCGTCAAATTCCATGTCAGGTATGTAATGGCGCACGTCTTAAGCCTGAGGTTTTAGCAGTAACAATTGGCAATAAGAATATTTCAGACATCACAGAACTCTCGATTTCAGAGTGTGCTGAATTCCTAAAGAATATCAAACTCAATAAACGTGAGGCCCAGATTGCTGAACGTGTTATGAAGGAAGTCCATGCCCGCCTTGGCTTTCTTCTCGATGTTGGCTTGGACTATTTGTCCCTAGCTAGACCTGCGGCGACGCTTTCTGGTGGAGAAGCCCAGCGCATCCGTCTTGCAACTCAGATCGGTAGTGGCTTAGTAGGAGTTCTTTATGTTTTGGATGAGCCAAGTATTGGTCTGCATCAACGAGATAATCGACGCTTAATTGAGACGTTGACTCATTTACGAGATCTTGGAAATACACTCATCGTTGTTGAACATGATGAGGAAACGATTCGTACCGCCGACTGGATTGTAGATATCGGACCAGGTGCAGGTGAGCATGGCGGACATGTTGTAGTTTCTGGAAGCTACGACGAACTGATTGCATCTAAGGAATCAATTACAGGTGCATATCTTTCAGGCCGTAAATCTATTGAGATTCCACAGAAGCGTCGCCCCGTTGATTCAAAGCGAGTTCTTACTGTTAAGGGCGCAAAAGAAAATAACTTACAAGATATCGACGTTCAAGTTCCGCTGGGAGTTTTCGTCTCAGTGACCGGTGTCAGCGGCTCTGGAAAATCCACTTTAGTAAATGATATTTTGTATACGACGTTAGCAAATAAACTTAACGGTGCCCGCCTTGTTCCCGGTCGACATCGCAGTGTTAGTGGAGTTGAACTACTGGATAAAGTCGTTCACGTCGATCAATCTCCAATCGGTCGCACACCTCGATCTAATCCAGCGACCTATACTGGGCTTTTCGACAAGGTGCGTGCATTATTTGCCGAAACCACAGAAGCAAAAATTCGTGGGTATCAGCAGGGTCGCTTTTCATTTAATGTTAAAGGTGGACGCTGTGAGAACTGTTCAGGTGATGGAACTATCACAATCGAAATGAACTTTTTGCCCGATGTATATGTACCGTGCGAAGTCTGTCACGGAGCCCGTTATAACCGTGAAACCTTAGAGGTGCATTACAAGGGCAAGACCATCGCCGATGTTTTGAATATGCCGATTGAACAAGCCCATACTTTCTTTGAATCTGTGCCCACCATTGCCCGTTTTTTAAAAACGCTCAATGACGTTGGTCTGGGCTATGTACGGTTAGGCCAGTCAGCACCAACGCTCTCAGGTGGTGAGGCTCAGCGCGTAAAACTATCTACCGAACTTCAGCGCAGATCAACGGGACGGACAATTTATGTTCTAGATGAGCCAACTACAGGGCTGCACTTTGAAGATGTCAGCAAGTTGCTGATTGTTCTTAACCGGCTTGTTGACACCGGCAACACAGTGGTTGTCATTGAACATAATTTGGATGTGATTAAATGTTCAGATTGGGTCATTGATATGGGCCCGGAGGGTGGATTCCGCGGGGGATTAGTCGTTGCCGAAGGAACGCCAGAGGATGTAGCTAAAGTTGCAGCCAGTTACACGGGTCAATACTTAGCACCGATGTTGGCAACTAATCGAAAAGTAGCAACCAAGAAGTAAAGCGATGGCAGATCCTCAGAGTTATCGGCCTATTAATATTCCTGAGCATCCTGGTGTGTATCGTTTTTACAACAGCGATGACACAGTTATTTATGTAGGCAAGGCTAAGAACCTTAAAAATCGTCTGAGTAACTATTTTCAAAGCAACCTTGCAACTAAAACTGATCGTATGGTGCATGAAGCGGTTCGAGTTGACTGGACCATCGTTGCTACCGAGGTGGAGGCCTTACAGTTAGAGTTCTCTTGGATCAAGCAGTACAACCCGTATTACAACGTTCAGTTTAAAGACGATAAGTCGTATCCATACTTAGCGGTTACAAATGATGATGAGTTTCCACGGATATTTATTACTCGTAAATCTAAGCGACCGGGAATTACTTATTTTGGCCCTTTCACTCATACCTGGGCGTTACGTAATACTTTCGATGTCATTTTGAAGGTTTTTCCGATTCGCTCCTGCTCGACTGGCAACTTTGATCGAGCACGTCGAACTAAGCGCCAATGTCTCTTGGGAGATATTGGAAAGTGTGCAGCACCGTGTGTGGAATGGGTAAGTCAAGCCGACCATAAGGCTTTGTCTAATCGCTTAGTTGCATTTATGTCTGACAGCAATGCAGACATCGTTCCTACGTTGCGCAATGAGATGGAACTTGCCTCAGAGCGCGAAGAGTTTGAGCGGGCCACAAAGATTCGTGATTCAATCACAGCTATTGAACGTGCACAGGAATCTACGGATGCTGCACTTCCCGATAACTTAACTGCCGACGTTATAGCAATTCACCACGATGGTGCCCATGCTGCTGGCTCGATATTTATTATTCGAGGTGGAGCGATCAAAGGATCACGTTCATGGATCGTAGATCAAAGCAAGTCACTGGAGGGCGATGACGAGATGGGTGCTTTGTTTTTTTCAATCTACAGTCAAAGCTCACCACACGAAATCCCTGCCCAGATCCTGATTAATGAACTGCCCCTTGATGCCCCCGCACTTGAACAGTGGCTATCAGGACTGCGGGGTGGCACCGTTTCGTTGAAGGTTCCACAACGCGGTGAAAAAGTGGAGATTTTACAGACGGTTAAACGAAACGCTCAGTATTCATTAATCCAATTCCTCAGCAAGCGCGCAACCGATGCAGCGGTCAGCGGTAAAGCGCTGCTAGAGATTGAAGAGGCCTTGGATCTAGAACGTACACCGCTTCGCATCGAATGCTTTGATATCTCTAACATCTCCGGAACATCCGTCGTGGCATCTATGGTGGTCTTTGAAGATGGTTTAGCGAAGAAGAGTGAGTATCGCCGATTCATTATCAACACTGAAGATGGCTTTGATGACACTCGCGCTATGCATCAGGTAATCACGCGCAGACTCAAACGCCTCTTAGATGATAGATCGGTAGATGAGGCCGAAGTGGCCGAACTTGGTGGAAAGTTAAGTAAGTTCTCTTATCCGCCACAGTTGATAGTGGTCGATGGTGGAGCGCCGCAAGTAAATGCTGCAGCGCGTGCTCTCAGTGAACTGGGAATTAATGACATTGCACTGTGCGGGTTAGCCAAACGCTTAGAAGAGGTGTGGATCCCCGGATCAAGTGATCCGATAATCCTGCCTCGCAGCAGTGAGGGTCTCTATCTCTTACAACGCATCCGCGATGAGGCACATAGGTTTGCCATCACGTTCCATCGATCACGTAGATCAAAAGTGATGCTGGAATCAATTTTGGATGAGATTCCACAACTGGGATCTGTGCGTAGAAATGCATTGCTCGAACGTTTTGGTTCTGTGGCCGCAATTCGAAAGGCTGGTGTTGAAGACATTGGGGCTACACCGGGAATAGGGGCGAAGATCGCCTTCATTATTGAAGCCCATCTAAGAGCAATGACTGCGCATAAAGTAAATACTGACACTGGAGAAATTACCGGTGACTAGTCGGGTACTTGACAGATGTAAGAGGATAGAGCCATGAGCAACAAGGAGATATTGATTCTGACTGGCATGTCAGGCGCGGGCCGCTCCACGGTGGCACATGCTTTGGAAGATCTTGGTTGGCATGTAGTCGACAACTTACCGCCATCACTTGTTCCAGACCTAGTTGGTAAAGGCTCAGGCCCTGACGGTAAAGAGTTCGCAGTGGTTGTGGATGTTCGTGGCGGACATTTTTTCGATGAGTTAACGCTAGCGTTAGATTCTTTAAAGAAGAATGGTTCGGCATATCGACTCGTCTTTTTAGATGCGACTGATCAAGCTTTAGTCCAGCGATTCGAATCAACACGTAGACCACATCCACTTCAAGGGGAAGATCGAATTCTCGATGGCATTGCGCGTGAACGAGTAATGCTGGAGGTCGTAAAATCTGATTGCGATATTGCTATCGACACCAGTAATCTGAATGTGCATCAATTAGAGAAAAGAATTGGTGAGATCTTTGGTGGAGGCAAAATCCAGGGGATGCGAATCAATGTTCTCTCTTTTGGTTATAAGTATGGAATTCCAGTTGACTCTGATTTAGTTCTTGATTGCCGTTTTATCCCCAATCCACACTGGATCCCGCAGCTTCGCCCATTAACAGGGTTGACCCCACAAGTCAGTGACAAAGTCTTAGGTAGTACGGGTGTAAGAACTTTTGTTAAAGACTATGTTGATTTGGTCACATCAATGATCCCTGGATATATGCACGAGGGAAAAAAGTATGTGACTATTGCAGTGGGATGCACTGGGGGCAAACACCGTAGCGTTGCAATCACTGAAGAGATTTCCAAACAGCTCAATGAGATGAGTTTAGATTTGACTGCCCATGCAACACATCGAGATGTAGGACGAGAATAGTTTTGACTAAGGTTGTTGCACTTGGGGGAGGACACGGCCTGTCTGCGACTTTGTCGGCGCTTCGAGAAGTAACCTCAGAGATCACTGCAATTGTGACCGTTGCCGATAATGGCGGATCTAGTGGGCGACTACGCGAAGAGTTTTCAATCTTTCCACCAGGTGATCTACGAATGGCGCTGGCTGCGTTGTGCGCCGATGATGAGTGGGGTCGTACATGGGCCAACATCATGCAACATCGTTTTGTGAGCGATGGCGCACTCAATGGTCATGCGATGGGCAACTTACTTTTAGCATCGTTATGGAATGTTGGCGAAGATCCAGTTGTCGGCTTAGATCGCGTTGGTTCACTATTAAAAGTAGTTGGACGCGTACTTCCTATGGCTGCGGTTCCTTTGGATATTGAAGGAACATTCAATACATCTACAGGTCGCATAGTTGTTCGTGGTCAAAAAGAGGTGGCTACGGCAAAGGGGCGCATTGAATCCTTGCGCGTGATTCCAGAGAATCCTGCGCCGCGACTTGAGGCTCTCACAGCGATACGGGTCGCTGATTGGATCACCATGGGTCCGGGTTCATGGTTCTCTAGCGTGATGCCGCATCTGTTGGTGCCAATGCAGCTCGATGCCCTCGAACGTACAAAGGCGAAGAAGATATTGATACTTAATTTGGATGCCCACTCCAACACTTCTGGAGAAGAGTTTGCTGGATCTACACCAGAAGAGCATTTAGAGTTTTTCCATTCCTACGCCCCAAACCTATCTATCGACTATTTTCTGGTCGATAGATCTGTCGTTCGCAATGAAAATACCCTGGCGCATATGGCCAGACAACTAGGTGGGCAGGTTGTGGCCGTTGATATTAGAAAAGCCCCCGGCAGTGTTCATCACGATATCAGCGAATTGGCTCTTCATTTGGGCCACATTATGCGTCAAAGTTTGGTTGGATAAGCCCATGGCTATGACCGCATCATTAAAAGACGAACTTAGTCGAATCTCGATTACTAAACCATGTTGCCGTAAAGCCGAGGTCTCTTCATTACTTCGTTTCGCAGGTGGACTTCATATCGCTGCAGGAAAAATAGTAATTGAGGTTGAACTCGATACATCTCAAAGCGCGCGCCGTTTGCGAAAAGATATTGCCGATATTTATGGGCACGATAGCGATTTAGCTGTCCTTTCATCTAGCGGCCTGCGCAAGGGTTCACGCTATGTTGTTCGAGTTATTGAATCAGGAGATGCACTTGCTAGACAAACTGGTTTAGTCGATTCACATGGTCGACCTGTTCGTGGTCTACCTCCACAAGTTGTATCTGCGGCGATCTGTGACTCTGAAGCAGCCTGGCGCGGTGCATTTATTGCACATGGTTCACTCACCGAGCCAGGACGTTCTTCATCACTAGAAATTACCTGCCCAGGACCTGAAGCCGCCTTGGCACTTGTTGGTGCAGCTCGGCGCATGGGAATCGTTGCTAAAGCGCGCGAAGTTCGCGGCGTGGATCGTGTTGTTATTCGCGATGGTGATGCCATAGGTGTACTACTCACTCGCCTAGGAGCTCATGAATCTGTTTTAGCATGGGAAGAGCGACGCATGCGTCGTGAAGTTCGTGCAACAGCTAACCGCCTTGCCAACTTTGATGATGCGAATCTGCGTCGATCGGCACGCGCAGCAGTCGCTGCATCGGCACGAGTTGCTCGCGCCATGGAGATTCTTGGCGCAACGATTCCGGATCATCTTAAAGAGGCGGGGGAGCTGCGTATCAACCATGGTCAAGCCTCACTTGAAGAGTTGGGTTCACTCGCGAGTCCGCCTATGACCAAGGATGCAATTGCAGGTCGAATCCGCCGATTGCTGGCTATGGCCGATAAACGCGCCAGCGAGCTGGGAATTCCAGATACCGAGAGTGGACTTTCGCCTGATCTTTTGAATTAAAGATCCTACTGAAGAGTTCATCCGTGAGCCACTGATAGGATTATCCCTAAGACCCCAACGTTGTGGCTGTCAGAAAAACCACCAACGGTTGGGCTTTTTTATGTGGCCCTCCATTAGCAGCAAGGACAATTGTGATGATTAATGTCGGAATCAACGGCTTTGGACGAATCGGACGTAACTTCTTTCGTGCAGCTCTAACCAATCCAGAAATCAACATCGTCGGAGTTAACGATCTCACACCCAATGAAACTTTGGCACACCTACTCAAATACGATTCAATCTTGGGTCGCCTAGGCCTGCCAGTAACTTTCACCGAAGATTCAATTACCGTCGATGGCAAAGTTATTAAAACCTTCTCAGAGCGTGATCCAGCAAACTTACCGTGGGCAGCACTCAAGGTCGATGTTGTCATTGAATCTACAGGTCACTTTACTAAGGCTGCCGATGCAGGCAAGCACATTACTGCCGGAGCCAAAAAAGTTATCATCTCGGCTCCAGCAAGTGATGAAGACATCACAATTGTTATGGGTGTCAATCACGAAAAGTACGATCCTGCGAACCACCACATTATTTCAAATGCGTCATGTACAACCAACTGCCTTGCACCAATGGCCAAGGTACTCAACGATAACTGGGGAATCGTTAAAGGCCTTATGACCACGATCCACGCATATACAAATGATCAAGTTATTCTAGATTTCCCACATAAGGATCTTCGCCGCGCGCGTGCTGCAGCTACCAATATGATTCCCACCTCAACAGGTGCTGCTAAAGCAATCGCACTTGTGCTTCCAGAGCTTAAGGGCAAGCTAGATGGTTATGCGATGCGCGTTCCAGTGCCAACTGGTTCGGCCACGGATTTAACTGTCGAACTAGCTAAAGAGGCAACTGCGGCCGAGATTAATGCTGCAATGAAAGCCGCAGCTAATGGATCTCTTAAGGGCTATCTAACATATACCGAAGATCCGATCGTTTCGTCAGACATCGTTACAGATCCTTCATCATGTATTTTTGATTCTGGTCTTACTAAAGTTATCGGTAATCAAGTAAAAGTTGTCGGTTGGTATGACAACGAATGGGGTTATTCAAACCGTCTAGTCGATTTGATTAGTTATGTAGGCAAAACGCTCTAATGTCAGATTTAGTAGATCTTGATGTAGTTGGAAAGCGAGTTTTTTTGCGGTGTGATCTCAATGTCCCATTGAAAGATGGTGTCATTAAAGATGATGGACGTATCAAAGCCTCGCTTCCAACTATTCAACTTTTACTAGCTAAAGGTGCACGCATAGTCATCGCTGCACACTTGGGACGACCAAAGGGTGAAGCCAAACCTGAACTCTCTCTGGCGCCAGTGGCGCAACGATTGAGCGAACTACTTGGCCAGCCAGTTCAATTTAATGCTCACGTTGTTGGAGATGTTGTCAGCGATGCGGCAGCATCTTTACTGCCTGGTGAGATTTTGCTTCTTGAAAATATTCGATTTAGTGCCGCTGAAACTAGTAAAGATGAAGCCGAGCGCCAGGTTTTGGCTAAGGAACTTGCGGCCTTAGCCGATGTTTATGTGGGCGATGGATTTGGTGCAGTCCATCGTAAGCATGCATCGGTCTATGACTTACCGAAGCTACTTCCACATGCTGCAGGTCTTTTGGTCTCGGCCGAAGTAGAAGTACTTAAAAAGTTGACGCTCAATCCAACTCGACCATATGGAGTTGTACTTGGTGGAGCTAAAGTATCAGACAAGTTAGGTGTTATAGAAAACCTTCTGAACAAAGTAGATGTCTTAGCTATTGGCGGCGGAATGGTCTTTACTTTTCTTGCCGCCCAAGGCAAAGAAATTGGCACATCTCTCGTTGAGGCGCAGATGATTGACGTCGTGAAAGAGATTATCGCTAGTGCACAAAGCAAAGGTGTCACACTTGTTTTACCATCTGACATCATGGTTGCTCCAGCATTTGCTGCCGAGTCAGCGCCCACCCTTGTCGATGTTGATGCAATTCCAGCTGATCAAATGGGCTTAGATATTGGCCCAGTTTCGGCTGCTGCATTTGCCCATGAGATTGAGAAATGTGCAACGGTATTTTGGAACGGCCCTATGGGTGTATTTGAGTTTGCTAATTTTGCTGCTGGAACTAAAACCGTAGCGACGGCACTTACCAAGGTGTCAGGAATCTCTGTCGTTGGCGGGGGAGACTCGGCAGCTGCAGTGAGAGCTTTGGGTTTTGCTGATTCGGATTTCGGATATATTTCAACGGGTGGCGGAGCCTCCCTTGAGTATTTAGAGGGCAAGGAACTTCCTGGCCTTCAAGCACTTGGAATCTAAGGGGAAGCAGATGCGCAAGCCATTAATGGCCGGTAACTGGAAGATGAATTTGAATCATCTTGAAGCGATAGCTGTTGCTCAAAAACTTGTATATGGTTTAAATGACAAAGATTATGACGCCGTTGATGTTGCGATCATTCCTCCCTTCACAGATATTCGCTCGATTCAAACCCTCATAGATGGCGATCGTCTTCGACTTACTTATGGAGCGCAAGATCTTTCCCCTGATGCAAGTGGTGCCTTTACTGGTGACATTTCTGCATCGATGCTGCATAAGCTTGGATGCACTTATGTTTTAGTTGGTCACTCAGAGCGTCGAGCGATTCATAATGAGAGCGATGCGCTAGTGAATCGAAAGATTAAGGCCGCTCTCGCACATGAATTAACGCCAATTTTCTGTGTTGGTGAGGAGCTCTCAATTCGTGAATCGGGAGCACATGTGAGTCATGTAGTTCGACAGATTCGCGCAGGACTCGAAGGTCTGACAAAGCCAGAGTTAAAAAAGTTAGTTATCGCCTATGAACCAGTGTGGGCAATTGGTACTGGTAAGACTGCAACGCCTGAGAATGCTCAAGAAGTCTGTGCTGCGATTCGCGAAGAGATTGAAAATATCGGCTCACCAGAGATTGCCGCTGCCATGCGCATTCTCTACGGAGGTTCGGTGAAGTCTGGCAATATCGCCGAGATCATGAAAAACGGTGATGTCGATGGCGCTCTTATTGGGGGGGCCAGCCTGGACCCTGAAGAGTTGGCCAAGATTGTTAAGTTCTACGCTCAAGCCGAGTAAGAACTAACCAGCTTTTACAGGTATCCTTACCGTCTACGAAACAAGGAGTTTACGAACCGTGAAACTAGCTCTCTCAATTCTGCTCATTATTACGAGTGTTCTTATGATTCTTCTTGTCCTTTTACATAAGGGTAAGGGCAGCGGCTTGTCCGATCTATTTGGTGGTGGCATCTCTTCAAATTACGGTGGATCATCGGTCGTAGAGCGCAATCTAGATCGCATCACAATTGTGGTGGGCGGTCTCTGGTTTGCTTTAGTTGTAGCCCTCAGCCTTGTTCTTAAGTAAATCTATCTGTATCTAACAATTTTTCTTTAAAGGAGCATCACATGGCAAGTGCAATTCGCGGAAGCCGAGTCGGCGCTGGCCCAATGGGAGAAGCAGAGCGCGGAGATTCAATTGCCCGAGCCTATGTCTCCTATTTCTGCGCTAATGGCCATGAAGTTCGACCATCATTTGCCGTTGAAGAGACGGTAGTCATTCCTGCTGAGTGGGATTGCCCAAAGTGTGGTTATCCCGCAGGGCGCGATAGAAATAACCCACCAAGTCCAATTAAGAACGAACCGTATAAGACTCACCTTGCATATGTTAAAGAGCGTCGTACCGATGCAGAAGGTGAAGGTCTATTAGAGGATGCTTTACGTAAACTTCGTGGAGATGATTAAGACTAGAGCGAAGTAACTGCATTAAGAAGTTGGTCGATACCCACACTGCGATTTGTTAAATTAAATCGAAGGAGTGGGTATTTTCTCGAAGCAAGCGCTTTACCGTCGCCCAAGGCTTGAGCTGCTAGCAAAGTTTTAAATCCAAAATCCTGACCAGGTATCGCAATATCTATCTTTACATTGCCAGTTATTTGTAAGAATGCGCCGTTTTGCTGTCCACCTTTATGAAACTGTCCAGTTGAGTGAAGAAAACGTGGGCCCCATCCAAAGGTCACCGGGCGTCCGGACTTTTGCGATAGGAGGCGGCGAATCTGGGCGATCTTTACATCGTCTTGACGATCAAGGTATGCCATTACTGCAATATATCCATCGTCGGGGATAGCTTTAATAAATTCATTTAAAGCCGATGCCAGTGAAGCTCCGGCACCGAAAATCTCGACATGGGCATCGGTTGCATCGGCAACAAAGTGCGGTAGAACGCCAGACCATTCATTCAACAATCTAGATGTCGCCTCTTTAGCCTCTGTGACATTGGGCTGGTTGAAAGGATCAATAGCAAGGGCGGCCCCTACTAAGGCCGTCACCCATTCCCAAATAATAAATTGAGAGGCGAGATCAGCCTCAACAACTAAATCGCCATCACCGCAGTAGGCGATCGAAAAATATTCAGCTTCGCTTGGCTCATCAATAACTATCGGAAGTCGACCAACTTGCTCTTTACCAGTTGACTCAGCCACTAATTGCTCGGCCCAGTCGCTTAATCCGGGCATAGACGAAGCAAAGTCACAGTAAGTCATGTATTGACCGGCTATATAGGTGATGGCGTATGCCATATCTAGGACAGGCATAGGGTCCTTCAAGAAAGCAGCTTTAGTTTCACTTGCATTATCGAGTAAAACCGAGACATCGACACCAATAAGCGCCGCTGGCACTAAACCGAAAGCACTTAAAACACTAAAGCGTCCACCCACGTTGGGATCAGCATTAATAACTGTAAAACCATGAGCACGCGAACTCTTATCAAGTGGAGAGCCAGGATCGGTCACAATAACAATGTGATCAGTAGGTGCAAGATTTGCAGCAATAAAGCGCTGCTCGAATAAGGCGCGCTGTGAAGCGGTTTCGATCGTAGAACCTGATTTAGAACTAACTACTACAAGAGTTTTTGTAAGATCACTTGTAAGTGCGTGGGCGACATATTGGGGATCAGTTGAGTCAAGGATAAATAACTCTTTATTAAAGCTTTGAGCAATAACTTCTGGTCCCAATGATGAACCACCCATTCCACACAGAACTATTCGCGTTTTATCACGATGTTTGGCGCAGAGAGCATCCAGTTGCGGCAATAAATCGCGAGAGCTCTCAGGTAGATCAATCCAGTTGAGACGTGTCGTCGCTTCTGGTGCCGCCTCTGACCCCCATATGGTGGGGTCCTTAGCAGCTAGGCGATTATGGAAACCCAGTAAATCGCTATACCGCGAATCAGTTCGATCAATTTTTGAAATTGCAGTGCCACGTAGATTCAACATAATTTTTGAGCTGCCTCCAAGGCTTTCAGTAACTCTTGCCAAGCTTGAGCAAATTTTTTGACGCCATCAATCTCTAAATCTGTAGTGATTACATTCAATGAAATTCCAAGCGCAGATAGTGATGTAAAAACCTCAACAGCCTCTGCATAATTTTTTGAGATCGTGTCGCCACGAACCACCGCATGATCGATAACTGCGTCTAAAGTGTTTTGGGGCATAGTGTTGACAGTTTCAGCGGCGATAAGTTCAACTACATAGCGTGTGTCATCGTAAGTCGGATCCTTAACCCCAGTCGATGCCCATAATGGGCGCTGCTTATGAGCGCCGCGTTCGGTTTGTGCCAACCATCGTGATGAGTTGAACTTCTCTTGAAAAAGTTGATAGGCAAGATGGGCGTTAGCAATCGCGGCTTTTCCTAAAAGCGCCATGGCCTCAGGGCTTGCGTTGGCTTTAAGCAATGCATCGACAGAACTATCGATTCTGCTCACGAAGAAGGATGCAACTGAGTGGACATGAGAGGGATTTGTGGCTCTCTCAATGCCAGATATGAAGGCATCAATTACTCCACCGTAACGTTTAACCGAAAAAATGAGAGTGACATTGACACTTACCCCTGCGGCAATTAGCTCTGTTATTGCAGGAAGACCTTCAATGGTTGCTGGAACCTTGATCATGACATTTGGGCGATCAACAATCTGCCACAACTCTTTAGCTGCAGCTATCGTTCCTGCGGTGTCATGAGCAAGTCGCGGATCTACTTCGATACTCACTCGACCGTCAACTCCCTTGGATGCAGAGTAGATATCTCTAAATAGATCACAAGCATTTCGAACATCATCAGTAGTCAGACGCTTAACGCACTCATCGACGGACACATGTGCCATTGCTGCAATATCATCTGCATACTCGCTAGCCCCAGCAATTGCCGCTGCAAAAATACTTGGGTTTGTAGTAACTCCGACAACTCCTGATTGAGCTATACGGTAGGGGAGAGAGTGCGGATCTGTACCAGTAATTTTCGCTCTAGATAGATCATCTAGCCAAATCGAGGTACCAAATCGTGCAACGTCTTTGACACTCATATCAACGCTGCTTTGATTCGCACCGAGATAGCCTCAACAGAGAAACCAAACTCTTTAAAGAGACGTTTTGCATCGGCAGATGCGCCGTAGTGCTCCATGGAGATAGATAGTCCATGATCACCAATTAATTCACGCCATCCCTGTGCAATTCCCACTTCAATACTTACTTTGAGCGGAATCGATTTAGGTAGCACTAAATCTTTATATGCATCGTCTTGTTCGGAAAACCATTCAAGACACGGAGCGCTTACAACACGCGCTTGAATACCTTCTTGCGAAAGCGCGCTCTGCACATCTAGGGCCAGACTGACCTCTGAACCAGTAGCGATCATAATCACCTGAGCGTGAGGTGCATCTTTGAGAATATATGCACCTCGAGAAACTCCAGTTGCGGGCGCACAGTCGCTGCGATCGAAGACTGGAAGATTCTGTCTTGAAAGGAGTAAGCCAGAGGTTCGATTTCCAGTAATTATCTTCTTCCACGCCTCGGCAACTTCATTGGCATCGCCGGGACGAATGACATCTAGCCCGGGAATCGCACGCAATGCTGCAAAGTGCTCGATTGGTTGGTGTGTTGGACCATCTTCACCCACTCCGATTGAATCATGTGTCCAAACAAAGATCGGTGCAATCTTCATTAAAGCGGCAAGGCGCACTGATGGTCGCATGTAGTCGCTGAATACGGCAAAAGTGCCAGCGAATGGTCGAGTTAATCCGTGAAGAGTTATGCCATTGAGAATCGCACCCATAGCGTGTTCGCGAATTCCAAAGTGAATGATACGACCATAAGGATGCGCAGATTTTATTGCGCTGCTTTTGGGCAAGAAAGATCCGCCATCATCAATGCTCGTGTTATTGGAGCCGGCTAAATCTGCCGAACCTCCCCATAATTCTGGTAGCGCTTTAGCAATGGCATTGATTACTTCACCGGATGCTGCGCGTGTGGCAACATCTTTTCCTGCAGCGAAGACTGGGATACCAGCGTCCCACTGAGGAGGAAGTTCTCGCTTGCGTAAGCGTTTAAGCAAGTTTGCTGAATCCTTATGTGAAGCTTCCCAGGCAGAAAATGCTATATTCCACTCTTTTCGAACGAGTGATGCGCGTGACTTAACTTTTCGAACGTGAGCCAAAATCTCATCTGGCATGGCAAAGTCTTCTGCAGGATCTAAACCGAGTAGTTTTTTTGTTTCGGCCACTTCGGTTTCACCTAGTGCTGAACCGTGAGACTTACCGGTGCCACGCAGATTTGGTGCTGGCCAAGCAATAACGCTCTTTAGTCTAATTAGAGTTGGCTTCGTTTTTTCACTTTTCGCTGTGATCATTGCCGCATCGAGTGCGGATATATCCACATTTCCATCATCGAGTGTGGCAACTTCAACTACGTGCCAACCATAGGCGCGATAGCGCATGGAAACATCCTCAGTAAATGCATTACGAGTATCGCCCTCAATTGAAATTCTATTGTCGTCATAAATTAGATTTAAATTTCCGAGTTCTTGAGTTCCAGCAAGAGAAGATGCTTCAGCGCTGATACCTTCTTGAAGATCGCCATCAGAGCAGATAACCCAGATTGAGTGGTCAAAGGGCGACGCACCTTCAGGCGCATCTGAGTCAAGTAAGCCACGTTCATAGCGGGCTGCCATCGCCATACCCACGGCAGTTGCAACGCCTTGGCCCAATGGACCGGTAGTCATTTCTACGCCAGCTGTATGTCCAAACTCTGGGTGTCCAGGAGTAAGTGAACCCCATGTTCTGAAACTCTTTAGGTCCTCCATCTCTAAGCCGTACCCACTATAAAAAAGTTGAGTGTAAAGCGTTAGTGATGAGTGACCACATGAAAGAATAAATCTATCGCGCCCAAGCCATGTCGGATCAGATGGATCGTGAACTAAGTGACGTTGGAAAAGCGTGTAAGCCACCGGAGCAAGTGACATTGCGGTTCCAGGGTGACCATTACCAACTTTTTGAACTGCATCTGCCGCTAGCGCGCGTGCATAGGCGATGGCTCGGTCATCTAGCCCTGTCCAACCGGGGAGTGAAGTCATTGAACAGATACCTTTTCTTCTCGTTGAACGGTTAACCAAACTCGCCACGCTAAAATCCACACAATTGCCGATCCGGCTAGATGTGATGCAACTAGTAATTCAGGTACTCCTTGTAGATATTGAACTATACCAATGAGACCTTGAGCCAATGAAGCTATGAAAAAAAATCGTAAGAATTTTCTTGTAGGTGCACTTACTTGAGGTGATAAATAAAAAGCTATGGTTAGAATCAATAGAATTGCTACGGCACTTCCATGAAGTTGCGCAGCATTTTGAATACGTATGTGTAATCTAGGTGCATTAATATCTCCCGCGTGCGGACCGGCTCCAGTAACTACAGTCCCTAAAACTATAACAATTGCGCTAAGGGCTATATGGGCACGAGAAAAAATCTCTGCCGCAATAGGAGATAGCTTCTTTTGTGCAGGCGTCTTTCTGCGTGTATAAAGAGATGTTGCGCCTGCAATCAAAATTGTTGTAAGTAAATAGTGGCTACTGACGGCTATAGGATTCAAATGAACAAGGACTGTAATTCCGCCAAGAATTCCCTGAGCGAAAATTCCAAGAAACTGTCCTGCAGCCAACACTCTTAAATCTTTTCGGCCGGCACGCAGTACTGCGATAAGAGTTACTAAGGCAGCAGCCACAAGCACAAAAGTGAGCAATCGATTTCCGAATTCAATCCAAGAATGAAGAAGGCCTTCAGCCTGCCCGAGAACAGGAGCGTACGAGCCAGGTGTGCATTCGGGCCATGTAGGACATCCCAATCCTGAACCCGTGAGGCGAACCGCCCCTCCTGTAACCATGAGTGCTGCTTGAAGAAAGAGAAGGAATCCGCTAGCTGGAGCCAGAATCTGCCTCGCTCGGGATCTGCTCATGGCCTAACCTTATTGCTCTGTGTCACCACGGCGCTGAAGTGGCTAATAGTGTCGAATTACGACACAATACTGTTGTGAAATTGACACCGGATGTACTAGCCCCTAAGGGCGAGGATCGGCGTACGAGGGAGTTAGTCGCTCGATCAATTCTTGAGAATGGCCCATCGAGTGCTGCCACTCTGTCCGTGAGATTAGGACTTACACCTGCCGGAATTCGCAGACATTTAGATTTACTCGTGGCCGATGGGATTCTTCAGGCGCGCCAGCCACAATCTACTGCGGTTCGCGGTCGTGGCAGACCTTCAAAAGTTTTTCTTATGTCAGATGCGGGTAGAGAAAAATTTGAACACTCTTATGATGATTTAGCCGTTGCAGCTTTGAAGTTTATGTCAGCTCAATTGGGCGAGCATATGGTTCAAGCTTTTGCTGAATCCAGAGCCGAAGATATTGAGCGTAAAGCCAATATTGCACTTGCCAAAAAGACATCAAAAACCGAAGCCCTTGCAGTTTTTTTAACTGAGCAGGGATACGCAGCAACTGCCCATTCTAAACCTATGGGCGAAGAGCTTTGCCAACATCACTGTCCGATAGCACACGTTGCCGCGGAGTTCCCACAGCTATGTGAAGCCGAGACTGAAGCGCTCTCGCGAGTGCTCGGAACACATGTCCAACGTTTGGCAACCATCGCACACGGCGATGGTGTGTGCACAACATTTATTCCAACATCTGTAACATCCACTTCAAAAAACCGAAAGGTACGTGCATGACAACTACGCATCCAGAACTCGATGGCCTTGGAAATTACGAATACGGTTGGTCAGATAAGAGTGAGGTCGGTACTAATGCACGTCGTGGCATCAATGAAGATGTTGTTCGCGATATTTCAGAGAAGAAGTCAGAGCCTCAGTGGATGCTCGATCTACGCTTAAAAGGCTTAGCTCTTTTTGAGAAGAAGCCTATGCCAAACTGGGGTTCTGATCTTTCCGGAATTTTCTTTGACACAATCAAATACTTCGTACGTTCAACAGAGAAGCAGGCTGCTACTTGGGATGACTTGCCTGAAGAGATCAAAAATACTTACGATCGTCTAGGAATTCCTGAAGCTGAAAAACAACGCCTAGTTTCCGGCGTAGCTGCTCAGTATGAATCTGAAGTGGTTTATCACTCAATTCGTGAAGATTTAGCTGCCCAGGGGGTTATCTTCTTAGATACAGATACCGCGCTCAAAGAGCACCCAGAGCTATTCAAAGAGTATTTTGCAACAGTTATTCCAGTTGGCGATAACAAGTTTGCAGCACTAAATACATCAGTGTGGTCAGGTGGGTCCTTCATTTATGTCCCTAAGGGCGTGCATGTAGATATTCCATTGCAGGCCTACTTCAGAATTAATACTGAAAATATGGGCCAGTTTGAACGCACCCTCATTATTGCTGATGAAGATTCATACATTCATTATGTTGAGGGTTGCACAGCCCCAATCTATAAATCAGATTCTTTACACTCGGCCGTCGTCGAGATCATTGTTAAAAAAGGCGCACGGGTGCGTTATACAACTATTCAAAACTGGTCTAATAACGTCTATAACTTGGTGACAAAGCGCGCTACTTGTGCTGAAGGTGCAACCATGGAATGGGTCGACGGAAACATCGGTTCTAAAGTAACTATGAAGTACCCAGCAATCTTTTTGATGGGACCACATGCAAAAGGCGAGACACTTTCATTGGCATTTGCTGGTGAAGGACAACACCAGGATTCTGGCGCCAAGATGGTTCATGCTGCGCCTTACACATCATCATCAGTTATCTCTAAATCTGTTGCACGCAATGGTGGACGTACGTCATATCGTGGACTTGTACAGGTACAAGAAGGTGCGCACCATTCCAAGAGCACAGTTAAGTGTGATGCGTTACTCGTCGATACGATTTCACGTTCTGATACATATCCTTACGTGGATATTCGGGAAGATGATGTCTCTATGGGCCATGAAGCTACAGTCTCAAAGATTAGCGATGATCAACTGTTCTATTTAATGTCGAGAGGTCTCACTGAGGATGAAGCAATGGCCATGATTGTTCGCGGCTTTATTGAACCAATTGCACGCGAACTTCCCATGGAGTACGCCTTAGAGCTCAATCGTCTTATTGAACTTCAAATGGAAGGCGCAGTTGGTTAATGTCAGTCTTAACTACAAATTACTTAACCCCAACTGGACGCGAAGAAGCGTGGCGCTTTACACCGCTTAAGCGACTTCGCGGACTCCATGATGGAACCGCGGTAATCGGTGATCGTAACTCACTGAATTCCCAAGGGCATTTGCCTGCAGGAGTTTCATTTAGTCGTGAAACCCTGGCCCCGTTGGCTCCCAGTGATGACATCATCATTGATCGCATTAGGGGAGCAGAATCTGCTGTTGCTCACCTTTCGATAGCCAACAATGCAGAGGTTGCCGAACCCATTTTTCTTGGTCGCGGTGTTGGTGCCCTTGATTCAGCAGAGTTTTCACGGGTACGAATCTCACTCGGCACACATGCGGTAGCAACTGTCGTTATCGAGAACACTGGCGATACGGTTCTTGCCGAGGATTTAGAGATTTCATTGGCACCTGGTGCATCATTGAAGTTCATCACTCTACAAGAGTTCGACTCTGCCGCTGTTTACACCGCGCGACATCATGCCGTCGTGGATAAGGATGCAACCTTTAAATCCATTACAGTCACAGTTGGTGGAGATGTAGTTCGAATTCTTCCAACCGTAGAATTTATTGCTCCTGGTGGTTCAGTCGAACTTCTTGGCGTCTACTTCGCAACTACTGGACAATTCTTTGAACACAGAATGCATGTTGATCACGCAGTTCCTAACGCAAAATCTCGTGTCAACTTTAAGGGTGCTTTAGCTGGAAAAGACGCACATACTGTCTGGATTGGCGACGTTCTCATTCGAGCTGTTGCTGAAGGAACTGACACCTACGAACTAAACCGCAACTTACTATTAAGTGATGGTGCGCGTGCTGATTCAGTCCCTAATTTAGAGATTGAGACTGGTGAGATTGTTGGTGCCGGCCATGCAAGTACAACAGGTCGCTTCGATGACGAGCAGCTTTTCTATTTGATGTCTCGCGGAATCACATTAGAGAATGCTCGTCGCTTAGTTGTTCGTGGTTTTTTTAGTGAGATTGTCAATGAAATTGGAGTTGAATCCATTCAAGAGCGATTGATGAATCGCATTGATGCAGAGCTAGAAAGAGCTGGTGCCTAATTGGCTGACTTACAACTCGATCAACTCACTGATCGTAAACCTGTAAAGCTTGAAAAAAACGGTAAGACAATCTGTGTCACCCGCATCGGTAATGAAGTATTTGCGATCGATGACACGTGTTCGCACTCTGAGGCTTCGTTATCTGAAGGGGAAGTCACTGATTTTAAAATCGAATGCTGGCTGCATGGCGCCGAGTTTGATTTACGCACCGGTGAAGCAGTTACATTGCCGGCCAATATTCCACTTGAAACATATTCAGTAACAGTAAATGCAAATTCCGTCACGGTCGAGATTTAGGAGATTAGAAGATGAGCACATTAGAGATTCGCAACTTGCAGGTATCAGTTAACACTGATGCAGGCGCAGTAGAAATTCTTAAGGGAGTCGATCTAACAATCAATTCTGGAGAGACGCACGCCATCATGGGCCCTAACGGTTCAGGCAAGTCGACATTGGCTTACTCAATCGCCGGTCACCCTAAGTACGCAATTGTCGGTGGAACAGTCACACTCGATGGAGCAGATGTCCTAGAGATGACTGTTGATGAACGCGCTAAGGCTGGTTTATTTTTAGCTATGCAGTATCCAGTAGAAGTTCCTGGAGTATCGGTATCTAACTTTTTGCGTACAGCTGCTACCGCACTTCGAGGAGAAGCACCTAAACTGCGAACATGGGTGGCAGAGGTTAAAGAAGCGATGGAAGCACTCAATATGGATCCAGCCTTTGCTACGCGCAATGTCAATGAAGGTTTCTCAGGAGGCGAAAAAAAGCGCCATGAAATCATGCAGCTGGAACTCTTACGTCCAAAGATTGCAATCTTGGATGAGACAGATTCGGGTCTTGATGTAGATGCGCTACGTATCGTCTCTGAAGGCGTCAACCGCGCTAAAGAGAGTAATAATTTGGGCGTTCTTTTAATTACTCACTACACAAGAATTCTTCAATACATCAAACCAGACTTTGTGCATGTCTTTGCTAATGGACGCATTGTTGAAGAAGGTGGGCCAGATCTGGCTGACAAATTAGAGACAAGCGGTTACGCAGATTATGTGAGCAAGTAGAGACCATATGACATTCTCGTCGAAGATAGTGCGCAAAGATTTTCCAATCTTTGAACGTACTATTCGCGAAGGAAAAAGATTAGTATATCTAGATAGTGGGGCTACGAGCCAGAAGCCCCTCTCGGTCATTGAAGCTGAGAGTAATTTCTACAAATTTAATAACGCAGCAGTCCACCGTGGTGCTCACCAGCTGGCGGAGGAGGCCACTGACGCATATGAAGGTGCACGTGAAATCGTTGCTCAGTTCTTGGGCTCTCCTGGTGGTGCTGACGAAATAATCTTTACTAAAAGCGCCACCGAGTCTTTGAATCTTTTAGCTTATGCGATGAGTAACGCGCCCGTTGGAAATCGCTTCGCATTAACTTCTGCAGATCGAATTGTTGTTACCGAGATGGAACATCATGCCAACCTCATCCCGTGGCAACAGTTATCTGCCAGATCAGGTGCCGAGCTAGCGTGGTTCAAAGTCACGCCAGAGTCTCGATTAGATCTCTCTAACATCAACGAAGTGATTACGGCAAATACCAAAGTCGTATCCGTTACTCATCAATCAAATGTCTTGGGAACCATCAATCCACTCGATGCAATAGTTGCACGTGCTCATGAAGTAGGCGCAGTAGTTATTTTAGATGCCTGCCAATCTGCACCGCACATGAAGATTGATGTAAAGGAACTCGGCGTAGATTTCTTAGCATTTTCAGGCCACAAAGCCCTTGGTCCGACAGGCATTGGCGTGTTGTGGGGACATATGAATTTGCTGGATGAACTGCCACCATTTTTATTCGGTGGCTCGATGATAGAGACCGTCACTATGACAAGTGCTACATGGGCTCCGGTTCCTCAAAAATTTGAAGCTGGCGTTCCCAATATGGCACAGGCGGTCGGACTTGGTGCAGCGCTGAATTACTTGACGAATTTGGGCATGGACAATGTTCATAATCACGAAACTGTTCTTGCTGGATATATCTTGGAGCGAATGCTAGAAATTCCCGATATTCGCATAGTCGGCCCAACCGATACACATATGCGTGGCGCAACAGTTTCTTTTACAATAAAAGATATCCATCCACATGACATAGGACAGTATTTAGATAGCCAAGGAGTTGCCGTAAGAACAGGCCATCACTGTGCTTGGCCTTTAGCTAAATGCATGAACGTTCCAGCTACCACTCGTGCCTCGTTATATGTATATAACGATGAAGATGACTGTGACGCTCTTGTTGCTGCAATACTTGGTGCACAGAAATACTTTGGGAGATTCTGATGGAATTAGATTCGCTTTATCAAGAAGTGATTTTGGATCACTATAAGCACCCACAACACAAAGGCTTGAGTCCAACATTTAGCGCTCAGGTAAGCCATGTAAATACCAGTTGTGGTGACGAAATTATTCTCAATATTATTTTAGAAGATGATGTGATTACTTCCTTAACGTGGGAAGGCCAAGGTTGTTCTATTTCACAAGCTAGCGTTTCGATGATGACAGATTTATTGACGGGAAAGTCTTTGGAAGAGTCTGAAACAATTGTTAAGTCTTTCTCAGAGCTGATGGCGAGCAAGGGAACGTCAGCTGGGGACCCCGAGATTTTGGAAGATGCAGTAGTTTTTGCTGGAGTATCTAAGTTTCCTGGCCGAGTGAAGTGCTCGTTGCTAGGTTGGATGGCATTTAAGGATGCATCTATCCAAGCGCAAGCACAATAGAATCAACCGTTGATCAAGGGAGAGCAATGCCAACGAGCGTAGATGATGTAACTGAGGCCATGAAAGATGTGGTCGACCCAGAATTGGGAATCAATGTTGTCGACTTGGGATTAATTTATGATGTGATGGTCGATGAAGCCAATATTGCAATTCTGAATATGACATTGACCTCAGCAGCATGTCCGTTGCAAGATGTCATAGAGGACCAGACCCGGCAAGCATTGGCTGGCATGACCAGTGATGTAAAAATCAATTGGGTCTGGATGCCACCATGGGGCCCTGACAAGATTTCAGATGACGGGCGAGATCAACTACGCGCGCTTGGATTTACTGTTTAAGCGTTAACTGCCTAAGGTAGGAACATGTCTAACCACGCAATCTGGATGACTCATCGCTCCATGACCGCAGATCCATCGGTTAAAGCTCAAAAACTCAAGGCCGGTACCGTTAAACGGATATTTGATTTTGCTAAGCCTTACCGTAAAAGCATCATCATTTTTCTCATCACGGTTGTCATTGATGCAGCGTTAGTAGTAACGACTCCTTTGCTTTTGCTGCGCCTCATCGATGATGGTGTCATCCCTAAGAATCCCGAATTGGTAACTAAACTTGCGCTCTTTGTAGGATTACTAGCGGTTGCCGACGCCTTGGTGAGCATGCTGGGTCGATATTTCTCATCACGCATTGGTGAGGGCCTCATTTATGATTTGAGGTCGCTAGTTTTTGGCCATGTTCAAAAACAATCGATTGCTTTTTTCACCAGAACCCAGACCGGAGCACTCATTTCTCGAATTAACTCCGATGTAATCGGTGCTCAACAAGCATTTACAGCAACTCTTTCTGGGGTTGTCAGCAATGTTGTTTCACTCGTCTTAGTGGGAATAACCATGATGGTCTTATCGTGGCAGATCACAATATTTTCACTTCTCTTACTTCCAGCTTTTCTGATTCCAACAAAGTGGGTTGGGCGCAAATTACAAGCCCTTACCCGTGAATCCTTCAATGTCAATGCTGAGATGTCTAGCACAATGACTGAACGTTTTAATGTATCTGGGGCGATGTTGGTTTCACTTTATGGCCAGCCAGCTAGAGAGCGTGAGAATTTTCGAGCTAAGGCAAGACGTGTTGCAGACATTGGTATTAAAAGTGCGATGCTCAATCGATTGTTCTTCATTGCACTCACAAGCGTTGCGGCGATTGCAACTGCCTTTGCCTATGGCATAGGTGGTCACTTGGCAATTAGTGGCAAAGTCACAGTTGGAACTTTGTTGGCTATCACGGCGTTATTAGCCCGGCTTTATGGTCCCTTAACTGCGCTCTCAAATGTTCGTATCGATGTGATGACCTCATTGGTTTCATTCGAGCGAGTTTTCGAAGTACTAGATTTACATCCGATGGTTACGAACCGTGAAGGTGCACTCGTTTTCACAGGTGAAAATCCTCGCGTTGAATTCGACAATGTTGGTTTTGCTTATCCACGAGCCAATGAAATCTCTTTGGCATCTTTGGAATCTACTGCTAAGCCAGAGACCGTAGACAGTGGCGAAGTACTGAAGAATGTAAGCTTTGTGGCAGAGCCTGGAACCTTGACTGCCTTAGTTGGTCCATCTGGTGCTGGCAAAACTACAATCAGCGCTCTTATTCCACGACTATATGACGTAACTAGTGGTGCAATAACAATTGATGGCCACGATATCCGTGATTTAACGATGGAGTCCCTTCGAGATTCGATCGGGGTCGTTATGCAGGATGCGCATCTTTTTCACGAGACAATCGCCGAAAATCTTCGATATGCGAAGAATGATGCCACTGTACAAGAGATGCAATCAGCTTGTGAAGCAGCACAAATCTGGAAGCTCATCGATTCACTTCCCAATGGTTTAGACACAATGGTGGGAGAGCGAGGTCATCGACTTTCTGGTGGTGAAAAACAGCGTCTGGCCATTGCGCGACTACTTCTCAAATCTCCTTCGGTCGTTATTCTGGATGAAGCGACGGCGCACTTAGATTCTGAGAATGAATCTTTTGTGCACGCTGCGCTAGAGAGTGCACTGAAGGGTCGAACCAGCATCGTTATTGCTCACCGCTTAAGTACGGTAAGAAATGCCGATCAGATTTTAGTATTGGAAAAGGGTTCAATTGTTGAACGCGGCAAGCATGATGAACTAGTTGCTCTAGGTGGTCTTTATGCTGATCTCTATAGCCGCCAGGATTTAACGGGATCTGCGAATTAAAATTCGTCCGTAGACGATTAGGCCAGCAAAAAAAAGCCACTGCAGTGCATATGCCATGTGAGGACCATCGCTGAGCTCCGGCAGTTGCGCGGTGACTGAGGGTGTAAGTGAGGAATCAGATCCATTTAATAGATCTATATAGAAGTTTTCGGTGTGTAGTCGAGATTGTGCATTGAGTTCGCGCACGAGAGTTTTTCCGCTTGCAGGTAGCGCGAAAAAGGAACCTTGTGGCAAAGAAGAATCTAAGCGGAGACGTCCACGGATCTCTACATTCCCCATAGGTACTGCAGAAACTTGGGGTGGAGTTGTAGCGCTCTTTCCAGCTTGCACCCAACCACGGTCAACCCAAAAACGTTGGTTGTCGGAAGAAGTAAACAAAGTCAAAACTTCGAATCCATATGTTCCCTCAGAATATCGGTTACGTAAGAGAATTTGATGCTTGGAATCAAATACACCTGAAGTCTCAACGCTTCGCCATTCAAATTTTTTTGGAGTAGTTCTAGCTAGTTTAAGTGGAATAGGTGGAAGGGCAATGTGGGCTTCAATCATGGCATTACGTGCATGTCGATCCACGCCACGGTGATACTGCCATTGGGCGGCCCATAAGCAGCCCACAATCAAAAGTACTGCAACTAGGGATTTAAATATCGCCCGCGGTTCACGTTGCATGCAAATAAGTTTAGTTTATGAAAGTGAGCGCGGGTTTTCGTCGCTAATGTCGGCAACAGCTGAAAAACTCTCTCTTCCAGCATTTGCAATAACTACGGCAAAATATGGAAGCGCAACCGCACCAAGTAATGCAATCCAGCGAAACGGACTTGGCAAAATTACGGTAAGAATAAAGCAGACCGTACGAATCATCATCGAGATGAAATACCTCTTTTGACGTGAGGATTGATCGGCACTAAGAGCTTTCGGTGCACTCGTTATATCGAAGAAATCCTTGTCATTGGCCATGAGATAAGCCTATTGCTGCGCAGTTGGCGTTGCATCTTTTGATTACCTCGCAGTAGCCACTAGATTTGCGTATATGAGTTCACTCGCCCTAGTAACAGGTGGTAATCGGGGGATAGGACTAGCTGTTGCTAGTGCCTTGAAAATGGCTGGGCATGATGTTGTTGTGACATATCGCTCAGGAGTTGCACCTAGTGATTTCAAGAGTGTTCAGATGGATGTGACTTCTTCTACCAGCGTAGATGCGGGATTTGATCTCATTGAAGCAACGTGGGGAATTCCAGAGATTATCGTTGCTAACGCTGGGATAACTAAAGATGGCCTGGTTATGCGCATGAGTGATGAGGATTTTGATAGCGTCATCGATGCAAACCTTACTGGTGCATTTCGCGTAGCCCGTCGTGCAACACGCGGCTTACTTAAGTTGAAGCGCGGACGGTTAATTTTTGTAGGTTCAGTTGTCGGTGCTACTGGATCTGCAGGCCAAGTTAATTACTCATCAAGTAAAGCTGGCTTGGTCGGAATGGCCAGATCATTTGCACGCGAATTAGGCAGCCGTTCAATTACAGCAAATGTGATTTCTCCCGGCTTTGTTGAAACCGATATGACATCTACGTTAGATGAGAAACGACGCAATGAGATTGCCAGTTCAGTGCCACTTGGCAGGTTTTGTTCCAGTAAAGAGATCGCTGATGTAGTTACATTTATCGCATCACCACAAGCTAGCTATATAACAGGAGCACTTATTCCCGTTGATGGCGGATTAGGAATGGGGCACTAATGGGAATTCTTCAGGGAAAGAAAATTCTTGTCACGGGAGTTCTAACAGATTCATCGATCGCATTTCATATCGCTCGAATTGCCCAAGAAGAAGGCGCCGATGTTGTTCTATCCTCGTACGGCAGAGTTCTCTCGCTGACTACTCGTATCTCAGCCCGACTGCCCAAGCCTGCGCCTATCGTTGAACTCGATGTTACAAATGAGGATGATCTAGCCGCCCTTGAATCTCGCGTCCGTGCACATTTTCCAGATGGCCTTGATGGTGTTGTTCATTCAATAGGATTTGCTCCTGAGGCTGCCCTTGGCGGAAATTTCTTAAACACATCGTGGGAGGATGTTTCAACGGCTCTTCATGTCTCTGCATATTCACTCAAAGCGCTGACTATGGCCGCGCGGCCGCTTTTCAATGGTGGCGGATCAGTAGTCGGATTAGATTTTGATGCCGCAGTAGCGTGGCCAAAATATGATTGGATGGGCGTTGCAAAAGCCGCCCTTGAATCAACATCGCGGTATTTAGCCAGAGATCTAGGTGCTGAGAATATTCGTATCAACTTAGTTGCCGCGGGTCCTATTCGCACAATGGCCGCTAAATCAATCCCTGGCTTTGAAGAGTTTGAAAAGGTATGGAATGAGCGCTCACCTTTGGAGTGGGACGTCAATGATCCAGTGCCGGCCGCTCAGGCGACTGTGGCCCTGCTTTCAGATTGGTTTCCAAAGACCACTGCAGAGATCATCCACGTCGATGGTGGCCTGCACGCAATGGGCGCCTAAATCCTCGATTTCTTCAAATAGGCACCTAGCAGGTATCCTTTGCGACAGACCAGTGGCCTAACAGCTCACTGCAAGAGGAGTTACCGCTCCCACCTACATCGCTAGTTATAGTGATCTGGTTCGTCGGATTTAGAGATGTACATCTCTGTTTCCTTGCGGTTTTCTTTTTGTAGCGCTGCGACACCATATGCGTTTACCGAACCGAAGGAGCACACAGTCAGCACAGAACCGCGCATCAATGATCGAATTCGCACGCCTCAGATTCGTTTAATCGGACATACCGGAGAACAAGTTGGAGTAGTCGATATCGATACCGCGTTAAGAATGGCCGATGAAGTAGGTCTTGACCTAGTCGAAATCGCAGCAGAGGCCAATCCACCCGTATGCAAGATCATGGATTTCGGAAAATATAAGTACGAAATTGCACAGAAGGCTCGGGAGGCGCGACAGAACCAGACCCACATAGTGGTGAAGGAAGTGCGTTTGACGCCGAAGATTGAAACTCACGACTATGAGACAAAGCGTACTCAAGTTGAAAAGTTTTTAAAGGGCGGCGACAAAGTAAAGGTGACTATGAAGTTTCGAGGTCGCGAGCAAACGCGTCCAGAGCTTGGATACAAAATGTTGCAACGTCTTGCAGAAGATATTGCAGAGTTTGGATTCATCGAGTTCGCCCCTAAGCAAGAGGGACGGAATATGACAATGGTTTTAGGACCTACAAAGAAAAAGACCGAAGCGGTTGCTGAAGCAAAAGCTGCGCGTAAGGCGAAAGCCCTCGCCGCAGCAGAGACAATGGATGGAGCATAAAGATGCCAAAGATGAAGACCCACAGTGGCGCGAAGAAGACTTTTCGCGTTACAGGTACTGGAAAGATCATGCACGAGCGCGCTGGAAAGCGCCACTTACTTGAGCGCAAGTCTTCTCGAGTTACCCGTCGTCTCTCTACAGAGCAGTCAGCAAAGCCAACCGTAACAATGACAGCCAAGCGCATGCTTGGTTTGAAGTAAGGGACGTGAATTAAATGAGAGTAAAACGTGGAGTTCACGCAGCTAAGAAGCGTCGTACAACTTTAGAACGCGCAAGCGGATATCGCGGACAGCGCTCACGCCTTTTCACTAAGGCCAAGGAGCAGGTTACCCACTCAATGGTCTACGCCTTCAATGATCGCAAAGACAAGAAAGGTGATTTCCGTCGTCTCTGGATTCAGCGCATCAATGCTGGTTGCCGTGCACACGGATTAACTTATAACCGTTTTATTCAAGGACTTAAGGCTGCAGGAGTGGAAGTTGATCGTCGCGTTCTTTCAGATTTAGCGACTAATGATCCAGCAACATTTAAGACACTTGTAGATGTAGCTCGCAAGAGCCTCATCTCAGCTTAATAATTCACATGATTGAGAGCCTTAACTCGCCACATGTTGCGCGAGTTAAGGCTCTTATTTCATCCAGAGGGGTAAAAGAACGTAAAGCCGCGGGAGAGTTTGTAGCTGAAGGTTTGCAGTGTTTTCGAGAAGCCGTAGTTTCAAAAAATGGCCCACAAATCCAATCGTTGTATTTAACGCCATCGGCGCGGGTCAAAGTAGATGAGCTGACAGATCTTTCATTAATTAATAGCTTTGATGTCACTGATGAAGTGATGCGGGCGATGAGCCAGACAATCACACCTCAGGGGATCCTAGCCATTTGTGCTATACCTCAATCAGAAATTGACTCGTTACCTTTGAACGGCAAACGTAGATTTATTTATCTATCGGAAGTACAAGATCCAGGTAATGCCGGAACAATTCTTCGTTCAGCCGATGCATTTGGAATGGATGCAGTAATCACATCGCCCGGAAGTGTCGATATGTATTCGCCAAAAGTTGTACGAAGCACAGCTGGATCGCTGTGGCATATTCCAGTTTTTCAAGGAGTTGCGTTGACTGATCTGCTGGCTGATCCACAACTTCATTGCTTTTCTTTAGGCGCAGATGGAACACAGTCGCTGTCATCGATGTCTGTAATTGGCGACATAGTAGCTATCTTTGGAAATGAAGCGCGTGGATTATCGACGGCTCAATCCACATTGGGCATTAATACCGTGAGTATCCCAATGCCCGGTGATGCAGAAAGCCTGAATCTTTCAGCGGCAGCATCAATTGTCATGTATCACCTTGCAAATATGCAGGCTTCCTAAACTCACACCCGATAGACTCGCTCCCATGCAGCCCCAAGAAATAGCCACGTGGATAGATGATGCCCGCAAGGCTTTCTCTGGTGCACCCGATTTAGATTCGCTAAAAATTGCACGCCTTGCACACTCGGGTGATAAGTCACCAATCGCATTGGCATCCCGCGGCCTAGGCTCTATGTCACCTGATGACAAGGCAAGCTATGGAAAGCTCATTGGTGAAGCTAAAGCTGCGATTGCAGAAGCTTTAGCCGGCGCAACGGCTCTCTTAGAGGCCGAGCGTGATCGTAAAGTTTTGCTTGAAGAAGTAGTCGATATTACTTTGCCGGTTGATCGCGCACATCGTGGGGGGCTTCATCCGATTTCTATCATTAAGAATGAAGTATCAGATTTCTTTATTGAGCAAGGTTTTGCTGTTGAAGAAGGCCCTGAACTTGAATCGGGTTGGCTCAACTTCGATGCGCTTAATATCCCTGCAGATCATCCCGCACGAACGATGCAAGACACATTTTTCGTTGAACCCATCGAATCTGGAATGGTTTTGCGTACTCATACGTCTCCCGTACAAATTCGCACCATGTTGACCCAAACTCCTCCCATTTATGTGATTTGCCCAGGTCGTACATTCCGTGCCGATGAGCTTGATGCAACACACAGTCCTGTTTTTCATCAGGTCGAAGGTTTAGTTATTGATAAAGGCATCACGATGGCACATTTGAAGGGAACTTTAGATAACTTTGCTCGGCATATGTTCGGTCCAGATGTGACAACACGCCTGCGTCCTTCATTCTTTCCATTCACGGAACCAAGTGCTGAGGTAGATATCTTCTTTAACAATCGGTGGATCGAATGGGGCGGTTGCGGAATGGTTAACCCCAAAGTTCTTGTAACCTGTGGAATAGATACCGATGAATACAGTGGTTTTGCTTTCGGTATGGGTCTCGAGCGCACACTCATGGTCCGCCATGGCATCACTGACATGCACGATATTGTTGAAGGCGATCTACGCTTTACTCGGCAATTTGGAGTTGGTCTCTAATGCGCGCGCCGTTATCGTGGATAAAAGAGTTTGTAGAGATCCCTCAGGCAATTACTGCAGAACAAATATCCGATGGCCTCATCCGTGTTGGTTTTGAAGTCGAAGAGATAATTCACCAAGGACATGATGTGACGGCTCCACTGAAGTTCGCTGCGGTCGTCTCTATCGAAGAGATAACCGAACACAAAAAACCCATTCGTTATGTTGGACTTGACTGCGGTGAAGGCCAAACACGCTTTGTAATTTGCGGTGCAACTAATTTTGCAGTGGGCGATGTCATTGTTGCAGCGCTTCCAGGTGCAGTTCTTCCTGGAGATTTTAGAATTTCGGCGCGAGAAACTTACGGCAAAGTTTCTGATGGCATGATTTGTTCGAGTCGAGAACTGGGCATCAGTGATGAACACGCTGGAATTATTGTGTTGCCAAAAGATAGTGTTGTAATAGGTGGCGATGCGATTGAGGGCTTACAGATCAATGATGTCATTTTTGATGTAGCCGTTAACCCTGATCGTGGCTATGCATTGAGCATTCGTGGCATCGCTCGTGAAGTGGCCGGCTCACTCGATTTAGCCTTTACCGATCCAGTTGAGGCACTTCGTAATGTAACTTTTCCTGACACTGGCAATGGCGTTAGCGCGACAATCGCCGATAAAGCTACCGCCTCAGTTTTCTACCTGCGGACGTTGTCTAATTTTGATCCTACGGCGACTACACCTATATGGATGCGTAGGCGTATAGAGAAGATGGGCATGCGTTCCATCTCCCTTGTTGTTGATATTACGAACTATGTAATGCTCGAACTAGGTCAACCTTTGCACGCCTTTGATAAGTCAAAAATCAAAGGTGGTTTAACCATTAAGCGTGCAGGAAAAGCTGGCGCATTCACTACATTAGATGGACAGGTACGAGCCTTAGATCCTGATGATTTAATGGTCGTCGATGATGATCAGCCACTTGCAATTGCCGGCACCATGGGTGGTGCATTTTCAGAAATTACTGAAGCGACAACAGATATTGCGTTGGAAGCCGTTCGTTTTGATCCCGTATGTATTGCTAAGAATTCGCGTCGACACAAACTTTCATCAGAGGCATCCCGACGTTTAGAGCGAAGTGTTGATCCTTCGCTAGCTCAGTTCGCTTCAGCTCGATTCGTGCAATTACTAACAGCGCACAGTAGCGCTGTGCATGTAGCGACTGTTGTCGCAGGGGAGCCAGTGTTTCCGGAGCGCATAAGAATCAATCCTGAGCATGTCTCGAAAACCCTTGGTTTTGAGATCGCGCCTGTGCAGATCGCTCAAGTTTTACGAACCATTGGATGCGAAGTCGATGAGAAGAACTTCGATATCCAGCCTCCATCATGGCGACCAGACCTGTTGCAAGCGGCAGATTTTACTGAAGAAGTAGCTCGCATGCTGGGTTACGACAAAATTCCTTCTATTTTGCCACCCCGACCTCTGCACGCATCACTCACGTCAACGCAAAAGCGTCGACGTGCAGTTGCTTCCATGCTTGCAAGTAGAGGGTTAGCTGAAGTACAGAGCTTTCCTTTCACTAATCAAGCCACCATTGATGCGATGGGATTTGTTGGAGAGCGCGCAGCAACATTTAAGTTAGTAAATCCAATGTCAGAAGAGTTTCCTCTCATGCGGGTGCATTTGGTTCCAGGGTTAATCGAAGTTGCACAACGCAACATCAGTCGTGGTGCTAAGGATTTTGCGATTTTTGAGATGGGCTCCATATTCCGTAGTTCCCAAAAATTGGAAACATCCATTTCTCCCGATTTGACTAAGCGCCCTGATCAAAAAATTATTGAAAAGATTTTCGCAAGTGTTCCTAATCAGGGTTACCACGTCGCGGGACTGCTGGTTGGCAAACTTGAGAATGAAAATTGGCAGGGCAAGGCACGGGCATACAACTGGCAAGATGCAATTGCATTAGCCCAAGACGTTGTTTCACTGTGTAACTTAGAGTGGTCCATCACGCGATCAGATTTAGCTCCTTGGCACCCGGGTCGTTGCGCAGAACTGATAGTTAACGGAACGGTTGTTGCCCACGCTGGTGAACTCCACCCACGCGTAGTTGCCGCTTATGGTCTTCCTGAAAGATCTGTGGCTTTTGCAGTAGCGCTGAGCGCACTTCCTGAATCATCTCTAGTAAATCCAACTACTGTTGGGACTATGCCAGCAGCCGTTCAAGACGTTGCACTTATAGTCGATGCCACGGTTAGTGCGGCTGATGTGACCGCCGCTCTTCGAATAGGCGCTGGAGATTTACTAGAGTCCATCACGCTCTTTGATCGCTACGACAAGATTGGTGAGGGTAAAGTTTCTCTGGCTTTTACGCTCGTATTTAGAGCTTCAGACAGAACACTGACAGGTGAAGAGGTCTCAGCGATGCGTGAATCCGCTACAGCTGTGGCAAGTCAAAAACTGGGGGCGGTCGTACGTACCGCATAAACATGCACCATCTTGCATATTTATCTATTTAGCCTTATGCTGGACGTATGAAAACAGCGGTCATTGGTGGAAGCGGTTATGCGGGAGGAGAGCTCCTGCGGTTACTGGCAGTTCATCCTTTTTTCCACGTCGTCAGCGTGAGTGCACATACCAATGCTGGCGAAGCAATTACCTCTGTGCATCCGCAACTACAAAGTTATACCGGCAGATCCTTTGTTGCAGTCGAGACAATTGATTTTTCAACAATTGAGTTAGTTTTTCTAGCGCTCCCACACGGTGAATCCTCAGCGCTCATTGCGAAAATTCCGGAAAATGTGAAAATAGTCGATATAGGAGCTGATTTTAGATTAGAAGATGCCCAGCAGTGGCAGAAATATTACGGTGGCGACCATGCTGGTGCTTGGGTTTATGGTTTGCCTGAACTAAGCGCTAGCCAACGAACGGCAATCGCTCAAGAGTCCAGAGTCGCAAATCCCGGGTGCTATGCCACTTCAATTTCTTTAGGAATAGCACCTGCCGTCGACATCATCGATGTTTCTGACATTGTTGTCGTTGCTGCTTCGGGCACAACCGGCGCGGGACGCAGTGCAAAAATCAATTTAAGCGGTAGTGAAGTGATGGGATCTCTGACTTCTTATAAATTCGGGGGAGTCCATCAGCACATACCAGAGATTGAGCAGGCACTAACTTCACTTTCTGGAAAGAAAGCAAAAATATCGTTCACTCCGATTCTTGCACCAATGCCAAGAGGGATTCTTACGACAATTACGGCGAAGTTAAATTCTCCGATAACAACACAGTCTGTTCACGACTTGTTTAGCAAGGCATACGAGGATGAATATTTTGTCGATGTTTTACCGCTTGGTCAGATGCCTAAGACTGCTGCGCTAACTGGCAGCAATAAAGTGCAGATACAGGTTGCCGTTGATGAGCACACTGATCGTCTAATTATCAGTGTTGCCATAGATAATTTAGGTAAGGGTGCAGCTGGTCAAGCGATACAGAATGCGAATCTCATTTGTGGTATTCATGAAGGGGCAGGGCTCTCTGCAGATGGACTGGGAGCATGAAACTTCCATCGGGTTTTCGCGCAGGTGCTGTAGCTGCTGGACTTAAAAGCAGTGGCGCGCTGGACTTAACCATCATAGAAAATCAAGGACCTTACTTTGATTGTGCAGCGGTTTTTACCGCAAATAAAGTTGTTGCCGCTCCGGTTATCTGGTCACGCGAAGTAACACGTGGGGGAGTTGTTCGCGCAGTCGTACTTAATTCTGGTGGTGCCAATGCCTGCACCGGTCCACAAGGTTTTGCCGATACTCACAAAACTGCAGAGATTACGGGCGAACTGTTATCCGTTTCTGCTGGTGAAGTTGTTGTTTGCTCAACGGGACTGATCGGTGAGCTATTGCCTATGCAGAAAATTGCATCTGGATTAAAGCACATCGTTCCTACGCTTTCCACGGATTCTTTAGATCTAACTGCCCAGGCAATCATGACAACCGATACGGTGCCAAAAATTGCAACAATCGGTAAGTATGGAATTGAAATGAGCGGAATCGCTAAAGGCGCAGGAATGCTTGCGCCAGCACTAGCAACAATGCTTTCTGTTGTCATGACCGATGCAATCATCGAAGATAAAGCACAGGAAATATTTGCACGCTGTACAGATAGAACTTTTAATCGAATCGATTCGGACGGCTGTACATCTACTAATGACACCGTACTTCTTATGGCATCAGGCGCATCAGGAGTTACTATTAATGATGCACAGTTGGAAGAATTTTTGATGGAAGTGTGTGGATCCTTGGCCAGTCAATTAATCGCCGATGCCGAAGGCTCAACCAAGACTGTTTCTATCAATGTTCATAACGCACATAGCGAGTCGGACGCCGTCGAAATTGGACGCGCATGCGCGCGCAACAATCTCCTTAAGGCTGCAATTTTCGGTGGAGACCCGAATTGGGGACGTGTGTTAGCCGCCGTTGGAACTGCGAATGCCGTTATAGATCCACTAACGATTGATGTGAAACTTAATGGCGTTAAAGTCTGCTCTAACAGCGCACCGTATGGAGACAAAGCAACAGTGAATTTTAGTGATCGTCTTGTAGTTATCGATATCGATATGAAAGTCGGAGCTTCATCGGCAGTTATTATGACTAACGACCTATCCCATGATTACGTTCATGAGAATTCGGCCTACTCAACATGATCGTCGTAAAGTTTGGCGGACATGCGATGAAGGATGAAAACGGTAGTTTTTCAGAAGCAATTAAGACCGCTAGAGCGACCGGGGAAAAAGTTGTAGTTGTGCATGGAGGCGGCCCGCAGATAGATGCTGCGCTGAATAAGGCTGGGATCGTCAGTGAATTTGTTGGCGGATTTCGTGTGACGACTCCTGAGATCCTTGCCATAGTTGAAAACGAACTATGCAATGAAGTAGGACCTGCAGTGGCGATGCAGTTAGTTAACTATGGAGTTCCAGCTACCTCCATTTCAGGACGTAGCTTTCCTACCTTGATTGCAGTTAAAAAGAGCCTATTAGTAGATGGCTCGCCTGCCAATTTAGGTCTAGTCGGTGACGTTGTTGAAGTTAAAACGCACGATATACAAAGAATTCTAAGTGAGGGTTCGGTACCAGTTATCTCACCACTTTCGGCGGATCGAGATAGCAGCGATGGCTTGAATGTAAATGCTGACCTAGCGGCCGCGGCGATTGCTGGAGCCTTAGATGCCAGTGTTTTAGTAATCATGACGGACGTTCCTGGAATTTATAGAAACTGGCCAGATAAGGATTCTTTGATCGGGTCTATCTCAGCCCTAGAGCTTGAATCAATCAAATCCACTTTTGCTGGCGGTATGGCACCCAAGGTACAAGCGGTTCTCGATGCTATCGCTAACGGAGCAAAAGCGGTACGCATTATTGATGGTACCGATGCCACCAGTTTGCAGATTGCACTTGCCGGACATGGCGGAACGTTGGTGAACGCATGAAAAATAATGGTTACTTAGATCGCTGGAATGATGCGATGCAAAATAACTATGGCACGCCGTCGTTAGTTCTTGTCAAAGGCAAAGGTATAGTTGTTGTAGATGTTGATGGAAATAAGTATTTAGATTTCCTTGGCGGTATAGCAACAAATATCCTTGGACATGCTCATCCAGCTATTGTTAAAGCCGTATCTCATCAGATCGACACTCTTGGTCATGTTAGTAATTTCTATGCGCATCCACATGTTGTTGAGCTGGCAGAAAAGTTAAAGAGTTTTACGGGTGATTCCGATGCAAAAACCTTCTTCGCTCAATCAGGGGCCGAAGCAAATGAAGCCGCGCTCAAGCTATCTCGCCGCACGGGTCGCTCACGTATCGTTGCCGCACAAGGCGCATTTCATGGGCGAACTATGGGAGCACTGTCGTTAACTGGTCAACCATCGAAGCGGGAGCCTTTTCTTCCACTGCTTAAAGGGGTCAAGCACGTTGAATATGGCGATCTAGAGGCGATGCGCCGTGCAGTTAATAGAAAAACTGCGATGGTGATCATTGAACCAATCATGGGTGAATCCGGAGTCATTGTTCCGCCACCTGGATATCTCCAAGGGATCCGTGAAATTTGTGATGCGACCGGAGCACTGATGGTGATGGACTGCGTTCAAACCGGAATGGGACGCACGGGGGATTGGTTTGGTTATGAATACTCTGGAATAACTCCAGATGTAATTACGCTAGCTAAAGGTTTAGGCGGCGGACTACCACTAGGTGCAATGATTGCTCTTGGTGCTTCTGCCTACTTATTCCAACCTGGAGATCATGGTTCCACGTTCGGCGGTAATCCTGTAACTACGGCTGCAGCTTTAGCGGTCATTAAAGTTATCGAAAGAGAAAATTTGATGGTCGCAGCAGTAAAACATGGAAATTATTTGCTGCAGGAAATTGCTCAGATGCAGGGAGTTAAAGAGGTTCGAGGAGCCGGGTTGTTGATCGGAATCGAATTTGATTCAGAGATTGCCACAAAGATCATGATAGATATGCGTGCACATGGAGTCTTGATCAATGCTGCGACCCCGAATACGGTCCGTATCGCACCTGCGCTAAATGTAACTACAGCGCAGACCGCTAAGTTTGTTGAAATCCTTCGAAAGGTGCTCAGCGATGTCAAATAATGCAACGAGTGTTTCAGCCCGAAGAGCTCGAGCGATCGCGCTGATTCAATCGGGCTTAGTGCACTCACAGTCTGACCTAGTGACCTTACTCAAGAAATCCGGATTTCCAGTAACTCAAGCAACTGCTAGCCGTGACTTGGAAGAGATTGGTGCAGTTCGCGCACGATCGAAAAATGGTGATTCAATTTATCAAATTCAAGAAAGCTCTGATGATGCACTCTCTCGCATCACACCAATGCCATCACGATTAATTCTCTCCGTAGATCACAGTGCTAACTTGGCAGTTATTCATACCCCACCTGGGGCTGCACAGTTTCTAGCAAGCTCACTCGATCACGCTAACTTGACGGACGTGATTGGAACGATTGCAGGGGACGACACGATTATTCTTGTGTCCAAGAAAGCCACTGGTGGAGCTCAATTAGCGAAAGAATTGCTCGCGTACGCAGGATCTAACGTAAGGAAAAAGTAGATGGCACTCTGGGGCGGACGATTTTCACAAGGCACGGCCGATGCGGTCTTTGCCCTATCCCGCAGCGTGCACTTCGACTGGCGACTAGCTCCGTATGACATACGTTCCTCACGAGCTCATCTTGCAGTTCTGGCGTCAAGTGGACTTCTTGAAAAGAGTGACGCTGCAGCGATTAAAGCAGCCCTTAAAGAACTAGCCTCTGACGTAGAAAGCGGAGCATTTACTGCCAACGCAGACGATGAGGATGTCCATGGTGCGTTAGAGCGCGGTCTGAATGAAAAATTGGGAGCAATTGGTGGCGCATTGCGTGCTGGTCGTTCTAGAAATGATCAAGTCACTACCGATCTTCGACTTTTTACTATCGATCACATGCTTGAAATAGCTCGACAGTTAACGTTGCTTCAAATTGCACTGTTGGAAAAGGCGGAAGAGTACGTCAACGACAGCGCACCTGGCTTTACGCATATCCAACACGCGCAACCGGTGTCATTTGGCCATGAGTTAGCAAAGCATGCACATGCATTTGCGCGTGACTTAGATCGAATCAATGATTGGTTGGCACGTACATCAGTAAGTTCATTAGGCGCAGGCGCACTTGCAGGATCATCCCTGCCACTTGACCCCGAAACTACTGCCCATGATTTAGGTTTTGTTTCAGTTTTTGCCAACAGCATCGATGCCGTCAGTGATCGCGACTATGTTGCTGAAGCACTCTTTATATTCTCACTCGTTGGAGTACATCTCTCACGCATTGGCGAAGAGTGGAGTCTGTGGGCATCGACCGAGTTTGCGTGGGCAAAAGTTTCAGATGCATACTCAACCGGATCGTCAATTATGCCACAGAAGAAGAATCCCGATATGGCCGAGCTTGCTCGTGGAAAATCTGCTCGCTTGATCGGAAATTTAGTGTCAGTTTTAACGATGCTGAAAGCTTTACCTTTCGCTTACAACCGCGATCTTCAGGAAGATAAGGAGCCTTTATTCGACAGTGTTGATACCTTGCTCTTAGTCTTGCCGGCAATCACCGGGATGATTGCAACAACAGATTTTGATCGTGAAAAAATGTCACTTGCAGCCCCTCTGGGATACTCCTTAGCGACGGAGATTGCTGATTACTTAGTTCTAAAAAAGATTCCATTTGCACAAGCGCATGAAGCCGCTGGAAAGTGCGTAGTGTTGTGCGAGAAGGATGGAAGAACGTTACATCAACTCAACGACTCAGAGTTGGCGAGTGTTCATCCAGCTCTAGATGCTGGCGTCCGTGCGGTTTTGACTGTCGATGGAGCTTTGAACTCTCGGACTACTCACGGTGGAACCGCACCAACATTAGTGGCTGCACAAATCAGCCAAGCCCTTAAAATTAATGCTGGAACTATGGCAACAATTACCAGCGCCCAAGCACATTTTTCAGAGATGATGAGCCAATGAATCTGATTGAAGATCTACGTTGGCGAGGCTTAGTGGCCCAATCCACGGATGAGGCTGCACTCCTTGAATCAATGAAGAAGCCAATCACGTTGTACATCGGCTTTGATCCAACTGCGCCATCACTGCATGTCGGTAATTTAGTTGTTCTCTTGGTTCTTCGCCGCTTCCAATTAGCAGGTCATAATCCCATCGCTTTAGTCGGTGGAGCTACTGGATTAGTGGGCGATCCCAGCGGAAGAAATGACGAGCGAACCCTTAACAGCAGTGAAGTTGTAGAAGATTGGGTCTCACGTATTCGCAATCAAGTAGCAGCATTTTTAGATTTTGACGCAGAGAATAATCCAGCCTTAGTTGTGAATAATTTAGACTGGACGTCTCCACTGAGTGCAATTGAGTTCTTACGCGATATTGGAAAGCATTTTTCAGTCAATCAAATGTTAGCTAAAGACTCGGTCTCCAGCAGATTAGAGGCCGGTGGAATTTCTTATACAGAATTCTCATATCAAGTTCTGCAATCTTACGATTACTTAGAATTATTCCGCAGAAACAACTGCACACTGCAACTGGGTGGATCTGATCAATGGGGCAACATTGTTGCAGGCCTAGATTTAATTCGTCGTGTTGAACAGGGGAGTGCCCATGCACTCACAGTTCCACTTCTTGCAAAGGCGGACGGAACAAAGTTTGGTAAGACTGCTGGAGGATCGGTATGGCTAGATCCTGAGATGACTTCGCCATATGCGTTTTTTCAGTTCTGGTTAAATACTGAAGATAAAGATGTCGTTAACTTTCTCAAGGTTTTTTCCTTCTTATCTCACGCAGAGATTGATGCGTTAGAAGTTGGACACACAGCAAATCCAGGATTGCGCGAAGCCCATCGCGCACTTGCACGTGAGCTAACAACACTTGTTCACGGTGCCGATACAACTTCTAGAGTAGAAGCCGCTGCACGTGCACTTTTTGGACAAGGCGAACTGAGTGAATTAGATGAAAAGACTCTTGCAGGTGCTTTAGCTGAACTTCCGCGTACAGTAATTTCAAAAGATGCGCAGATTCCAACGTGGGTAGATCTCCTAGCAGCAACGGGTGTCGTTGATTCGAAATCGGCTGCGCGTCGCATCGTAAAAGAGGGTGGCGCATATCTCAATAACGTAAAGATTTCGGGTGAAGATTTTGCACCCCAAAAATCCGACTTTTTATGCGGTAAATACGCGATTTTGCGAAAAGGCAAGCGCGATCTGGCCTGTGTTGAATTGGCCTAATTCCCTTAGAATCCCTCTAAAAGCCTAGCCCGCTAACGTTTTCTTAATGCTTTCATAAACCACTCTTTGCCTATTAGCCCGATTTGACCCCCCTTGCTCTCAGGGTTATAGTTACGCTCTTGCTGTGAAACGGACGAATTAGGCCGAACAGCATCGATCCTCACTTCTAGTCCTGAAACGGCCCGGTTTGACCGTGCCCGTGTGTATGGACTAGGTTTGGCGGTCTGCCCTGAAAAACGGAGAGAGATCTCCGTGGTATCAGTGCGCATCCGTACCTTGAGAACTCAACAGCGTGCCATAAGTCAATGCAATATATGCCATCAAGTGGCTCTATTTGACATGCTTTCAATAGCGCAAAGTCAGTGTTTTACGCTGACTTTTTGATAATACCCACGGCAGAAGAAATACTTCAATAGGTATGACCGTTAAAAGTTATACCCGTTGATTTCCTTTGGTAATAAGACAAAATAAACGTTAGTTTGTTTGTCTGTACGCCAGATAAAACTTTCTATGGAGAGTTTGATCCTGGCTCAGGACGAACGCTGGCGGCGTGCTTTACACATGCAAGTCGAGCGATGAGATCC
>Ga0208566_1000128_pt1 | contig 54665 bp, 54 predicted proteins | sample PL_2010_150m_FD_184159 | JGI IMG/M metagenome (GOLD analysis project Ga0208566, IMG submission 184159) | Freshwater microbial communities from Powell Lake, British Columbia, Canada to study Microbial Dark Matter (Phase II) - PL_2010_150m... | ecosystem: Environmental > Aquatic > Freshwater >...
CGGCAAGCACGGCAAGCTTGCGCGAATATGTATGATGCCGCAATCGCCGGAAAGTTTCATTGACACAGATCAAAGGGGTACCCGTCACCGGGTAATGCAAGCAGCGTGCACGCGAAAGTCAAACAGAATGTAATCCCGCTCATCACCCCGGGACTCAAGCTCGCCTGCTCGCAGTGCAACCTGCGCGAACTGTGTCTGCCGTTTGGCCTTTCGGAAGACGACATGGGTCGCCTCGACAACCTGATCGGCGGCGCGCGCAAGCTGAAGCGCGGCCAGCACCTGTATCGTGCCGGCGACGTTTTCGAGTCCATCTTCGCCGTCAAGGCCGGGTTCTTCAAGACCGACGTGCTGACCGAAGACGGAAGGGATCAGGTAACCGGTTTCCAGATGGCCGGGGAGATCCTTGGCATGGACGGCATCAGCACCGAGGTTCACACCTGCAATGCGGTAGCCCTGGAAGACAGCGAAGTGTGCCTGATCCCGTTCACTGAACTGGAAATGCTTTCCAGCGAGATTCGCTCCCTGCAGCACCACTTGCACAAGGTCATGAGCCGCGAGATCGTGCGTGACCACGGCGTCATGATGCTGCTCGGCACTATGCGCGCAGAAGAGCGCCTGGCCGCTTTCCTGCTCAATCTTTCGCAGCGCTTCACCGCTCGCGGCTACTCGCCGACCGAGTTTCACCTGCGCATGACTCGCGAGGAGATCGGCTCCTATCTAGGCCTCAAGCTCGAGACCGTGAGCCGCGCCTTCTCCCGCTTTCAGGACGAAGGCATGATCGCCGTGCAGCAAAAGCACATCCGCATTCTCGATATTCCCCGGCTCAAGACCCTGCTGGCGCCACCCGACGGGCGTATCCGCTAAGTCCGGGTTATACGCTGGTCAGCACCGCCAGGAAACCCATCGGCTGGCGCGTCAGGGCCACCGACACGATCCAGCCGAATACCACCAGCGCCGACAGCCAGCAGACGATCCGCATCTGCCGCGTGCTCCCCGCCCTCAGGGCGAGAGATCCCAGCATGATGTAGGCAATCACCCCCAGCACTTTCGCGGTAACCCAGCCGACGACAAACGGATACTGCTCCGACATCACGGCCAGCGACAAGGCCGCAACCAGCAGGACGGTGTCGTTGATGTGGGGCAGCACCTTGATCCAGCGCGCGTTCATCAACGGCGACGCGCGAATGACCAGCAGGCCGCGCAGAAAGAATCCCGTCACGCTCAACACGACGCTGACCACATGCACGTATTTGACCAGGATATACATAGCCGTTAACCCGGTTTGCCATCCTCGCGCGGACGCCAGCACGCCGGCGCATAGCGCCAGGCCCACAGGCCGAATGCGCCCAGCCAAAGCATCGATGACAGCCACATCAGGTGGTACGCACCGGGCAGCGCGGGAAGTTCGCCGACCACCCGCAGCAGCGCCGCCGCCTGCATCGTGCAAAATGCCCGCCACATGACATCATCGGCCGCAACCGGCCGGCCCGAATGCCCCATCGTCACCCGCGAAGCCATGCCGAGGAGCATCGAGGCGAAGAAGCCTAGAGTCAGCGCATGCAGCGGCGCCTGGCCAAGAAACCCCGGCGTCACATCGTGCAACAGGCTCTGCAAGGCAGACAGGCCGAATGCCGGACCCAGCCAGGCAAAAGCCACATGCAGGACGGTCAGCATGCGGTTCGCCATCGCTGCGCGACTCCACCAGAGCCATGTCAAATACCCCGCGACAAACATCGCCGGCAGGTCCGGCAGCCAAAGCCACTGCCCTTGCTCCAGAAACGTCAGCGCGCCGTGCAACAAACTAAGCCCAACCAGAGCGCGCAACGCCCACGCAGGGCGTTGGAGCACATAGCCGCGCACCGATGAAGAGGTAAAGAAAGGCAACATGCGATGCGCCACGCCAAGAAACACCGGCAGCAAAAAGCCCCAGACCGCCAGCGAGATTGCCAGACGCGCCCATCCCGTCGCGCCACCCGCAAAAAATACCAGAAAAGCCCCGACCCCCGCTGCGCCCAGCCAGCAAGCGACGGTGACAACCATGATGTGCTCACGCTCAGTCGCCCGATGCCGGGCGATCCGGGTAAGCGTCGCGGCCACGGTAATCCAGCCGCCCAGCACCAGTGCGAGGCCGGCGACCAGCAGTTGCGGCAGCAGCAGTGCCGCCCAGACCAGAAGCCAGCCACAGGCCAGTAACACGAAGGCGGGAACGAAATTCCGCTGAGTCAATTCCCCTGCTCCCTGCCAGCGCGGCCCGGCAGTAAGAATGAAGCCGAATATGAACAAGGGAAACACGCCACAGGAAGCCAACAACGCGTGCAACAGGGACGCGGGAAACAGGGTCAGCAACGGCCATGCCGGTACCGGCCAAAACCCGGCGTAGCGACCACCCAGTTCGATCGACCAGAACACCATTACCGACAGCGCCTGGACGGTACCGGCGAGAAACATCACGCGGTGCGGTGCCGCAAAAAACACAGGAAAACGCATTATGGCTGTCGCCTCCGATGCGTTGCATGGTAAGGTTCCGCTGACAGACCCTGAGTATCCGACTGCGCGAAACCATGCACGACGCCAAGATTGACATTCCCCAGATACTTTCGCGCCTGCCGCTGTTCCAGGAACTTGCCGCCGAGCAGATTGCCGCACTGGAAACGGCGTGTCGCGAGCGACGACTTGCCAAAGGCGAGATGCTGTTTCAAAAAGGCGACCCGCCAAAGGGGTTTTTCGTGGTTGTCTTCGGCCAGGTCAAGCTGGCTTTTCCATCCGCGCAAGGCAACGAAAAGGTAGTCCAGATTCTGGGGCCGCGGCAAAGTTTCGGCGAGGCGATGATGTTCACGAATCGCCCCTACCCGGTATTTGCCGAAGGCCTGATAGACAGCCTGCTGCTGCAAATCGGCAGCGGCCCGGTCTTCGAACTCCTGCAACGCGATCCCCTGTTCGCCAGGCGCATGCTGGCAGGGCTCTCGTTGCGACTGCATTCGCTGGTGCAGGATGTTGAAACCTACTCCTTGCGTTCTTCGGCACAGCGCGTGGTCGGTTACCTGTTGCAGCAGTGCCCGCAGAGCGAACCCGGCGAAGGCTCGTTCGACATTTCGCTGCCGACCTCGAAACAGGTGATCGCCTCGCGCCTGAATCTGACGCCGGAAACTCTTTCGCGAATTTTTCACGATCTCTCGGCCAACGGACTAATTGGTGTCAGCGGCAAGCAAATCACCATCAATGATGTAAAGCGGCTGCGCGAATTTGATATCTGAAGGACTGGTAGCGTCTGACGGCATCCACCAGATTCCACCCCATCCAGGCAAATGAAACGGCGAAAGTCAAGCCGGCCAGCCGCGTCAGCCCGGGTAGCCAGACAGCAGCCAACAACAGCACGACAGCCAGTATATGCAGGCGCAACTGACCGGTCATGGCTTCGGCCGGAATCATCTTGTTCATGTTGGGCACGGCCGACAAGGGCGCCCCCAGGCGCTGCAAGTGAAGCCAGTTGAGAAAGGGCACGATCTTGTACATCATACCGGTGATGGCCGAGACGAAGGCTCCGGCAAAGGCCAGCACGCCCAGCCAGACCGCAGACCGCGGATCGGCGCCCAGTTCCGGATACAGAAAGAATCCTGTCCCGGAGATGGCGAAAGCCAAGACAGACAAATTTGCGAGACGAAAGCACATTGAGGTCGCATCATGGACTTTTCTGCGGCGCGTGTACTGCAGCCACAAGGTCATACCTGCATAGGCCGACACAAGCGCCAGCAGGGAAAGCGCTATCGCCAGCGACCATCGCGCATCTTCAAGGAGGAGCCGTGATGACCAAGCGAGCAGCAAGAGCAGCAGCAGAGGGCCAAACCAGCGCGTGAACCAGAGCGGATAAGGCCGGGTCAGCTGAAACATAGGCACCACATAGTAGGACACCCCCGCCAGCAACGTCAGCGCCCAGCCAGCGAGGCCCCACGCCAGATGAATATCGGCCAGTTCGACTACGGGCACCGAAAAGCCACGCGCCAGTGCCTCGGCCAGCAACGCGCCGAACAGTACGGTGACTGCAAGGCCGCCGATCGCCATGCGCATCGCCCACAGGGTCATGCCGGTCGCCGGCGTCCGCCACAGCGCCAGTGCAACCACAATAACGAAACCTCCTACCGCCAGCAGAAACAATGGTGCCGCGGCAGACAGCAGGCCCGGACGGCTGAACAACAAGCCCCCGACTAGCAACAGCGTGGCGAGCAGCAACAAGGGCTGCACCGTATTGGCGACAAGCTTCGGGCGCCAGACATTGCCGCCCACCGCCACGGGTATGAACTGAAACAACGCCCCGCACATGGCCTGAAGCATGAAACCGAGAGCAATCAGGTGGGTCAGGGCCAAGGCCTGCGGCGTCCACCGTGAAGCCAGCGCATCACCACCCGACCAAGCCAAAAGAATTCCGGCCATCACGCCGAACCACGGCGCCACCAGAAAAAACCGGTACGGCACCGAAATGGGCGGCGCCTGGTCGAATGAAAGGCTCGGATGCATTCGGTTGGCGACGGTCAGAGCCTGTCAGAGCTTGTGAATACGGATCTCGCGCGTCCCGTCAGCGCGAAGTTCATCGCTCCAGGCGTAGCCGTTCTGCCTCAGGATATTGAACAGCGGATGCGGCTGGCAATACAGCAGCAGCAGCAGGTCATCGCCCTCGGCAAGCGTATCCAGCGCCTCGAGAGCCCTTTCCATAGGCTCCGGCGGCTGCATTTCACGCCCGTCGATGACCGTGGTCATGACGCCCTCAAACGTTCCGCCAGCGAGGCGCCCACATCCGAAGCACCCAGTACGTTGTCACACATCGGATAGAGGATGTTTTCCTCCTTCATGTTGTGCTGCTGCATCAAGATGAGCAGGGTTTCGGCACCACCACCAAAGGCATCGCTGTCGCGGGAAGCCAGACCCACCTTCATCTGCGCCAGCAGATCGCGCATCTGGCGATGCTCGCCGCGCATGATTTCGGTCGGACCCGACGTCATCCCGGTCGCCGCCTCAAAGGCCGGGAACAAAAGTTGTTCCTCACTGGTGAAATGAGTTTCGAGCTGGTCGGCCAGAAGCGTGAAAGCCGTCTCGCCGGCCACCCAGTCGCTGTTGGCGCAAGCCTCTTCCGCGGTGGCGAACAACTCGTCGCAGTGCTTGTGATGCTGGAACAGCGGGGTAGTAATCGACATTGGGCAAGCTCCGGTTGAAGAGCTGCAGATTCTGGGCATCGCCTCGCCTGACGACATTGACCACCGTCAAGAACCCGTGCGGTTAAGAAATCCGGCACCCCTGCACCTCGGGCAAAACCCGTCGGCCAGACCCCGAAATCAGCCCGTCGTGAGTCCAGTTGCGGCTACGGCTCAAGCACATACGTTCCTGGCGCATCGGCCAGCGCGGGATACTTTCTGGTCGCCACGGCCGGCGCCGTGACCAGCTTGCCCGACTGCGGCCTGAGCCAGGCCATCCAGTCTTCCCACCAGCTGCCATGGTGAAGTTCCGCCCGCTCGCGCCAGTCGTCCGGCGTGTCGTGTCTTTCGACAGTGCCGACGCGGTACTCGCGCTTGGGCGGATTCACCACCGGATTGACGATACCCAGAATGTGGCCTGAACTTGACAGTACATAGCGGCGCGAACTGGCGACGAAGTTGTTGATGCGAAAGCCCTGCCGCCACGGCACAATGTGATCATCCTCGGCGGACACCGCATACAGCGGCTGGGAAATCCGGCCGAGATCGATGTTCTCGCCGGCCAGGTTCAGAGCATCCTTCCTGATCAGCAGGTTCTCGAGATAGAAATTGCGCAAGTACCAGCCATGCATCGCCGCCGGCATCCGCGTCGCATCCATGTTCCAGAACAGCACGTCGAAGGGCGGCGGCGTTTCCCCGAACAGGTAGCCGCGTACCACGTAATGCCAGACCAGGCTGTTGGAACGCAGCAGCCGAAATGCGGAAGCCATTTCCTTGCCGTCGAGATAGCCTTTTTCGGCCATCGACTTTTCCAGGAACTTGATGCTGCTCTCGTCAAGGAACACCTCGATGTCGCCCGGCTTGTGGTAATCCACCAGCGTCGCCAGCAGCGTCAGCGTTGCCACCGGTACCGCATCTTTTTCGTAACGGGCGTTGGCCCACGCCATCCAGGCCGTCAACGCCGCACCGCCGATGCAATAGCCGACGGCATGAACTTTGGTTGAACCGGAAATGCCGCGTGCGGTTTCGATGATCCGGCCGACGCCTTCCGTCAAATAGTCGTCGAAAGTCACATTGCGCATCTCTGCCGTCGGGTTCTTCCAACTGGTGATATAGACGTCGAAGCCCTGATCGACCAGAAACTTCACCATGCTCTTTTTGGCGTTGAGATCGAGAATGTAGAACTTGTTGATCCACGGCGTGACGATGACGATAGGCGTCTCAAAGACCTTCTCCCGGGTCGGCATGTAGTGCACGACCTCCAGCAGGCGGTTGCGAAACACCACCTTGCCCGGCGTGGTTCCCAGATCCTTGCCGACGACGAAATCAGTCGGACGCGCCATCTGCACGTCACCCGCCTGAAAATCCGTGACAAAATTATTGAAACCCTTGAGCAGGCTTTCGCCGCGAGTTTCCATCGCCTTCTGCATGGCCGCCGGATTGGTCAGCAAGAAGTTGGTGGGGGCCACCGCATTGAGCCACTTGCGCCACCAGAAAGCGGCGCGGCGGCGATCACGACTCGACAGCCCCGGCGTCTCATAGAGCATGTCCTGCACCTGACGGGTCATCATCAGGTACCACTCCTTGACGATATCCCAGGTTGCCGAGTCGCTCCACATCGGATCGGCGAAGCGCGTATCGCCGGGATTCGGCGATACGACATCCTTGCTCGGCATCCCCAGTGCGCGGTGCCAGGAGTGCGTCTGCAACTCCCACAGCCTGGTCGCGACTTCGGCCAAGGCCTCGGACATCTCCTGCGGATGGGATAACCAGGCCAACTGTGCGTGCAGCAGAGGGGTTGCGATGCCGATCGGATCAACCCTGGCCTCTACAGCCTGATTGACTGCTCGCCATGCGGCCTGGGGAGTGGCCGGTGAATTGGTCTGTTTGATCGTACTCATGACAGCTCCCTTTACATCGCCGTGGCCGCGCAAATCCCTCCAGCCACTACGCCACTATTGTGCCCGATGCCGGTCGGGTATAGTTCCGGTTGCCTTTGATCTTGATCAACGTTCCCCTTCTTTAGTAGGCTAGGCTAGGAATTTCACTCGGAGGGTCAAATCCCATGTTCAAGCACATACTCGTTCCAACTGACGGATCGCAGCTCTCATCCGACACGGCAAAGCGTGCGATCGCGTATGCCAGGGAAACCGGGGCAAAGGTGACGTTTTTCTTCGCCAAACCTGATTACCCGGTGGCGTTTTATGGCGAGGGCGCGCTGATCGACCCCACCACACCCGACAAGTTCGCGGAAATGGCCGAGCAGCAGGCGAAAGAAATTCTGGGTGCGAATCAGACTGCGGCCAAGGCTGAAGGAGTGGACAGCGCAGCAGTGAGTTCTGTCAGCGATATTCCCTATGAAGCGATCATCGCTGCCGCCGAAGAGGCGGGCGCGGACCTGATTTTCATGGCCTCGCACGGCCGGCGCGGCATCAGCGGACTTCTGCTCGGGTCGGAAACACAAAAGGTTCTGACGCATTCAAAGATTCCGGTGCTGGTCTACCGCTGATCGCGGCTGACTCGGGGAACCACGCGTGCTGAACTCGGCGCTGCTCATCATTCACGACGAGCACCGGTCGCTTGCCGCGGTCATTCACGGGCTGCGATACCTTGTGCGCGAAACGCGCGAGAGGAATGCAAAGCCCGACTTCAGGCTGCTCTGGGCGATGATCTTCTATCTCGAAGAGTTTCCGGAGAAGCTGCATCACCCCAAGGAAAACGCCTATCTGTTTGCCAGGCTGCGCCAGCGTACCCATGCGGCCGACGCGGTAGTCGCTGAACTTGAACGGCAGCACATCGCCGGTGCCGGCCATGTGCGCGCTCTGGAACTTGCGCTCGGCCACTACGAAGCCGGAATGCCTGACGGACTGGAAAGGTTCTCGGCAACCGTCGAGAAGTTTGCCGAGGAAATCACGAAACATATGGCGCTTGAAGAAAGCACCGTAATTCCACTGGCCAGGAAATACCTCACGGCAGAAGACTGGGTCGAGATCGGCGCCGCCTTCAGTGAAAACGGCGACCCGCGCTTCGACGCTGATACTGACCAGGATTGTCGGGACCTGTTCAGCCGCATCGTCAATCTTGCGCCGCCCCCGATAGGCTTAGGCCCCCCCAGAAAGCAGTAAGACCGACGGCCCGCAAGTCCGGGCCAGTCTATTTCCCTGCGTCGTCTGCTGAATGGGACACGGCCCCCACTCCCTTGTTTATCTCCGCTGCGCTGAGCAACAGGAACCACGTCATCAAACTGGACGCCGCGCAAACGGCCCAGAAACCGAAGAACCCTATCGAATAGGTCGCGATTTTTGAGAGATGCACCGGCTCGCCGAAAAGATACAGTTCCTGCGGGTCGATCACGGTGAAGAAAACACCCTCGGCAATGCCGGCAACCAGAAACGAGGGCCACAGCACCCGGAATATCTTGTACATTTTTCTCTCCTTCGCGATTCGGGAGGAAGCGCCTACTTCGCGTTTCGGATATCTGCGGGCGCGGGGATTACTCCCTGCGTCGCCGGTCTGCCAATCAGCGTTTCACCATTTGCCGGCAGAACCACATTGCCCATCAAACGCCAGGTCTTGCGCTCATCTTCCAGCAAAACCAGCCAATGCCCGGCAGCCGGCAGCCGGACCTCACCGGAATAGAGGTCGCCATTCTTGACCAGCACACGCGACTGATCAAGACCGGCGCGGGTTGGATGCGCGATGGTCACCGCCAGTGTCGGCGGCATCACAAAGGTCTTGTTGCCCGCCTGCAGGCGCACCGACAGCATATCGCCGGCAATCCGCACCCCTGCGACCAGTTCCATCCGGGTTGCCAGTTCGCTGCGGGCGATGGTCTGGTTGGCGGAAAGACCCTTGCGGTAATAGTCGTCCGTAACCAGACCGTCGTTGCTCACTACCGCAAGCCACGCCGTGTAGAGCGCGGCAATCACCACGATGGCCGGCCCCGCGGCCAAAATCCACGGCCAGGGTTCCCGGTACCAGGGACGGGCGATGGCGGTATTCATGTCGGGGTCCTTCATGGTTGCAGAAAGGCGGCCTTTTCATGCACCGCCACCTTCTCGTCGGCGAGAGATTTCACGTCGAAGAAGATCTGATTCGAGCCCTTCTTGCCGGACTCCGGCGGCACGCGCACCTGCACGGTAAAAGTTCTCGCCGCAGCAGCCGGGAGTTCAAGGATGCGCTCGCCGACCATGTCTATTTCGGGCAGGCCCGAAACGCTCACGGCATAGCGGTGCGGCTCTTCGGAAACATTGATGACGTGCAGCCGGTACACGTTCTCGATCAGCCCGCCTTCGACCTCGCGCGCCAGGATGGCGCGGTCACGGATGACATCCACACGCAGGGTCGCCTTGGTGGCGATGCCCCAGACAAAAGCCACGCATATGGCGGCGAGAATCGTCGAATAGATGATCACCCGCGGCCGGATGATGTGGCCGATGATCTCCCTCCAGCCCCAGTGCGCCGCGATCGCATGCTCTGTGGAATAGCGGATCAAGCCCTTCGGGTAAGCCATTTTCTCCATGACCTGATCGCAGGCATCGACGCACGCCGCGCAGCCGATGCATTCATACTGCAAACCAGCGCGGATATCGATGCCGGTCGGACAAACCTGCACGCAGATGCCGCAGTCGACGCAATCGCCCTTGGCGATCGATTGCGGAGCAATCCCTTTCTTTCTCGCGCCGCGCGGTTCGCCGCGTTCGGTATCGTAGGTAATCGTCAGCGTGTCGGGATCGAACATCACGCCTTGAAAACGGGCGTAGGGACACATGTGTTTGCATACCTGTTCGCGCATGTGCCCGGCAAACAAGTAGGTAAAGGCGCCGTAGAAGAACATCCAGAATGTTTCCCACGGCCCCAGCGAAAAACTCCACAGCGAGGCCCACACAGTCTTGATCGGCGTGAAATAGCCGACAAAGGTAAACCCCGTCCAGAACGCCAGCAGTCCCCAGCAACCGTACTTTGCAACGCGCAGCCACAGCTTGCGTGCGCTCATGGGCGCGGCATCGAGCTTGATGCGGGCGCTGCGCTCGCCCTCGATCTTCTGTTCGATCCAGGTAAAGATTTCGGTGTACACGGTCTGCGGACAGGCATATCCGCACCATAGCCGCCCCCCTACCGCGGTAAAGAGGAACAGGGAATACGCCGAAATGATCAGCAGGATGGCTAGAAAAATCACATCCTGCGGCCAGAACACCAAACCAAAGATGTAGAACTTGCGTTCGACCAGATCGAACAGCACCGCTTGCCGCCCGTTCCACGGCAGCCAGCACATTCCGTAATAAACGAGTTGGGTGAACCAGACCAGCGACCAGCGCCAGGTAGCGAAGATGCCGCTGACGGCGCGCGGATGCACTTTCTGGTGAATTTCGTAGAGGCTCTCCTCGACGAAACTGGGCCGGCTCTCCTGCAACTGAACGGGGGGGATTGAAGCCATGATTATCGTATTACGATATTCTGATAAACCTGATCGGAAATTCCCCGGCACCACGAATCGTGGAACCGGGGAAGTTGGATCAGTCTACTTCTTTTCCGCAGGTGTCGCTGCCACCGGGACAGCCGCAGGCGCCTCAACCGGCGCCGCTGCAGGAGCCTCCTTGACGCCGCCGCCAAGACCATAGACATAGGCGGTCAGCAAGTGCACCTTGGCTTCACCCAGAAACTCACCCCAGGCAGGCATGCGGTTGGTGCGGCCCTTGGTGATCGTCTCGGTGATGGTTTCCTCTGAACTGCCATAGAGCCAGGTCTTGTCCGTCAGGTTCGGCGCCAGGCCGGGCGTGCCCTTGCCTTCCGGTCCGTGGCAGGCGCTGCAGGCAGGAGCAAACAGTTCCTTGCCGCGCTGGGCTCGAATCGAATCGGAGACCAAACCCGAGAGGGAACGCACGTAGTTGGCGAGGTCCTTGATCTGGTCGCCGTTCAGATCGGGCTTGAGACCCTTGGGAGGCATCATGGCATCCCGGCCTTTTGCGATCGATTCCCTGATCTGCTCCGGCGTTCCGCCGAACAGCCAGTCGTTATCCGTCAGGTTGGGGAAGCCGCGGGCACCCCTGGCGTCCGAGCCGTGGCACTGCGCGCAGTAGGTCAGAAACAGGCGCTGACCCATTTCCTTCGCCTCGCTGTTGGCGGCAACGGCCACGATATCCTGCGACTGAAACTTCCTGTAGATCGGCCCGTACAGATCGTCGGCCTTCTTCATTTCGCCGTCATACTGCCCGGTGGAAGACCAGTTGAACTGGCCCGGATAGGTGCCCAGGCCCGGATACATCGCCAGATAGAACAGCGAGAAGACTATCGTGATGTAGAACAGCCAGCGCCACCAACTCGGCAGCGGATTGCTGTACTCCTGCAGGTCTTCGTCCCAGACGTGCCCGGTCGTCTCACCCTCCACATGCTTGGCCGAACTCTGCATCCAGAGAAAGACCCCGCACCCGAGGATGCTGACGAGCACAATGCCCACTACATAAAAATTCCAGAAGCCGCTGACAAAATCACTCATGATGATTTCCTTTCCTGATTCTCCGTAACCTGCGGCGCCGATGGGACGAATTGGCTGTCATCGTCGAGCGGCAGCATGGCCGCCTCGTCGTATGTCTTCTTGCGCCTGTCCGAATAGGCCCACCAGACGATGCCGACGAAAGCGATGAACGCCAGCACCGTGAAGATGGAACGCAGGTCGTTGATGTCCACCCGATTACCTCGTTTGCTTGAGCGCGGTGCCCATGCCCTGGAGATAAGCGATCAATGCGTCGAGCTCGGTTGCCCCCTCGATGGCCTTCTTCGCTCCGGCGATTTCGGCATCGGTATAAGGCACGCCGACCGAACGCAGCGCCTTCATCTTGGCGTCGATGACATCGTCCTTGAGCGGACGGTTCAGCCAGTAGTAGGCAGGCATGTTCGACTCAGGCACCACGTCACGCGGATTCAGCAGATGAGTGCGATGCCACTGGTCCGAGTACCTGCCGCCGACACGCGCCAGGTCCGGGCCGGTGCGCTTGGAGCCCCACTGGAACGGATGGTCATAGACGAACTCGCCGGCCACCGAATAGTGGCCATAGCGCTCGGTCTCGGCGCGGAACGGACGAATCATCTGCGAGTGGCAGTTGTAGCAACCTTCGCGAAGATAGATGTCACGTCCCGACAAGCGCAACGGGTCGTAGGGCTTTACCAGTTCGTTGGTTGGCGTGGTGGTTGATTTTTGGAAAAACAACGGCACGATTTCCAGCAACCCACCGACACTGATGGTGAGGATGGTGAGGACGATCAGCAGCCCCACGTTCCGTTCAATTTTGTCATGCGTCAACATGATGTATGGCTCCTTATTCTGTGCAATCGGTCAGTGGGCCGCTGCGGCTGCGAGTACCGGCGCATCGACTGCCTTGCCACCAGCCATGGTCAAAAACATGTTGTAGGCCATGATGAACATGCCGGAGAGGAATAGCAGGCCTCCCAGCAAACGTATGGTCCAGAACGGGTAGGTCGCCTTGACCGATTCGACGAAGGAATACGTCAGCGTCCCGTCCAGATTCGTCGCGCGCCACATCAGGCCCTGCATCACGCCGGCAATCCACATCGAGGCGATGTACAGCACCACGCCAATGGTGGCGATCCAGAAGTGAACCTCGATCAGCTTCTTCGAATGCATCTCGGGCTTGCCGAACAGGCGCGGCAGCAAATAGTAGATCGAGCCGATGGAAATCATCGCCACCCAGCCCAGCGCGCCGGAATGCACGTGGCCGACGGTCCAGTCGGTGTAGTGCGACAGCGCGTTCACCGTCTTGATCGACATCATCGGGCCTTCAAAGGTCGACATGCCGTAGAAGGACAGCGAGGTGATCATGAACTTCAGGATCGGGTCGTCGCGCAGTTTGTGCCAGGCGCCCGACAGCGTCATGATGCCGTTGATCATGCCGCCCCACGACGGCGCCAGCAGGATCAGCGAAAAGACCATGCCCACCGACTGCGTCCAGTCCGGCAGTGCGGTGTAGTGCAGATGGTGCGGGCCGGCCCACATGTAGGTGAAGATCAGGGCCCAGAAGTGCACCACCGAAAGACGATAGGAGTAGATCGGGCGACCGGCCTGCTTCGGCACGAAGTAATACATCATTCCGAGGAAGCCGGCGGTGAGGAAGAAGCCCACCGCGTTGTGGCCGTACCACCACTGCACCATCGCATCCTGTACGCCGGCGTAGGCGGAGTAGGACTTGGGCGTCAGGATGCCGGCGGCGAACACCGGAATCGCGGCGCTATTGACCAGATGCAGCACCGCGACGGTGAGAATGAAGCCGCCGAAGAACCAGTTCGCCACGTAGATATGCGAAACCTTGCGCTTGATGATGGTGCCGAAGAACACCACAGCGTAGGAAACCCAGACCAGTGTGATCAGGATATCGATCGGCCACTCGAGTTCTGCATATTCCTTGCCTTGGGTAAATCCCATCGGCAGGGAAATCGCAGCAAGCACGATGACCAGTTGCCAACCCCAGAATGTAAATGCCGCCAGTGCCGGAGCAAACAGCGGTGCATGGCTCGTGCGCTGCACCGCATAGTAGGAAGTGGCGAACAGCGCGCAACCGCCAAAGGCAAAAATTACCGCGTTGGTATGCAGCGGACGCAGGCGCCCGTAGCTCAACCATTCAACCACGTTCAGTTCCGGCCAGACCAGCTGGGCGGCGATGATGACGCCGACCAGCATGCCCACGATGCCCCAGATTACGGTCATCACGGCGAACTGGCGCACGACTTTGTAGTTGTAAGTCGCTTGCGATTGCATGATGGATTCACCTCACTTGGAAAAAAGAAACTGTTTGCATTACTGCCCTTGATGCAGTGCAGTATAGAAATTTTGCGGGAGATTACACGCTTGGCGTTGGCGGCGTTTGATGCAAGTCAAAATATATCTGACTTCAATGAAAATAACAATACAATCAATAAGGTTTATAGGGGGATGGGCCTGCCTTTTCGGGCGGCTGCTGGCGGGCACAATTCGGCAGCAGTACATCGCCGGGAGCCCGCCACCGAGCAAAGGGACGGAGACATATCCGGCTGGGGGATACCTTCCCCGGCTAGCGCCGGAGACAAAAAAAAGGGTGCGCAGCGCGCACCCCGAACCCCAACAGAGAGCCTTTGGGCGACGGCGCGAAGCCATCACCATAAAACCCGCTCACAGTATGGTTATTTGCCGGCCGGCCCGTTTTGATCTGCGTCAACAGTGCTGCGTTTCGTCGGCGAATCGGCCTTGTCGTCATCCATCAGAACGCGGTAACCGGGACCTTCGAGATCCTCGTATTGCCCGCTTTTCAATGACCACCAGAATAGCCCGGCGATGACGAAGACCAGCACCAGGGAAAGCGGGATCAGCAGGTACAGGATATCCATTCAGGCCTTCATCCGCGTTGCAAACGCAAGGCATTGAGAACCACCAGCAGCGAACTGGCCGACATGCCGATGCCGGCCATCCACGGGGTCACCCAGCCGGCCATGGCCAGCGGGATCGCCAGCAGATTGTAGGCGAACGCCCACGCCAGGTTCTGCCTGACGATCCTCACCGTGCGCCGCGCCAGCGCCAGCCCCTCGGGCAGCGCCTGCAGATCATTGCCGAGCAGCACCACATCGGCGTTGGCCCGCGCCAGATCTGCGCCGCCGCCCATGGCAATCGACACCTGGGCCTGTGCCAGCACCGGGGCGTCATTGACGCCGTCGCCGACCATCGCCACCGTCCCGCCGGCCGCCTGCAAGGCCTTGAGTGCCGCATGCTTTTCCTCGGGCGAGAGCCCCCCGCGCGCGTCCGCAATACCCAGCGCGGCACCGATTCGCGCTGCCGCAGCCGGCGCGTCGCCGCTGAAAATCGACAGCCTGATGCCCGCTGCCAAAAGTTTGGCGGCCATGGCAGGCGCCTCCGGGCGAAGCTTGTCGCTCAAACGGAAAAATGCCTGCCAGCCCTCCGCATCACCCAACGCAATCACCGTATCGCCAGCGCCGACTATTACCCCGACCTCTGCCGGGACCGGCAACGCGTGCAAAGCGCCCACAAATTCCGTACGCCCCAGCCGCCAGATGCGCCCCTCAATCGAACCTTCTACCCCTGCGCCAGTGGTGGCACGCGACCCATCCACCGAAATGCCCTTATCCACACCGCCAGCAGCCAGCGCCCGCGCGATGGGGTGCTCGGAGCCGCGTTCCAGTGCCGCCGCCAGGTCCCGTGCCCGCTCTGCATCGCCACGGACGGGCAGCACCTCGACCAGTGCCATGTGCCCCACGGTCAGCGTGCCGGTCTTGTCGAAAATGAAATGGTCGGCACGCGCCAGCGCCTCGATCGCGTGGCCGCGCGTCACCAGCACGCCACGGGCCGCCAGCGCACCGGTTGCCACGGTCAACGCCGCCGGCGTCGCCAGGGAGAGCGCGCAAGGACAACTCACCACCAGCACGGCGACAAAAATCCACAACGTGCGCGCGGGATCAATCCACCACCAGGCCAGCGCCGTCGCCATCGCCAGCACCAGCAGGGCGAGGATGAAACGGCCGGCGACGCGGTCCGCCATTTCCACCAGGCGTGGCTTTTCCGCCGCCGCACGCTCCATCAGACGCTGGATGGCGGCAACACGCGTCGCCTCGCCGACCCGCTCGACGCGCATCACCAGAGGGCTGGCGGTATTCACGCTGCCGCCGATCAAGGCGTCACCTGCGCGCTTCGCCACCGCGCGGCTCTCGCCCGTCAGCAATGATTCGTCGGCGGCGCTCTCGCCATCGAGGACACAACCGTCGGCCGGCACCGTCTCGCCGGGCTTGATCTGCACCGCGTCGCCGACGCGCAACTCGGCCACCGCAACCCGTTCGCCGGCGGCATCTGCTCGGGCCACCGGCCACGCCACCAGCCGCGTGGCGAAGGCCGGAATGGCACGGGCCAGAGTCTCGACGCTGCGCGCCGCCTTCTGCCGCGCCATCATTTCCAGATAGCGGCCGGAGAGCAGGAAGAAAACGAACATGGTGACCGAATCGAAATACACCTCGCCGGCCGCCGACAGCGTGGCCCAGACGCTGGCCGCGAAGGCCACGCCGACACCCAGCGCCACCGGCACATCCATGCCGACGCGCCGCAGTTTCAGATCACGCCACGCGCTGACGAAAAAAGGCGCGGCGGAATACAGCATCACCGGCAGGGTCAGGATCAGGCTGGCCCAGCGCATCAACTGCTCGATGTCCGGCGTCATGTCGCCATGGGCGAGGTACACCGGCACCGCGTACATCATCACCTGCATCATGCCGAAGCCGGCGACGAACAGCCGCCACAGCGCCGCCTTGCGTTCCTTCTGCGCCAGTTGCTCGGAGCGCGCGATATCGTAGGGATGGGCGCGGTAGCCGATCGCGGCAATGGCTTCGAGGATCGCCGAAAGCCTGGTGATGCGCTCGTCCCAGCGCACCCGTGCCCGGCGTGTGGTGTAGTTAATGTCGATAGCGGTCACGCCGGGCTGGCGGCGCACATGCGACTCATTGAGCCAGACACAGGCGGCGCAGGTGATGCCCTCGAGAATCAGCGCCGCTTCGTGCTCGTGCTCGCCCGCCGCGCCTTCGGCCCGGCGCACGAAGTTCTTCTGCACATCGGGATGGTCGAACAGGCCGAAGTCGGCGAGGATCTGCGGCAACGCCTCGCGCGGGCTTTCCGGCATTGCATCGCGGTGCCGGTAATAATCGGTCAGGCCATTGCCGACGATAGCCTGCGCCACCGCCCGACAACCCGCGCAACACATGGCTCGCCGCCGGCCGTCGATCTCGACCGGGAAATCCACGCCCGCCGGAACCGGCAGGCCGCAGTGATAGCAGGGCTCGCTACCGGCCACGGTCAGGCCGAGTCTTCAACGCCGGACTTACTTTGGCGCCATGCGGATGGCTCCGTCGAGACGGATCACCTCGCCGTTGAGCATCTCGTTTTCGATGATGTGCCGCACCAGCGCCGCATACTCGTCCGGCCGGCCCAGGCGCGAGGGGAAGGGCACCATCTTGCCCAGCGCGGCCTGAACTTCCTGTGGCAGGCCGAGCAGCATCGGTGTCTCGAAAATTCCGGGTGCGATGGTCATGACGCGGATGCCGAAGCGCGCCAGTTCGCGTGCGATGGGCAGCGTCATGCCGACGATGCCGCCCTTCGACGCCGCATAGGCCGCCTGGCCGATCTGGCCGTCATAGGCAGCCACCGAAGCGGTGCTGACGATCACGCCGCGCTCACCCGCCGCATTGGGCGCAGCCGTACTCATCGCTTCCGATGCGAGGCGAATCATGTTGAAGCTGCCGACCAGATTGACGGTGACGACTTTGGCAAAGACATCCAGCGAATGCGGGCCGTTCCTGCCCAGCACCTTCTCGGCCGGCGCGATACCGGCGCAGTTGACCAGCCCGTGCAAGCCGCCGAAGGCCGCCAGCGCCGCCGCCACGCAAGCCTGGGCACTCGCCTCGTCGGCGACGTTGGTAGTGACAAAGCGCGCGTTGCTGCCCAACTCGGCCGCCAGCGCATTGCCGGCCGCCTCGTTGAGGTCGGCCAGAACCACTTTGGCACCCTGCTCCACCAGCATCCGCCCGGTACCGGCGCCAAGACCCGACGCGCCGCCGGTGATGATGAAAACGCTATCCTTGATCTGCATGCCCGCTCCCAGAATGAAACAAGGCCTGCCGACCGGAATGGAGGCAGGCCTTGTGTAGTGTTGCGCTGGCCGGAATCGACCTGAACTTGCCTAGGCTCACGATTACTATTGACCCGATAAACGACGCCGGATTGTTGCACGCTTCAAATCGCCCTGATATTGAATGTTCCGGTCGCGAAGGTAAATTTTATCGAATTACTGTCGGTATGTCGCCAGCGACGTAGTGCCGGCGCCGACTTTCCGTCCGCTTCGGTCTTCACCGGGCGGTCCAAAATGAATCCCTGCCGGACGGCTGGCCTACGAGGCTTGCCACACTGGACATTTGTTTAAACGTTGACTATCCTTACTTAATGGTGTTAGCGCTTGTCAGAGCTCACCCGGAAACCGGTATCAGGAGGTCTCAAATGAAGATACTCAATAGCGCAATAGTGGTAGTTCTGTTTGGTCTTGCATCTTCGCTCCACGCCGCGAGCCCGTCCTCGGTCGCCGCACAGAGCGAGACCAAGCCGTCAACGGTCAACACCAACGGCGGCTTTGACTTCAAGGCCCGCGACTCAGGGAACCATTCTGGCTGGTGCCAGGGTCAGGGTCATCTGGTTTCGCCGGGTGACGAGAGTTCCGGTCATCGCAATCACTGGGACTGCGACAGCGGTGGCGGATCTGACGACCCCGCAGTGTGCGCCCCGGACGAGATTCTGATTAACGGGGTGTGCCTCCCCTGGGTATAACGAAAAACCCCAGAAGGCCCTATATTGCTAGGTGTTCTGGGGTTCTTAGTGTCTCACGTCATATCGCCAAATATCACGCAAAACGGGGGTGGTGGTGCTGTTGGCCGGAATCGAACTGGCGACCTACTGATTACGAATCAGTTGCTCTACCAACTGAGCTACAACAGCGTCCTGAAAGAGTGCGAATTATACCTGTCGGCCCCATCGCGTGGCAACGCGCGCCGACTTTCCCGCGTGCCGAGAAGTGAAGAAACAGGCGATGCGAACGATGGCGCGGTGATCCGGCAACGGTTTGGCCTGGTCGTTCGCTGAAAAGTCGGCGCTGGCGCTACGGCGATTCGTGCCCGGGACAGGCTCCAACGTGTCGCTCGTCGGCCGCGCCGCACCGTTTGTCGGCTTTCGCTGGCATCGTTCTGAAAGCTTCGGCTACCCTTCATCCGTCAGCATTGCGAGTCAACCATGGACAACCCGATCCCGCGCTACCGCAGCACTTCAGGCGAACCGCCGGCGACACGCCGCCGGCGCGGATTTTCGCTGGTCGAGCTGCTGATCACGATTGCCGTAGCGGGCATATTCCTCGCCCTGGCCGTGCCAACCTTTGCAGAGTTCATTCGGGAAAGCCGGCTTTCGTCGACTATCGGCGTGCTGGCGTCCGACATGGATTTTGCGCGCACCGAGGCGATCAAGCGCAACGGACGGGTTCTGCTCTGCGCCAAGGCGGCGGCGACCGATACCTGCGCGGGAGCGGTGGGCGCGGCGGCGAGTTGGGCCAACGGCTGGCTGGTGTGTTTCGACGCCGTGGACAACACCAGCGGCACCACGGCGAGCGATGATGTGTGCGACCCGGCGACCGTGGTGGCAGGCGCCATCACCGATCCCAATCCGATGCGGGTCGGCAACACCCTGCCCAGTGGCGTGACGCTCCAGGGCAGCACCGGAATCGTCCGCTTCAACGGCATCGGCGCGCCGAATGCGGCGGCGACTTTTACGCTCACCTCGAATACCGGCGGCGTCACTTCGTCGCGAATCGCGACAATCGCCGCCACCGGTCACGTCCGCAAGTACAAACCATGAAGACCCCAGCCATGACACGCCGAACAAGGTCCGACCGCCGGGGGCTTGGTTCCCGAGCGCCTGCCCGCCCGACCCGACAGGGCGGCTTTTCGATGATCGAAGTGCTGGTGACGATGATCATCGTTGCCTTTTCCCTGCTCGGCATGGCGGGCATGCAGGGGCTGGCGCTGAAAACCCAGAAGGACGCAAGCCTGCGCTCGGTCGCCGTCGTAACGGGGCTCGACCTCGTCGAACGGATGGAGTACAACCTGACCGGCGCGCTCGCCGGAAACTATGTGGACACCCTGCCCAAGACCTTCGCCACCGTAGCGGACTGTTCCACCATCGCCTGCACGGCGCAGCAGATGGCGACCTACGACCTCAACGAGTTTCAGACCCTGCTCAATAGCCGGCTGCCGGGCGCGACGGCGACGATCACTTCGGCAGGGGCCGGCCCGGTGGTCTACACGGTTGTGATCAACTGGACGCAGCGCATGTCGGCGGCACGGGGAACGACGGTTGCCGCCACCACCGGCGCCGTTGCCAGCAACGACGTGGCCTATACCAACACGGCGGGATCGGGCACCGAAACATTTTCCTACACCATGACCCGCAGAATCTACAACCGTCTGGCGGTTATGTGACATGAAGATACGAATCCTCAATCGGGCAGCCTGGCGCAGCGGCCGCGGCTTTACCATCATAGAATTGATGATCGCCATGACGATCGGCCTCGTGCTGGTCGGCGCCGTCTCGGTGGTGCTGCTCGGCGCCATGAAGACGTCGACGTCACGCGAGCGGGACAGCGAGTCGCAGGCCAACGGCCGCTATGCGATCGACACCCTGCGGCGCAGCCTCAACCATGCCGGCTTTCTCGGAATTTCCAGCCTGTTCTGGCCGGACGATCCTTATCTGGGCGCGGCGGTGCCCTCCGGCTCGTCGGTGGCCTTTTGCGATACCGCATTCATCGGCAAGCTGTCGCGCCGGGTGTGGGCCAGTTCGGGCACCAATCCGTACTCGACCACCTGCATTCCGACCGCCAACTATCTGGCCGGGACCGACGTCCTGGTGGTGCGCAACCTGTCCCTGAATCCGGTGGCCGGCCCGTACACGACCGCGGCTCCGGTGGCCGCCAATTTCATTGCTCCGGCGACGGGCTTTGTCGCCGGAACCATCTATTTCCACGAGGCCTACGAAGGCGGCCAGTCCTTCCTCGGCAATGCCGTCCCGGACATGCTCGCATCATCGAAGCAGCCGCCCTATTACGACTATAGATTGGAAGAGTACGTCTATTACATCAGCCCCTGGACCAACAGCGCCACCGAATCGCCGCAAATTCCGGCCCTGTATCGCATGCGTCTGGATGCCGGCCCGGCCATGGTCTCGGAACTGATCGCCAGCGGCGTCGAAAACATACAGGTTCGCGCCGGGCAGATGAGCCTGAACACCACCGGCACCTATTTCGAGCCGGGGTCGGTAACCGACTGGGACTCGGTGCAGGCCATCGAGGTGGCCCTGCTGGTTCGTAGCACCACCATCGAGCCGGGTCTTGCCGGCGTGACGCGAACACACCGGCTGGCGGGTAACACGGTGACGGTGACCGACGGCTATCCGCGCGAAGTGTATTCGGCGGTTGTTCAATTGCGAAACTGAGGCGAAGCAGAGCATCCATGGACAGAAATCAAGGTCAATCCAGGCAACGCGGCTCTGCGCTGATCGTCACGCTGGCCATATTGACGGCGCTGTCGATGATCGGCATTTCCGCCATCACGATATCGAAATCCAACCTGCGCCTGGCGGCCAACCTGCAGTTCCAGAACGCGGCGCAAAACGAAGCGGAAAGCGCGCTGGCTGTCGCGGAAAACTGGATTTCCACCAACTACTCCAACGCGGCTTTCTTCGGCGGCACAGCCGTTGCCGGCCTGTATCAGGTCGGTTCGGTGATCGATCCGCTAACACTGGCCTGGGCCGATGCCAACTCCATTGAAGTCACCGGTTCCAACGGTCGCCAGCGGTACATCATCGAAGTCTTCGTCACCAATCGCACGCTGCCGTCGAACAGCCTCGGCAATTGCAACACCTACAACAACCCGGCTCCCTGCCCCAAAGTCAATGTGTTCCGGATATCCGCCCGCGGCACCAGCCTGCTGGGATCCACCCGCGTCGTGCAAAGCCTGTTTGCAGCCCGCCAGAACGTATGATCCGGCCGGCCTGCGAGGAGAATAAAATGAAACAAATCAACATGTCGTACAAATCGTTCACCGCGCGTCTATCAGCCGGCGTGTTCCTGCTGGCGGCCGGAATCGGAATGGTGCACGCCGCGACAACCTTCACGCCCAAGGATCAGCCTTTCGGCACCCTGCCGCCCGTCGCCCTGTCCGGCTTCAACGTATCGACCGGAACGCAGCTTTCCTTCGACCCGTGGTTCGATCCGGTGACCTGGAAGGGCGACGTCAGCGCGTTCCCCATCGACTCGGCCGGTCACACCACGCTGACCGCCAAGCGGTGGTCGGCCGCCGTCCAGGTCAATGCCCAGAACTGGGACAGCGGCCGCCGCATAGTCACGCGCAACTCCACCGGCACCGCCGTGCCGTTTCGCGATGCCACACCCGGACTCAGCGCAGCGCAAGTGACCGCCATCGGCGGCACCAATGCGGTGAATTTCATCCGCGGCGACCGCAGCAACGAAAAGCAACTCACCACCACCGAAGCCGGGGTGGTCACCATAGTGAATACCGGCAGTTCCGCAACCGGCACCTTTCGCGGACGCTACAGCGTGCTCGGCGACATAATTCACGCCCGCGCCGCATATGTCGGCGCGCCGCCGGCGGACTATACGTTCGAGAGCTATCAGACCTACAAGACCAGCAATCTCGCTCGTGCCGGCCGTGTCTATGTCGGCGCCAACGACGGCATGGTGCATTCCTTCGACGCCTCGACCGGTGACGAAGTGTTCGCCTACATTCCTTCAATGGTGATCGGCAACCTGAGCCTGCTGACCGTCGACCCCTACGACCATAACTACTATGTCGATGGCGGGCTCACGGGCGGCGATGTCAACTTCGGCGGTTCCGGTGTCGGCGTCTCGCCCGCACCCGACTGGCGCACGGTCCTGGTGGGCGGCCTGGGCGCGGGCGGCAAGGGCATCTACGCCCTCGATGTGACCGTGGCCACCGCGGCCGACGAAACCGCGGCCAAGGCCAAGATCCTCTGGGAAATCAGTTCGACCTCGACCAACTTCGGCGACCTCGGCTACACCTACGGCGATCCGAGCATCGTCCGCACCAACGACGGCAAATGGTCGGCGCTGGTCGCCAATGGCTATCTCAGCAGCACCGGCAAGGCCGTGCTGTATGTCATCGACGTCAAGACCGGCCTGCTGATCCGGGCCATCGACACCGGTTCGGGAAGCGTCGCCAGCCCCAACGGCCTGTCGACGCCGGTAGCGATCGATACCAACCTGGACGGCGTCATGGACTACGTCTATGCCGGCGACATCGACGGCAACGTGTGGAAATTCGACATCCGAAACGCCGATCCGACGCTCTGGTCCAAGTCCCTGCTCCACGCCGCGGAACATACCCCCGGCAAGGCCATCATCGGCGCGCCCGAAGTGGCGGCGCATCCGACCAGCGGCTACCTGGTCTATTTCGCCACGGGGCGCCTGTTCTCGGCAACCGCGGCGGCCGACACCACCGCCCAGAACTACGTCTATGCGGTATGGGACGGGGCCAGCGGCAGTGCCACCACCTTCACCCAGCAAACCCTCAGTACCGGCACCTATGGCGGCGTATTGCCGGTGCGGGTGGCGACCAGCCTCATCCCGAACTGGACGGCAGTCGACCGGTGCGACGACATTCCGCTGCCGGCCCTGCCGGCGGACTGCATCACCGTAGTGCCGCCGAGGAAGGGCTGGAAAGTGGCGCTGCCGGTCGGCGAGCACATAGTCAGCGGCGGTTTCGTCCGCGACGGCAGGTACCACGTGGTATCGCTGAACGCCAGCCAGGTCAATGCCACCCGGCCCAACGGTGCCAACTGGCTGATGGAGCTCAATCACCTGACCGGCGGCGCGCCGAGCAAGTTGGTGTTCGACCTCGACGCCAACGGCCTGCTGACCGACGCCGACCGCGCCACGGCGGCCGACGGCACGCCGATCCTGACCTCGCTGGGCATTCCGCTGGGGATGAACCTCGGCGCCGGCATGTTCTCGATGCCCACGCTGGTATTGATCAGTTCGTCGCTGAACACCACGCTGTTCAACAACAACCCCTACGTCAGCGCCGGCAACGTGCCGGATACCCCGCCGGTCGAGGAATCGGGCGGGCGCGGCGTCGCCGGCGGCCACTTCGACGTCGACGTTTATTTCCATGACGCCGGCGCCAAGATCTGTACCTTTACCGGATCCACCGTCACCACCGGCATCGACGCTCAATACCAGATCGTCGCCAGCAGCACGGGCCATGCCTATGGCGCCAACGTCGGCGCGATAACGCTGGGCGGCACCACCATCGCCGACCCCTTTTCGGTGACGGACGGCACGGCGACGATAGCCAACGCCACCACGCTGAAGAACGCCATCACCTCCAAGGCCTCGGGCTATACCGCTACCGTGTCCGGCAATACGGTCACCATCACCGCGCCGGCCGGTTCCGGGGCGGCCAATACCGGCCTCAGCTTTGTCAAGACGGCGGGGGTGCCCACCGCACCCACGGGAGGATCGCCGGCCGTGGGCAGGATAGTGATTGACGCCCAGCCGGCGGGGACGCCATCGCGCATTACCGGCGTCACCTTCAACAGCACCAGCATCCTGGCGGCTACCCAGACCTTTGCCGCGGGAACCTCGATCAGCTCGATCACCAGCACCCTCAAGGCCGCGCTGTCTACACCCTCCGGATTTACCATCAGCACCACCACCACCAATGTCGCCAACGACACCATAAGCTTTACCGCAACGGCCAACGGCGGCGCGGCACCGACCGTCAGCGTCACCAGTTCGACACTGACAGTCGGCTCGCAGCGTCCCACCGGATTCATCAGCTTCAGCGGAACCACGACGAGCGGCAGCAACCCTGGCGCGACGATCGCCAGATCCCTTTCCGGCTCCGCGACCATCAAGGTTGGCACCGTAACCGCGTCCTCGGCAAACCCGTTGTCCATAGGCAAGAACAAGTCGCCTGCCCGGGCGGCAGCCTCAGTGCAATCCGCGATCGGAACAAGCGGCACCATCAAGGCCTATATGGGCGGAAATACAATTACCGACGACTGCCGCGACGTAGCGAACCCGACAACGACGGTCTGCTTGGTGGATAACGGCTCGTACACCAACGGCAGTCTTGTCACGACGGGAACCCAGTCATTGTTTTCCGGCGTGACCGTTACCCTTACCTCGACAGCCGGCGCGGTCAGCTCGTTCACCGACATCCAGCCGACGACGACCAGCGCCACCGCCGGAGTCACTGACGTCGGCGTCGATGACTGGGCGCCCTTCCTGCTGACCAGTCAGTCCCGCACCGGCCAGGATGCCGGAGAAACCGGCGGCACCCTGGTCAATTGCCCGAGGATCCAGCACGTCCACGAGTACGACGACATCTACGACGTCACCGGCGTGAACATGCTCAACGCCAGCGCGTCCGTCTATAACCTGTCGAACTACATCAGCAACGCCACCCAGTTCAAGGTCATCGTGCACAACCAGTACCTCAGCCCGGCGGTCACCCTCGATATAGGCGGCAGCGGGCCGGTCACCGTCAAGACCGTCGGCACTGACGCCACGCTGGCGGTCGCCGACCTGACGACCTACACGCTGGGCAGCGCCGGCTTCACGCTGGAGTTCAACATGCCGCGCGATGCCTTCTCGCACAAAGACTGGTGGGGCAACGGCGACAATCGCGTCGGCCTGCATCCGACCAACTATTCCTGCGCCATTCCGTCCGACAGCAACAAGGACGGCCAGATGTACCAGCCGGTCATCATTCCCGGCTACGGCGCCGGCGGCGACGGCCCGGGGACCAACGGCTGGAACTCCGGCACCACCCCGCTCACCGCCACCGGCGTCCGGCATAACGGCTCGCTGACGATCCAGGTGATCAAGGCGACGACGCCCGACAGCGCCCTCGAGCTGAACGTTTCCGGGCACCCCGAGTACGGCTGGCGGATCAGGGCCGCCGACTTCGAGCAATACGTGCTGGCGGAGTACGTCACGTTCTGGCACGACCCGGAAAACATCTGTTTCGGCGATGCGACCTGGACCAAGCAGAACCTGCCGGACCCGACGAGCTGCTTTACCGACAAGATCATAGCCGGCAGTACGGGTACCCAGGCGGCGGCGTCCTGCTACAAGACGCCCGCCTCGGGCTCCACGGACCCCGGACAGGGCACCCGCCGGGCGCTGGTTACCGACACCTCGACGGTCACCACCATCACCGGCAGCGGCTTGTCCTCGGTAAAGACGGTGACGGTCACCATCACCTATGACGACGGCTCGACACTGGTTGTGACCACCACCTACACCGCCAGAACGGTGTCGGGCGGTGTCGTCACCCGATGGAACACGGGCAGGAGCACCACGGTATTCACCGCCGGCACCGGCGATGGCTCCGGCGGTGCGGCAACGCCGGGCAGTACCGGCAGCAACCTGAACCAGAGTTCGACGATTACCAGCACCATCACGGGCTATCAACAAAGTCGAAATGCGGGCAAGCTCGGTCGCGTCAGCTGGCATGAATTGATTCGCGAATAAGGGGAGAACGGAACCATGAGAACGAGTGGCTACCAAAGCCGTATGGCGGCAGGACGTGCGGGGCGGGGATTTACCCTGATCGAGCTGTTGATCGTCGTCGCCGTCATCGGCATCCTGTCGGCGATTGCCTATCCGAACTATCAGGACTACATCCTGCGTTCGTCGCGCGTCGCGGCACAGGGCGAGCTGACCGAACTGTCCGGTCTGCAGGAAAAGATCTACCTCAACTCGAACGCCTTCAGCGCCAGCGTTACAGCGGCCTACAACGGCACTTCGGCGGGCGGCCTGGGCAGGACGACCGGGCAATCGCAAGACGGCAAGTACGCCTTCACGGTTACCCCCAACGTCTCGGGGCAGACCTACACGCTGACGGCGACTCCCGTCATTGCCTCGACTCTGGCCACGATCGGCGTGTTTTCAATTACCTCGACCGGCGCCCGCGGCTGCGACAACACCAAGACCTGGTGCAGCAGCGGCAGCTGGTGACGGCGCCGGCGATCCGGCATTGCCGCGCGATCCATTCGCAATTCCCGATCCATGGGCGTGGGCCCGCTTGACTGGCGTCTGGTTCGCCCGGTTCTCGTTTCGCTCGCGCTGCATGCCGCCATTGCGATGACGGGCAGCGGCGGTGGCGGCTCCCATCCCGCCCGCTCCGCCTCGCCGCCGCTGTCGGTGACCTTGGTCCATGGGACGACTCCGCTTTCGCCCGCTCCGCGCCATGAGGTCGCCGCCGCGCGGGCCGTCGATGCCACGTTGGGACTGCTGCCGGACTGGGCGCCCGCCCTGCCCGTGGAGGATCGCTATTACGCCGCGAACGAAGTCGATGTCCGCGCCGAGTTCACCCGTGCGCCGGAGGTGGAGTATCCCGACCGGGCGCTGTTTGCCGAGGTCAACGGGGTGGTCCGGGTGCGGGTCCTGATCAATGAATCCGGCACTGTCGATGCAATCGACATTCTTGCCGCAAACCCGCCGGAGGTGTTCGACAAGGCGGTGATCGCCGCCCTGCTCAAGGCGCGCTTCTCGCCCGCCAGAAAATTCGGCCTCAAGGTAAAAAGCGAGAAGATATTCGAGTTCACCCTGGTGGCCGAAGATGTCCAGCCTGCGCCAAGATAGTCCGGCGGATCGGCGGCGCTTGCTTCGCCGTATCGCCAGCGCCGACTTTCGGGCCGGCGACTTCGAAATTGCAGCCGCGAGGAATTGCGCCGGCGGGCGTGCTGGTAGAATTCCCGAAACACTGATGCACGTCGGGTAACCGGCACGGCCGGTCCCGGTTCTGTTTATCAAGGAGGTATGCGATGGGGTTTTCTTCTTTGTTGGGCGGTCTGTTCGGTGGCAACGCGGAGAAGAACTACGACAGCCTTTCGCTTGCCGAACTCAAGGCGCAGATGGCCGTCCAGGAAGATCGGGCCGAAGAAATCCGCACGCTGCTGAAGCGGGCGGGCGGCGACCAGGCCGCCCGGGACAAGTCGGCGCAGTGGCTGCTCAAGATGCAGCAGTCCGCCGCAGAGGCGGAAAAGCACAACGATGTGGACCAGTTGAAGAAAATCGAGCACGAAATCGCGGAATCGCAAAAGCGCATGAAGAAGATCGAAGACGGCGCCAGCGAGATGCAGGCGGAATTGCTCGCCGTCGAAGACGAGATCGAACTGCTGACGCGCGCACTGGCGAAAAAGCAGAAATCCTGACGGCAGACGCCGGCGGGAACCTATTCGCCGAGCAGTTCCTTCGGCAAGGGAAAGTTGACGTTCTCGGCCGCCCCGTCCAGGGTCTCGATGCTGCCGGCGCCAGCCGCCTTCAGCCGGTCCACAACGCCGCTGACCAGTACCTCGGGCGCTGAGGCGCCAGCCGTCACCCCGATCCGCGCGTTGCCGGCCAGCCAGCCGGCGTCGATCTGGTCCGCGCCATCCACCAGGTAGGCCGGTATGCCGCCGATCGCGGCGACTTCACGCAGGCGATTGGAGTTCGAACTGTTCTTCGAGCCGACCACGATCACCACATCGACCCTGCCGGCCATGGCCTTGACAGCGTCCTGCCGGTTTTGCGTGGCGTAGCAGATGTCATCCTTGCGCGGCCCGACGATGTCCGGGAAGCGGGCGCACAGGGCATGTACGATCTTCCGCGCGTCATCGACCGACAGCGTGGTCTGCGTGACGTAAGCCAGCGGCGGCGCGGCGGCGGCGCCAGCGCGGTGCGCGCGTTCGGGAACTCTCAACTGCGCCACGTCCTCGACACTTTCCACCAGATACATGCGACCGGTCGCCTGGCCCATGGTGCCTTCGACTTCCGGGTGTCCCTTGTGGCCGATCATGACGATCTCGTAGCCCTGCTTGTGCAGGCGCGCCACCTCCAGATGCACCTTGGTCACCAGCGGACAGGTGGCATCGAAGACCTTCAGGCCGCGCTCGGCCGCCTCCTTGCGCACCGCTTGCGGCACGCCATGGGCACTGAATACCACGGTCGCGCCATCCGGCACTTCGGCAAGTTCTTCGACGAACACGGCGCCCTTGGCCTTGAGGCCGTCGACCACGTAACGGTTGTGCACCACCTCGTGCCGCACATAGATCGGCGCACCGAATTTTTCCAGCGCACGTTCGACAATCGCGATCGCCCGTTCGACCCCGGCGCAGAAACCTCTTGGATTGGCGAGCAGGATATTCATGACAGTATTCCGATAATCTGGACTTCGAAGCGCACCGGCCTGCCGGCCAGCGGATGGTTGAAATCGACCAGCACGGTTTCGTCGCCGAGTTCGCGCACGACGCCGGTGAACCCGTCGCCGCCCGGCGCGACGAACTCTATCAGACCATGCAATTCGGGGCTGGCGCCGGGCGGCAGGGCGTCGCGCGCCACGCGCTGCGTCAGGTGCGGATTGTGGCTGCCGAAGGCCTGGTCGGCCTCGAGCAGAAACACGTGGCGCTCGCCGACATGGACGCCGACCAGGCACTGCTCGAGGGACGGCGCCAGTTCGCCGCTGCCGAGTTGCAGGGTGGCCGGAGTCGATCCGAAAGTGCTCACCAGTTCGATATCGTCGCCGGTGGCGACGCGGTAGTGGAGCGTGATCCTGTCGCCGGCGCGCACAGCGCAATCCCCGGCGTGCAAAGCAGCGGCTCTGACGATCTCGCTCACGGGGTTTCCCTGCCGAGACGGAATTGGTGCCAGAGCATCAGCACGACGCCGACGGTGATGGCCGAGTCGGCGACATTGAAGGCCGGCCAATGATAGCCGGCCACATGGAAATCGAGGAAGTCGACCACGGCGTCGAAGCGCAGGCGGTCGATGACGTTGCCGATCGCGCCGCCGAGAATCAGCGACAGTGCGGCCGACAGCAGGCGCTCCTGCGCGTGTCGGCGCAAGAGACTGAGCAGCCAGAGCGAAATGCCCAGCGCGAGGACCACAAAAAACCACTTCTGCCAGCCGCCGGCGCCGGCCAGGAAGCTGAAGGCCGCACCCGAGTTGAAAACGAAAACGAGATTGAAGAAGGGCGTCACGATCTGGCTCTCCATCAGCCGAAAACTGGCCAGCACCCACGCCTTGCTGGCCTGATCGAGCACCAGCACCAGCGTCGCCAGCGCCAGCCAGCGACCGAGGCTCGGTGCGAACTTAGGCAAACTCGCGCGCCTCGCCGGCGCCGTGGAGGTTCGACACGCAGCGTCCGCAGAGCTCGGGATGCGTCGCATCGTGGCCGACATCCTCGCGCCAGTGCCAGCAGCGCGCACACTTGGCGTGGGCGCTGGGCGTGGCTGTCACGCCGGGCGCCGCATCGCCGCCGCCGGATTTGTCGAGATTCACCCTGGAGCAGATGAAAACGAATTTGAGGTCGTCGCCCAGGGATGCCAGAAGTTCGTACGCCTCCGACCCGACACGCAGGCTGACCTCGGCCTGCAGCGAGGAGCCGATGCCGCCGGTACCGCGCACGTCTTCCAGCACCCGCGAAACCTCGCCACGCACGGCGCGAATCCCCTGCCACCGTGTCACCAGCGCCGACTCTCCGGCCTGCTCCGGCAGCGTGTGCCAGGTTTCGAGCATGACGCTGTCGCCCTGCTCGCATTTGCCACCAATCGTGGTCCAGATTTCCTCGGCGGTGAAGGAGAGGATGGGCGCCATCAGCCGCGTCACGCTTTGCAGGATGTGCCACAGCGCGCTTTGCGCCGAACGGCGGGCGCGGGAATTTTCCGCGGCGGTGTAGAGCCGGTCCTTGAGGATGTCGAGGTAGAAGGCGCCGAGGTCCTCGGAACAGAAGTTCATCAGCCCCTGCACCACCTTGTGGAATTCGAAGCGGTCGTAGTCGGCGGTGCACTGCGCCTGCAACTGCCGCGTCAGCGCCAGAGCGTAACGGTCGATTTCCAGCCACTCCGACGGCGGCAGCATTTGCGTCTTTGCGTCGAAATCCGCCGTGTTGGCGAGCAGGAAGCGCAGCGTGTTGCGCAGCCGCCGATAAACCTCGACCACGCGCGGCAGGATGGTTTTCTCGTCGATCGACAACTCGCCCGAGTAGTCGGTGCTGGCGACCCAGAGACGGAGGATTTCGGCGCCCAGCGTGTCGGAAATTTTCTGCGGCGCGACCACATTGCCTTTCGACTTGGACATCTTCATGCCCTTGCCATCGACCACGAAACCATGCGTCAGCAGCGCCTTGTAGGGCGCGCGGCCGTCTATCGCGGCGCCGGTAAGCAGGCTGGAATGGAACCAGCCACGATGCTGGTCCGAACCTTCGAGATAGAGGTCGGCGGGGTAGTCACTTTCGTCGGCGTGCGAGCCGCGCAGCACCGTGCGGTGCGTGGTACCGGAATCGAACCAGACGTCGAGCGTGTCGCGCATCTTGTCGTACTGGCCGGCTTCTTCACCCAGCAGTTCGGCGGCATCGAGCTTGAACCAGGCGTCGATGCCCTCCTTCTCGAAGCGCTTCGCCACGAGTTCGAGCAGTTCCAGCGTGCGCGGATGCGGCTCGCCGGTTTCCTTGTGCAGGAAGAAGGGGATCGGCACGCCCCAATTGCGCTGGCGCGAGACGCACCAGTCGGGTCGGTTGGCGATCATCGCGTGCAGCCGCGCCTTGCCCCAGTCGGGATAGAAGGTCGTCGCCTCGACGGCGGCGAGCGCCTTGTCGCGCAGCGTGCCGCCTTCCACCGCCCTGTCCATTCCCACGAACCACTGTGTCGTTGCGCGGTAGATGATCGGTGTCTTGTGCCGCCAGCAGTGCATGTAGCTATGCACGATCTCGCTGCTGGCGAACAGGCTGCCGACCTCGGCGAGCTTCTCGATGATGGCCGCATTGGCCTTCCAGACATACATGCCGCCGAAGAAAGGCAGGCTCGCGGCGAACACGCCGTCGCCCTGCACCGGAGTGAGGATCTCGTCGTTGTGCATGCCGTGCTTGCGGCAGGATTCGAAGTCCTCGAGGCCATAGGCCGGTGCGCTATGGACGATGCCGGTGCCGGTGTCGAGCGTGACGTAGTCGCCCAGATACACGGGGGACGCACGATCGTACAAGGGATGGCGGAACACCACTTGCGCCAGTGCCGCGCCCTGGCAGGCGCCCAGCACTTCGCCCTCAAGGCCGAAGCGCAGCAGCGCAGCAGCGCGCAGTTCCGCGGCAAGGATCAGGCAGCCGCGCGCCGTCTGCACCAGTTCGTAGGTGAACTCCGGATGCATGTTGAGCGCCTGGTTGGCGGGAATGGTCCACGGCGTCGTGGTCCAGATCACCGTGTAGCAGTCGCCGTCAGGCAATGCCGCGATGCCAAAAGCATGGGCAACGCGGCCGCGTTCGGCGGCGTCGAGGCGAAAGCCGACATCGATCGCCGGCGACTTCTTGTCCTGGTACTCGACCTCGGCCTCGGCCAGCGCCGAGCCGCAATCGAAGCACCAGTTAACCGGCTTGAGGCCCTTGAACAGGTAGCCCTGGGTGTACAGGGTGCCGAGCGAACGGATCTCGTCCGCCTCGTTGCGGAAGGCCATCGTCAGATAGGGATTGTCCCAGTCGCCCAGCACGCCGAGGCGGATGAAGTCCTTCTTCTGCCGCTCCACCTGTTCGGCGGCGAAACTGCGGCACAGTTCGCGCGCCTGGTCGGGTGGCAGGTGCTTGCCGTGAGTCTTCTCGATCTGGTGTTCGATGGGCAGGCCGTGGCAGTCCCAGCCCGGCACATAGGGCGCATCGAAACCGGCCAGCGTCCTGGCGCGAACGATGATGTCCTTGAGGATCTTGTTCACCGCATGGCCGATGTGAATATCGCCGTTGGCATAGGGCGGGCCGTCGTGCAGCACGAAGCGCGGACGCCCCCTGGATGCCTCGCGGATTTTCCAGTAAAGCCGGCTCTCCTGCCAGGCGGCAACCCAGCCCGGCTCGCGCCTGGCCAGATCGCCGCGCATCGGGAAGGGCGTGTCGGGCATGTTGAGGGTCTTGCGGTAATCAGCCATGAGTGGTGCCAGTATGTGAATGTGTGTTGAAAAAGGCGCGCACCGCCACGACATCGCGGGCGATCTGTGCCTTGAGTGCATCCAGTGAATCGAACTTCGCCTCGTCGCGCAGCTTGTGCAGAAAATTCACGTCGACGTGGGTGCCGTAAATATCGCGGTCGAAATCCAGTACATGAACCTCCAGCACCGGTTTCATGCCGGCGTCCACGGTGGGCCGCACGCCGATGTTGGCGGCGCCGGGCAGCGGTTGCGCAGCGATGCCCGAGACCGTGACGGCGAAGACGCCGGACAGCGGCAGGCGCTGGCGCTTGACCTGGATGTTGGCGGTGGGAAATCCGATCGTGCGGCCGATCTTCCTGCCGTCCATGACGCGCCCGGCGATGACAAAGGCGCGCCCCAGCAGTTCCTCGGCGTGTTCTATGTTGCCCGCCGCCAGGGCATCGCGCACGGCGGAACTGGAAACGCGGAGGCCGCCGAAATCGACCGTCTGCATCGCCTCGACGCCAAACCGGTGCTGCTGCCCCATCTGTTGCAGCAAGGTGAAGTCGCCGCTGCGGCCCTTGCCGAAGCGGAAATCGTCACCGACGATCAGATGTCGCACCGACAGGCCCCGAACCAGAATCCGTTCGACGAACTGCCCGGCGGTCAGCGCCGCCAGTTTGCGGTCGAAGCGGCAGACATGCACCCGGTCGACGCCGCACTCCGCCAACAGTTCGACCTTGTCGCGCAGGCTGGCCAGCCGCGCCGGCGCCTGGTCCGGCGCGAACAGTTCGCGCGGATGCGGCTCGAAGGTGAGCACCGTTGCCGGCAGCGCAAGATCGCGCGCCCTGGCTTTCAGATCAGCCAGCAGCGCACGATGGCCAAGGTGCACGCCATCGAAATTGCCGATGGTCAGCACCGTAGGCGTCGTCGACCGCTCGGGAACACCGCGAAAAACCAGCATGGGATTGAGGCTGCAGGGAAAGCGGGCGATTATATCAATCCAGCCGCGCCAGCCTGGATTTGGCCAGCGGCGGGTTCCGCGCAAAGTAGCGGCGGATGCCCTTGAGGATGGCCTCCGCCATGCGGTCCTGATAGGCCTCGTCATTGAGGCGCGCTTCTTCTTCGGGATTGGAGATGAAGGCAGTCTCGATCAGGATCGAGGGAATGTCCGGCGCCTTCAGCACGGCGAATCCGGCCTGTTCCACCTTTCCCTTGTGCAGGGTGTTGATGCGGCCGAGTTCGCCCAGCACGTGATTGCCGAGTTTGAGGCTGTCGTTGATGGTCGCCGTCTGCGACAGATCGAGCAGGGTGCGCGCGAGGTAGGGATCCTTGACCCCGATATTGACGCCACCCACCAGGTCGGCCGAGTTTTCCTTGTTGGCCAGCCAGCGCGCGGCCGAACTGGAGGCGCCGTTTTCGGACAGGACGAAGACGCTGGACCCGCGTGCCGTGGTCTTGACGAAGGCGTCGGCATGGACCGAGACAAACAGATCGGCCTGCACCCGGCGCGCCTTTGCCACGCGCTGCTGCAATGGAATGAAATAGTCGCCGTCGCGGGTCAGCACCGAGCGCATGTTGGGCGTGGCGTCGATCTTTTCTTTCAGCCGCCGTGCGACTGAGAGCGTGACGTTCTTCTCGCGGCTGCCGCCGCGGCCGATCGCGCCGGGGTCTTCACCGCCGTGCCCGGGATCGAGGACGATGGTGACCAGGCGCGCGATCTCCGGCTTTTCACCGGGCTTTTCCGCTGCCCGCCCGTCAGGCACCTCCGCCGGCTTGCCCTGGCTGCCGAGCGATGATTCAGCCTTCAGCGGCGGCTCGGCGGTTTTTTCGAGCAGCGCCATCAGGGGATCGACGGGCTCCACCGGATACAGGTCGAGCACCAGTCGATGGCCGTATTCGCCGACCGGCTGCAGCGAGAAAACCTGCGGCTTGATTTCGCCCTTGAGTTCGATCACCAGACGCACCACACCGGGCTTGTTGCGGCCGGCGCGGATCAGCTTGATGTAGGGATCGGAGTCGAGAATCTTCGACGGCAGCGTCTGCAGCACCGAATTGAACTCGACGCCTTCCAGGTCGACCACCAGCCGCTCCGGATCCTTGACCAGCAGATAGGAGTACCTGATTGTCTGATCGTGCTCCAGCGTCACCCGCGTGTAATCGCGGGCAGGCCAGACTCGTACCGCAAGGATGCTGGTACCCGCCGTGGCGCCAGCGCCGACTCTTGAAACCAGCAGTGTCAGGCTGGCCGCGGCGAACTTGAGGACATCACGCCGGAGAGGCATGTCCGTCCCATGTCGCTGGCGGCGGTGACGCGCGCCGTGCGTCCCGCGCCGCTCGGGTTGTGTCCGACCCGTAATTCAATCCGCATATCGGCCGCCGGCAGATACGGCGCGGCCTTGTCGGGCCATTCGACCAGACAAATTCCGCTTCCTGAAAAATATTCGTCGAGCCCCGCATCGAGATATTCTTCCGCTTGGTTGAATCTATAAAAATCAAAGTGATAGAAGTTTAATCCAGAAACCACATGAACTTCAACCAGTGTGTAAGTGGGGCTTCTTACCGGACCGCTCTGGCCGGCGGCGCGCAACAGCCCGCGCACCAGCGTGGTCTTGCCGGCGCCGAGGTCGCCTTCGAGCCAGATCACCATGCCCGGCGTCAGATGCGAGGCCAGCGCGGCGCCCAAGGCGAGGGTGTCTGCTTCGTCGGGTAACGTAAGATGTTCGGCATGCATGGCTATGATCTGGATCCGGCGAAACTGAAGGAGGACATACGGCGTTGGGGCACGGACCTCGGCTTTGACGCGGTCGGCTTTTCCCGCGCCCGCGTCGATGATGCCGAAGCCAATCTGAACGCCTGGCTGGCGGCCGGCTGCCACGGCGAGATGGATTATATGGCGGCTTATGAAACGGCTGCGGGAAACAAGCGCGCGCATCCGGCCGACCTGGTGCCGGGCACGCGCGGCATCATCACCGCCCGAATCAATTACCGTTCGGCCGCCGCCGAATCTGCGGCTACGCTTGCTGACGGGGAATCCGCCTTCGTTTCGCGCTACGCACTGGGCCGCGACTATCACAAGCTGCTGCGCGCCCGCCTGCAGAAACTCGCCGACCGCATCACCAAAGAGACCGGCAGCTTCGCCTATCGCGTGTTCACCGATTCGGCACCGGTGATGGAAGCCGGTCTGGCGCAGAACAGCGGACTCGGCTGGCGTGGCAAGCACACGCTGCTGCTCGACCGCGATGCCGGTTCGTATTTCTTTCTCGGCGAAATATTCACCGACCTGGCACTGCCACCGGATACGCCGGTCACCGATCACTGCGGCAGTTGCACCGCTTGCATCAGCGCCTGCCCGACCCGGGCCATCGTCGCACCGTATCGCCTCGATGCGCGGCTCTGCGTCTCCTACCTCAGCATCGAACTCAAAGGCAGCATCCCCGAAGCGCTGCGGCCGCTGATGGGAAACCGCATCTACGGCTGCGACGATTGCCAGTTGGCCTGCCCATGGAATCGCTTCGCGCCCCTCACCCGCGAGCAGGATTTCGCGCCGCGCCACGGCCTCGACCAGGCCCGGCTGGCAGACCTGTTCGCCTGGGAAGAGGTTGATTTCAACCAGCGGCTGGCCGGATCGGCAATCCGTCGCATCGGCCATGACCGCTGGTTGCGCAACATCGCCGTCGCGCTCGGCAATGCGCCGTCCAGCAGCGAAGTGATCAGTGCCCTGCGCTCACGCGCCGATCATCCGTCGGCGCTGGTGCGCGAACATGTGGTGTGGGCATTAAGGCGCCATGGGGCCGGTCCGTCATCCCCGCGCCACGATGCAGATTGACTAGCCCGTCGCCACCGGACGCAAAGGATCGGCGCACCACTCGCTCCACGAGCCCGGATAGAGCTTGGAGCCGGACAGGCCGGCCAGTTCCATCGCCAGCAGGTTGTGGCAGGCGGTTACGCCGGAGCCGCACTGCTGCACCACTTGCGCAGCGGGCCGGCCGTCGAGGAGTTTCTCGAATTCGCTGCGCAACTGATCGGCGGGCTTGAAGAAGCATTCGGCGTCATCGAGGTTCTCGGCGTAGAACCGGTTGACCGCGCCGGGGATGTGGCCGCCCACCGGATCGAGCGTTTCCTTTTCGCCCCGGAATCGTCCCGGATTGCGCGCATCGAGGATCAGCATCCACTCCGTGCCGAGATCCGCGAGAACCTGGTCGAGATCCACCGCCATGTCCTGCGGTCGCGGCGTGAACCGGCGCGGTTCGACAACCGGCGCCGACTCTTCCAGCGCCCGCTTGCTGCGCTTCCAGCCGGCGAACCCGCCGTCGAGCACCGCTACCCGGTCATGCCCCAGCCAGCGCAACATCCACCACAGGCGTGAGGCGAAAATTCCGCCCTCGTTGTCATAGGCCACCACTTGTGTTTCCGCATCGACGCCGCAGGCCGACATGCGCCGCGCAAAGTCAGCTGCGTCGGGCAGCGGGTGGCGGCCATTGGCGCCCGTCTTGACGCCGGAAAGGTCGTCATCGAGATGCAGGAACAGCGCCCCGGGAATGTGGCCGCGGGCATAGGCCTGGCGCCCGTATTCGGTATTCCTCAGGTCATGCCGGCAGTCGAAAACGCGCCACTCCGGATGCGCGGCAAGTTCCTCCACACCGACCAGCGTATCTCTCGGCGGATTTGTCACCGGCCCGTTCATTCGGCAAGCCATCCGCGGGCGTCGACCTCGTCGGCAAACACCGTCACGTCGGCGTTGACGAAGAGTTGTTCCAGCCACGCGCTCCAGGCCACCCACTGGCTTTCGGTGATCACGGCGATGCGCTTGAAGTCGCTGGCATGCTGTCGCGAAAAACGAATTTCTTCCCAAGCCACGTCAACGGTGAAGCTCGCCATATCGCGCAGGTCGACCAACAGATTCACCGGCCCGGAAAACTTGATCTCGGAAAGAACGAGTTCCTCGAATTCCCTTAAATCGGCCAGGGTGAATTCGCCGAACACGGCGAATTCCACCAGATGGTCCTGATGTTGCGTCGTAATCATGGTGAGCCTTTCAAAAGTGCGTTTCAGCAGGAATCATATCCCGCGCAACACTTCATGTGCGTGACTCCGAACCGATAAATCCGCTGCCGAAATGACAAAGAGCCCGCAAGCGGGCCCTTTCCGACGAAAGAAGATCGTTCTTGCTTGTTACTTCTTGGCCTTCTTGCCGGATACGGCGAGTTTGAATCCTGCCCCCGCGCTGAACTTCGGCACGGTGGTGGCGGGAATCTTGATGGTAGCGCCGGTCTTCGGGTTCTTGCCGGTCCGCGCGGCGCGCTTGGCAGACTTGAACGTGCCAAACCCCACCAGGGTAACGTTATCCCCCTTGGATACTGCCTTCACTACCGCAGCCATTATGCCGTCGACCACCTTGCCGGCGGCAGCCTTGCTCAGGTCAGCTTCCTTGGCGGCAATTTCAATCAGTTCAGCCTTATTCATACTTGAATTTCCTCCGGTTATTTGAGGGCACCCCGCCCGAAAAATATTCTAAACCCCTTCCCCCATGCTTGTGCAAGGACTTTATGCACGGCTTTATGGACTTGACACCTCTTGTGTCGCAATGATGCCGCCGCCCAGACAGACCCTCGATTCGTATAGCACCAGCGATTGTCCGGGCGTCACTGCCCATTGCGGCGCAGCAAATACAACTTCGCACTCCTCGCCCGAAATGCGCTCCACCTCGCACGCCGCATCCGGCTGGCGGTAGCGCGTCTTCCCCGCATATACCCAGTGCGTGTGCGGCGCCTCGCCGGATATCCACGACAGGTCTTTCGCCACCAGGCTGACCGAGAGCAAGGCAGGATGATCGTGGCCCTGCACCACGCGGAGGATGTTCCGTTCCATGTCCTTGCCGGCAACGAACCAGGGCTCCTCCGGCGCGCCCTTGACGCCGCCGATACCGAGCCCCTCGCGCTGGCCGAGGGTGTAATACATCAGTCCCTCGTGACGGCCGACCACGCGATCCGTGTCGAGGACGCGGATTTCTCCCGGCTGCTTCGGCAGATAGCGCGCCAGGAATTCGCGGAAAGGCCGCTCGCCGATGAAGCAGATGCCCGTCGAGTCCTTGCGCGCATGATTCGGCAGGCCGGCCTCCTCGGCGATGCGCCGCACATCGCGCTTGTACAGGTGGCCCACGGGAAACAGCGTCTTGGCCAGTTGCGCCTGATTCAGCCGGTGCAGGAAATAGCTCTGGTCCTTGGTGCCGTCCTCGGCCTTGAGCAGTTGCCAGGCGCCGAGAAACTCGCGCACCTGCGCATAGTGACCAGTGGCGATCCTGTCGGCGCCGAGCGCCAGCGCGTGATCGAGGAAGGCCTTGAACTTGATCTCCGAATTGCACAGCACGTCGGGGTTCGGCGTGCGGCCGGCCTGATACTCGCGCAGGAAATCGGCGAACACCCGCTCGCGGTATTCGGCAGCGAAATTGACTGCCTCGAAATCGATGCCGATCACATCGGCGGCAGCGGCGGCGGCGACCAGGTCCTCGTTCGAGGAACAGTAGTCGTCGCCATCGTACACCGGGTCGTCCTCCCAGTTCTTCATGAACAGGCCGCTCACCTCGTAGCCTTCGCGCTTGAGCAGCAGCGCGGCGACCGAGGAATCTACTCCGCCGGACAGGCCGACAATGATTCTTCCCTTGGACATGGCGATCAGTCGTAGTGCCTCAACAATTCAAGCGGAAAACGACGCCCCGCCATGCAGTCGCTCACGCACTGCCACACCAGCGGGCTGCGATGTCGATCGGCGTTGGCGCGGATCTCGTCGGGCGTCATCCAGACGGCGCGCAGGATGCCGGCGTCGAGTACCCGGCCCTCCTCGTGTGCACCGAGATCGCCAGAGAATGCAAAACGCAGATAGGTGATGTCGCCCTGTGGCCGCGGCCACTGATAGACGCCGACCAGCGCCGTCGGCGTAAAACTCCAGGCAGTCTCTTCCAGAGTCTCGCGGGCGCAGGCAGCGACCAGGGACTCGCCTTCGTCGAGGTGGCCGGCAGGCTGGTTGAAGCGCAGGCCGCCGTCTGTCTCCTCCTCGACCAGCAGGAACCGGCCCTCGCGCTCGACCAGCGCGGCAACGGTGACATTGGGCTTCCAGATACGATTCAAGTTACGATTCATCGGCGCATTTTAGCGCCCCTGCTAAAATCACTGTCTCATCTATCGCAACGCTGGAGATCCACCATGTCCATGGCCGACCGTGACGGCTTCATCTGGTATGACGGCAAGCTCGTGCCCTGGCGCGAAGCTACCACCCATGTGCTGACCCACTCGCTGCACTACGGGCTCGCCGTGTTCGAAGGCGTGCGCGCCTACAAGACCGTCTCGGGCACCGCGATCTTCCGCCTCAAGGAGCATATGGACCGGCTGTTCGCTTCGGCGCACATCTACCGCATGCCCATGCCTTACGACAAGGCGACGCTGATCGAGGCACACAAGGAAGTCGTCCGCAGCAACCAGCTCGAATCCTGCTACCTGCGGCCGATCGCCTTCTACGGCTCGGAAAAAATGGGCGTCAGCCCGCGCGGCGCAACGACGCACGTTTCCGTCGCGGCATGGCCCTGGGGCGCCTATCTCGGCGAAGAAGGCATGGAAAAGGGTATCCGCGTCAAGACTTCCAGCTACGCGCGCCATCACGTCAACGTCTCGATGTGCCGCGCCAAATATTCGGGCACCTATGCCAACTCGATCCTCGCCAACATGGAAGCGACCGATGACGGTTATGACGAAGCCCTGCTGCTGGACGTGGACGGCTTCGTCGCTGAAGGTGCCGGCGAGAATCTGTTCGTCGTCAAGGACGGCCAGATCTACGAGCCCGAGATCGCTTCGGCGCTGATCGGCATCACGCGCGCCACGGTGCACACGCTGGCGAAGGAACTCGGCTACACGGTGGTGTCGAAGCGCCTGACACGCGACGACATCTATATCGCCGACGAGGCCTTTTTCACCGGCACGGCGGCCGAGGTCACTCCGATCCGCGAACTCGACAACCGCACCATCGGCATCGGCAGTCGCGGCCCGATCACCACCAAAATCCAGAGCCTGTTCTTCGACGTGGTCAACGGCAAAGTGCCGGCCCACGCCGACTGGCTCAGTTTCATCTAAATTTTGTCAAATTCACGCTTGAGGTAAACCATGTCTGCTCTCGACGAATCGCAACGCCAGGTAGCCGTCACCGCCCACGACCTGCCGCTGGCCTGTCCGCGTCCCGGTGCGCCCCTGTGGGCCCGCCATCCGCGGGTCGCCATGGACATATTGAAGAGCGCCACGGGCGAGGTCGCCTGCCCATACTGCGGCACGGTATATCGCTTTACCGGCGAGCGCCCCAAGGGCCATCACTGAAAACCTATTTGGCCACGGAGTTCACGGAGGGCGCAGAGAAAAGCACCCATCGGTTCTCTCTGTGATCTCCGTGAACTCTGTGGCTGAAAAGATTCTCATCGTCGCTCCGTCGTGGATCGGCGACACGATTCTCGCCCAGCCTTTCTTCGCGCTGCTCAAGCGCAACGCACCGGCGGCGCACATCGAAGTGCTGGCACCGGACTGGTCGGCGCCGCTGCTGGCGCGCATGGCCGAGGTCGATGCGGTCGTCGTCAATCCTTTTCGCCACGGCGAATTCAGTTTTCTCGAACGCCGCGCCCTCGGGCGCCGTCTCGCCGGAGCCGACTATTGCCAGGCCTATGTCTTGCCGAACTCATGGAAGTCGGCACTGGTTCCCTTCTTCGCCGGCATTCCGCAGCGCATCGGTTATCAGGGCGAATCCCGCTACCTGCTGCTGAACGAGCGCCATCGGCTCGACGTCGACCGCCACCCGCAACTGGTTCAGCGTTACGCGGCGCTGGCCGGGCCGCTGCCGGCCGAACTGCCGCAGCCGCACCTGAACTCAAGCACGGCGCAGCAGCACGCCGTGCGTCGCGCCCTGAATCTGCCGCCCGATGCCGCGCCGGTGATCTTCTGCCCCGGTGCCGAATACGGCCCCGCCAAGCGCTGGCCGGCGATGCACTTCGCGGCGCTGGCGAGACTCGTCGCGACGCCGCAGAATCCCGTCTGGCTGGTCGGCTCGGCCAAGGATGCCGAAGTCGGCGAAGAGATATCCGCAGCGGCAGAAGGCACGGCGCTCACTCTGTGCGGTCGCAGTTCGCTGGAGCAGGCCATCGACCTGATCGCGTCCGCCCGTTGCGTGGTGAGCAATGACTCCGGCCTGATGCACGTCGCAGCAGCGCTCGAACGACCGCTGGTGGCGCTCTACGGTTCGTCTTCACCCGCCTACACGCCGCCGCTGTTGCCCAAGGCGGAAATCGTTTCGAGAAACCTGGCGTGCAGCCCCTGCTTCGAGCGCGAATGCCCGCTGGGGCATTTCGACTGCATGAACGGCATCAGTCCGCAGCAGGTGGCCGCCGCCATCACTGCGCAACTTTCTCTGTCGACCTGACCGTGCCCAGCCAGAAAATCTTCGCCACTCCGCAGGATGTCGAAGCCGCGTTTTACGAGGCACTCGAACGCTGCGACATCGAGGCCATGATGACCGTCTGGGCCGAAGACGAAGAAGTCGTCTGCGTACACCCCGGCGGTCCGCGCCTGACCGGTTACGCGATGATCCGCGAAGCCTGGCAGCGTGTTTTCGGCAACGGCAGGAAGCTGAGGGTGCGCCTGTCGCGGCAGACTGCGGTAACCACGCCTTTCGCCATGGTCAGTACCGTGCTGGAACACATCGCCACCCTCGACGACGATAATCTGAGCGCGCCGGTGGCCGCGACCAACGTCTATGTGCGCGGCGCCCTGGGCTGGCGCATGGTCGCCCACCACGCCTCGCCGGTACCGCCCGACAGCATCGGCGAAGCGCCGCGCACCCTGCATTGAAGACGACCGCGCAGCATTATTCCGCGCCGGTCTGGCTGCCGGGCGGCCACGCCCAAACCATATGGCCGCTGCTGATCAAGGGAACGGCGCCGGACTACCGGCGCGAACGCTGGGAAACGCCGGACGATGATTTCATCGATCTCGACTGGATCGCGGGCGAGCCTGGCGCGCCTTGTGTAGCGCTGTTTCACGGCCTCGAAGGCAGTTCGCGCAGCCACTATGCACAGCGCCTGATGCATGCCGTCGCGCGTCGTGGCTGGCATGGCGTGGTGGTGCATTTCCGCGGCTGCTCGGGCGAGCCGAACCGCCTGCCCCGCGCCTATCACTCGGGCGACTCGCAGGAGATCGGCTGGGTTTTGCGCCGCCTGCAGGCATGCGGCCACCCGGCACTGTTCGCCGCCGGTGTTTCGCTCGGCGGCAATGCGCTGTCGAAGTGGCTGGCGGAACAAGGCGATAACGCACTCGACGTGGTGAGCGCAGCGGCGGCAGTAAGCGCGCCACTGGATCTGGCAGCGGCCAACGCGGCCCTTTCATGCGGCTTCAATCGGATCTATGCGCTGCACTTTCTGCGCACGCTGATTCCGGCGGCACTGGCCAAGGAGCGTCTCTTTCCCGGCCGCATGGACATTCGCCGGGCGCAGGCGGCGCGCACCCTGCGCGACTTCGACGATGCCGTCACCGCACCCTTGCACGGCTTCCTTGGCGCCGACGACTATTACGCGAGAAGCAGCGCCGGGCCGCTGCTGGGTAACGTGCGCGTACCGACGCTGCTGCTGCACGCGGCGAACGACCCGTTTCTGCCGGAGGCGGCATTGCCGCGTCGCGAGCACCTGGCCGCCGCCGTGACGCTGGAAATCAGCCGAGGCGGCGGACACGCGGGTTTTGTCCATGGCGCCCTGCCCGGCCGCATCGACTGGATGCCACAGCGCCTGCTCGACCACTTCGGCGCTCATCTGCCGGCCCGTCTCGACATGCGATAATCGCCGCGATCCATCTACTCCGGTACAAGGCATGCAGATTCCGGCGCCCGAGATTTTCAAGGCTTACGACATTCGCGGCATCGTGCGCACCACGCTGACGGCAAATACGGTGCACAAGATCGGTTTGGCGCTGGGCAGCGAAGCCGTCGTCCGCGGCGTCAAGGCAATTGTCATCGGCCGCGACGGCCGCCTCTCCGGTCCCGAGCTTTCGGCTGCGCTGGCCTGCGGCATTACGCAGACCGGAATCGATGTCATCGACATCGGCCGGGTGCCGACGCCGATGACCTACTTCGCCGCGCATGAACTGGGTACCGACAGCTGCGTTTCCATCACCGGCAGCCATAATCCTCCCGAATACAACGGGCTGAAGATGGTGTTGGCCGGACAGACGCTGTACGGCGAGATGATCCAGGACCTGCGGCGCCGGATTGAAAACGACGCGACCAGCGACGTCCCGCCAGGCGATGCCGGCCCGCGAAGCGGATTCCCCGGCATGCAAGGCACCGCTTCGCATACTTCGCATACTTCGCATAACGATTGCGAAGGCCGCGGTTTCGTCAGGCATGCCAACGTCCGCCAGGCCTATCTCGATCGCATCGTCGGCGACGTAAGGCTGTCGCGGCCGATGAAGATCGTCATCGATTGCGGCAACGGCGTGGCCGGCAGCGTTGCGCCGGATCTCTTCCGCCGCATGGGCTGCACGGTGACCGAACTGTATTGCGAGGTCGATGGCAATTTCCCAAATCACCATCCGGACCCTTCCAAGCCGGAAAACCTGGTCGACCTGCAACGCGCCTTGCGCGAGACGGATGCCGAACTCGGGCTGGCTTTCGACGGCGATGGCGACCGTCTCGGAGTGGTCACCAGGGATGGCGAGATAATATTCCCGGACCGCCAGCTGATGCTGTTCGCCGCCGACGTGCTGACGCGCAATCCCGGCGCCCAGATCATCTATGACGTGAAATGTTCGCGCTGGGTGGCGGAATCGATTCGCCATCAGGGCGGCCGGCCGCTGATGTGGAACACGGGGCACGCCCTGATCAAGACCAAGCTGAAGGAAACCGGCGCGCCGCTGGCCGGCGAGATGAGTGGCCACATGTTCTTCAGGGAACGGTGGTTCGGCTTCGACGATGCGCTCTACACCGGTGCCCGCCTGCTCGAAATCGTCTCGCGCTGGGCGGATTCCAACTGGCCGCTGAAGCACCTGCCCAACGCCATCTCGACGCCGGAACTCAATATCAGGATGAATGAGGGCGAGCCTCATGCGATGGTGGCCAAGCTGCGCGCGGGAGGCAAACAGCTCCTGCCCGGTGCGCGCGAACTGATCACCATCGACGGCGTCCGTGCCGAGTATGCCGATGGATTCGGCCTGGCCCGCGCCTCGAATACCACGCCGGTGGTGGTGCTGCGCTTCGAGGCCGACACCCAGGCCGCGCTGCTGCGCATCCAGAACGAATTCAGGGCGGCGCTCAGCGCCGTCTGGCCGGGAATTAGTACGGACTTCTGACGACGCCGTGCCGCCAGCGCCGACTCTTACATTTTCGATCCGACCCAGGCCCTGACGGAGGCCAAAGCGGCCGGCACGGCAGCCGGTTCGGTACCCCCGGCCTGCGCCATATCGGGCCGCCCGCCACCCTTGCCACCGACCTGCTGGGCGACGAAGTTGACCAGTTCACCGGCCTTGAGCTTGCCCGTCAGATCGGACGTGATGCCGGCAATCAGGCTGACCTTGCCGTCGCCGGTACTGGCCAGCACGATGGCGGCGCTTTTGAGTTTGTCCTTGAGCTTGTCGAGTGTCTCGCGCAGGGCCGTGGCATCGGCGCCTTCCAGATTGGCAGCGAGGACCTTGATACCCTTTACGTCTATCGCCTGACTGAGCAGATCGTCGCCCTGGGATGCAGCAAGCTTCGACTTGAGGCGCGCGAGTTCCTTTTCCAGCGTCTTGACGTGATCCAGAATCTGCGCCACGCGCGCCGCCGCTTCGGCCGGCTGCGCCTTGATCTCCGCAGCCACCGCGTCGAGCCGGGCCTGCTGCTGCTGCACGCTGACGACGGCGACGTCGCCGCAGATCGCCTCGATGCGTCGCACGCCGGCCGCGACACCGGCCTCCATCACAATCTTGAACAGGCCGATGTCGCCGCTGCGGCTCACATGCGTGCCGCCGCAAAGCTCGCAGGAAGAACCGATGTCGATCACCCGCACCTCGTCGCCGTATTTCTCGCCGAACAGCATCATGGCGCCGGTCTTCTGTGCTTCGTCGATCGGCATCACGCGCGAGCGCGCCTCGGCGTTGGCAATGATTTCGTCGTTGACGAGGCGCTCGATGCGCACGATCTCGTCGGCCGTCACCGGCCTGGTGTGGGCGAAGTCGAAGCGGGTCTTGTCGGGGTCGACCTGCGAGCCCTTCTGCTGCACGTGGGCGCCGAGGACTTCGCGCAGCGCCTTGTGCATCAGGTGCGTCGCCGAATGGTGGCGGATGGTGCGGGCGCGGGCCAGCCCGTCCACCTTCGCCGTGACGCCACCGCCGACTTTCAGCGTTCCGGTGCGCACCACGCCATGATGGCCGAATACGCTGGCCTGGATCTTCTGCGTATCCTCCACGGCGAAAATGCCGTGCGTCGAGCGCAGTTCGCCGATGTCGCCGACCTGGCCGCCGGACTCGGCATAGAAGGGCGTGTCGTCGAGCACCACCACGCCGAGTTCGCCTTCGATCAGCTCATTGACCGCCGTGCCGTCCTTGTACAGGGCCAGGATGTTGCCGCGGGCTTCCAGCGTCACGTAGCCGTGGAAATTCGTGGCCGGTCCTGCATAGTCGAGATTGGCCGCCATCCTGAACTTGCCGGCGGCGCGCGCCTGTTCCTTCTGCCGCGTCATCGCGGTGTCGAAGGCGGCGCTATCCACAGACATCTGCCGCTCGCGGCAGATGTCTGCCGTCAGGTCCAGCGGGAAACCGTAGGTGTCGTGCAGCTTGAACGCCGTCTCGCCGTTGAAGATGGTGACGCCGGTCTTTTCCATCAACTCCAGTTCGGCTTCGAGGATCGCCATACCGTGTTCGATGGTCGCGAAGAAGCGATCCTCCTCCTGCTTGAGAACCTCCATCACGCGCGTCTTGCCGCCGACGAGTTCGGGAAACGCCGCGCCCATCTCGACCACCAGGTCGGGAACCATACGGTGGAAAAAGGCGCTGCGTGCGCCGAGCTTCCAGCCGTGGCGGATGGCGCGACGGATGATGCGGCGCAGGACGTAACCGCGCCCCTCGTTTCCGGGAATAACTCCGTCGGCGATAAGGAAGGAGCAGGCGCGGATATGGTCGGCCAGCACACGCAGGCTCGGGCTGTCCATGTCGGCATCCGAGGTCTCGCGTGCTGCTGCCGCGATCAACGCCTGGAACAGGTCAATCTCGTAGTTCGCGTGGACATGCTGCAACACCGCCGATATCCGTTCGAGGCCCATGCCGGTGTCGACCGAGGGCTTGGGCAGCGGATGCATGACGCCGGCTTCGTCGCGGTTGAACTGCATGAAGACGTTGTTCCAGATTTCGATGTAGCGGTCGCCGTCCTGGTCTTCGCTGCCGGGAGGGCCGCCCCAGATATGCTCGCCGTGGTCGTAAAAAATTTCGGTGCACGGGCCGCAGGGACCGGTCTCACCCATCATCCAGAAATTGTCCGAGGCGTAGCGCCCGCCCTTGTTGTCGCCGATGCGAATGACCCGTTCGGGCGGCACGCCGATCTCCTGCGTCCAGATGTCGTAGGCCTCGTCATCCTCGGCATAGACCGTGACCCAGAGCTTGTCTGCGGGCAGCTTGAAGACATCGACGAGAAGTTCCCAGGCGTACTTGATGGCGTCGCGCTTGAAATAGTCGCCGAAGCTGAAGTTGCCCAGCATCTCGAAAAACGTGTGGTGCCGCGCGGTATAGCCGACGTTTTCCAGGTCGTTGTGCTTGCCGCCGGCACGCACGCATTTCTGCGAACTGGCAGCGCGGTTGTAGCTGCGCTTGTCGAAGCCGAGAAACACATCCTTGAACTGGTTCATGCCGGCGTTGGTGAATAGTAGCGTCGGATCCTCATGCGGCACCAGCGAACTGGAAGCCACTATCTGGTGGCCTTTCGAGGCAAAAAAATCGAGGAATTGCTGGCGGATTTCGGAGCTTTTCATGGCGGGGGCGCAGGCCGTGAAACAAAGAAGTAATTTTACGACATCAAGACTCATCCCACAGGGGGATACCGTCTCCACTTTCAGCAGAGACATAAAAGCCCGCACGCAGGCGGGCTTCTGTGCAGAACGAGGCGCTTACTTCCTGACCGGACGATCCTTCTTGCCGTCGTGATTGCGGTCATGCTGAGGGTCGTGCTTCTCCTGCGCGATCTTCTGGCTCTGCTTGTTCTGTGCTTGCTTCAGCCGCTCGCGTTCCTTGGGCGTCACCTTGCCGTCAGCCTTGGCCTTGTCTTCCATATTCTGAATGCGCTCCTGGCCCTTTTCGAGACGGGCGGCTTCCTTGCCGGTCAACTCGCCTGACTTGACGCCCTGATCGATGCGCTGTTGCTGATTGGCCTGGCGCTGGTCGACTTTCGGCGTTGCGGTTTGCGCCAGGGCCGGCAGTGCAAGAGTGGCCAGGACAGCTATCAAGAGACTGGATGTGCGCTTCATGTGTTGCTCCTCGTGTTTGGAATGGGACAGCCCCATGCGCAGAATAACGCCGCCGAAAACTATTCGCTGACGGCTGAAATGTAAGAACCTGTTTCAAGCGGCTTGCATTTCCGAAGCCGACCAGAGATCGGGCCGGTCGGTGAATACGGCGCTGACACCCATGGCAAACAGACGCTCGGCATCCTCACGCCGATTCACCGTATAACAAGCCAGCGGCAAGCCGGCATCATGCACTGCCGCCAGTGTCTCTGCGGTCAGCGCACGCGCCGCACAATGCACGGCAAGTGCCCCCGCTGCCGCGATACGTTCGCGCCAATCCGCCGGAATCCGCTCCACCACCATGGCACGGGGCAGTTGCGGCGCCTGATCGGCGGCGGCGCGCAAAGCTGCGGCCGAAAATGACGACAACAGCAGTTTGCCTTTCGCTGCCGCTGCATGGCGGGCGACGACGCGCCCGGTCTCGGCTTCCTGCCCGGAGGACGGCTTGATTTCGACGTTGGCCCACAAACCGAGGGTGGCGCAAAGCCGCAAGGCCTCGTCAAGAGTCGGCACCGGCTCTACGGCGAAAGCCTGATGGTGCCGGCTGCCGGCATCGAGCCCGGCAAGTTGCGCGGAACTCAAGTCTGCCACGCGCCCCTGCCCCGAGGTGGTTCGCTGCAGAGTCTCGTCGTGGACCAGGACGGGCACCCCATCGGCCGCAAGCATGGCGTCGAACTCGACCCCGCGACAACCAAGGCGCGCCGCAAGGCGCAGGCCGGCCAGGGTGTTTTCGGGCGTCAGCGCGCCGCCGCAGCGATGCGCGATGATGCGCGGGTAGATCATCGCTTTCGCGAAACGGCCGCCTTGGCCGCTGGAGCTACCGGAATTATTGCCTCGTTGACCCGGCGCACGGTGTTGTCGAGCGCCTCTTTCGCCGCCCGGCCGGTGCTCCAGACAAAAGCGACTTCTTCGCCCAGAAATTCATGCAGGCGATCGCGGATCGGCCCGTGTCTGGCTCTCGTGCTGCCTTTGCGCGACACCGAAAGGCGCTTTTGCACGGCATCCAGCAGTTGCTGGGGAATGCCCGAGTCGCGCAGCGCCGCCACTGCCCCCGGAGTCATCGGCAGGTAGCTGGTGGCGTGCACCCACTCCTTCTGTACCTCCGGCCGCATCAGGAACGCCACGAAGCGGGCGGCCAGCTTGTACTCGTCCTTCCTGTGCCCGGCCAGCACCCACAACCCGGCGCCGTCGGGCAGGACGTCAGCCGGCTTGGGACCATACACATCGTCATAGTACGGCAGGGAAGCTATGCCGACGTCGATGCCGGCGCGCCTGGCTTCGGCGTAAAGCGATGATTCGCCAGTCAGCATTGCACATTCGCCGCTCAGAAAGCGCCGGTTGCCTTCGCGTCCCGGTCCCGAGTAATGAAAGTAGCGGCTCTTCTGCCAACTGGCGAGCAGCGCCAGGTGCTTGACGTTGACCATGCTGTTGGCGAGCACCTTGTCGAGTTTGCCAGCCTTCGCCACGACTGCTTCGCCGGCCTGCGTCGACACATTCTCCGAATGGATCCAGGCAAACCGTGTGGTGGTCAGGGGACACTTGCCACCATGGTCATAAATCTCGCCCGCGACCTTTTGCAAGTCCCACCAGGTTTTCACCGGAGCGTCGGGATCAAGCCCGGCCTTGAGCAAACTTGCCCGGTTGGTGAACAACACCGGCAGGGCAAGCGCCATCGGCAGCGCCTGAATGCGCCCGCTGGCATCGTCCACCGCATCGGCGACCTGCGGGTAAAACTGGGCAGCGTCGAATTTTTGCCCGGCTTCGCGCATCACCTCGTGCAAGGGACGAAAACGCGGCCGGGAGCCGAAAAACTCCATGCTGTCGTCGGGATCGAGCAAGGCGAGGTGCGGCAGTACATGACGGTTCTCCAATCCCCGCGCATCCTGCAGCACCACCCTGCCCTTGCCCTTCAAATCGTCGTTGAAGCGCAACACCAGAGTCGCCAGAGTGTCCAGCGCCTTGCCATCAAGATCGTGGCGCAAGGTGATGTCCTGCGCGAAAACCGGAAACGCGGCACTGCAGCCGAGCAAAATCCAGAGAATCGCCTTCATTCTGCCGCCTCTCATCCATTCGTCAGGCTGAAGTTTATACGCGATCATCCCCGCTTTAGGGACATTGCGCCCGTATCTGTTCTCGACTAATCTACATCCATATTGTCAGGCACGGAGGAGAGAGCCGGTCGCGCCGGCACAGAAAGCGCCATGAATAATCAACTACGAATCGCACTGCTGTTTGCAGCCGCCAACCTCGTGCTGGCCCTGCTATTCCCACCCTACGATTACGTTTCGATGTTGATTGGCAACGTTCCCACCTTCGACGGCTTCTACTTCGTGTTCGCGGGCGAGCCGCACCGCGTAGTAAACAAGAGCTTCCTCGCCCTCGAATTCATCGCCATCCTGATCAATGCCTGCATTGCCATCCTGCTGCTGCGAAACGCGCCGGCGCGACAATTGCATCAGTCCGGCGGCAACCGCAAGCAGCGCCTGGTGCTGGGCGTAGTCGCGATCAACCTGATACTGGTACTGCTTTTCCCTCCATTTGAATATTTTGCGGCCATCTCCAAGGCGGCGCTGCCCACTTTCGAGGGTTTCTATTTCGTGTTTGGCCACAACGAGATGCGACAGATCGTAACGTCAATCCTCTACATCGAAGTCGCCCTGGTCATCGTCAACGGCGCCCTGCTCTGGCTGGTGTTCAAGGACAAGACACCGGAGGAAGTATCAGCAGAGCAACTCCGCGCTCTGGCGCAACGAGTCCGGACGACACAAAAGAAATGAACCGCAGCAGACACATGCTGGTCGTCTGCGCAGAGGCTCTCAGCTGTCTTCAACGATCTTGGGTATAATTCGGCCCTCTCAAGCGCCCGTAGCTCATCTGGATAGAGTACTTGGCTACGAACCAAGGGGTAGGGAGTTCGAATCTCTCCGGGCGCACCAGTCAACTCAAGGAACTAAGCCACCTCCGCGGTGGCTTTTTTCTTTCCATCACCACCCATGGGAACCATTGGGGGAACCACAGGCGGTCGCTACCCTCAATCCTCGAGCTAGATCAGCACGAACGCGCAAACACCCCGCCACGCGGTGCAGTCGGTTGTTTCGGAATCAGTGGGGGACCGGTCGATGCGGTCGGCAGATCAGCGGAGCCGCACCGCGCCAGGCCATGTGGCCTCGACCAGCACGAACAAAGCCGGGTGCATTTCGACAAGCCGATCAACTTGCCACGGGTAGCCGCGGCGCGTGGTGGCGAAATCCTGCGCAACCGTCTGGCCGAATTTCAGGAGGCTATCGAACGTGATGCACCGAATGATAAACGAGCGCTCACCGTCAAGGTCTTCGAGTTTTCCGAGCGCGCCGTATCGTGCGCGGAGTTCAGCCAAAGACAGAGCGGGAGCGATCATCTAGGGCTCCTCCTGGTACGCTGACATGGCAGACCAAACCCGCATATATGCAGAGTGGCGAGCGGCTTCGCGGACCGTGTTCTTGAAGTTCGAATAGTCGATGGACGCCGCATGCGCGACGACAGCGCGGGCAACCACTTCGCGCGGCACAAAGGCCCGGAATCGATAGTCGGCGCCAGGCGTTTCAGACACCGAACACTCGGTTGGAAGGGTTACGGGAGCAAGGAACGCCTCGACGTCACCCGGCTGGCGACCGCGGACCAGGAGCCGCGAATCATCGTTGCGGTCGGCAACGACAGACACAAAGCTGTCCGGCAAGAAAATCCACATGGTCAACCTCCGGTGGTCAATGAGCGCGGGGCATGACGGAAGACTAGCCCATCATGCCCCGCAGGACAACTTTTTCAGCGCGCAACAGGGGACCGACGCGGCACCGGGGCAACACCAAGCGCGGGAGCCGCACCTGGGACCGATACGGCCCGCTCCCGAGTCGGCAGCCGGGCAGCGATGGCCTCGCCCGCGGCATCCGACAGATTCAGCGTGCCGATGGCGCGAACGGTGACCGGGGCGGCTTGCGACCAGGATGCACGATCACGCGTCCAGAGTGGCGAGAACCCCAGCAGGACCAATGTTCAAAACCGACACACTGCCAATCCGTTTGCTTTGGCATTCAGTTCCAAATTCCCATTCGCAGTAGCGATTCCAGTATCCCGGAACTCTAAAGATGGGGAGCGGTTTGATATGTTCATTTCCAAATGCGCGGTCGTATCAATATTCTTCAATTCTGCAGCAAATATAGCGCTACCCCGCGCTCGGTGTCAGGGCAGACCCTCCGCTGCAATGACTGCGGCAGATTACCCGGAGAGAAAAGACCCTAGTAGAATTATGGGTGAATCTGTTGCCCATAATTGCAAGCCTTGCAAAACGACTGGCCCGTTTGCGGCCACCACACTGGAAGTCGTCGATGCCGAACTTGGTGTTACCGATTACGCGAACGACTTGAAAAGCCGCTTGTGACCTTCACGCGCCTGTTTGGCTCCAGCCCGCTTGGAATCCTTTTCCGGATTTTGGTGTTGCTGGTGCTTCCGTTCTATTTTCTTGTTGTCTTCAGCAACCTGCGGGAAGTACGCCGCGACAACGAGTCGATGCTCACCCACGACACCCGTTTGCTGGTTGAAGCTGTCCACGCAACAATGGCAACACATGCCGTGATGCTGTTGTCGGTCGGGGAAGGCTTGTTGAGTCTCGGCACCCTCGAAAAACCCGAAAATGGTCGGGCACTTATCCAACGCATGATCGAGTCGGATCCGGGAATGGCGGGATTCGGGCTCGCGCGTACCGACGGCCAACTCGTTCTCGTCAGCCGTTCTCCACCGGGGAATAAGCTCCCGAACCTGATTGCAAATGACGAAACCCGCGCCAGCTTCGAAGAGGCTCTTCGATCGAGCAAGATCCATGCAGGCCGTGCCTATTTATTCGAGACGCTTAACCAATGGGTGATTCCTATCCGCATCGCAGTGCGCGACGCGTCTGGGCAGCCGCGCGCCGTCATGACGGCCGGCTATCGAATCGATGGTGGCAGCGCGGCATGGGCACGCATGTCCCTGGGACCCGGCATCAGCGCATTGTTGCTGCACGACGATGGATACCCGCTATATCAGCACCCTCTCTCCGGAGAAGACCGGAATGCGGTGTACAAGAAAATCTACGGCCAACCCGTCGACGCCAGCCTTCTCCAACGACTGAGCGCCTTGCCCGGAGATTCGGGCATCGTTGAAGTCGGGATCGACGGGAAAGAAATGCTGGGAGCCTGGCAGCGCCTGAATGACTACGGCCTCTACGCGGTATCGCTGAAGCCCTTGTCTGACGTCGAGAGCAGCCAATGGGCGAGCCTGGCCACACCGACACTGTGGCTGCTGACTTTTCTGCTCGGCGGTTATTTTGTCTATCGTTACACCAAGCGCCTGCAAGTTGCCACCGATATCCTGCAAGCGAAGACTGAAGACGAACTGGCGCGTGGCAAGGCTTTGTTCGAGGCAATCTTCAGGAGCATTCCGGACGGAATCGTCTATACCGATGTCGATCGACGGGTGATCGGTATCAATCCCGCATTTTCTTCAATATTCGGATTCAGTATCGAGGATCTGTCCGGGAGAAATACGTCGCTCTTTTATGAAAGCTCCGATGAATACGAGCGCCAGGGCAAAGCCCGTTTTAACTTGACTGCGTCGGAAACGGCACTCCCTTATCAGGTCAATTATCGCAAGAGTGATGGCCTGGTATTCCCGGGAGAGACACTGGGAACGACGATCAAGAGTACCAGCGGCACGGTATTGGGTTACATCGGGGTCATTCGCGACATCACCGAGCGCAAGCGGATAGAGGTAGAGCTGGAGCGGCACCGTTATCATCTGGAGGAATTGGTTAAAGAGCGCACTGAAACCCTCGCGGCACGCGAAAGATACTTACAGGTCATCCTCAACGGAATACCGGGAGTGGTCGGTTACTGGGACAAGGATCAGATCAGCCGATATGCGAACACGGCCTATGAAGAATGGCTAGGGCTGACCCCAAATATGATTCAAGGCAGGCACATGCGGGACGTATTTGGTGACCACATTTACGAACTTAACAAACCGAAAGTTGAGGCAGCCTTGCGGGGCGAGGCGCAATGCTTCGAGCGCGATTACCCACACCAGAAGTTTCCCGGTCGATCGAAGAGTGCGCGGGTGCATTTCATCCCCGATCGCAATGGCAATGACGTGCTCGGGTTCTTTGTAATGGCCTTCGACATCGACGATCTCAAGCGCGCCCGGGAACAGGCCGAAGCCGCCAACGTCGCCAAGAGCGCCTTCCTCGCCAACATGAGCCACGAAATCCGCACGCCGATGAACGGCATCCTCGGCATGGCCAACATCCTGCGCCGCGAGGGCGTGACGCCGCAGCAGGCACAACGGCTCGACACCATCGACACCTCCGCCAAACACCTGCTGGCCATCATC
>Ga0208566_1000129_pt1 | contig 54495 bp, 51 predicted proteins | sample PL_2010_150m_FD_184159 | JGI IMG/M metagenome (GOLD analysis project Ga0208566, IMG submission 184159) | Freshwater microbial communities from Powell Lake, British Columbia, Canada to study Microbial Dark Matter (Phase II) - PL_2010_150m... | ecosystem: Environmental > Aquatic > Freshwater >...
GCCTGTGCCGGGCAGGATGGGCCCAACTCTAAAATCAACTATAGGGAGAGTAAGAATGTCAGAAGCAAGCAGAGAACTCGTGGTCCTGATGACTGTGGGTGCCGACCACGAACTTTCATCAGTAGCTTTCACCATCGCGTGCGGCGGAATAACGGCTGGTCTAAAGGTTTGTGCCTTCTTGACCAGTTCGGCAGTGGATCTGGTGCGGCGGCGGAGCATAGACATGACACATGTACAACCGCTCGATCCGTTGAAGACAATGATTGAAGATTTCATCAAACGCGGCGGGATGGTGGTCGCCTGCCCGCCCTGCGTGAAGGCGCGTGGTTATACCCAGGAGGACTTCATTGACGGCGTAACCATTGCCGGCGCCAGTGTCATTCATGAAAAATTCAAAGCGGGAGCTGCCAGCCTGAGTTTCTAAGCCAAAGGTCCTGAAACGCGTTTGAATTAGTCTCCGCTGCAAACAGCCGGGACTTTTCGGTAAGGTAAAAATCTGCCGCTGGCCGGCCAGGACGGGCTATTCAATCACCCGGTCGGCGCGCACCAGCACTGACCGCGGAATGGTGAATCCCATCGCCTTCGCGGTTTTCATGTTGATCACCATCTCGAACTCCAGCGGCTGCTGAGTCGGCAGGTCGCCGGGCTTGGCGCCTTTCAAGATCTTGTCGACGAAGCCCGCGGCACGGCGGAAATTGTCAGGGATGTTGGGCCCGTACGACATCAATCCGCCCGCGTCGGCCATCGGCGCCGCTACATAGATAGCCGGCGCCTTGGAGCGGTATACGTTATCGACGAGCGCCTGGCGCTGGGCGATGAGCAATCCACTCGAGACTGGCAGATACGCCTGGACACCGAGTGCCGCGCCGCGATCGAAGGCCGGCCCGATGTCGGCGGCCTGCTGCAACCCGAGCAGGGTAACGCGCATGCCCAATGGTTTGGCCGCGGCCTCGACATCCTTCGCCTGGCCGGTACTTACGGCGTCTTTTGGCACATACAGCACGCCCACATGCACCGCGCGCGGAAACGCTTCCTTGAGCAGTTGCAGCCGCTTCGGGCCGAGTTCGCGCAACAGGTTGGTCATGCCCGTTGCATTGCCGCCGGGCCGCTGCAGACTTGCAACCAGCCCGTTGCCTACCGGGTCAACGGAAAGCGCAAACACGATCGGTATGCTGGGCGTCCTTTGCATGAGCATGCGCGCCGAGCCGTCCCCGACCACGAACAGCAAATCGGGCCGGGACGCAACCAGCTCGTCTGCAACGTCTGCCAGGCCCCGCTCCGAGTCGGCGGCATAGCGGATATCGATGACATAGTCGCGTCCTTCGACCCACTTCAGTTCAGCCATTCCCGTGCGAAACGCGGCTGACCATTCGGGGTTGTTACGGCCGGCCGGCCCGGACAACCAGGCAATGCGGCGCACGCGCTTGTCCTGCTGCTTGTCCTGTTGCGCGAGCGTCGGAGCAGATGCGCAGAGGGCAAGCGTTCCGAGGGCAAAAATAACTTCCCGGCGAGTAGACACGCGGTTTTGCCTCTATTCAAAATTAGCGGAAAACACCGGAATCGACGGGCGGATCGCCGCGTCGATGCCAGCTGGCGGTCAGTCTACCCTTGAAAGACAGCTTTCAGGAAGTAGCGGGAAGCAACTCATGTTCAGTGGCTTCAGGGATGTGCCTGCAATAGTATCAACATCGCCTGGCCCCAAAAACGCAACGCATAACAGGTGGTGTGGCCTCTCTGCAGATTTCTGTGCAATCGGTTGACGCGCAGCCCGTCGTTGCACCTGATTCTTCGATATCGGTCTCTGTTCGCTGTCGTACAGACCTCGGCAAACCGCGAGCGTATCTTCGTGGTTACCCAGCCCGGGTGGGAGATCCAGGGATGTCATCGAATCGACGCGCGGCAGTTCCCGCGCAGACCCAGAGACGCGGACCGCATAAGTCGTATGCAACGCGAATCGTGCCGCCGCTGGCGCTGCGCGCGCCACGGGAATTGCTGGTGCAAGGGTAACTAATAGGGAGCAGGTCGATGGAAAACAAGACCAAAGTGTCCAAGCTGCTGCTGCGAAATGTTCCGCTTTTCGCGATGCTGCCGGAGGACCAGCTGGACGCGCTGACGACGGTGTTGGGCCGCAGGAGTTTCGCGCGTGGAGAAGCCGTCGTCACGGTCGGCGACTCAACCGATTCTCTTTACATCGTGATCACCGGCAAACTCAAGGTCATCATTGGCGACAAGACGGGTCGTGAAGTAATCCTGACCCTGTTGGGTCCCGGCGAGTACTTCGGTGAAATGGTGCCAATCGAGGACAGCACGAGATCTGCGAGCGTCATTGCCCTGGAATCCTGCGAGCTTCTGATGCTGTCGAAGCACGATTTCAGGAAATGCCTTTCGGATAACTTCGAGATGGCGATGACAATGCTGCGCTGCGCGGTCCAGCGCTTGCGCGAGGCAGACCGGAAGATCGGCAGACTGGCGCTGATGGACGTGTATGGCCGGGTAGCGGCGCTGCTGCTGGAGATGTCCAAGACCATTGACGGGCGACATGTCATCACGCAGAAGATCGTCAAGACGGATATGGCCGGAATGATCGGCGCATCGCGGGAAATGGTGACCCGCGTGATGAAGGATCTGGAGGCGGGGGGCTTTATTGAGGTTCGGGGCGACTCGATCTATCTGCGCGACAACATAGCCTCGATCGAATGAGCGTGCGGTCTCAGAATCCGCCCACAGCAAACCGGTAAATGGTCAGCGCTGCCCCTGATCGAAGCGCCTCGCGTCATCACGTCGTTTTTCCAGCTTGAACAACACGTCGGTCCGTATGAGAACCAGCAAGCGCTTGGCGGCGTGATTCCTGACGGCCCGGAGTTCCAGATAGGTCTGAACATCGGCTTCGCCGAAATACGCGTGCTTGCCCTCTCTCGACAGGGCAACACCACGCCATTCCAATGCATCCTTGGCGGGCGCGGACGTACCCACGGCGGCGCAGATGTCGCTGGCGACGAACCTCGGATTTCCGTCCTCGCCAAAGTCATAGCGGATCTTGTATTCGTCGCCGTCGGTGTGGAGCATTTCGCCGTCCCATTTGGGATCTGAAAGACGCGAAAGCAAGCGCACCAGCCACGGAACCCCGTCTATCACCGATACTGACGCGAACATGATTCCCCCGACCGTAAAAAGCCCTCCCCCCATGAACAGCGCAAAGTGTCCCCATCCCGATTTGGCGAAGACGCCGAACAGCAGCAATAGCGCGCCGATCGCAAGCATCACCTGCGCAAAGCGTCGACGCATTTCGTTCGCCGCACTCATCTCACGCCACTTGTCCGGTTAAGGTCATTTCGTCCCGACCCTGGCTGCATTTACGACGCAGCGAGCTGCGCCAGGTACAGGTGCAGGGCGCGCAGGTCGGTATCGCTCATGGTCTTCAACGACGCAAAAGGCATCACGGCTATGGCGCTGCCGTCCGCGCGTTTGCCGCTGCGCATCATCGCCACGAAAGCATCGGCGTCCTTGTAGCGCGGCATGGCGCTGCCTTCGCCGGGCGCCAGGCGCGCCGCTGGTGGCCAGTCGGGCGGGGCGCCCGCGATGTTTCCGCCCTGCAGGCGCGCGCCGTGGCAGCCGGCGCACATTTGCGCGACATAGCGGCCGTGCTCGATGCTCACGCCCTCGGCCACCGGCTTCGCCGGAGGCAGGCTATGGTCGATCTTGGTCACGGCTTCGGGAATGCGGCCCAGACCGTACATCACGCGGCCCGGAAGCGGCAGCCGGATGACGCCCTGCTCGCGCCCGGGCTGCGCCGCCAGCTGGCGCACATAGGCCACGATGCTGGCCAGGTCATCATCGGTCAAACGGTTGTAGTCCTCGCTCGGCATCAGGCGCAGCGCGCGGCCGTCGGTGCCCACGCCGTGGCGAACGCTGCGCACCCAGTCCACCGGCTGGTAGGAGGCCATACGTGGATTACCAGCGGTGAGGTTGGGCCCCGCCAGTTTGAGTCCCTTGGCGTCGTCTTCGGCCAGCGTCGCGCCGCCACCGTTGGCGCCGTGGCAGTCTATGCATCCGCGCGACTGATACAAATAGCGGCCGCGCTCGACCGCAGCGGCATCGTCGCGCAGCGGAACCGGCGCTACAACAATGTCGATGCGGCGGGCAATGCGCTGCTCGCCCAGGATCAATCCGGCGGCGATGAGGGCGCCAATCCCAAGCGCCAGGATCAGCACTGCCAAAACGCCTCGTTTCAGCCAACGGTTCATCGATGTCTGCCCCGGTTGATCCTGTTGATGCGACAAACGCGCCGGCGTAACAACGCGCTTCCGCGATTATCCGAGAAACAGCGCATACGCCGGATTCTTGCTTTCGTCCCAGAACGGATAGCCCAGATCGCGCAGGAAACGGCGGAACTGCGGCATTTCCCCGGGCGGCACCTGCATGCCGACCAGCACGCGGCCGTAGTCGGCGCCGTGATTACGGTAGTGAAACAGGCTGATGTTCCAGTCCGGACGCATGCTGTCAAGAAAACGCATCAGCGCCCCCGGGCGTTCGGGAAACTCGAAGCGGTACAGCAGCTCGTTCTTCGCCAGCGCCGCATGCCCGCCGACAAGATGACGCACGTGCAGCTTGGCCATCTCGTTGTCCGACAGGTCGATGGTCTTCAGACCGTGGCGCTGCAGCGTGCGGATCAGGCGCGCGGTCTCGTCGCGATCGTGTACCTCGACACCGACGAACACATGCGCTTCCTTCGACCCGGCGATGCGATAATTGAATTCGGTCACGTTACGCGCGCCCAACGTGGCGCAAAATTTCTTGTAGCTGCCGGGACGCTCCGGAATGGTCACCGCGAGTATCGCCTCGCGATGCTCGCCCACCTCGGCGCGCTCGGCAACGAAGCGCAGGCGGTCGAAATTGGTGTTGGCGCCGCAGGCCACCGCCACCAGGGTCTGGCCGCGCACGCCCGTCTTCTCGACGTAGGCCTTGGCGCCGGCGATCGCCAGCGCGCCGGCCGGCTCGAGGATGGTACGCGTCTCCTCGAACACGTCCTTGATCGCGGCGCAGGTTTCGTCGGTGTCGACGAGTATGACCTCGTCGACGAATTGCCGGCACAGGCGAAAGGTTTCCTTGCCCACCTGTTTCACCGCCACGCCGTCGGCGAACAGCCCTACGTGCGCGAGTTTGATGCGCCGGCCGGCCTTGAGCGAACGCGCCATCGCGTCCGAATCCACCGGCTGCACGCCGATGATGCGGATCTCCGGGCGCAGCCGCTTCACATACGCGGCGATGCCCGAGATCAGCCCGCCGCCGCCGATGGCGACGAAAATAGCATCGATCGGGGTCTTCGCCTGGCGCAGGATTTCCATGCCGATGGTGCCCTGGCCGGCGATTACGTCCGGATCATCATAGGGATGCACGAAGGTGAGTCTGCGCGAGCGTTCCAGCTTGAGCGCCTCCGTGTAGGCCTCGTCATAGGAATCGCCGCAGAGCAGCACTTCGGCCCCGCGCGCCAGCACTGCGTTCACCTTGATCCGCGGCGTCGTTACCGGCATCACGATCACCGCCTTGCAGCCCAGGCGCTGCGCCGCCAGCGCCACACCCTGCGCATGGTTGCCGGCCGAAGCGGCAATGACTCCGCGCTTCAGGCTTGCCGCGGGCAGTTGCGCCATTTTGTTGTACGCGCCGCGCAGTTTGAACGAGAATACCTCCTGCACGTCCTCGCGCTTGAGCAGGAGATTGTTGTGCAGGCGCGCGGACAGGATGGGCGCTGTCTCCAGCGGCGATTCGATGGCCACGTCGTAGACGCGCGCTTTGAGGATTTTTTCGAGGTAGTCCGGATGCATGGCGGTTCTGATTCAGTTGAATACAAGCGTGCAAGGGTAGCAGGATGTGCTTTGCAGGAGCAAGACGCATGCGCGCGCGCTGAGCGCAAGGCCGCTGTTTGATCGACGCCTGGGCCAGCCTCGCTTCGCTTTTCGTCGCGAGTTTTATCGCCTCGACCCTGGTCCCGATCAGCTCCGAAGCGGCGCTGTTCGCCGTGCTCAAGCTGCATGCCGACCTCGTCTGGCCCGCGATCGGCGTGGCCACGCTGGGCAACACCCTGGGCGGCCTTACCACCTACTTGATCGGGCGCTACATCGGCTCGAAAAAACCGCTGACCCAGCTCGAGCGTGTCAAACGCTACGGCAGCCCGCTGCTGGCGCTGGCCTGGCTGCCGTTCGTCGGCGATGCGCTGTGCCTCGCCGCGGGCTGGGTCAAGCTCAATTGGGTCGCAGTCTCGTTATGGTCGGCCGCCGGACGCTTTGCCCGCTACTGGCTGGTGGCGCAGGGAGCACTTTGGTAAGCTTATAACCATGATGACGAGAAAACCCACGAAGAACACCAAACCATTCTGGGAGCGAGGCTACGATACCCACGGCTACTGGCAGAAGAAGAAAAAAGTCGGCTGGGTAGCGCTCGAAGGCAAAGGAATGAATTGCCGCTACCGCTGGCAGGCGGGCAACCGCGCGGGCGAGGCGAAGACGCTGGCCGAAGCGAAACGCGAAGTCGAGCGGACGCTCGAGTTCGGCGCGCGCCAGCTGGGCCTGTTCGATGCCGGCGAAGCGGGCTGAACCGGTCTAGCGAAAACGCTCTTTGAGCTGCAGCAGCGGGCGCTCGAGATAGCGGTAGGAGGCGGCGGCCATCGCAATGCTCACGACTATCTGCGTGGCTCTAATGGCGACAATCTCCCAGCCACTCATGGGACTCCCGGGAAGTGGCAGAAACACCGACACGTTGTACACGGTGGCGACGATGAAATACGCCAGCGTATGATAAAGGTAGACGCCATAGCTTATTTTTCCAAGCAGGCGCAGCGGCCGCCAATTCATCGCCTCAGACAGGCGCGTAGCCCCGCTCAGCACCAGAATCAGCACCGCGCCGAACACCAGTGAAGCCAGCGTCAGAAACCACATGTTGCCGGGAAGCGGCATCCATTGATTGGTCGCGGCATACGCCGCGACCCCGGTTGCACCTACCAGCAACGCGAGTGGAATGCCGGCGGCGACAAACAGCACGCCGCCGCTGCGCCGGGTGAGCCAGATGCGCAGCCGCGCGTCGCGCGACACCAGGCAAATCGCCGCGCCAATGGCAAGGCCGTCCAGGTGAGCGGGCAGCGAGGAAAACGCAAGCAGGGTATTGTCCGATGCCCAGACAATCCCGATCCGCAGCAACGGCGCCGCCGCGACCAGTGCCGCGCAAAGCAGGAGCAGGGTCCGCGGGCCCAGGAAGTAGACCAGCAGCGGCCAGATCAGGTAGAACTGCTCTTCCACCGCTAGCGTCCAGCTGAATCCCATGAGATGGGAAAGCGGTGTCTGGAACCACTGTGCGGCCATCCAGTAGTTCTGCACATAGAGCACGAAGTAGATCCATTCGGGCACCGCCGAAACAATCTGCGGATCCGGGGCGCTCAGCGTAAACTCGCGCTTCATCCACCAGGTCAGGCCGAGGACGAAGTAATAGGCGGGAAAAATGCGCAGCGCCCGGCGCGCATAGAAACGGCCAAAATAGCCGGCGCGCTCCTTGCCATCTAGCAGGATGCCGGTGATCAGGAAACCGGACAGAACAAAGAACAGTACGATGCCGGTCCAACCCAGACTGAATAATTCGGCATGAAACAGCAGCACGCCGAAGATCGCGACGCCGCGCAGTCCGTCGAGCTGGGGAATGTAGCGCGCGCCCGGCGTCATGACGCCCGATCAGGCGGCGCTGAGCTTGGCGTATTCAAGCGCCAGCCACTTCATCCCCTGGCGGCCGAAATTGATCTGCACCCGCGCATCCGTTCCCTGGCCTTCGGCATCGACGATCACGCCCTGGCCGAATTTGGCATGGACCACGTTCTGGCCGATGCGCCAACCCATCTGCGTCGCGCGCGGCAACGGCCGCGGAATCGCCGCGTCGCGCGCCGAAGCGAGCACCGGCTCGGGCATGGGCTGGCTGCCCAGGCGCGGCGTCAGCCACTTCACCAGGCCCGCCGGAATCTCGTCCAGGAAGCGCGACGCCACGTTGTAGCGCGTCTGCCCGTGCAGCATGCGGTTCTGCGCAAACGACAGGTACAGGCGCGCGCGCGCGCGTGTGATCGCGACGTACATCAGCCGCCGTTCCTCTTCCAGCCCGTCGTCCTCGTTGCGGCTCTGCTCGTGCGGGAACAGGCCCTCTTCCAGGCCGGTGACGAACACCGCCTGGAATTCCAGCCCCTTGGCCGAATGCACGGTCATCAGTTGCAGCGCATCCGAGCCCTCTCCCGCCTGGTGTTCACCCGCCTCCAGCGCGGCGTGCGCGAGGAACGCGGCCAGATCCTGCTGCTCTTCCTGCTCCTGCACGAACAGCGCCGCCGCGTTGATCAATTCCTGCAGGTTCTCCAGCCGGTCGGCGCCGTCCTTCTCCGCCTGAAAATAGGCGAGCAGCCCGGACTTGGCCAGCATGTGTTCCACCACCTCGGGCAGCGCGAGCCCTTCGGTCTCGTGGCGCAGCGCCGCGATCATCGATACGAATGCGCCGAGCGCGTTGCCCGCCTTGCCGGCGAGCTTTGGTACCGCGTTATACAGGCTGGTGCCGCCGGCTTTGGCCGCATCCTGCAGCGCTTCGAGCGAACGCGCGCCGATGCCGCGCGCGGGAAAGTTGACCACGCGCAGAAACGCGCTGTCGTCCTCGGAGCTGGCGATGAGGCGCAAATAGGCGAGCGCGTGCTTGACTTCCATGCGTTCGAAAAAGCGCAGGCCGCCGTAGACGCGATAGGGAATGGCGGCCGAGAACAGCGCATGTTCCAGAATGCGCGACTGCGCGTTGGAGCGGTAGAGCACGCCGATTTCGCGCCGCGCCAGGCCGTCGCGGTTGAGCGCCTGCACTTCCTCGGCCAGCCAGTGCGCCTCGTAGCCGTCGGTCTGCGCTTCGTAAATACGCAGCGGCTCGCCGTGTCCGGCCGCAGTCCACAGGTTCTTGCCCAGGCGTTTGCGGTTGTTCGAAATCAGCGCGTTGGCCGCATCCAGAATATTTCCGTGCGAGCGGTAGTTCTGCTCCAGCCGGATCACATTCTCGACGTGGAAGTCGCGCTCGAAATCGGCCATGTTGCCGACATTCGCGCCGCGGAACGCATAGATCGACTGGTCGTCGTCGCCGACTGCGAAGATCACGCTGGCAGGGCCGGTGAGCAGTTTCAGCCAGCGGTACTGCAACCGGTTGGTGTCCTGGAACTCGTCGACCAGAATATGCTGGAAGCGCGCGCGGTAGTGCTCGCGCAGGATTTCGTTTTTCGACAGCAGTTCGAAACTGCGTAGCAGCAGTTCGGCGAAGTCGACCACGCCCTCGCGCTGGCACTGTTCGTCGTAGGCGGCGTAGATCTCGGCGTAGCGGCGGCTGAAATCGTCGTAGGCCTCGGCCTCGCTTGCACGCCTGCCTTCTTCCTTGTTGGCGTTGATGTAGTGCTGCACCTGCTTCGGCGGAAAGCGGTCTTCGTCGACGTTCATCGATTTCAGTACGCGCTTCGCCAGCGACAACTGGTCGGCCGAGTCGAGAATTTGGAATAGCTGCGGCAGTCCTGCGTCGCGGTGATGCGCACGCAGCAGGCGGTTGCACAGGCCGTGGAAAGTGCCGACCCACATGCCGCGGGTGGAAATCGGCAGCATCGCGGCGATGCGCGTAAGCATTTCCTTCGCCGCCTTGTTGGTGAAGGTGACGGCGAGTATGCCCGCTGGACTGACGCTGCCGGTCTGGATCAGCCAGGCGATGCGCGTAGTGAGCACGCGCGTCTTGCCCGAACCCGCACCTGCCAGGATCAGCGCCGACTGGTTCGGCAGCGTAACGGAGGCAAGTTGTTCCGGATTGAGATTGGCAAGTAGCGACATCGCGCGGCAGACAGTTTTTCGAAGCGCGATTCTACCGCAGCGGCGGCTGCGCCCAGCCGGTGATTTCGCGCACGCGCGTTATGACAATGCGGCGCTCGCAGGTGCGCGCCGTGCCGGGAGCGAATGCTTACCTCGATACACGCGGCTCGGCCACGCCGAGCTTGCCGCGGATCGAGGCAGCCAGTGCGTCGGCTTCGGCCCGAGACGGAAGGTGCGCGAGGCGCACGTCGTAGATCAGCTTCTCCGCCCTCATCGCCGGCCGGATCTCGGCCGCATAGCCAGCGGCACGCAGCGCATCATAGAGCTTGAGCGCGTCGGCCTGGGTGTCGACACTCGCCGCGATTACTTTCCATTTACCGCCACGCTGCGCCGCGCCCGCTCCTGGCGCGATCTGGGTTTCAGCCGACCAGATTTCGAGCTGCTTCGGATCGACCGGAGCCACCGGCAGCGCCGGCGCGCCACGGGGCGCAAGGTAAAGCGACAGCGGCTGGTCCATCAGTACCGGCTGCGCCTGCCCGCGTTGCACCTCGATCTTGCCCTCTATCAGCAGGATGATGTCCCTGTCCTCTGTCGCCTTGCCCCAGAGGTCGGTGCCGCGTATTCCCGCCGTCGCAGTGGCGATGGTGATATTGATGTTGCGCCGGCGCCGCACCTGCACCAGATCTGTGGTGAATCGAAACGCACCTTGAAGCACATTCAATGCCGCGGCGAAAACCCGGTCCCCGCCCTCGGCCATCTGGTCAAGGAGCAGCGTGCCGTTCTCGCCCAGCCGCACCAGCGAGCCTTCGCGCATTTTCAGCAGCAGCTTTGCATTGGCACCGGTGCGCAGCTGATCCCGGTCATTCAGTTGCATGCCGGGCGTGAGCGGAATGTTCGCATTGCCTCGCTGCACCCAGGCGGGCATCTGCACCGCCTCGACCACCGCGTTCGGCGTTGCCGCCACTGCGAGTTGCGCCGCCAGCAGCAACGCCGCGCCCGCGATGCCAAACGAAATCGTCTTCATTCTGCTTTCCTCCGTTCACGTACGCGCGCCGGCGGCCTCAGCTCAAGTCTGATACGAGGGGCGGCCTTGTATAATGCGCCAATTCTCACATATAGAAACTTCCATGCAAGCCCAGTACCAAGCCGAGACCATAGAACGCGCCGCCCAGCAGCACTGGGAGCAGACGCGGGCATTTCAGGCGACGGAGGAGCCGGCGGGAGCGGGTTCGCGCCCGAAATATTATTGCCTGTCGATGTTTCCCTATCCTTCGGGCAAGCTGCACATGGGCCACGTCAGGAACTACACCATCGGCGACGCGCTCACGCGCTGTCACCGCATGCGCGGCTACAACGTGTTGCAGCCGATGGGCTGGGACGCGTTCGGGCTGCCGGCAGAGAACGCCGCCATGGCCAACCGCGTGCCGCCGGCAAAATGGACCTACGACAACATCGCCTACATGAAGCAGCAGCTCCAGTCGCTCGGCTTTGCTCTGGACTGGTCGCGCGAAGTTACCACCTGCCGCCCCGAGTACTACAAGTGGAACCAGTGGCTGTTCCTGCGCATGCTCGAACAAGGCCTGATGTATCTGAAGACCGGCACGGTCAACTGGGACCCGGTAGACCAGACCGTGCTCGCCAACGAGCAGGTGATCGACGGCCGTGGCTGGCGCACCGGTGCCCCGGTCGAAAAGCGCGAGATTCCGATGTATTACCTGAAGATCACCGCTTACGCCGAGGAACTGCTCGCCGCGCTCGGTTCACTCCCCGGCTGGCCCGAGCGGGTGAAGACGATGCAGGCCAACTGGATCGGAAAAAGCCATGGAGTAAGTTTTGGCTTTCCCTATGACTTTACTTCCGCCGCAGGCGGAAGCACTGCGCTCCCCTCGCCCTCAGGGAGAGGGGCTGGGGGTGAGGGTGGTTTTCCGTTGAAAGGCACGGTCAAGGTGTTCACCACCCGCGCCGACACCATCATGGGCGTGACCTTTTGCGCGGTAGCGGCAGAGCATCCGCTCGCCGCTCACGCTGCCAAAAACAATCCGCGGCTCGCCGCCTTCATCGACGAGTGCAAGCGCGGCGGGGTGCAGGAGGCCGATCTCGCGTTGCAGGAAAAAAAAGGTATGCCAACCGGCCTTGCCGTGACCCATCCGGTTTCGGGCGAACAGATTCCGGTATGGGTCGGCAATTACGTACTGATGAGTTACGGCGAAGGCGCGGTCATGGGCGTGCCCGGACATGACGAGCGCGACTACGCCTTCGCCCTGAAATACGGGCTGCCGATCAAGTGCGTCATCCGCCATCCGGCCGGCGATGCGGTGCCCGAGCCATGGAAGCCCGCTTATGCCGAGCATGGCAGCTGCATCAATTCGGGCAAGTACGACGGCCTCGACTACCGGCAAGCAACCGACGCCATTGCCGCCGACCTGCGCGCCAAGGGCCTGGGCGACAAGCAGGTGGTGTGGCGACTGCGCGACTGGGGCATCTCGCGCCAGCGCTACTGGGGCACGCCGATTCCGATCATCCATTGCGACGCCTGCGGCGCGGTACCGGTGCCGGATAAAGACCTGCCGGTGATCCTGCCTGAGGACCTGGTCCCCGATGGTTCCGGCAATCCGCTGAATAAGCACGCGGCGTTTCGCGATTGCGCCTGCCCGCGCTGCGGCAAACCCGCGCGGCGCGAGACCGACACCATGGATACCTTTGTCGATTCGTCCTGGTATTACACCCGCTTCGCCTGCCCGGGTGCGGCGCAGATGGTGGATGAGCGCGTGAACTACTGGCTGCCGGTCGACCAGTACATCGGTGGCATCGAGCATGCGATTCTGCATCTCCTGTATTCGCGCTTCTGGACCAAAGTGATGCGCGATCTGAAGCTGGTCGAAATCGGCGAGCCGTTTGCCAACCTGCTCACCCAGGGCATGGTGCTGAACGAAATTTACTTTCGCAAGAACGGCGCGGGGCGCATTACCTATTACCACCCGTCCGAGATCGAGTGGCGGCTGGACGAAAAGGGACAGCGTACCGAGGTCACGCTCAAGGCCGATGCACTGCCGGTCGAGTCCGGCGGCATCGGCACCATGTCCAAATCCAGAAACAACGGCGTCGACCCGCAGTCGCTGATCGAGGCCTATGGCGCCGACACCGCGCGCTTCTTCATGATGTTCGCCAGCCCGCCGGAGCAGACGCTCGAATGGTCCGACACCGGCGTGCAGGGCGCGTACCGCTTCCTGAAACGGCTGTGGGCTTTCGCGCACCAGCATCACGCTGTGTTGGTCCAGGGCGCCGGCGGCAACGCTCTAGCGAAGACCGACTGGAGCGGCATTCCGGCGCAACACAAAGAATGCCGTCGCGAGATCCACCTGACGCTGAAACAGGCGAACTACGATCTCGCCAAGCATCAGTTCAACACCGTCGCATCGGCCTGCATGAAAATCCTGAACGCGCTCGAGCGCGCCGCGGGTGCCGGAACCGCGTCGGGCGCGGTTCTCGCCGAGGGCATGTCGGTGCTGCTGCGATTGCTCTCTCCCATTTCACCCCACATCACCCATGCGCTGTGGCGCGAACTCGGCTATGGCGAGGACATCCTGCATGCGAGCTGGCCCGAACCCGACCCGGCGGCGCTGGAGCAGGAGGAGATCGAACTGGTGGTGCAGGTGAACGGCAAGCTGCGCGGCAATATCCGCGTCGCCAAGACCGCCGGCAAGGACGCCATTGAAGCTGCCGCAATAGCGAGCGAACAGGTGCAGAAATTTGTCGCCGGCCAGACGGTGAAGAAGATCGTGGTCGTGCCCGGGCGGCTGGTTAACGTGGTAGTTTGAGAGCGCCAATATTTTCGGAGCGGCGATGCGTCACCTGGTGATCATCCTGTTGGGCCTCCTGACCGCCGCCTGCGGCTTTCAGCTGCGCGGCCAGGCGAAGCTGCCGTTCGAGACCCTTTACGTCGGCATTCCGGCGGTGTCGCCGCTGGGAACCGAGTTGAAGCGCAACATCATCGCCGGCACCCACACCAGGCTCGTGAACGATCCGGCGCAGGCGCAGGCGATTCTCGATCTGGTCGCCGAAGAGCGCGGCAAGAGCATCCTTTCCTTCGACACCACCGGCCGCGTGCGCGAATTCCAGCTGCGCTATCGCGTACGCTTTCGCGTGCGCGACAACCGCGGCCGCGACTACCTGCCTCCGGACGAAATCCGCGTCACGCGCGACATCTCCTTCAATGACGCGCAGGTGCTGTCCAAGGAATCTGAAGAGCAGCTGCTGTTCCGCGACATGCAAAACGACATGGTGCAGCAGATCCTGCGCCGCCTGGCCGCGTCGCCGGCCGAACCGGTCGCCTTCGAACCCGCGGCGAAAGATGCAGCTACGCGCTGAAGAGCTGGAACGCCACCTCGCGCGCGCTCTGGCTTCCTGCTACGTCATCCACGGCGACGAGCCGCTGCAGTCGTTCGAGGCGGCTGACGCGATCCGCGCCAAGGCGCGCGCCGCAGGCTACGCCGAGCGCGACGTGCTCAGCGTCGAGCGCAACTTCGATTGGAACCTGCTCGCCGCGAGCAGCGCCAACCTGTCGCTGTTTTCCTCGAAAAAACTGATCGAGCTGCGCATCCCCGGCGGCAAACCCGGCACCGAAGGCGCCGCCGCGATCGTGCACTACTGCGCCAAACCCATGGCCGACGTACTCACGCTAGTGACGCTGCCCAAGCTCGACCGCAGAAGCCAGGACACGGCCTGGTTCAAGGCATTGACGCGCGACGGCGTGCTGATCAACACGTTTCAGGTGGAGCGCGCGCAATTGCCGCAGTGGATCGCGGCGCGCCTGGCGCGGCAAAAGCAAAGGGCCGATCGCGACACGCTGCAATTCTTGGGCGACAGCGTCGAGGGCAATCTTTTGGCGGCGCACCAGGAAATTCAGAAACTGGGGCTGTTGTTTCCTGAGGGCGACCTCGCTTTCGATGCGGTGCGCGGCGCCGTGTTGAACGTCGCGCGCTACGATGCGTTCAAGCTGAACGAGGCGATGCTCGCCGGCGACAGGGCGCGCCTCGCGCGCATGCTCGACGGCTTGAAGAGCGAAGGCGAAGCGCCGCCTAAAATCCTCTGGGTGCTGGCCGAGGAAATTCGCGGCGTCGCCAGGGTGCAGGCGGGGCTCGCCCGGGGAGAGGATCTGCAGCAGCTCTATCGCAACAACCGCGTCTGGGGCAATGCGCGCCAGCAGCTGGTGGTCGAAGCCGCGCGCCGGCTCAAAGCGGCCGCGCTGGAACAGGCGCTGCGCCACGCCGCGCGCATCGATCGCACCGTCAAGGGCCTCGCCCGCGGCGACGTCTGGGACGAATTGCTGCAGCTGTGTCTGCGCTTTGCGCGCTAGGGTCTGCGGGCAGAAACGCGCGCTGCAAAACCGGCGGAATCCGTGTCCATTTTCAACGACAGTACACTTTGCGCGCGCGGCTGCAATGCGCGCGCTCCGGCCGAAACCGTTGCCTGCTCGCGCAACGACATCTCGCCGCTTTGCGTATCGAGCCGCAACCAAAGCGTGCTGGCACCGATGCCGAGCGCCAGTGCGAGCGCGACCAGCGCCGACGGCCGCGAAACCCTGCGCCCGCCCGCTCTGATGCGCGCGAGCGCAAGCTGCCTGCGCTCCCTCGCGACCTGATCTCGGGTTGCTGCGAGCTCGCGCCGCTGTGCCGCAAGCGCAGCCGTCGCGGCCGCCAATCGCTCGCGCTCCGCCGCAGAAGCCAGCGCCGCCTGCTCGGCGAGCAACTTGCGTTTCCCGGTATCGAGCAGGCGCTGTTCCGTTTCCAGCTTTGATCGGGCGTTGTCCTCGGTCCGGCGCTCGAGCTTCGCGCGCGCTTCGGCCTGAGTTTTCTCGCGCTCTGTCGCTGCAAGCCTGTCCTCCGCCCTGCGCAGTGCGTCGGCTTCAGCGCTTTCGCGCAGCACTGCAGCTTCCGTCGCGGCGGATTCGGCGGCTTCGCGCGCCTCGGCAAGCTGTTGCAGCGCGCGCTCTTGTTCCGCGCGCCGAAGCGCCTGTTCCCCGGACGCGCGTTCGGCCGCTTCCCTGGCCCGCGCCTGGTCAATGGCGGCGCGCTCTTCGACCGCGCGGCGCCCGGCCGCCAGCTCCGCGTCTTTGTCACGCTGCATGCGCTGACGCGCAGCCTCAGTCGCCGCCGCATCGGCGCGTGCGCGATCCTGTGCTGCCTGTTCCGCCTTTTCTTCCGCCAGCAGGCGCGCCTGCGCTGCGGCGTGCAAGCGCTTCTGTTCCTCGGCGTGTTCGCGCGCGGCGCCAGCGGCTGAAGTTTCCGCTTCCTCCAGTGCCGCAGCGGCAACGGCCAGTGCTCGTTCGCGCATTTCCCGTTCGTGCATTTCGCCCGCGGCCTGCACTTCGGCCTCTGCCCGCACTTCTGCCGCCTGTTGCGCCCGCTCGACCAGGGCAATGCCCGTCTCTGCCTGCTGCCGTACCTTTGCCTCGGCCGCGCTGCGCCGGCGCGCCTTCTCGGCAGCCTTTTCTTCAGCGTGCAGGTGCTCCGCCGCGGCTGCGGCAGCCGCGGTTTCAACCTGTTCGCGCTCGACTGCCAGCGCCTCCGCTTCCGCGTCAGCGGCCGACCTCACGGCCGACGCCGCGGCCAGCGCCTGTTCCGCCGCCAACCGTTCACGACCAGCCTGCAGTGCCTGCGCATCCGCCTCGGTACGCGTTTTCGCCGCTTGCACCGCCTGCAGCTCCCGCTCCGTTCGCTGTTGCGCTTCTTCCTTTGCCTTTTGCTCGGCGGTCGTCTGTGCCTGCGCCAGCAATGCAGCCGCCTCTTCGGCGCGCGCGCGACTTTCGGCGGCCTGGGCTGCCTGCGCATCCGTCCGCGCGCGCGTACGCGCCTGCTCTTCCGCAGCACGATCGGCTTGCGCGCGTTCGAGTGCCGCTGCTTCCTGGTCGCGGTCTGCCTGCGCACGACGTTCCGCGGCTTGCATCAGCGCCGCCTCCGCTGCCTGGCGTTGCAGCGCCTGCGCTTGAGCGTCGCGCTCCCTGCGCAAATTCAACTGCGCCGCCGCGCCGGCTTCGAGCTCTGCGGCTTCGCGCGCCCGCGTCTGTTGGTGCAACTGACGCTCGAGTTCCAGCCGCTCGGCCTGCGCCTGTGCTGCCTCGCCTTCAACGCGCAATCGGTCTGAGGCAGCCGAGGCTGCGGCCGATTCAAGCTGCTCACGCTCGCGCAGCAGCGTCTGTGCCTTCGCTTCCGCCGCGGCAAGCGCTGCGGCTGCGGTTTGCGCCGCACGTTCGGCCGCAAGCCTGGTCGCGGCAGCAGCTTTGGCTTCATCATCGGCGCGCGCGCGAACTGCCATGATATCGGCCGCTTCCGCGTCAGCTTTCGCGCGATTGCGCGCCTGCTCGGTGGCACGCTGATCGGCTTGCGTCCGCTCGCGCGCTGCGAGTTCCCGTTCGCGCTCCGCTTGGGCGCGGCGTTCAGCCGCGTGTGTGAGCGCCAGCTCCGCCGCCTGGCGCTGTTGCGCCAGCGCGGCGGCTTCCCGTTCTGCGCGCGCGTGGAGCTCGGCCGCCGCGCCTGCTTCGCGCTCCACGGCTACACGCGCCTTCGTCTGTTCAGACAGCGTGCGCTCAGCGACTGCGAGTTCCTGCGCCTGCGTTTCTGCCTCGCGTTCGGCCGCAGCAAGTTCCCGCGCCTGCGTTTCCGCCGCACGCTCGGCCGCGAGCTTCGCTTCGCCCGCAGTTTTGGCCTCCTGCTGCGCCAGCAGGCGCTTGACCGCGGCGGCATTCGCCAGTGCGGTTTGCTCTCGCTGCTTCGCCATCTCTTCCGCCAAAGCCTGATCGAGATTGATGCGCTGCCTGATCTTGGCCTCGGCCTGAGTCTCGGCTTCCTGACGCAGCCGCTCCTGTGTTCGGGCCGATTGCTCCGCCTCTAGCCGCAGAGCGGTCTGCGCCGCAGCCGCCGCTTCCACCTGCGATCGCTGCTGCGCCAGTGCCAGCGCGTCGGTTGCTTCGCGCGTTCGCTCCGCCGCCCTGTGGATCAACTCGCGCTCGGCTTCGTCGCGCTGCCTTGACTGGTCCCGCGCCTTGGGTTCGGAGGGCGTCGTTGCGGCCACCGGCTTTGGCGCATCCGTGACATCGGCGCGCATTTGCGGATCGGCGGTCGCTGCCGAAGCTTTGGCCGGTTCCGCGCTAGCGGAACCCCCGCTCTGCAACGCCTTACGCTTGCGCTCTGCGTTCTTCAGATGATCGAGCAGGCGGCTCATGCGCAGTCCGTTTGGCGGTCGATCCCGGATATCGGTTTCGCCGCAGTTGGCAGTGTTGATCGAATGCGAAAGGAAAATCCGTGCATACGCGTGGGGCCCTGTTCGCGCAGCCTGAGGTCGGTTCCTGCAGGCCGTCGCGACTCCGGTCTCTGGTCAGGCCAGATAATACTCGACCGGAATTTATCGGTTAATCAAAATTTTTGAGCCGACTGCTGCGGTGTTTCGATTGACGACACCAGCGGTTGCAATGCAACATCCCTGTTCGGTCGAATAACAACGGTTCTGCCGAATGCCGGTGCGCACTCAGTTGACCTGCGCTTCCGATTGGTACGTCGCTTGTTCCAGGGTGCGGACATGAAGTATTGCGTGGTGGGTGCGGGCTCTATCGGCGGTTTCGTCGGAACGAAGCTCGCGCTCGCCGGCGAGGACGTGACCCTGGTGGCGCGCGGCCCGAACCTGCAGGCGATTCGCGCCCATGGGATGCGCCTGATCATGCATGACGGCACCGAGCATGTCGCGCGCGATATTCGCAGCGCCGCAACACCGGCGGAGGCCGGAGTGCACGATGTCGTGATTCTGGGAATGAAAGCGCATCAGGTGGCGGCCGTGGCGAACGATATCGCCGCACTGTGCCACCCGGATACGATCATCATCCCGATGCAGAACGGGGTTCCCTGGTGGTACTTCCAGCGTCATGGGGGCGCGTTCGACGGGCGCACCGTTACCAGCGTCGATCCGGAGGGGGCAGTCGCCGCTGCCATCGATCCGCAACGCCTGATCGGCTGCGTCGTCTATCCCGCGTGTGAGCTTGCCGCGCCGGGCGTGGTGCGCCACATCGAGGGCGATCGTTTTCCCCTGGGCGAACTCGACGGATCGAGCAGCGAGCGCGTCAACGCGATCGCCGCGACGTTCTCGCGCGCCGGCCTCAAAGCGCCGATCCTGGACAATATCCGCGCCGAAATCTGGCTCAAGCTGTGGGGCAATCTGACCTTCAACCCGATCAGTTCCCTCACGCACTCTACGCTGGTGGACATCTGCCAGTTCCCGCTTACGCGCGAACTCGCCGCGGCAATGATGCGCGAGGCGCAGGCGGTGGCGGGACGCCTCGGCATTACGTTTCGCGTGTCACTCGACAAACGTATTGCCGGCGCCGAAAAAGTGGGCAAGCACAAGACCTCGATGCTGCAGGACATCGAGGCCGGTCGCGATCCGGAAATCGACGCCCTGGTCGGTTCGGTAATCGAAGTCGGACGCATCGTCGGCGAACCGACGCCGCACATCGAGGCCGTGTACGCTCTGGTGAAACTGCTCGCGCGCACCATGCGTGAAGAGAAAGTCTACATTCGCGCGCATTCCCTCATCGGCTAGCAGGCCGCGGAAAGCGCGATTTTCCTCTCGATCAGGTTCCCGGCGCCGAGGTCAGTCCGACCACAGCGTGAACACGCTGAGGCCGCGTTTTTCCAGCCGCGCGCGGCCTTTCTGTGCCACCAGTTCGTGGATGAAACAGCACTCGGCCACCTTGCCGCCGAGGTCATGAATCAGCATCGCCGCGGCTTCGCTCACCGCACCGGTGGCGAGCATGTCGTCGATCAAAACTACTTCCTCGCCGGGCGCGATGACGTTCACGCTCATTTCGATCGGCTCGGAAGAATGCCCGAATTCATGTTCGCGGCTGATGGTCTCGCCCGGAAGTTTGCCCAGCTTGCGGATCGGAATGAAGCCCGCGTCGAGCCGGTAGGCGAGCGCTGCACCGATGACAAATCCGCGCCATTCCATGCACGCGAATTTTCTGATTCCCCGGGGGGCGTAGCGCGCCGCCAGCAAATCGATCACCGCGTGAAAGCCGGGTCCGTCGGCCAGCAACGTGGTGAGATCGTAGTAGGTGTCGCCCTGACCGGGGTAGTCGGGGATTTTTCGCACGAGCGAGCGCAGATCCGCTGCGGACGGGGTTGCTGCTTTCATGGGCAAGATTCCAGAGGGTTAAAGCAATGACCCCACATTTACCAGATTGGCGGCCAGTCTGTCCATACGCATCTCGCGGAAAGCGACGGGCGGGGTGCTTTTTGTGGATCCCGCCCTGGTGAAGTATTTTGCGGCGGACCGCCCTATAATGCCGCCTGAACATTTGATAGGGCGCACCGCCGGTTCCGGGGCGCGATATAAAATCGTGACAATTCTGCTCGCTGGCCTGATCGTTTTTCTGGGCGCGCACTCGACGCGCATTTTCGCCGACGACTGGCGCTCGGCCCAGCGAAAGCGTCTGGGCGAAAACGCCTGGAAGGGCATCTACTCCATCGTGTCGGTCATCGGTTTCGGCCTGATCATCTGGGGCTACGGTATGGCGCGGCAGCAGCCTGTCGTGCTGTGGGTTCCACCCGCAGCCATGCGGCATGCGGCGGCGCTGCTGACCGTGATCGCGTTCGTACTTTTGGTCGCGACCTATGTACCGCGCAACGCGATCAAGGCGCGCCTGCACCATCCGATGGTGCTAAGCGTCAAGGTCTGGGCGTTTGCCCACCTGCTGGCGAACGGGACGCTCGCCGCTGTGCTGCTGTTCGGCGCATTCCTGGCGTGGGCCGTAGCCTGCTATATCGCTTCGAAACGGCGGGATCGCGCGGCCGGGACGCAATATCCTGCCGGCACGGCCAGCGCAACCATGGCGACGGTGGCCATCGGCGCTGCGTTCTGGGCACTGTTCGCGTTCTGGGCGCACGGACTGTTGATCGGCGTGCGCCCGTTTGCCTGATCTGCTGCGCCGGCCCCTGGTGTCGGCGCCTGTTGTCGCGGCCTCCTGAACGCTATCGGCTGCGCGCCGCCGGTTTCATTCCCGCTGGCGGATCGCCAGACTTTGCGTCGCCCGTCCGATCATCCCCTGCGCGTCGAAAATTCGCGACTCGGCCAGGCCGCCGCCGTCCGGCCCCAGCAGCGTACATGCGTCGATACAGATCCATTCGCCTTCGGCCCGGCGCAGCAGGTTGATGGTGAGGTCGGAGTTGACGAATATATAGCGATGAAAATCGAGAATGGCGCTGATGCCGTTGCCTGAATCCGCGGCGACGGCGACGCGCTCCAGTCCGCCCGGTGCTTCGCCCGCGAGCAGCGGATAACGCAGGCGAAACCAGACCGCGGACGGACCGCGGAAGAACACGCCTTGCGCGATACGGCTCTCGATCAGCTCGTGATAGCCGGTCGTTTTGCTCGAAAACGGGAATTCCACCGCCGGCGACTGTTCCAGTGATCGTGGCGCCTGCGGCAGCGGATGTCCGGCAAGACCGGCGGGGATGTCCAGTCCGGCTTCGCGCTGCGCCACCGCGGTGAAGCGCGCCACCTCCTTGCCGCCTGCACGCAGCTCGGCCGAAAAATGCGCAATGTTGCGCCCGGCGTAATCGGTCCGGACTTCGATCGTGAGCTCGGCGATCGGTATCGGGCGCAGCAGGTTCGCGGTCAGGCGCGCGACGTGCGTGAGACCCAGCGCGGCTGCCGCTTGCTCGATACTGCGCCCGACCAGCGCAATCGGCGGGCCGGCATGCTGATGGTCCGGATGCCACGGGCCGCGTGTCAGATCGGTCGAGGCGTAGGCACCCTGCGCCATCGCGACGTAGGCGCTGCCCGGAGGAGAGGCGGCTGTGCGCTGCTGGTCTGTGGGAGCGTTGGCCATGGTCATGCTGTCGGAACTATTTGTCGAAATCAGGGATGGAAACCGTGCGGGGACGGACGAAAGTATCCACCGGCGCAAGCAACGCCGTCAATCCGCCGCCGCTGCGCGCCGGATGCGGCGCTCGCGGCGAAAGTGCGCCACCGCCAGCGCGAGCGACGTCGCCTGCAGCAGTGCACAAAAATAAAACGGTGCGCCGATACGCCAGTCTCCTTTCTCGAGGTGCGAGACCATCACCAGCAGCGGTGCGGCGAGCATGGGCGCGATCACCGCCGCCAGGCTGTTCAGGCCGCTCACTGCGCCCAGCGTCTTGCCCTGGCTCTTCGCGTCTGCTGCACCCGAGATGATGCTCTGGATCGTAGCCGAAACGGTGGCGCCGAGAAAATTCAGGAAGATGATGGCAAACATCATCCAGCTCTCGGTCGCGGCGCCCCACGCGGCGTAGGCAAAGGTCGATGACACCAGTCCGAGCACCGCCAGGCGCTGCGGACTGAAGCGCTTGAGCAGGCGCCCCAGCAGCAGGCCCTGCGAGACGGCCGATACCACGCCGACCGCCGCCAGCGACCAGCCGCTCTCCAGCGGCCCCCAGCCGAACTTGAACGTCGCATACAGCACCCACGAGGTATACAAGGTGAACTGCGCCAGACCGCTGCAGGCGATCACCGCCACCAGCCGCCCGGCGCCCTTCAATTGTGCCAGGCCGCGCAGCGACGCCACCGGATTGACGGCGCGCCAGTCGAACCCGTGCCTGCGCTCGACCGGCAGGGACTCCGGCAGCACGAAGTATCCATAGAGCAAATTCGTCAGGGCTAGACCGCCGGCGACGAAGAACGGCAGCTGCAGATTGATCGCGCCGAGGAGGCCGCCCATCACCGGCCCGACGATGAAGCCGATGCCGAACATCGCTCCGAGCATGCCGAAGCGCTTCGCCCGCCCCTCCGGCGGCGTGATATCGGCAACGTAGGCGTTGGCAACAGCCAGATTGGATTGCATCGCCCCGCTCACCAGGCGCACCGCGATCAGCATCCATACCGCGGTCGCCATCGCGGTGGCGAAGAAACTCAGCGCGAGGCCGCAGAATCCGAGCAGCAGCACCGGGCGGCGGCCATGCTTGTCCGAAAGCGCGCCGAGGATAGGCGAAGCAAAAAAATTCGCCATGCTGAAGGTGAAGGTCACCACCCCGTACCAGAAAGCCTGATCCGCCTGCGAGCCGGTAAAACTGCCGACCAGCGCCGGCAACACCGGGATCATCAGGCCGATCGCCACCATGTCGATCAGCGCCGTCAACATGATGAAAGGCATCGCTGCCTCGCGCGAGGCGCGCGCGGAAAAAAGTTTGAACGGAATTTTGGACGGGTTCATGGCCGATCGGTAACGGATTTGATTTGCCGCCGGCCCAATCCGGCGCGCATCCCCCAGGAGCGGTGGTATCCTGATCGGGAATGCCGGAGTTTATACGTTGCAGGCGTCTCCCGACAAAAACCGGCAGAAATTTGCGGTGACCCGCGCGAATTCCCGAATGACTGGAAAAGACTGCATCTTCTGCAACCCGAAGCGCGAAATTCTGGCCGAGAACGCGCTCGCGCTCGCGTTTTTCGACTCCTACCCGGTGTCGCGTGGTCACGGGCTGGTTGTGCCCAAGCGCCACGTGGTCACGATATTCGAGCTGTCAGACGAGGAATACGCCGATTGCTTCAACCTGGTGCGCCCACTCAAGGATCTGTTGCTCGCGCGCTATGCGCCGGATGGATTCAATGTAGGCGTCAATTGCGGCGAAGCAGCCGGCCAGTCGGTGTGGCATGCGCACATCCACGTGATCCCGCGCTACACCGGCGACGTGGCCGAACCGCGCGGCGGCGTGCGCGGCGTGATTCCGTACAAGGCAAACTATAAAGAAGTCTGAACCCGCGCAAAGACCTACTTGAAAGGACCCGCCATGTCTGACCTGATGCTGCACCATTACCCGACGTCGCCGTTTTCGGAAAAAGTCCGCCGCGTCCTTGCCTACAAGAAGCTGGCGTGGAAATCGGTGCTCATCCCGCGCATCATGCCCAAGCCCGATGTGGTGGCGCTCACCGGCGGCTACCGCCGCACGCCGCTGCTGCAGATCGGCGCGGACATCTATTGCGACACGGCGCTTATCTGCGATGTGCTCGAACATCTAAAGCCCGCACCCAGTCTCTACCCGGAAGGCACGACCGGCGCGGTGCGCATCCTCGCGCAGTGGGCGGACTCCACGCTGTTCTGGGCGGCGATGGCCTACAGCTTCAGCCCTGCGGGTGCCGCTTTCATGTTCAAGGACCAGACGCCCGACGAGGTCAAGGCATTTGGCGAAGACCGCGGCAAAATGCGCGGCGGCGGGGCGCGCATGGCCGCGGCCGATGCCACCTCCGCGTACAAATCCTACCTGCGCCGCATCGCCAGCATGGTGGACCATCAACCTTTCGTCATGGGCCAGCAACCCTGCCTCGCCGATTTTTCCTGCTATCACGCGCTCTGGTTTACCCGGCGCATCGCGCCGCTCGCCGGCGTTTTCGATGCCACGCCCGGACTAGTTGCGTGGATGGATCGCATGGGTGCATTCGGCCCGGGAACCATGGAAAAATCCGATGCGTCGGCCGCGATTGCGGTAGCCAGACAGGCGACACCCGCGAGCGTCGAAAGCGAATTTTTCCAGGACGACCACGGCATTGCGCTTGGTACCCAAGTGAGCATCACCGCGGAGAGCTTCGGCCTGGAGCCGACCGAAGGCGAGTTGATCGCCGCCACCCGCACCCGCTACAGCCTGCGCCGCAGCGACGCGCGCGCCGGCACGCTGCACGTGCACTTCCCGCGCATCGGCTACCAGCTGAAAGCGCTGACACCGGGATGACCTTGGTAAAGGAGTTTTCGCCATGAGCACGCCGATGAAAATAGATTTCGTCTCCGACGTCTCCTGCCCCTGGTGCGCGATCGGGCTGAAGGCGCTGGAAGCGGCGATCGCGCGCCTGGGCGAAGACGTGAAAACGGAAATTCATTTTCAGCCGTTCGAACTCAACCCGCAAATGCCGGCCGAAGGTCAGGACATCACTGAACATCTGGCCGAGAAATACAACGCGACTCCCGAACAATCGGATAGGACGCGCGAGATGATCCGCGCACGCGGCGAAGAAGTCGGGTTCATCTTCGCCCTGGCCAAGCGCAGCCGGATCTACAACACCTTCGATGCCCACAGGCTGCTGCACTGGGCTGAGCTGGAGGGCCGCCAGCTGGCGCTCAAGCACGCCCTGTTCAAAGCCTACTTTACCGACGGCGAGAATCCGGGCGCGCATGCGCTGCTGATTCGACTCGCCGGCGAGGTCGGTCTCGATCCGGCGCGGGCGAAGGAGATCCTCGCTTCGGATGCCTATGCTGCGGAGGTGCGCAAACAGCAGCGTTTCTATCTCGAACAGGGCATCCAGGCGGTACCTGCGGTGATCGTCAACGACCGCCACCTGATTCAAGGCGGACAACCGTCCGAGGTATTCGAGCAGGCGCTGCGCCAGATCGCCGCCGACAAATGAGCGACGCGCACGGCCCGGCGCGCAGGACGCGATGAAAACTCTGCTGATCGTCTATCATTCGATGACCGGCGGCACGCTGCAGATGGCGCAGGCGGCGGCAGAGGGTGCGGCGACGGAATCCTCGGTGCAGGTCCGGCTGCTGCGCGCGCCCGATGCGGGGGCGGACGACCTGATCGGCGCGCACGGCTACATTTTCGCCACGCCGGAAAATCTGGCGGCGGTCTCCGGCCTGATGAAGGATTTTTTCGACCGCACCTACTACGCGGTGCTGGAACTGCTTAACGGCCGCCCCTACGCCAGCCTGATCTGCGCCGGCTCTGACGGCGCGAGCGCTGCGCGGCAGATCGAGCGCATCGCCACCGGGTGGCGCCTGAAACCGGTCGCTCCGCCACTTATCGTCTGCACCCACGCCCAATCGCCGGAGCAGATTCTGCGCCCGAAAAAAATCGAAGCGCAGGCGCTGCAATCCTGCCGCGGGGTTGGCACGGCGATGGCGGCGGGCCTGATCCTCGGCGTATTTTGACTGGGTAACCGGTCTTTTAGGAATCACAAATGGATTACCGCTGCCCGGATTGCGGCTCGAACATTGCAAAACGACGACTGAGCGAGACCGTGCTGGTCGGTTTGGAGATCGAGTGCCCTCACTGCAAAAACGTGGTGAGACATAACATTCACCGGATCGAAGCCGGCATCGTCATGCTCAATTTCGCAGCGATCGTCGGGCTGGCCGCAATTGCCTATTGGCTGCAGAGCAGGGACCTGGTCATCGCAGCAGTAGGCGCGGCCATGTTCGGCGCGTTGGCCCTGCCGCTGATCGAGCGCACCTACCTGCGACACTGGCCGCGCTATGCATCGATCGCGTCCGCGACCAAACCGCAGCGCGGCGACGCTGGGTAAAATGACCATCGAATTTGTCGACCGGAGGTGCGCATGAATCCAATCGTTTATCTGTTACTGCTGCTCGCCGCGCCGCTCCCCGCCTGGGCCGGCGGCTCGAATTACGGCATCGCACCCGGCGCGCACCCCGAGCTTGCGGGCAAAGTCAAGGAATGGCCGGTACCGACACCGAAGTTCGCGCGCGACCCGGCCGCTGCGCCGGACGGCAGCATTTTCATTTCGGTGATGAGCGGCAACAAGGTGGCGCGCTTCGATCCGAAGACGCAGACGTTCAAAGAATGGGAGATGCCCCCCGGACACCGCCCGCACGGCGTGCTGGTGGACAAGCAGGGCATCGTCTGGACCACCGGCAACGGCAACGGCAGCATCGGACGGCTCGACCCGGTGAGCGGAAAAATCGCCGAGTTCAAGACACCCTCCGGCGGCGGCGGACCGCATACCCTGGTGATCACCGACGACGGCAGCACCATCTGGTTCACGTTACAGAGCGGCGACAAGATCGGCCGCCTCGACACCAGGAGCGGCGCGATCAAGGAATACCCGACCTCCGGCGGCCCCTATGGGCTCGCGCTCGATCTGGCAGGCAACGTCTGGTTCTGCCGCATGGGCGACGACAAAATGGGCAGGCTCGATCCGGCGAGCGGGAAGATGAGCGAGGTCGACATCGGCCGCGGCGCGCGGCCGCGCCGCGTCGCCACCGCGCCCGACGGCATGCTGTGGGTTGCGAACTACGGCAACGGCAAGCTGGCGAAGCTCGATCCGGCGGCGATGAAAGTTGTCAAGGAATACGCCCTGCCCGGCGGTGATGCCGGACCCTATGCCGTCACGGTGGACGGCGGCGGCATGGTATGGGTCAACGAAATCAACACCGACACCGTGGTCCGCTTCGATCCCGGGACCGAGAAACTGCGGGTGATACAGCTTCCGTCGCGCAACACCGGCATCCGCAAGATGATCGTCGATGCTGGCGGCAGGCTGTGGTACATGGGCTCGCACAGCGGCCGGCTGGGCGTGATCGAATGAGTTTAAGGCGGGACGACGCCGCTACTATTTCCTGCTGCCGTAACTGATGCGATAGATCGCCCCGGCGTGATCATCCGCCACCAGCAGTGAGCCGTCGGCCATCACCTCGATGTCGGCCGGCCGGCCCCACGCCGACTCGCCCTGCAGCCAGCCTTCGGCGAATACTTCCTGGCGCACCAGATTGCCGCCGGCCACGATGGCGCGCTTGACGCGATAGCCGATTTTCTTGCTGCGGTCCCACGAGCCATGCTCGGCGATGAAAATGTTGTTGCGGTATTCGGCAGGAAATTGGGTGCCGGTGTAAAAGCGCATGCCGAGCGACGCCACATGCGGTCCGAGCATCGCCACTGGCGGGGTGAATTCCGAACACGGACGCGTCCCATGGTCCGGGTCGGGCGTGTCGCCCTGGTGGCAATAGGGAAATCCGAAATGCATGCCTGCCCTGGGCGCGTGGTTGAGCTCGTCCGATGGGAGGTCGTCGCCCATGCTGTCGCGGCCGTTGTCGGTAAACCAGAGTTCGCGCGTGACCGGGTCGAAGTCGAAACCGACGCTGTTCCTGACGCCGCGTGCGAATACTTCGTAGCCGGAACCATCGGGGCGGATGCGCGCGATCAGACCATGGCGCTCGTCCGGCAGGCACACGTTGCAAGGCGCACCCACCGGCACATAGAGCCAGCCATCGGGACTGAAGCGCAGGTATTTCCAGCCGTGGTGCGTCTGGTCCGGAAATTTGTCGCTGACCACCACCGGCCGCAGCGCGCCGGCCGGGGCGGATGCGAGGCGGGCTTCAATATCGTCATAGCGCAGGATGCGGTCGACGGCCCCGACGTAAAGCGCGCCGTTCGAAAACGCGAGGCCGCTGGGCATGTTGAGATTCGTGGCGATAACGCGCACCTGCGTCGCTTTTCCGCCCCGGTGCTTTATCGCATAGACCTTGCCCTCGCGGCGCGAGCCGACGAACAGCGTGCCCTTGTCGCCCCAGGCCATGCCGCGCGCATTCGGAACATCGCCGGCGAACAGCGTGATGTGAAAGCCTGGCGGCAGCCGGATCTTCTCCAGCGGCAGGCCCTCGGCCCGTGCGCCGAGCGCAGCCAGACCGGCCAGCGCGCAGAGCATCCAGCGCAGCAGGGAGGACGCAGGGAATGTTTTCATGGGTACCCTTTCCAGACCGAGAGAGATCGATTGTTGCAATCGTAAAATTCTATTGTTCGCTGCGTTCGTGCAGGTCCCGTATTTTCAGCGCAAGCGCCACCGCGTAGGAGTCAGTCATGCCAGCGACGAAATCGGTGATTCCGAGCACGCGCGCGTAGAGGTCGCCCGCCGCCTTGCCATCCGCGGAAAGAAACTGCCCGGGGAGAAGATTCAGGATTGTTCGCTCAGCAGAAACCGGCGCTCCGCTGGCCGCAGCCTCAACCGCGCCGACAAACGCGTCCAGCAGCTCCCCCAGGATCGCCGCGCCCGGGCTCTGCAGATTCAGCACCACCGCCGAGTGGTAGACCCGGTCGCGCGCCAGCGCGCGAAACGCCTCCAGCACCTGCGCGTGCGGGATCAGTGCAATGAGCTCTTCGTCGAAACTGCCTTCGAGCATTGCGCCCTCGCGCGCGGCAAACACCACGGCCGCTTCGTTCACCAGCGCATCGATGGTGCGGGCGCGCAGGTATTCCACGCGCTTCTCGTCAGTCGAGATCGCGCCGGCTTTGCTCCACGCGGCCGGGTCGGCGACGATGCCGCGATACAGCGGCTCGATTTCGGCGTAGCTCACCTCGCCCGCGCGGAAGGCGTCTTCGACGTCGATCACGCAATAGCTGATGTCGTCTGCCGCCTCCACCAGGAAGGCGAGCGGGTGGCGGCACCAGCAGTTCGCGCCGGCACGGCGCCGGAGGAGCCCGGTCGCCTGCGCCACCGCAGCGAAGCGCTCGCGGTCGGCGTTGAAGAAATTGTGCTTCTTGCCGGAGATGCCCACCGGCGCGGCAAACGGAAGCCAGGCGGAGCGCGGGTATTTCGCCACTGCAGCCAGCGTGGCGCAGGTGAGCTGCATCCCGCCCGGATTATCGGGCATGCCCAGGCGCGCGAGTATCCTGAAGGTCTGGGCGTTGCCCTCGAAATGCGCGAAGTCTGCGCGTTCGTCCGCGGCAAGACGCGCGAGGATGGAACTGCCGAGAATGGAACTATCGAACCAGGATTGAATCGCCGCCTCTCCGGCATGCCCGAACGGCGGGTTGCCGATGTCGTGTGCGAGGCAGGCCGCCGCAACGATGGCGCCGAAATCGCCGGCACCGTATCCGGTCGCGGATATCTCGGGGTGCTGTCGCAGAACATGGTCGCCTGCGAGCACGCCGAGCGAGCGCCCGACCGACGCGACTTCCAGACTGTGGGTCAGGCGCGTGCGTACATAGTCGTTTTTCGCCAGCGGGAACACCTGCGTCTTGTCCTGCATGCGCCGGAAGGCGGAGGAGAACACAATGCGATCGAAATCGCGCTGGAACGCCGAGCGCGGGCCGGGACCGGCCGCAGCCGGGCCGCCCAGGCGGTGATGAGACAGGAGCGATGTCCAGTGCATGTGTTGCTGCGCCATGGCGGACATCTTACGGGCAAATGGGGCGCGGCGGCGATGGGCGCGAACCGCGTGAAACGTGCTGCGGATTGTTCCCCGGCGCGCGGCGCGCTACTTCGGCGGCGGCGCGGCCTGGGCCAGCGATGATGCCAGCAGCAGGGGCGCGCCAATGCTGCGGATGCATGAATTCATGCGTGTGTCCTTGACTTCGAATCGCACAACTGTTCTCTCACCCACCCTCACCTCAGCCCTTCAGCCACTCGGCCAGATCGCCCTTGAGTTTCTTCAAGTCGGCGCCGCGCGTGTACATCATGTGACCTGCATCGTAATAGTGGTGCGTAACCCGTTGCAACACGTCGGGCGGCAAATCGAGTTGCGCCAGCGAATAGTCCGAGGCGCAATAGGGCGTGCCGAGGTCGTAGTAGCCGCTCGCCACCAGCACGCGCAAGTGCGGATTGCGCCGCATCGCCCGCGCCAGCGCATCGCTGGTGCAGGTGTAGCTGTTGCCCTTATTCTCGCCCTGCAGCCAGTTCCAGGCCTTGTTGACGTCCATCGCCAGCACTTCGTAGCGCTGGTCGGTACGCAAACCCAGCACGTCGCCGAAATAGGCGTTCGCCGCCATGGTGTAAGGCCCCGCCAGCGCCTCGACACCGGGATCGAATTCCCATTGGCGCGATTTGCGCGCCGCCATCGGTCCGGTGACGCGCGCTTCCAGCCGCCCGACCTGGCGGCCCTCGGCGCGCAGCAGTTCGAAAAAGAAATCCTCGTCGCGAATGCGCAGGTTATGGTCTTCGATCAAGGCCGCGGGGAGCCCGGTCAACTCCGCCATTTTCTTCGCCAGGCGCGCCTTGTCCCGGGACGGAAGGCGCGCGCCCTGATACAGGGCCCGCAGGTAGTCCTCTTGCACGAACGCTTCGCCGGCGGCGCGCGCGGCTGCCGCGGACTGCGCGACACTGCCCTTCAACTTGCCGTGATATTGCGCCACGCAGGCAAAGGCGGGCAGAAACAGCGCATAGGGCAGATCGTTCTTGCCCTCGAACACCAGGGTCTGCAGATCCATCGCGCACGACACCAGGATCAGGCCGGCGAGCGACACGCCCAGCGACTGCAGCTTGTCGGCGAGGGCGGCCCCGCGCGTGGTGCCATAGCTTTCACCGGCAAGGTACACGGGCGAACTCCAGCGCTGCATGCGCGTCAGGTGCAGACGGATGCATTCGGCCAGTGCCTCCACGTCGCCGTCCACGCCGAGCATTTTCTTTTTCGCCTCTTCGCTCGCGCTAAGCGAATAGCCGGTGTGCGGCGGGTCGACGAACACCAGGTCGAAATGCTCCAGCCACGAATGCGGATTGTCCTGCACCATGTAAGGCGGCGCCGGCATGGTGCCGTCGTCATTGATCGGCACGCGCTTGGGCCCGAGCGCGCCGAGGTGCAGCCAAACCGAGGCCGAGCCCGGTCCGCCGTTGAACGCGAACAAAATCGGCCGCGCCGCCTTCTGCGCCGGCGCATCGACGCCATCCAGGGTATAGCTGGTCAGAAACAGCGCCGCGTCCGGTTCGCCCCTGTGCGAATCGGACATGCCCATCGCAACCGGCACGAAACCGGCGCTGACGCTGTAGCGCAGACGGCCGCTCGCAAGTTCCACGCTGCCCTTGCTCGCGGATGCGGGCAGGGCGTTGAGTTTTTCCACCCGCTCGCGCATGCGCTTTTTTTCGTCGGCACTGGCGGCGGTGTTCGGATTCGAGTCGGCGGGAGAAGCGTCTGCCATGAAGACTCCAGGTAGTTGATGGAAGAAATTGCGTGGCGCGCGGGCATTGTATTCTACAGATTGCCGGATTCGCTCCCGGTGCGCGGTATAAAATGTGCCTTTTCCAGGCAAGACGTTCTCATGAGCGAACCGAAGCGGGACGTCGAACACCGCCGCAAATTCAAGCGCCATCCTGTGCGCTGGAAGGCGGCGATGGTGTTCGATAGCGCGGACGGCAAACCTGTCCTGCACACGCACACCCTGGATTTGTCCGCCGGCGGCACGGCCATACAGTGCGACTATGCCGATCTCGTCGGAACCTCGGTAACCTTGTTGCTGGCGCGGCCGGCGAATCCGGGCGCCGAAGCGCCGAAACTGCTGAAGATGCCGGCGCGGGTGGTCTCGAGCGCGCATCTGCCGGCCGAGTCGGGCTTTCGCTACGGCCTGCGCTTCGTTCCGTTGGAGGATGAAGACCTGGGCGCGTTCGCAAAGCTGATCGCTGCCGCGGCGACAACTGCTCCCGCGACGGCGACGGTCGCGACGGCGGCGCCGGGGGCCGAAGAAACTCCCTTATTCGACGCGGCGCCCGGCGGCCTCCTGGCGCAATTGCGCCAGGCCGCGGCCGCAAAACTCGCGGAGGAAAGGCAGAAACCGGATGCGGAGGAGCAGAACGCGCGGGTCGGCGCGGCGCTGGAGCGGGCCTATCGCCATCTGAAGAATTTCGCCCAGCCGTTCGTCGCGGAAAAACCGCCCTACGGCAAGGAATACTCGATCGTCGGCATGCCCAAATTCGACGGTATGAAATGGGAGCAATGCGATGTCGATTTCCACGCGCTGGAAGTCTCGGCCTCAAGAAAACTGTTCGATAAGGTAACGATGAATTACCGCCTCTCGGCCGGCAAGGAACTGCGCGTTACGCGCGAAATCCCATCGGATGCCAAGTTGAAACAGTTGCTGGAGGATACCGGAGTCGCCTTCACCAACCTGGGCGAGCGCAACGAGCGCGGCACCGTGGTCAAGACCACCTTCGTGGTTCCGTGTGAAGTCAAGGCAAACCTGCAGCTGCTCGCCAATTTCGACAGCGGAAGACTGCTGCTGAAAATGCGCAACGTCGAGCACTTCGGCACGGTCGAGCATGTGCTTGCCCCCGAATCGGTGACGGACGAATCGCTGGCAGAACTCACCCGATTGATCCTCGGCGAATCCCGCCGCATCGGCCCGCTACTGCTGAAAGACGCCTGAGCCCGAATCCCGGTCTCCATCGATAATGAGGACGGACTCCCCCTCTGCCCTCGGGAGATCAACCCGCGCACGAGCGCGGTGAAGCTGCAGGGCCCCGGCCCGCTTACTGGAGCACGATGACTCAGAAGACAGCGGACGCGGCGCATGCCATGCACAAGCGGGCGATCATCGCCATCGCCAGCGCCACCGGCAGCACGTCGCTCCTGGTGAACGTGTGGTTTCCGTTCCTGCCGTTGTACATCCTTCAGGTCGGCGCCCGGGACGAGGCTGCGGCCTTGCTCTGGGTCGCGGTCGGGATGAGTTCGCTCGGCGTCGGCCGGTTGATCGGCGGTCCGATGTGGGGGCTGCTCTCGGACCGGCTCGGGCGCAAGAAAATGTTCGTGCGCGCGGTGTATTTCGCCGCACTCACTTCGCTCGTGCTCAGCATCATCAACGCCCCGTGGCAGGTCGCCATCGCGCTCGCGCTGCAGGGCCTGCTCTCCGGCTTCGTTCCCGCGGCGGTAGCGCTCACCAGCGTCAGCGTGCCCGACGCCAAAGTCAGGGACGCCCTCAACGCGGTCTCCGGCGCGCAGTACCTGGGCGGCGCGATCGGTCCGGCGGTGGGCGCGGCCATGGCAATCGCCTTCGGCTATCGCGGCGCGATTTTCACCTCCGGGCTGCTGATCGCCGTGGTCGCGACCGCGGTCATTTTCCTGGTGCCCGCGGACACCCTGCGCAAGAAAGAGCTCGGCCCCTCGGGCGCGGCAATCGAACTGCCCCCGTTCAAGCCGACAGTGCAGTTCGCGCTGGCGATCCTGCTCTACTTTTCGCTGTTCACCCTGGGTACGTTCAGGGCCGTCGCGACGCCGATCGCATTGAAGGACATTGCGGGCGCCGACGTAACTGCGGTCACCGGCCTCGCGTTCGCGCTCGGCGGCATCGCCAGCGCTCTGGGCGTATGGATACTGTCGACGCGATTTTTCCGCAAACACCGCCTGCGCGACATCCTCGCCGTCACCTGCGTGCTCACTGCGCTCGCGCACCTGCTGCTCGCACTCAGCAACTCCGTCTGGCTCTATGTCCTTGCCTTCACCCTCGCCGCGTTCCTTAACGCGTCGATGATGCCGGCGACGAACACCATGATCGCGCTCAACGTCACCCGCGACCGGCGCGGCACCGCCTTCGGCATCGGCAGCGCCGCGCAGGCGGTGGCGTTCATGGTCGGCCCGATGGGGGCGGCGATGTTCGCGACGTACTCGCTTAAAGCCGGCTTTGCCACCGTCGGCGTTCTGCTGCTCGCTCTGGCAACCCTGGTTGCGTTGACGCTGCGCGAACCGCAGGCGGAGAAATAGGTCGCGCCACCGGCTATGTGGGACACAACGGAGGTCGAGCGCTCAGCCGGGAGTACCACGGCATGTCAGCGCCGCGATCGAATCGCCCTGCTCCGCGGCTCTCAGTAAAACGGCGCAGCAATACCTTCGGCGGCGAAAGCGCGCTGCGTCGCCGGGCGCGCCATGACCGTCTCGAGAAAGCGCGCCAGATGCGGCCGCGCGCGCGCCGGATGGTGCATGCCGCGCGTCCAGCGGCACAGCATCAGCAGATAGGGATCGACGGCGCGGTACGCCGCGCCAAGCAGAAACGGGCCGCTTCCGGCAGCCAGCGTCGCCTCGATCAGATCGAGCATGTCGCCGGTGCGGCGCTCTGCATGCGCCTTGACCTGCGCCGCCGCGGCGGCATCATCGGCCAGGCGCTCCGGGTAGAAGTAGACGATGAGCTCGGCCTGCAGCGTGTTGGTGAGATACACGATCCACTTGTAGAACTCGGCGCGCTCGCGGCTGCCGATCGCAGGCGCCAGACCCGCCGCGGCGTGGCGGTCGGCCAGATGCAGACAGATCGCCGCCGTCTCGTACAGCACCAGATCGCCATCGACCAGCACCGGGATGCGCCCCGTCGGATTGAGCTTGAGGTAGGCGGGACTCTTGTGTTCGTTCTGGTTGCGATCGACCAGCACCAGCTTGTAGTCCGCGCCGATTTCCTCCAGCAGGATATGCGGCGCGAGATTGGCGTTGCCGGGGTAATAGTAGAGCTGGTACATGGCTGATCCTGGAAGTCGGAACGGCTGGGCATTGCAGCTGCGGATTATGCGGTGAATCGCTGCTCGGCCTCAAGGCGATTCAACTTCCACCTGTACGACGACACCAGGGCGAAGCTGCTCGCTCAACAGGGCGCGGGGGCAGTGTGGGCGGGGGTGAGCAATCTGGCCGACGCGCTTCCCTGCTAAGCTGCGAGGACGCCGCCGCTTACGCATACTTCCCCGCCACCCGGTGCGCGATGCGAGCGTGGCGCCAGTCGGGAACCGCCAATGCCGATCATGGAAGAAATCACGTCGCAGCGCGTGCCGGTCAGGATCTGGACCGGCGACGCCGACGCGAATTCGAAGCGCCAGCTGGAGAATATCGCCAGCCTGCCCATCATCCACCACCACGTCGCCGCGATGCCGGACGTGCACCTGGGCATAGGCGCAACGATAGGCTCGGTGATCGCGACGCACAAGGCCATCATTCCGGCCGCGGTGGGCGTCGACATCGGCTGCGGCATGGTCGCCAGCCGGCTTTCGCTCACGGCAAATCAGCTGGACGAGCGAGCGCTCAGGAAAGTGTTCGACCAGATCAGCCGCGATGTCCCGGTCGGGCGCGAACAGCACGGCGACAGCCGCGCGCTCGCCGCGGCGGCGCGGCCGTTCGCGCGGCGGCTGGAGGCGATGACGAAGAAGCATCCACAGCTGTTGAAGTCTGTTGGCAGGCATTCGAAGTGGGTGAACCAGATGGGCACACTGGGCGGCGGCAATCATTTCATCGAGGTGTGCCTGGACGAGGCTGACCGTGTGTGGGTGATGTTGCACTCGGGCAGCCGCGGCATCGGCAATGCACTCGCCACCTATTTCATCGCACTCGCGCGGCGCGACATGGAGCGCTCGCTGCTGCAGCTACCCGATCGCGATCTTGCGTACTTCGAGGAGGGCAACGAACATTTCACCGACTATGTCGACGCGGTGAGCTGGGCGCAGGAATACGCGATGCAGAACCGGCGCGAGATGCTCGATCTGGTGCTCACCGGCCTCGCGCGCCACCTGCCTGCGTTCGCTATCGAGGGCGTGGCCGTGAACTGTCACCACAACTACGTTGCGCGTGAGCATCACTACGGCGCCGATGTCTGGCTCACTCGCAAAGGCGCGATCCGCGCGCGCGCGGGGGATATGGGCATCATCCCCGGGAGCATGGGAACGAAAAGTTATATCGTGCGCGGCAAGGGAAATGCGGAGAGTTTCGATTCCTGCGCGCATGGCGCCGGGCGCAGAATGAGCCGCACTGCCGCAGCGAAACAGTTTTCCGCGGCCGACCTCGCGCACCAGACCGCGGGCGTGATCTGCCGCAAGGACAAGGGCGTGGTCGACGAGATTCCCGGCGCATACAAGGACATCGACGCGGTGATGGCGAATCAGACTGATCTGGTCGATGTGCTGCACACGCTGAGGCAGGTGGTGTGCGTGAAAGGGTAGGCGGGGCCGCCGAACGACCGGCCGCGCTTACATGGCGCACCGGGCTGCGGTAAAGTGCCCGGCTGGCGGCAATCGCTGACCACATCACGCCTTAAAGCGAAAGGAAATTCATGGATCTGAATCTCAAGGGCAAGCGCGCACTGGTCACGGGCGGCTCCAAGGGCATCGGCAGGGCCTGCGCGCAGGTGCTGGCGGAAGAAGGCTGCGCAGTGATCATCGCATCACGCGACGCGACTGCACTCAAAGCCGCGGCCGCGGACATCGGCGCGAAGACCGGCGCAACGGTGCAGTGGAAGGCGGCCGACCTGTCACAGCGCGGCGCTGCCGAAGAACTCGCGGCCGCCGCGGGCGACCTGGAAATTCTCGTCAACAATGCGGGTGCGATTCCCGGCGGCGACCTGCACAAGGTGGACGAAGACACCTGGCGCCGCGCCTGGGACCTGAAGGTGTTCGGCTACATCAATCTCACGCGCGCGGTGTATGCGCGCATGAAAGCGAATGGGTCCGGCGTGATCGTCAACGTGCTCGGCAACGCCGGCGAAAAACTCAACGCCGCTTATATCGCCGGCAGCACGGCAAACGCCGGACTGATGGCGTTCACGCGCACGCTCGGCGGCGCATCGCCCGCCGACGGCATCCGTGTGGTCGGCGTGAGTCCGGGCCCGGTGGCCACCGACCGGCTGTTGTCCCTGTACAAACAAATGGCGGCGACCAAACTCGGCGACGCCGCGCGCTACGAGGAACTGTTTGCCGGCATGGCATTCGATCGGCCCGCCACAGCCGAAGAAATTGCCTGGACGGTGGCCTTTGCTGCGTCCGAACGTTCGTCCTATACCAGCGGCATCTACATCACCGTAGACGGCGGGCTGGCGGCACGATCCTGACCGGGGGGCGACCCGCCCGGAGCAGTTGGTGTAGAGTTGCGCCAGGCTGAGTGGAGGAGGGTTTCGCGATGCGCATTGGGCTGTTTGTCGTAACACTTCTGGCGGCCGCCGCACCCAACGCTGCCGAGCCGCTGCCGATATTCGATGCGCATCTGCACTACAGCCACGATGCGTGGGAGATGGTGCCGCCGAAAGACGTGATTGCTCTGCTGAAGAAGGGCGGCGTGCGCCGCGCGCTGGTCTCCAGTTCGAGCGACGACGGCACGCAGAAACTCTATGCGGAGGCGCCGGACCTGATCATCCCGGAGCTGCGCCCCTACCGCAGCCGCGGTGAAATCGGCACCTGGTTCAACGACCCTACGATCATCACCCACCTGGAAGACCGCCTGAAACGCTACAGGTACGTGGCAATCGGCGAATTCCACCTCTACGGCGCCAACGCCGATCTGCCGGTGCCGCGGCGCATGGTCGAGCTGGCGCGCGAATACAAGCTGTTCCTGCATGCGCATTCGGACACCGACGCGATCGAACGTCTGTTCAAGCTGGACCCGAATGCGCGCATCCTGTGGGCGCATTCCGGATTCGAACAACCGGCGAAGGTGCGCGAGATGCTGCGCAAGCACCGGAATCTGTGGTCGGATCTGGCGTTTCGCAGCGACCACGGCAGCGGCGGCAAGGTCGACGCCGAATGGCGCGCCGCGTTCATGGAGTTTCCGGATCGCTTTCTGGTCGGCACCGATACCTTCGCGCCGGAGCGCTGGCATTATGTGGTCGAGCACGCCAACTGGTCGCGCGCGTGGCTGAAGGATCTGCCGCCCGACGTCGCCGAAAAAATCGCTTACAGGAACGGCGACGCCCTGTTCGGCAACACGATCAAGCGATGAAACCAAGGAAATCGCTGAAAAATGAATTTTGCAGCGGCCAATACAGGGGAGTGTGAGGGGAGGTATCCCCTCATCGTCAAATGAACTCTACGCGTCACCCGCTGCGCGCGCTTGCGCTTGCGGCGCTCACCGTCGCAATGCCTGCTGCCTACGCCGCCTGCGATGCCGGCCCGGGCGTGCTGCGCGGCAAGACGCCGAAAGTGGCGCTGGCGTTTCGCACCGACCCGGCGACCATCAAGGTGGGCGAACTGTTTTCGCTGCTGGCCGAGGTCTGCCCGTTGGCAGCCGCCAGCGTCACCGGCCTCAGGGTCGACGCCGGCATGCCCGCGCACAAGCACGGCATGAATTACCAGCCGCAGGTGAGCAACAGCGGACCCGGAAAGTACACTGCCACCGGCCTGATGTTTCATATGCCGGGCCTGTGGCAATTCACCTTCGACGTGGAGACGAGCGCCGGGCGCGAACGCATACGCGTCGATTACCAGGCTGAGTGATGCGCCGGACAGCGGGCCTGATCGCGGCGTTGGTTCTTGCGAACGGCAGTGCGCTCTTCGCCGGCAGCGCGGAGGCACAGATGCCAGCACCAGCCTATTCGCACGACGAAATTCGCCGCATCATGGCCCACGGCCCGTGGCCGCAGCAGCCGCTGCGCGACCCCTCCAACCGAGTTTCGGGCAACGACGACGCCATCGCGCTCGGCCGCGCGCTGTTTTTCGATGCGCGGCTGTCGCCGCGCGGCGATTTGTCCTGCGCCCTTTGCCACCAGCCGGGGCGGGCGTTCACTGACGGGCGCGCCCGCGCCCAACGCGGCGGCGCGGCACTGCCTCGGCTGGATCGCAATACGCAGGGGCTGTGGGACGTCGCGCTTTCCCATTGGTTCGGCTGGGATGGCGGCTCGGACAGTCTGTGGTCATTCGCCATCCGCCCGATCCTGCACCCGGATGAGCTGGGTTCATCGGCCGTGCACGTAGCGCGCTTGTTGCGCGGCGACACGGAACTGGCCTGCCGCTACCGCAACGCGTTCGACCGCAGCGTACCGCCCGACGAGGAATCCGAAGCGGCACTGGTCGATGCAGCGAAGGCACTCGCCGCCTATCTCGAAACGCTGCGCTCGGGCCCGAGCCCGTATGACGAACTGCGCGACGCGCTGGCGCGCGCCGACGGCGCGGCGGCCGCGCGCTACCCCGCGTCCGCGCGGCGCGGCTTCGCACTGTTCAGCGGCAAGGGGCAGTGCAGTGCGTGCCATTTCGGGCCGAACTTTTCCAACGGCGAATTTCACGACACGGGCGTGCCCTATCTGGTCGCGCCCGGGCGCGTCGATTCCGGGCGCCACGGCGGCATCCGCCGCGTGCGCGGGGACCAGTACAATCTGCTCGGCGCGTTCTCGGACGATGCCGCGCGCGCTTCCGGCAGCCGCACGCGCCACGTGGCCGAGAACCACACCACCTACGGTCAGTTCAAGGTGCCGTCGCTGCGCAATGTCGAGTTGACCGCGCCCTACATGCACGACGGCAGCCTCGCGACTTTACGCGATGTGGTGCGGCATTACTCGGAGCTGAACGAAGACCGCCTGCACCAGGACGGGGAAGCACTGCTGAAACCGCTGCACCTCTCCGCCGGCGAGAGCGAAGACCTGGTTGCATTTCTGCGCACCCTGACCAGCAGCAGTTTCCCCGACGTGAGCGCGGCGCCGACGCCGTGCCGGCCGCGCTAGGGCGGTGGATGGTGCCTGTATCTGTCCCGGTCTATACTGCCCGTCGGATCATGCCGCGAACATCAGTCATTGAGGCTACTTGCGCTTCCTCCGGTTTGAGCGCCAATTTGGAAAAATACAGTGAGTGACGATATGTTGATCAAGCGCGCTGGCATCAAACTATTGATGGTCGTCGCGGCTGCGCTGGCGACCGGGTGTGCCACGGTGACGCTGCCGACCTCGCCCGCCGAATTGTCGGACGGGCGTCGCGGCTATGTGAGCGGCTATCTGCAGCCGACGCCGCCGCCGGATGGCGTGGCGCTGTTGCCGCCGCCGCCCGCGGCCGGTTCAGCGGCGTTCGCCGCCGACGCGGAGGCCTATCGCGCGACGCGCAAGCTGCGCGGTTCGCCCCGCTGGCTGCTGGCGGCGAAGGACGCGGACCTTAGCTTCCCGAATGCTGCGGAAACATTTTCCTGCGCCCTCGGCATGCCCGTTTCGGAACAAGCTACGCCGCATCTCAACATTTTGCTGCTGCGCTTGCTCGCCGACGCCAGCCGTACCAGCCAAGGACCGAAGAAACACTACAAGCGCCGCCGCCCGTTCGCCTTTTTTGGCGACGCGAGCTGCACGCCTCTGGAAAAATCAAGCGACGATTCCTTTCCTTCGAGCCATGCCACGATAGGCTGGGCGTGGGCGCTGGTGCTGGCGGAGATCGCGCCGGATCGCGCCGACGACATCCTGGTGCGCGGTCTCGCCTTTGGGCAAAGCCGCGTCATCTGCGGCATGCACTGGCAGAGCGACGTCGAGGCCGGCCGTCTGCTGGGCGCCGCCCTGGTAAGCCGCCTGCACGCGAACCCGGTGTTCTCGGCGCAGCTGGCTGCAGCGCGCAGAGAAATCGAAAGCGCGCGCAGCGCGGGCGCAAAATCGCCGCAGGATTGCACGGCTGAAGCGCAGGTTTTGGGGCGCTAACGCTAACGCGCCGCTGCAGTGCCTGATATTCAGGCAATATGATCGCGACTTGCATGGCTTACCAGCAAACCTTCGAGATTCGCACCCGCGGCCGCGGCACGACGGAGATCACGGCCGAGGTGGCGCGCATCGTGCGCACGGCGGGCATCGCAACCGCAATCGCGCAGGTGTTCGTGCAGCATACGAGCTGCTCGGTGATGATCACCGAAAACGCAGACCCGGCGGTGCGGCGCGACCTCGAGATCCTGGCCGCGCGCTGGGCTCCGGACGCGGACCGCGCCTACGAGCACGACAGTGAAGGCGACGACGACATGGCGGCGCACGCGCGCAGCCTGCTCGCCGGCAGCTCGGTCAGTGTGCCGGTGCGCAACGGCGCGCTGCTACTCGGTACCTGGCAGGGAATCTATCTATGGGAACACCGCACCGGCGCGCAGCTGCGGCGGGTGGTGGTAACGCTCGTCGGTTGATGGCGGCGCGAACGACGCGGCGCTTCAGCCGCGCTTGCCCGCGAGCAGCCCCGGCCTGAGTCCGGTCGCTACGCTGGCGTTCTCCAGCCGCAGAAACGTGGCATAGCCTTCGGCCACGATGGCAAAGCCGTAGGACAGACTGCCGGTCAGACGCACCGCCTGCGGACTGAACAGGCCCGCACCCGGAACGAACCCCGGCAGGTGCACATAGGCCACCGGTTTGTCGGCGCAATCCGGACACACCCCGGCTTCGCCCGCCAGCGTGATCTGGCGCGGGTCGGCATGCATGGCGGCGAGGTAGCCACGCAGCTCCACCTCCTGCCCGGACAAGAGTTCGGCGCGCTTGCTGAAAGTCATGCGTTGGCTGCCGATGTGGTCGAACAGGTCGCGGAATGTAATGCTTTGCATCGGGCGATATTCTAACGCGGCGCGGGCTCAGACCAGCGCCCGTGCGACGAGCGAGCCTCCGGTAGCAAGCAGCATCACCGCCACCAACCGCAGCAAGAGTTCGTGCGAAACGCGCCGGAACAGGCGCGACGCGAGACTTATACCGACGAAGGCCGCGGGCAGGACGGCGAGCACGGCCAGCAGCACCTCGCGCTTAAGCAGCAGGCCAGTAAGTGCGAAGGCAACGACGCGCATGCCGATACTGAACACGGTGGTGAGCGTGAGCGTCGCACGGAACTGCTCCTTGGTGAGTGGACGGTGGGAAAGATACATGGCGTAAGGGGGGCCTCCCGCGCCGAACACGGTGCTGGTGATGCCGCCGATGAATCCGGCGACATAGGCCCAGCCGCTGCTGACCATGCTGCTCCCCGGCCGGCGCAGCAGGCTATAGGCCGCATAGATCAGCACGAACAGGCCCAATGCGAACATCGCGCCGGCGCGCGGCAGATTGACCAGCACCGTCACGCCGACTGTGGTGCCGAGCAGCACCAGCGGCACCATGCGCGCGAGTTCGCCCCTGATCGCGTCGGCCGGACGCTGCAGGCCGACGCGCAGCGCGTTGGCCAGATCCATCAGCGCAAATACCGCCAGCGCGAACGGCAGTGGCACGAAATGGGTCGCGAGCGGAATGGTTACCAGCGCCGCGCCGAAACCGGTGATGCCGTAGACGATGGAGCCGAGGAAGGCTATCGCGGCGAGCGCCGCCAGCGTCGGCAGGTCCTCGAGCATGGTTGCGCGCCTAGCGCGAAAGCGCCCGCGCCAGCACCTGCGCTACGTGCACCGCCGCGCGCGCTGTCGGATCCGGGCCTGCGCCGCGGTCCAGGCCGTCGTGTATCTGGTGGCGGCAGCTGGTTCCGTCGGCGACCAGCAGCGTATCGGCCCCGGCTTGGCGCATTGCCGGCAGCAGCGCGGCTTCGGCCATTTGCATTGAAACGTCGTAGTGGTCCGCCTCGTAACCGAAGGCGCCGGCCATGCCGCAGCAGGCAGACGCCACGGTCTCGACGTTCAATTCCGGCACCAGGCCCAGCACCTGCTCTACCGATGACATGGCGCCGAAGGCTTTCTGGTGGCAATGGCCGTGCAACAGGGCTTTCTTCTGCGGCAGCGCATGCAGCTTGAGATTCAGCCGGCCGGCGTAATGTTCGGCGGCGAGAAATTCCTCGAACAGTACGGCGCGCGCGGCCAGCGCGTCGGTACTCGCGCCGGGAAGCATGGATTTGAATTCATCGCGCAAAGTGAACAGGCACGAAGGTTCCAGCCCGATGATGGGCAAACCGCGTGCAATAAAAGGTTCAAGCGCCGCGATGGTGCGCTGCGCCTCGGCCCGCGCCTGATCCACCAGACCGCTGGCGAGGAAGGTGCGGCCGCAGCACAATGGACGCGCTTTTTCGTGATCGTCGGCGGCTGCGCGTGCAATATGCACGCGATAGCCCGCCGCTTCGAGCACGGCCAGTGCGGCGCGCGCATTGTCGGGTTCGAAATAATTGTTGAAGGTGTCGACCAGAAGTACCACCTCGCGCGAATCGGCAACGGCGCTACGTACGGCAACCGGATCCAGATAAAAGGCATCGCTTCGCCATTTCGGCAGCGAGCGCCTGGCGGACAGGCCGAGCAGGAATTCGCTCAGGCGGGCGAGACCGGGAACCGAATCGCGCAGGTTGACGAGCCAGGGCAGGCGCGCGGCCCAGGGCGCGTAGCGCGGCAGATAGGCGATCAGGCGCTGTTTAAGCGGCAGGCCATGCCGTTTCTGGTAGTGATACAGAAACTCGATTTTCATTTTCGCCATGTCGACGCCGGTGGGGCATTCGCGCTTGCAGCCCTTGCAGCTCACGCACAGATCCATGGCCTCGCGCATTGCCTCCGAGGTGAAGGCATCGGCGCCCAACTGGCCGGACAGCGCCAGGCGCAGGGTATTGGCGCGGCCGCGCGTGAGATCGCGCTCGTTGCCGGTGGCGCGATAGGACGGACACATGGTGCCGGCATCGAACTTGCGGCAGTGGCCGTTGTTGTTGCACATTTCCACGGCCGCGACAAAGCCGCGGCTTGACGCGGCGCTCGTCTGCAATCCACGGCTCGATGCAACGCCCGGGGATGCGTGCGAATCGGCGGCGGAAGCTGCGTTCCATTCGCGCCAGTCCAGGGCGGTATCGAGTTGCTGCGCGGCATAGCCGGGCTTGAAACGGAACAGGCTGCGGTCGTCCTGTTTCGAACCGCGCACGATCTTGCCCGGATTCATCAGGCCGCGCGGATCGAACAGGTCCTTGATTTGTTCCAGCGCTCGCGTCAGGCGCGAACCGATGATGGGCTCTATCCACTCGGTGCGCGCGAGGCCGTCGCCGTGCTCCCCCGAGTAGGCGGCGCCCTTGTAGCGCCTTACCAACTCGCACGCCTCCTCGGCGATGGCGCGCATCTGCTGTGCGCCGCCTTCTTTCATATTGAGCACCGGGCGCACGTGCAGCGTGCCGACCGAGGCGTGCGCGTACCAGGTGCCGCGCGTGCCGTGCTTGGCGAATACCTGTGTCAGCTGGTCGGTGTACTCGGCGAGATGTTCCAGCGGCACCGCGCAGTCCTCGATGAACGACACCGGCTTGCCTTCGCCCTTCATCGACATCATGATGTTGAGGCCGGCCTTCCTCACCTCCCAAACATCCCTTTGCAGCGCGGCGTCGGTGATCTCGACCACGCCGCCGGGGAGGCCAAGTTCGGCCATCAGTTCCACCAGCTGCCTGAGTTTCGCCAGCTGCTCGCCGCGATCGTCGCCAGAGAATTCGACCAGAAGAATAGCGTCCGGGTCACCTTTGAGAAAGCGGTTGACGATGGGCCTGAACGCGGCGTTGCCGCGCGCGAGCTCTATCATCGTGCGGTCCACCAGCTCCACCGCCGTCGGCACAAGTTTGACGATGTGCTGCGGCGCCAGCATCGATTGACGGAACGTCGGGAAGTGGCATACGCCCAGTGTCTTGAATAGCGGCAGCGGCGCGAGATCGAGATGGATCCGCCGCGAATAGGCGAGAGTGCCCTCGGAACCGACCAGTAGATGCGCCAGATTGTGCGCGAGCGGCGCGCCTTCGGCGCCCGGTTGCACCATGTCGATGTTGTAGCCCTGCACCCGGCGCAGCACCTTGGGCCAGCGCGCCTCGATTTCCGCCGCCTCGCGCCGCACTATGGCGTGCACGCGGCCGATCAGCGCCTGATAAGCCGCGGGCGCAGCGGCTATCGCCTCGCTCGCGCCGAAATGGAATTCGCTGCCGTCGGCGAGCAGCGCGTCGATGCCGCGCACGTTGTGCACCATGTTGCCGTAGCGGATAGAACGCGAGCCGCAGGAATTGTTTCCCGCCATGCCGCCCAGGGTTGCCTGCGCGCTGGTGGAAACATCCACCGGAAACCACAGGCCATGCGGTTTGAGACAGGCGTTCAGCGCATCCAGCACCAGGCCGGGCTGCACCACCGCTGTGCGCGCTTCCTTGTCGAATGCGACGATCTGATTCAGGTATTTGGAATTGTCGAGGACCAGCGCCGCGCCCACGGTCTGACCGCATTGCGACGTGCCGGCGCCGCGCGGCAGGATGGGCACGCCCTGGTCGGCGGCAATCTGGATGGCGACGCGCGCGTCCTCTTCGCTCCGCGGCACCACCACGCCCACCGGCTCGATCTGATAGATCGACGCGTCGGTGGCGTAGCGGCCGCGGCTCGCCCGGTCGAACAGCACTTCGCCGCGGATTTCGCGCCGCAAGCGCGCGGCGAGCGCGCCGTCGCCCGTGCGCGGATGCAGGGTTGCGGTAGCGATCTGCTTGGGTGCTCGATCCACAGAGATCTGAATCCGATTGAGTCCTGCCGGCTACGCGGCGGCAGTTTCGGCCTGATGCATGGCGTCGAGCAGCGCTTTCGGACCCTGCGCACCGGACACGGCGACCTTGCCGTTGAAAATAAAGAATGGCACGCCTTCCACGCCGATGGCGCGCGCGCGCTGGTCTTCCTGTTCCACCATCTTGCGCGACTCCGGGTCGGCCAGGCATTGTTCCGCCTTGGTCCGGTCGAGGCCGGCAGCGATGGCGATCGCGACCAGGTTTTGCGCGTTGGTCAGATCGGCGCCGTCGAGAAAGTAGGCGCGCAGAAAAGCTTCCTTGACCCGCCCCTGCAGGCCGGCGGGCGACCCTGTGTTTCCGGCGAGCGTAATCAGGCTGTGGGCGGCGACGCTATTGGGCTGGCGCACGATGCGCTCGAACGCGAACGCGATGCCGTATTCAACGCCGACCGCGGATACCCGCGCGTAGACGTCTTTCGCGCGCGCGGCGCCGAATTTCTGCACCACGTAGTCCTGCCGGCTCATGCCTTCGGCGGGCAGCTGCGGATTGAGCTGGAACGGCCGCCAGGTGACGCTGGGCGGTTCTGCATCCGGATTTTGCTCGGCGTACAGCGCGAGCGCCGCCTCGATCTGGCGCTTGCCGATGTAACACCAGGGGCAGACCACGTCGGAAATGATATCGATGTTCAAAACAAACCCCTTTTGTTGAATGGTGCTGAAAGAACAGGAATTGCGGTCGCTTTCGCCAGCATCACGCCTCACTATTATTACATTTCCTGCGTGGCTGGCTGGGTAAACCCTGCCGTCGCCATCGCTATGCGGCATAATATGCGCAGTCAAATTTTCATTGCCGCGAGGAGTTCCGCAATGGCCAATCGAAGCGGCCGCCATTTCCTGCAAATTCCCGGACCGACCAATGTCCCCGACCGGGTCCTGCGCGCCATCGACCGCGCCACCATGGACCACCGCGGACCAGATTTCGGGCGCATGGGTCTGGAGATCATCGACGGCCTGAAACACATATTTCAGACGCAGCAGCCGGTGGTGATCTACCCGGCCTCGGGCACCGGCGCCTGGGAAGCGGCACTGGTCAACGCACTTTCCGCCGGCGACAGGGTGCTGATGGTCGAAACCGGGCATTTCGCCAGCCTGTGGCAGAAAATGGCGGGCAAACTCGGCCTGAAGGTCGAGTTGATCGCCAGCGACTGGCGCCGCGGCGCCGATCCTGCGGCAGTCGAAGCAAAATTGAAGGAAGACAAGGCGCACGCGATCAAGGCGGTATGCGTGGTGCACAACGAAACTTCGACTGGCGCCACCAGCCGCATTGCGCTGGTGCGCAAGGCGATCGATGCGGCCGGCCATCCGGCGCTGTTGATGGTGGATACGATTTCCTCGCTCGCCTCGATCGACTACCGCCACGATGCGTGGGGCGTGGACGTGACGGTGGCCGGCTCGCAGAAGGGACTGATGCTGCCGCCGGGATTGTCGTTCAATGCGGTGAGCGAGAAGGCGCGCAAGGCTGCGCAGTCGGCGACGCTACCCAAGGCATATTGGGCCTGGGACGAAATTATCGCCGCCAACAAGACCGGCTACTTTCCGTACACGCCCGCGACCAATCTGCTCTACGGATTGCGCGAGGCGATGCAGATGCTGCGTGAAGAAGGCCTGCAGCAGGTATTCGCGCGCCATGCGCGTCATGCCGAGGCGACGCGGCGCGCGGTACGCGCCTGGGGCCTGGAAATCCTGTGCATTAACGCCGAGGAATACAGCAACACGCTCACGGCAGTGGTGATGCCTGCAGGACACGACGCAGATGCACTGCGGAAGACCATACTCGACGCCTATGACATGTCGCTCGGCACCGGCCTGGGCAGGCTCGCAGGCAAGGTATTCCGCATCGGCCATCTGGGCGATTTCAACGACCTCACGCTGATGGGTGCGCTGGCCGGCGTCGAAATGGGACTGGCGCTGGCGTGCGTCCCGCACAAGAAGGGCGGCGCGTCGGCGGCAATGGACTATCTCGCCGAAGCCGCGGGAAAGCACGCGCCCGGAGCCCGGCTCAACGCGGCGTGAGACGACACGCCGCGACGCATTGCGGCATAATCGAAGCAGGAAGCGGGAATCGAGGTAGCCTGCCAAAGGAGCACAGACTCCGGTGAAGCGCCCCGCTTCCGTAAAGTTGAAACAAGCGTAACCATTCTTGGAGGAACTGACGATGAAACTATATAGCGCCGCATTGATTGCGGTATTGGCCGCGTTGCCGTCGCTGGCGGCTGCGCAAACCGAGTTCAAGCTTGGCCACGTAGGCGAGCCAGGCTCGCTGATCGCGGCTTCGGCCGACGAATTCGCACGTCTCGCCAATGCCAAGCTCGGCGGCAAGGGCAAAGTAGTGGTGTACGGATCGAGCCAGCTCGGCGGCGACAAGGAGATGCTGCAAAAGCTGAAGCTGGGCACGATAGACATGGCGGTGCCGTCGACGGTGATGTCCTCCGAGGTGGACTTGTTCGGCGTGTTCGAAATGCCTTATCTGGTCAAGGACCGCGCCCACCTGCACAAAATAGAGAAAGAAATATTCTGGCCCACGCTCGCGCCGGCAGTCGAGAAGAAAGGTCTGAAAATCCTGGCGCTGTGGGAAAACGGCTACCGCAACATCACCAACAACAAGCACCCGATCAATGTGCCGGCGGACCTGAAGGGAATCAAACTGCGCGTCCCCGAGGGCAAGTGGCGCGTGCGCATGTTTCAGGAGTACGGCGCCAACCCGAGCCCGATGAAATTCTCCGAAGTGTTCACCGCGCTGCAGACCGGCGTAATGGACGGGCAGGAAAATCCCCTGGCCCAGATCTACAGCGCCAAGTTCTATGAAGTGCAAAAATTCCTCACCCTCTCCGGCCACGTCTATTCGCCGGCGTATCTGGTCGTGGGCGCGAAGAAATGGGCCACGGTGCCGGCCGATGTGCGCAAGCTGCTGGAAGATGCGGCGAAGGAAGCCCAGCCCTATGTCTACAAGATGGGCGAAAAGGCGGATACCGAGCTGCTCGACAAGATCAAAGCCAGCGGAATCAAGATCAACACGCCCAACAAAGACGCGTTCATCGCCGCGAGCACGGCCATCTATGCGGACTTCAGCAAGGAAGTGGCCGGGGCAAAGGAAATCATCGACAAGGCAGTAGCGTTAGGAAAATAAGACTGCTGGGGCAGGGGCGCCGGTTCAAACCGCACCCCGTCTCCTGCGTCGGCCGATACCGGAGTAATCAATGCCCCGCCTGCGTTCCGCGTTCGAGCGGCTGCTCGAATGGATAGTTATTGTGCTGATGGTCGCGCTTTCGCTCGAAGTGACGGTGGGCGTGTTTTTCCGCACCATCGGCCTGTCGTTGTCCTGGTATGACGAAATAGCTTCTGTGATGCTCGCCTGGCTCACCTTTTACGGTTCGGCTCTGGCCGCGCTCAAACGCGCCCACATCGGCTTTCCCTCCCTCGTAAACAGCATGCCGCCAGCGTGGCGGCTCGGCTTCGTCCTCCTGACCGAAATCCTGGTCATCTTGTTTTTTGCGCTTCTGGGCTGGACCGGCTACAGCGTGCTGGAAGTCCTCGCTACCGACAATCTGGTCAGTCTGCCCTGGATCAGCGTTGCCTGGACCCAGTCGGTGATTCCGGTAAGCGCAGCGCTGATCGTTGTGGCGGAGCTGCTCAACCTGCCGCAGATGATCCGGGAAGCGCGCGGGCTCGCCGACTCCGGCGCGAGTGCTATCGCAGAAATGACGCACTGAGAAGCACATGGCCATTTTCCTGCTGTTTGTATGTGTGCTCGCGCTGGTACTGATCAATGTGCCGATCGCGGTGGCGCTCGGCATCGTCGCCGTCTCGGCGCTGGTCATCACCCAGGGCCTGGGCAGCCTGCCCAATCTGCCCATCGTGCTCTACAACGGCGCCACCAACTTTCCGCTGCTGGCGATCCCGCTGTTCATTCTTGCCGGCTCGATCATGAATGCGTCGGGCATTTCGCGCCGGCTGATCGCGTTTGCGTCGTCCCTGCTCGGCTGGCTGCGCGGCGGACTGGCAATGGTAAGCATCGGTACGTCGCTCTTTTTCGCCGAGATCTCGGGTTCGGCCGTGGCCGATGTGGCAGCCCTGGGCTCGGTGTTGATCCCGGCGATGAAAAGCCGCGGCTATTCCAAGGAGTTCGCCGCCGCAGTCATGTCCTCCGCGGCGACGCTGGCGGTGATCATTCCGCCGTCCATACCGATGGTGCTGTACGCCGTGATGGCCGACACTTCGGTGGTGCAGCTGTTCGTCGCCGGCATCGTACCGGGCCTGCTCGGCGGCCTGGGTTTGATGGCCATGGCGTATTGGTTCGCGCGCCGCTACAACTTTCCGGTGGAGGAGTCGTTCCAGTGGAAGCGCGTCAAAGCGACATTCAAGGATGCATTCTGGGCGTTCACCCTGCCGGTGATTATTCTCGGCTCGATTTTCGGCGGCGTGGTTACCGCCACCGAAGGTGCAGCGATGGCAGTACTGGCGGCGCTGTTCATCGGCGTCGTTGTTTACCGCGAACTCCATCTGGCGCACCTGCGCACCGCCATGCTCGACGGCGGCATCCAGACCGCGGTGGTGATGCTGCTGGTGGCGACCAGCGGCTTGCTCGGCGTGTATCTCACCGAATCGCAGGTGCCGCAGCGCCTCGCAGCCGGCATCATGGAATTCACCAGCAACAAATACGCCGTGCTTGCGATCCTCAACGTGCTGTTCCTCGCGCTCGGGCTGTTTTTGCATTCGGCCGCGGCGATCATCCTCACGGTGCCCATCGTTCTGCCGCTGGTGCTGGCGGTGGGCATCGATCCGGTGCATTTCGGCCTGATCGTCACCATCAACCTGGGCATAGGACAGCAGACGCCGCCGGTCGCCTCGGTGTTGATGACCGCCTGCGCCATCGCCCGCGCCGACATGTGGGAGGTGACCAAGGTCAATATCTACTTCATCGGCGTGCTGGTGGCGATACTCCTCCTGGTCACCTACGTGCCCGTCACCGGCATGGGGCTGGTCGACTACTTTTACAGATAGCATTCCTTGCAGAGGCCGAACATGTCCGATCCTGTCTATGTCGAACGCGAGGGCGCCATCGCAACCGTGGTGCTGAACAACCCGGAAAAGCTTAACGCGCTAAGTTTTGCCATGTGGATGCGGCTGGGTGAAATTCTGCGCCAACTCGAAACAGACGATGACTTGCGCTGTATCGTGCTGCGCGGTGCCGGCGACAAGGCGTTTGCAGCCGGCGCCGACATCGCCGAATTCGAACAAACACGCTCGAACGCAACGGTGGCCAAGGACTATGGCGACAAGATCGAAGGCACCATGCGCGCAGTTGCCGAATGCCGCCACCCGACCGTGGCCATGATCCACGGCGTGTGCGTCGGCGGCGGACTGGAAATCGCGTCGCAATGCGACCTGCGCATCTGCGGCGCCTCTAGCCGGTTCGGCATTCCGATCAACAAACTCGGCCTGGTGGTCGGTTACGGCGAAATGAGCGCGCTGATCAATCTCGTCGGCCGTGCCACCGCGCTGGAAATCCTGCTCGAAGGGCGGGTGTTCGGCGCCGCGGAAGCGAAGGAAAAAGGCCTGGTCAACCGCGTCGTCGCCGATGATCAAGTCCAAGCGGAAGCGCTGGCCGCGGCAGCGCGCATTGCAGCGGGTGCGCCGCTGGTCGCGCGCTGGCACAAGAAATTTGCCCGCCGCCTGGCCGATTCGCACCCCTTGAGCGAAACTGAGCGCGATGAGGGTTACGCCTGCTTCGACACCGAAGACTACCGTATCGGCTTTAACGCCTTTCTGGCAAAGCAGAAGCCGCATTTCAAGGGAAAATGAAGCCAGCGGCACAAGGCGAATCTGGTGCGGCGCAACATTTTGGGGTTTGTATCCACAGCCGCAGCGGCCTAAAATGTCGGTGACCGCTCATTTTGCAGCGATAACCATACCCCGGTCCACCGGGGAAATCCATATCTCACAATCGTTAGTCAATCCCGGAGGAGTATTAATCATGAAATTAAAGTACATAGGCGTTCTGGCAGCACTGTTGGCGGCTACTGCCAGCGGTTCCGCCTTCGCCGCCACCGTCACCTTGCGCGCCGCACACCAGTTTCCCGGCGGCAAGGGCGATCCGCGCGACGAGATGGTGCAAATCATCGCGCGCGAAGCCAAAGCTGCGAACGTCGACCTTGAAATTCAGGTCTATCCGGGCGCGTCGCTGTTCAAGCCGAACGAACAGTGGAACGCGCTGGTCAACGGCCAACTCGATATATCCTCGTTTCCGCTCGACTACGCCAGCGGCAAGGTGCGCGCGTTCGGAGCGACGCTGATGCCCGGCCTGGTGCGCAATCACCAGCGTGCCGCGCGCCTGAACGACTCGAAGTTCATGAAAGACATCAAAGCGAAAATAGAAAAAGCCGGCGCGATAGTCCTGTCTGACGCATGGCTGGCCGGTGCCGTCGCCTCGAAGAAGGCGTGCATCCGCACCCCGGCCGATATCAAAGGGCTGAAAATCCGCTCCGCAGGCCCGACCTTCGCTGCGATGTGGCAGGCCGCAGGCGCGTCCATAGTCTCGATTCCGAGTAACGAAGTCTATAACGCGCTGCAAACCGGGGTCGCCGACGCGACCGATACCAGCACCGGCAGTTTCGTCTCCTTCCGCATCTACGAGCAAGTGAAATGCATCACCGCCCCGGGCGAGAACGCGCTTTGGTTCATGTATGAGCCGGTGCTGATGTCCAAAAAGGCATTCGACAAATTGAACAAGAACCAACAGGCGGCGTTGATCAAGGCGGGCAGATCGGCACAGGACTATTTCAGCAAGGAAGCAGAGGGCCTGGACGACAAAATGGTCAAGGCGTTCAAGGAACACAATGTCGAGGTGGTTACTTTGACGCCGGCAGAATACGACGCCTGGATCAAGGTGGCCAAGGAAAGCTCCTACGCGACCTTCGCCAAGGAAGTACCGGAAGGCAAGCAACTGATTGACGAGGCGCTGGGCGTCAAATAAGGCCCGAACCCGCTGGCGGGCGGCGGGCGCTGTCCGCCGCGTCGACTTCACTGACCTAGCCGGCCTGTGGCCGCGCACACTGGATCGTTCATGGGCCTGTTTGTCCGCAGTGTCAAGAAAATCTCCGTGCTATTCGGCTATGTTGCCGCAGCGCTTATTGCGTTAAGTGTTCTGGTCGTCTGCCATATGGTGTTTGTGCGCTATGCGCTCAACCAGAACACCATCTGGCAAACGGACTTTGTCACCTACAGCCTGGTGGCGGCAACCTTTCTCGGCAGTCCGTTCGTGCTGACCACGCGTGGCCACGTAGCGGTCGATGTGCTGCCGCTGTATTCAGGCCCGCGCCTGCGCTGGTGGCTGGCCTTGTTCGCTGCTGCAGTAACGCTGTTTTTTTGCGTAACGATGACTGTGCTTACTTTCCAGTTCTGGCAGGAGTCCTGGGATAACAAGTGGGTATCCGATACCATGTGGCGCGCGCGGCTGTGGATTCCCTATTCGGCCCTGCCCATTGGCCTCGGCCTGCTGACCCTGCAGTGCCTTGCAGACCTGATCGGCCTGGTCAGCGGACGTGAACCGCCGTTCGGCATAACCAAGGCCCACCGCTGATGAGTCCCGGCATCCAGGGAGCGCTGGTCCTGCTGCTGACGCTGATGATGTTGTTGTCGGGGGCGCCGGTGGCATTCGGGCTCGGCGCGATTTCAATCGTATTCATCGTGATATTTCAGGGATTCGACGCGCTGCACGTGGTAGCCGAGACGTTCTACGCCGGACTGAATGACTTTACCCTGGTATCGATTCCGATGTTCGTGATGATGGGCGCCGCAATTGGCTCCTCCCCGGCGGGAAAGGACCTGTATGAGGCGCTCGACCGCTGGCTTTATCGCCTGCCTGGAGGCTTGGCGATATCCAACCTGGGCGCGTGCGCGATCTTCGCTGCGCTGACCGGCTCCTCCCCCGCCTGCTGCGCCGCCATCGGCAAGATGGGCATCCCGGAGATGCGCAAGCGCGGCTATCCGGACGACGTCGCGACTGGATCGATCTGCGCCGGCGGCACGCTCGGCATCCTGATTCCGCCGTCGATTACCTTCATTCTCTACGGCATCGCCACCGAAACCTCGATCGGACGTCTGTTCCTCGCCGGCGTGCTGCCAGGGTTGATGCTCACCGGCATGTTCATGGCCTGGACCTTGTTCATTATCTGGAAGCGGGGATTCCGCTCGCACGCTGTCGACTTCCGCTACAGCTGGAAACAGAAATTCCAGTCGATCCCGAAAATCGCCCCGTTTCTGGCGATTATCGCCGGGGTGATGTACGTGCTCTACGGCGGCATCGCGACGCCGTCGGAGGCGGCAGGGGTCGGCGCGGCGATGTGCGTGCTAATGGCAGTGGTGATTTACCGCATGTGGCGGCCGAAGGAATGGTGGGCGATCCTGCGCGATACCACGCGCGAATCGGTGATGATCCTGATGATCATTGCGGCCGCGGTGCTGTTCGGCTACATGCTGACTTCGCTTTATCTCACGCAGACGCTGGCGCAGGCGATAGCCGACATGCACGTCAACCGCTGGGTGCTGATGGCGATGATCAACGTGTTCCTGCTGGTGTGCGGATTCTTCATCCCGCCGGCGGCGGTGATCCTGATGACCGCGCCTATCCTGTATCCGATCATCAAGGCGGCAGGATTCGACCCGGTGTGGTTTGGGGTAATCCTGACCATCAACATGGAGATCGGGCTGATCCACCCGCCGGTCGGATTGAATATCTACATCGTCAGTTCGATCGCGCCTGATGTGCCGGTCACGCGCATCATGTGGGGCACCATCCCCTATGTACTGTGCATGATGCTGGCGATCGTAATCCTGTGCGTCTTCCCCGAGATCGCGACCTGGCTGCCCGATCGCATGATGGGCAACGTGCACTGACCGCTGCGAACACTGGACGCAGGCGATTGCGGCTATAATTTCGCGCCGACCCGGGGTGTACAACGGGCCGAGCTAGAAGTCGATAGCCGCGACAAGCGGATAAATCTAAGGGAGGAAGAATCTTGAAAACGTTGCTG
>Ga0208566_1000130_pt1 | contig 54309 bp, 46 predicted proteins | sample PL_2010_150m_FD_184159 | JGI IMG/M metagenome (GOLD analysis project Ga0208566, IMG submission 184159) | Freshwater microbial communities from Powell Lake, British Columbia, Canada to study Microbial Dark Matter (Phase II) - PL_2010_150m... | ecosystem: Environmental > Aquatic > Freshwater >...
GACCTTCACTCCGAGGGAGGCCGTGCCCAGGCCGGGGAAGGTGGAAAGGCAGGCGCCCCCTCCCCGCAGTGCACCCGCGGCTCGCCCTCCGGAGCGTGAGAAGATGAGGGAACTTGCACCGAAGGCGGTGCCGCCGCCGGGGAAAGTGGAACGGCAGGCGCCTCCTCCCATCACCGTTCCCGCGACTCGTTTCCCGGAGCGCGAGAAGGTTCGGGAGCTCGCACCGAAGGCCGCGCCGGCGCCGGAGAAGGTGGAACGGCAGGAGAGGGCACCGGTCGAGCGGAATCCAGACCCGGGAGAGCGGGGCCAGGAAACCCGTGGTGGCCCGGGTGGGGGCTACGGCGGCCGCGGGGGGCGCTGATCTCCGTCAGCGGGAAGGTCTTCCATATTCCCGTCGCATCGACTCTGCGAGGCGCGCCGCGTCGACGGGGCGCCTCACTTTTCCCGCGAGGGTCTCCTCCCGGACGCGAAGGAGGATTTCCCTTCGCACCGGACCTTCGGGGACCCCGTTTTTCTCAAGCCAGATTCCTGTCACAGTAAAGGTGGTTGCACGACACTTCGATATAAATCGGTTCAGATTTTTTGCGGGGCGTTGTCCGGTATGTTGCACCGCCCGATAGAGGGCGGTGCAACCCCGCGTATCCTCCGTGGCGAGGAGAGCCGCCTCGGTCTCCGCCCGGGGGAACCGCAACGCCTCCGGGTGCACCAGGATGTGAAGGCAGCGCAATGTCGAGGCGACGGAGCGCAGGTCCGGCAGTCGCAGTCGCCGCGCTGCCCCGACCGCCGCTTCGAACGGGAGGTCGGCCAGCAGGTTTCCGAGGAGCACGGGGAGCGGCAGGGGAGCCCCGAGCGACCGCCGAAGAAAGCGGTATCGGCGGGCGATTCGCTCCGCCGACCGGCTCGTGGATTTCCCCGATTCCGGCAGGAGGGGCTTCATCAGGCCGTGCCGCCGAAGATCGTCGATCGTCCCGGCAGGATCGGCGGAAAGGGCGCGGACCAGTTCGACCGAGAGGCGGTCCGGCGATGCGGCCGGGAGGAGACGCCGCCCGAGGCGGCGGATCGCGGACGACGTGGCCGGGTCGAGAACGAAACCGCGCCGTTCGTTCTTCAGCCGGATCGCGCGAACGATCCGGAGCGGATCTTCCAGGAACCGGTCGGACGCTTCCCCAACGCAACGTATCCGTTTCCTCCGCACGTCTTCGACGCCGCCGAAGGGGTCGAGCAGGCGCCCGTCGTCGACACCCCGATCCGGGGAAAAACGGAAGAGCAGAGCGTTGATGGTGAAGTCCCTCCGCGATGCGTCGTCGACGGCCGCCCGGTCGTCGTCCGGCCTGTCTCCGGCCCTCAACGGGCGAGGATGTCCACCGGGCCGCGCGGTGGAAACGTCGATGTACTCCTTTCCCCAATCCACCGCGATCCGGTGCACCGGGAAATGCCTCCCCGCCGCCACGACCTTTCGAATGCCCGACACCTTGACCGGAAGGGACCGGAGAACGTCTCCGGTCCGCCGGTACGAAAGCCCGGTGACGAGAAGGTCCACGTCCCCCGGCTCCCTCCCTTCGACGATGTTCCGCAGGAACCCCCCGACGAGATACAGCGCCCCCCCGGCGGCCGGGATCGCCTGTGCGAGGACCCGGAGAAGCCGACGCAGGGGCGGACGGCGGCGCAGCGCGGCGCACAGCGCCTTACCCATCCAATCCGTCCGATTTGATCGTATAATGTGTCCCATGGAAAAAACCTTCTCCGGAAGAGTCATCGAACTGGTTCTCGGCGACATTACGCACCAGAGGGTCGATGCGATCGTGAACGCCGCGAACTCCACGCTTCTGGGCGGCGGCGGGGTCGACGGCGCGATCCACCGCGCCGGCGGTCCCGCGGTGCTGGAAGAATGCCGCGCGATCCGCGCCGAACGAGGCGAGTGCCCCACCGGCGAGGCGGTCCTGACCGGCGGCGGGGGCTTGCCAGCGCGCTACGTGATCCACGCCGTCGGACCGGTGTGGCGCGGCGGGGACCAGGCGGAGGCCGAGCTGCTCGCGTCCTGCTACCGGAACTCCCTGCGCATCGCCGCGGAGCTCGCTCTGCAGACCGTGGCCTTTCCGTCCATCAGCACCGGGATCTACGGGTACCCGGTTTCGCTGGCGGCTTCGACCGCCCTGGGGGCGGTCGCGTCGTTCCTCACCACCGAAACCGTCGCTCCAACCCGCGTCAGCTTCGTCCTCTTCGACCCCGTGACGTTCGCCACCTACGCGGGGGCCCTCGACGCGTTATAACGGAACTCCCGCCCCGCGGCGGTAGATCCCCTTCGGGTCCCGCGCCTGGCATACGGCGAGCGGGCAACGGATGTGCACCTCGAGGAACGGCGGGATCGCCGCCCGGGCGCGGTCACGGTCACCGGCGCATCAAACAACGCGGTCAGGTACCGCTCCAGCCGTTCCCTCGAAAGTTCCGGCATCGGCGCGCTTCCCTGGACCCGATCAGATCTGGATCACCTCTCCGTCCTTCAGGAACTCGATGTTGTCGCGCCCGAGCGCCCGGATCTCCGTCTCGATCTCCCGCAGGTACTGGGGTTTCATGTGCATGATGAAGATCTTTTCCGGCGTCGGTACCATCTTGGCGATCTCCTTCTCCATCAGAGAAGGGGTGAGATGTCCGCTTGCAAGTGCAAGTTTTTCAAGGCGATTCGGGAAGGATGTTTCCATGATCAGGTGCTTCGCCTTGCGGGCGGCCATCCTGTCCCAGAAGCGGTGGGTCGGCCCCGTGTCCCCCGTGTAGGCGATCGACTTTTTCCCGGGTTTCTCGACGACGTAGCCGTACGCGGGGACGGTGTGGTGAACCTTCTCCATCGTGACCTTGTAGCCGTCGATCTGCACGGACCGGGTCCGGGTGATGGCTTTGTATTTCAGAACGGGGTGCGCGGGGGTGGGAATCTTGCTGAAGTCCGGCCAGATTCGACCGTTGAAGATGTTCTTCTTCAGGTCGTCGAGGACGTCTTTCCCGCTCAGGACCGTGATGGTGTTCCCGGTGCTCCGGGTCACAAGATTGTCGAGCAGGAACGGGATCCCCTTGATGTGGTCGAGGTGGGCGTGCGTGAGAAGGATCCACCTCAGGCTGTGCTCTTCGCGGATGTTCAGGGAAACGGCGATCGTTCCCGCGTCCAGGAGGATCTTCCCGTCGACCAGGAACGCCGGACAGTTGTGCCCGGGGACCTCGGAGCCGCCGGCCCCCAAAACCTTGATTCTCAACCTCGGTACCCCCTGTCCGATGCGCCGCTCGAGCGGGTGAATCACCCGGTTCGCAGATTCGCCAGCTCCTTGTCGAGTTCCAGGATCCGGTTGGACATCTTCTGCATGATGCGGAAGGCCAGCGCCGGGTCCTCGTGGATCTTCCGGAGGAACAACCTCTTGTCGACGGAGAGGACCCGGACCTCCCCCAGCGGGCGGACGGTGGCGGAGCGGACTCCCTTTTCGAAAAGGGCCATCTCCCCGAAAAATTCGCCCTGCCCCAGTTCGGCGAGTTTCACTTCCTTCCCGTCGCTCTCCCGGATCACTTCCACGTTGCCGGACTGGATGAAGTACATGCACTCGCCGACGTCGCCCTGCCGGACGATGATCTCCCCCGAATTGTAGATCTTCCCCAGTTCGCCCATCTTTCCGAATGGCACCTTGTCCTCCTTCTTCCCGCCCTTCCGGCGCGCGGGGAGCATTCCCATCGAGGTTTCGTAGAGAAGGCGTCCGAGAAAAACGGGGTGGAGCGCCCGGCGGAAGACATCCTTGTACGGCGCGCTCCCCGTGAAGGTGTCCCACAGGACGTCGCTCATCCGCGGGTTCCATTCGCGCGATTCCTGCTCCGCCGTGGTCATCCGCAACACACCCTTCCGGAGCACGGTCGTCTTCTGGATCAAAGACGTGATCCCGAAAACGATTTTCCCGATCCCGTTGTCGATCGAAAGCGCCCGGCAGACGGGGAGGTACCCCTTCCGGAAACTCTCCTCCGAGATTCCTTCGAACACCGCCGTCCTCGCGGCCGCCTTCGCGGTCCGGTACGCCCCGCCGATCCCGTCCTTGTAGAGCCGGCTCACGCCGCTGTCGCCGATGAGCACCATCCGGTCGGCGAACGGCTTGACCGCCGCCGAGATATTGATGGCCGGAGAGCAACGGCAGAAATCGGCCGGCGGGGACCAGTCGGAGGGGAAGCACTTGCGCACTTCAGGGGCCGAGAAAAACGCATCGACGAGGGATTTGTCGATCCCGGTCCCCAGCATCACCATCGTCACGTAATCCCCCTTCGGGATCAGGGCGGCGAATTCGAGGCGGGGGAGGTTGAGGAGGAACATGTGCATCGAGTTTCCGAAGTACGTCTTGATCGTCCTCTCGCCGAGAAACAGCTCGCAGATGTACGTTTTCGTCAACCCGGGAGCCCGATAGCCCGCGCCCATCACTTCGAAGAGCTTGAGGGCGCTTGTGTTCACTCCCAACGCGCCGACGAGGAGATCGTATCCGGCCGAGGTTCCCGTTTTCGTGGTGATGCGCGGCTTCCCGCCGTTCCGGTCGATCCCTTCGACGCGTTCCTGGCGAACCTGCGCCCCCCGCCCCTTCGCGAGGTCGAGGAGGTGCGCGTCGAAGCTGTCCCAGCGCGATCCGACGGCTCCGCGCGGCCCGCCGCCGCGGTAGACGGCGGCGATCCGTTTCTCCCGGCGCGTCGGCTCGATCCGCACGGTCCCCACGTCCATGTGGAGGACGTACGAGTCGATCCCCCGCTGGACGACGCTGGATGGGAGGTTGATCCCCTCGGTGGCCAGCAGTTGGACGAGCGATTCGGAGATGATCCCCCCGCACATGTTGCACCCGTGGGGGGCGGTTTTCGTGAAGTCCCTGGGCTCGTAGATGTCGACGGCCAGTTCCATCCCGATCCTCTCCGCCATCTCGAAGAGAAAATAGGTGAAGAGGGATCCCGCGGGGCCGCCGCCGATCACGGCGACACGGGAACCGTCATCCAGGAACAAACCTTCTTTAACGTCTACGTGGGGAGAGGTACTGGGGGAACCGGAACTCATGCCGCCTCCCGAACCCTGCTTGTGAGGACATCCAGGTTGCTTTCCGAAACATATCGTAACCCATGAATGGAGGGGTGAAAACAGGAATCATCGGACGTGCTCCGGCCCGGAGAGGATCGGTTTCCCCGTTCGCCGGGCGATCTCGCGGATGAGGCCGGGGAACACGAACCGGTGGAAGGGGTCCACGATCCACCAGTACGCCATTCCGCCGAGGCCGCGGGGAAGGAACTGGGCGGTCTGGGTCAACCGGGTGGTGCCGGGTTCCGTCTCCCGCAGCTGGAAAGAAAGAACACCCTCTCCCGGAAGTTTCATCTCCGCGAGCAGTCGCAACTCCCGCCGCGGGGTCACCGAGACAACGCGCCAGAAGTCGACCTCCATGCCGCGCGAGAGGGGTCCCCCTTTCCGGGTCCCTCTTCGCATGCCGATGCCGCCGAACAGCCGGTCCAGGGTGCCGCGCAGGGACCATAGCCAGTCCACGCTGTACCAGCCGTTCGGTCCTCCCAGGGCCTCGATCTGCTCCCAGACTTCCGCCGGCGTCGCGCGGACGGTGAGCCGCCGGGTATCCCGGTAGAATGTTCCTCCCGCCCACGGCGGATCGTCCGGGTACCGGTACGTCTCCCAGGGGACCCACCCCGGGGGCTGGTCCGCCTCGAGGAACCGGAAGTTCCTCGGACCCCGTGCCCCGTGGATCGCTTCCCGGCACGTGGAACGTTCCACGGGGATCAGGTCCAGTATGCGGGTGTCGCGGCAGACCACCCGGTTGGAAAGCCCTTCGGCCAGCGGCCGGGCGACCTCGGCGTGCACGGGTGTGACGAGGTGGATCCAGTAGGAGCTCAGGCGGGGCGACAGGACCGGGACCGGGATCACGAGGCGCGACGGAAGCCCGGCCTCCTGTTCGTAGATGCGCATCAACTCCCGGTAGGTGACGACCTCCGGGCCCCCGATGTCGAAGGTGCCGCCGGCCGTGGCCGGCGTCTCAAGGCACCCGACGAGGTAGTCGAGGACGTTGCGGATACCGATCGGCTGGCACTCGGTGCGCACCCATTTCGGGGTGATCATCACGGGGAGGCGGTCCACCAGGTAGCGCAGGATTTCGAAGGAGGCGGACCCCGCGCCGAGGATCATGGCGGCGCGCAGGATCGTGACCGGGGTTTTCCCCGCGGCGAGTATCTGCGCGACCTCCGCCCGGGAACGGAGGTGGCGGCTCAGCGCCGGGTTCTCCTCTCCCAGTCCGCCCAGGTAGATCAGGCGCGAAAGGCCGGCCTCCCCGGCGGCCCGCGCCATGTTTCGGGCCGCTTCCCGGTCCACCTCCTCGAATTTCCCCTCCCCCGGCATCATGGAGTGGACGAGGTAGTACGCCGCGGCGCACCTCTCGCACGCCCTCGCGATCGAGGCGGCGTCGCTCACGTCGGCCGGGAGGAGTTCCACGCCGGGGTGGTTCGCCCAGGGGCGCTTCTTCAGGCGGTCGAGGGAACGGCCGGTGGCGCGAACGCGGTATCCTTTCGCGAGCAGGCGGGTAACCAGCCGGGCCCCGACATAGCCGGTTGCCCCGGTTACAAGTATCGTCCCGTTCTCCATCATCGTCAGCAGTCTACTATATAATGTCAAAATACCAGGACATCACCGGCGAACAGGGAAGGTGGAGGGGATGGAGAAGGTACATGTGGTGCTGGCGATCACTGGGATGACGTGCGGCCATTGCGTCGCCGCGGTGAAGAAGGCGCTCGCGGCGGTCGCCGGGGTCGAGGCGGTCGAAGTGACCCTGTCGCCTCCCCGCGCGGTGGTTGTCTGCGATTCCTCCAGGACGACCGTGGAAATGCTGATGAAGGCGACCGCGGAGGAGGGATACCCCTCCTCTCCGGCGGCCGGATAAAGGGAGGCGATCTTGTTCGAGTGGACGGAACAATGGTCGGTGGGTGTGGACACCATCGACGCCCAGCACCAGGAGCTTTTCGCCGCGATCAACTCGCTGTTGCGGGAGGAAGGGAAGCCCGCCGCGCGGGACCTGGTGAAGGTTCTGGACTACCTCGAGGATTACGTCACCAACCATTTCGGGCTGGAAGAGATCTATATGCGCCGCCTTTCCTACCCGGGGTTCCCTTCCCACAAGGGGGCCCACGTGGCGTTCATCAACGACTTCTACGACCTGCGGGACGAGTACGACGACAAGGGCGCCACCCCGGAACTGGCCGACAAGATGGGCCGCTACATGGGCGACTGGCTGGTCAACCACATCGGGAAAGTCGACAAGGCGCTTGGCGAATTCCTGCAGGAGAAGGGGAAGAAGTAGGCTGCCTCCGACCTTCCTTCAACCGAGGAACAGGTCGGGGAGGAGGGGAGCGCCCGGCTCGACGGCGTAGCGCGAGAGGTCCGTCACCCCTTCGGCGGCGAGCACCTCGTCGTCGAGGAAGAAGTTGCCGGTGCACGTCCGGCTGTCGCGCGTGAGGATCCCGTACGCCGCTTCGGCGACGATCTCCGGCTTGCGGCAATTCCTGAACTCGACGCCGGGAATCATCGCCAGGGCCGCGGTGGCGATCACCGTCCTCGGCCACAGGGCGTTCACGGCAACGCCCGCTTCCCGGAACTCTTCCGCCATCCCCAGGACGCACATGCTCATCCCGTACTTCGCCATCGTGTAGGCGCAATGGTTCCCGAACCATTTCGGATCCATCGAAAGTGGGGGGCACAAGGTGAGGATGTGGGGGTTTTTCGCCTTCAGGAGGTACGGCAGCAGCGCCTGCGACGCGGCGTAGGTTCCCCGGACATTCACGCCGAACATCAGGTCGAACCGTTTCATCGGGGTCTGCAGCGTCCCCGTCAGGCTGATCGCGCTCGCGTTGTTCACAAGAATGTCGATGCCGCCGAACGTCTCCGCCGCCTTCGCCGCCGCCGCCGCGATCTGCTCCTCGAACCGGATGTCGACCTGAAGAGGCAGGGCCTTTCCTCCCGCCTCTTCGATCTCACGGGCGGCCGTGAAGATGGTGCCGGGAAGCTTCGGGTTCGTTTCCGCCGTCTTGGCGGCGACGACCACGTTCGCGCCGTCCCCGGCCGCCCGCATCGCGATCGCCAGGCCGATTCCCCGGCTTGCCCCCGTGATGAAGAGCGTCTTCCCGTTCAACGTGCCCATGGTGCACCCCCCGTCCGTCTTCGCCTCCGCGCGTATAATACAATGGATTGGAGATCGGGGCATCGGAATGGAGGGCGTCGAGGGTTTCTTGTGGGGATGCGTCCGGTAGACGTTGCGATCTGACGCGGTTCAGGCGGTACACTCTTCCCCGACGATGATCCGCATCCGATCCTCGGCGGATTGCGCAAACATCTGACGTGCGAGCTTCATCAGGCCGAGCTGGCTGCCGGCATCCCGCGCCCGGTTTCTCCGTTCCGTGACGGTGCCGATCGGGATCTTCATCTTGGTGAGGTAGTCCACCCGGTACACTTTATAGACCTTCCCCATCGGGATGCTCCTGCGCCCGGAATGGTGCAGCTCATACCTTGTATTATAGATTTACCATAACCCGTTGTACAGGCTGGGAAAAAACCGGTGTCGGCCTCTTACCCGAGCGGGATGTTGGAGTTGCCGGGAAGACAGTCGGTGAAGGTCGTCTTGGAGATCCTCGGCGCGCTCCCCTCGTCGGCGTAGATGCCCCCGCCGAGCCTGCCCGCGCTGCATCTGAGGAAACGGCATTCCGTCACCGAAGGGGACGATTCCTCGATGTGGAGCCCCCCGCCGTGGATGTGCCTCGTCACGCACTTCTCGAACAGGCACCCATCGAACGTGGCGTTCGACGACCGGCACCCCGCCCCTCCGCCCCCCTTGTCCGCCGAGCAACCGATGAAGTTGGACCTCCGCACGATCGGGGACGCTCCGATGCAGAAGACCCCGCCTCCGGAGACCTTCGCCGAGCAGTTCTCGAAGGTTCCGCCGGTAACCGCGGCGGATGTCCCGAGGAGAAGGATCCCGCCCCCTTCGTGGGCCGAGCACCGGTGGAAGACGCAGTCGCGAACCGACTGGGACTTCTCCGACCCCCCAAGGACGAGGAGGCCCCCTCCGTACAGGGAGGTGTGGTTCAGCCGGTGGGCCCCCGGATCGACCGCCGCCGGCATGTTCCCGTGCGCCCTCCCTTTCCCGAAGCGGAACGTGCAGTTCTCGACCAGGTTCACACGGTCGTCCCGGGGGGCGAGGGAGACGTTCCTCCAGCCGGAAACCGGGTCGATGGCGGTGAACAGGGAGCTTTTCGCCCGGAACGTTCCCGACGATACGATCCCGGCGTTTTCGGCGAAGAACAGTTGTGCGTTCTCGACGACGAGGAGCCCACCCGGCTCCACGACGATGTCGTCCAGGACCCGGAACCCTTCTCCGAGCAGCTTGTGGGCGTCCCCTTCCCGCACCACCAGCGACCGGATCTCCCTGGCGGCTCGCCCGACCGCCTCCCGCTCCAGTTGCCCCCCCCCTCCAAGCGGTTTCCTCGGCTGAGCGGTCGTCCGCATCATGTACGGGTTCCTGAGCATCGACGGCATGCCGGACCCCGCTCCGGTCCTTCCGGAGGGCGGTCCGCCGGGCCTTGGAGAGGCGGAGGCCGGCGGTTGGGCCGGCGCGGCGAAGGGGTCCACCACTTCGCCGGCGCCCCCGGAACGCTCCGTCGCGGGTTGGGCGGGAGCCTCCATCGTCTCGTCGGGATTCCAGTACACCTTGAAGACTTTGTGGAGCCCCGTCTTCCCCTTGAGCTCGGTCGTCTTTATGAAGCGGCAGCGGAACTCGTCCCGGTCGTCGAGCGCATGGAAGGTGCTCTCGGAGATATAGATCTCCCGGGGGGACGCGATCGACTCGAACCGTGCGGCGACGTTCACCACATCGCCGAAGATGTCGGTCGGCTCCACGATTCCGGATCCGGTGTTGAGCCCGACGCGAACGACGATCGGGATCTTCCCCGGTCGCGTCTTGTTGAACTCCTTCAGGCTGCCCTGGAAGGCCACCCCCGTCCGGACCGCGTCCTGCGCTTTCTCGAACCAGGACATGGTGCCGTCGCCCATGGTTTTGACGAGAGTGCCCCGGTTCTCCTGGATGATCGGGAAGAGGATGTCGTGGTGCTTCTTGATGAGGAGCCGGGTCGCCATGTCCCCCTCGGTTTCCGCGAGGGCGGTGGACCCCTTGAAGTCGGTGAACATGACCGTGATGACGCGGGTGAACTTCCTGTTGATCAGTTCTTCGAGCCGCGCGCGTTCTTCGAGGAGATTCTCGAGATCGACGCCCGTGGGTCCCGAAGCCGGCCGCTGCGGGGTCTGTTCGTTGTCTTCCATCGTCAGCTCGCCGCGAACCCCCTCTCGCACAGTTGCACGATGTCGGCGGAGGACCGGGCGGTCTGGGAATCGATCTCGTTGTAGGGGACGATGCGCAGCACCTCCTCGAGGGAGGTGACGCCTGTGGCGGCCTTGTAGAAACCGTCCTCCTTCAGGGAGACGAACCCCGTGCTCTCGCGGGCGATCGTTCGGATTGCCGCGTAGGCGCTCTTGCTGATGATCGCGTCCCGGATCGGGTCGTTGATGACCAGGATCTCGGAAATGGAGGTGCGCCCCTTGTATCCGACGTTGTCGCACTTGATGCACCCGGCCGGGGCGTAGAACTCGTGGGCGGCGGGGTCGATGTGGCTTACGCTGTCGAAGGCCAGGAGCAGTTCGTCGGAAGGGTTTTGCCGCACCTTGCAGGCGGGGCAGAGGACCCGCAGGAGCCGCTGCGCGACGACCGACATGATCGTCGAGGAGATGAGGAACGACTCGACCCCGATCCCGAAGATCCGGAGCAGGGCGCCGACGGCGTCTTCCGTGTGGAAGGTGGTGATCACCTTGTGGCCGGAGAGCGCCAGCTCGATGACCGCCTCGGCGGAAAGCTTGTCCCGGATCTCCCCGACCATGATGACGTCCGGGTCGTGCCGGAGCAGGGATTTGAGGAAGTTCTTGAAGTTCATCCCGGCCTTCTCGTTGATCTGTCCCTGGATGATGCCGTCGATCTTGTACTCGATCGGGTCCTCGACGGTCAGGATCTTCCGGTCCGCGGAGTTCAGGTAGCGGAGTGCGGCGTACACGGTGGTCGATTTTCCCGAGCCGGCGGGGCCGACGACCATCGCGATCCCGGACGGGATGTTGAGGAGCTGCTTGAAGATCCGCAGGTTGCTCGGGGAGAAGCCGATCATCGCCAGGTCCATCAGGTGGCTCTGGTTCGGGAGGATCCGCATCGAGAGGCTCTCGCCGTGGAAGGAGGCGTACGTGGCGACCCGCAGGTCGTACTTCCGGTTGAACGCCTCGATCGACAGGCGCCCGTCCAGATGCTTGCGCATATGTTCGACTTCCATCCGGGAGATCGCCTTGATCCGGTTGATCAGGGTGGCGCCCAGGTGGAGGGGAAGGTCGGTCTTGTGCTTGAGCATCCCGTCGATGCGGTACCGGACGCGCAGCATGTTCTCCATCGGCTCGATGTGGATGTCGGTCGCCCGTTCCGCGATGGCGCTGGAGATCACGAAGTTCAGGAGCGCGATGATGTTGCGGTCGACGCCCTCGAGCGCGCCCGTCTCGCCGAGGAGCAGTTGCCCGGCCGCCGTCTTTTCCGCGGTTGTGGACGAGATGTCGAGCATCTGGAGCTCGTCGTAGATCCGCTTGATGCCGGTCTTGATCTCCTCGGCGGTGGCGATGGCCGGCGCCACCTTTCCCTTCAGGACGTGCTCGAGGGTCCGGATCGTCTCCTCGGAGAGCGGGTCGCTCATGATGACCGTGATCACGTCGCCGTCCCGGAAGGCGGGGAGGCATTCGTTCTTGATCAGGAACCCCTTGTTCACTCCCTTGAGGAGGGCGGGGTCGACCAGGCCCGGCGTCGGCAGGATCTTCGGGATCCCGAGCTGCGTGCTCAGGATGTTGATGAGGTTCGCTTCGGTCAGGTAGCCGTTCTCGACGAGGATCACGCCGAGCTTCTTCCGCTCGATCTTCTGCAGCTGGAGCGCATTCTCCACCTCGTCCTGGGTGAGGTGGCCCAGGTTCACGAGCAGCTCGCCGAGGTAGAGGCGCTTCTTGTGCTTCTTGAGGATCGAATGCAGCTCCGGGCGGGAAAGGTATCGCTTTTCGACGAAGATCTCCCCGAGCGGAACGTAACCCTTCTTCTCCTTCTGGTGGGTTATGGCTTCTTTTAACTGGTTCTTCGAGATGAGTCCTTCCTCGACGAGCAGTTCTCCGAGCAGGGGCGTGGCGGTGGCGGTTTTCTTCGTCATCCGGATGCTCCTAGAGGAGATATATGTGCAGTATACGGTATACAGGTAGCAATATAATGCATTGGAAAAGGACTTGGAACCGATTTTACGGGTGCGGGAAAACACCGGGGAGGAGGCTGGAGCCGGCGGTCGGGATTGAACCGACGACCTGCTGATTACGAATCAGCTGCTCTACCACTGAGCTACGCCGGCCAGGCGGGGTGCGTGAAACCGGAATGAGGTAATAAATATAGGTACACCGGGGGGGATCGTCAAGCCGGAATTCCCCGCCGGCGCGGCAGTCGCGTCAGCTGGGCTCGATGCGGTACTGCTCGATGTGGTACTTGTCCGAGGCGGAGATGTTCACCTTCATCCCGTACCGCTGCTCGAGGATCTCGAGGAAGCGACGCTCCTCGCCGAACAGCTCCTCGGCCAGCGCGGGGTGCACGTAGAGCGACACCGGCTTTCCGGAGAGTACCAGCCCCTGCCGCTCCAGCGCCCGGAAAACGTCGTAGCAGATCGTCTTCTTCGACTTGATGACCCCTTCGCCGGAGCAGTAGGGACAGGCGTCGGACAGCGATTGACCCAGGCTCTCCCGGACACGCTTCCGGGTCATCTCGACCAGGCCCAGTTCGGAGATCTTGCAGATCGTCGTCTTGCTGCGGTCGGCGCGCAGCGTGTCCACGAGGGCGTTGTACACCTTCTCGCGGTTCTCCTCGCTCTTCATGTCGATGAAGTCGATGATGATGATGCCGCCGATGTTGCGCAGCCGGAGCTGGTAGACGATCTCCTTGACGGCTTCCAGGTTGATCTTCGCCGTGGTTTCCTCGAGCGACGACCGTCCGACGTACTTCCCCGTGTTCACGTCGACCACGGTGAGGGCCTCCGTCTGCTCGATCACGATGTACCCGCCGCTTTTCAGCCACACCTTCTTGTCGAGCGCCCGGGTGACCTCGATCTCGATGCCGAAATGGTCGAAGATCGGCTCCGGACCGCCGAACAGGTCGATCCGGTCCTGGATGCGGGGGAAGAACTGGGAGGCGAACGAGCGGATCCGGTCGTACTCCTCCTGCGAATCGACGGCGATCCGGTCGTTCTCCGAGGAGAACAGGTCTCGCGCGGCGCGCAGGGAAAGGGAGAGCTCCCGGTGGATCAGGACGGGGGCCGCGGTGTTTTCGCTCTTCTTCCGGATCGTCTCCCAGAGCCGGACGAGATAATCCATGTCGGCCTTCAGTTCCGCCTCCGAACGCCCTTCGGCCGCTGTGCGCACGATCGCGCCCATCCCCTCGGGACGGATCGTCTCCACGATCTTCGACAGCCGGTCCCGCTCTTCCGGGTCCTCGATCCGGCGGGAGATCCCGATGTGGGCGGACCACGTCAGGAGCACCAGGTGACGCCCGGGGAGGGTGATGTGGCTGGTGATCCTCGCCCCTTTCGTCCCGAGCGGCTCCTTTGCCACCTGGACGAGCAGGTGCTGCCCCTCCCGGATCAGCCCCTCGATCGGTGGAACGAACGTGTCCTGGGGGAAGCGGGCGGCCCGGATCCCGATCTCCTCGGGCAGGACCGGCTCCTCGGCCGGGTCGTTGTCGAATTCGAGCTGCGGGGTGACGAAGTCGCCCGCGAAGAGGAACCCCGCCTTGTCCATCCCGATGTCGACGAAGGCGGCCTGCATCCCGGGGAGGACCCGGATGACTTTTCCGTTGTAGATATTGCCGACGGAGTTCCGGTCCTCGCCCCGCTCGATCAGCAGTTCCACGAGGATCCCGGATTCGAGTGTCGCCACGCGCGTCTCGTACGGCGCGGCATTCACCACGATCAACTTGCTCGCCTTCTGCATGACGCTACCCGCGGCGGAGGATCAGCTCCGCCGACACCTTTCTCGGAAGGATTCCCTCGGGGGACAGGGGCACTCCCAGCAGGGAGGAGGCGGCCTCCACCGGACGGACGCCCTTTCCTGTTCCCTGGATGATTGTAATGGAGATGCCGTCCGGGTTCACCCCGAACGTTCGAACGATCGGCTTCAGGTCGATCTCGGAGGTCCGGTCTTCCCGCGTGAGGATGAGCGGGTGCCGCTCCGACGCGCGGAACGAGGCGAGGCGCTCCGCGACGAGCTTCGGTGTGATCTCTTCGGGCAAGCGGAACGGCGGGACCGGACGCAGGGTCCAGTCGGAGGCGATGTCGAAGCTCGACAGCCGGGGGGAGCCCGGCGGAACGCCCGAAGCAGCGGTGACGCGGATCCCCGCCGGCAGGTGCGGGGCGAGTTTTATCGGCACCTCCGCGGCCGGGACGGGGAGAGAGAATTCGGCCTCGAGAAACTCGACGTCGCTCTCCGCACCCACGGCGAGGGCGGGGGAGAGGGAAAGTTTCGGGGAAGGGTTGAACCCCTGGCTGTACGCCAGCGGCAGGCCGGCCCGCCGGAATACGCGTCCCCACAACGACTGGATCTCCAGGCCGCTCAGGTATTTCGCGGGACCCTCCTTGGCGTAGGAGAGGCGGACGACGTGGCGCTCCGCGGTCGTCGGCGGGTGCGGGCCGCGTTCGTCCTCCTCGTCGGTCGCCACCGCGGGGTCCCCGAGCCGTCCGGGGTACGTGATGTTCGACAGCCCCGGGGGGCACGCCCCGCAGGAGGAGCAGCCCGCGGCCCGGCAATCGGGCGTCGTCTCCCCCGCGCGGGCCTTCTCCCGCTCGGAGAGGAGGAACTCCCGATCGACTCCCGCGTCCACGAACTCCCAGGGGAGCGGATCCCGGGGATCCCGCTCCACCAGGTATTCGAGCGGGTCGACCCCTTCCTCCTCGAACGCCCGCTTCCACGCGCCCGGCCGGAACGCCTCCGTCCACGCGTCGAACCGCGCCCCGTTCCGGAACGCCCGCGCGATCACTCCCGGGAGGCGGTCGTCCCCCCGCGAGAAGACTCCCTCGAGCGCGGAGGTCTCCGGGGAGTGGAATTTCACCTCCGCGTGGCGGTTCCGCCCCAGTGCGTTCCGGAGCAGGCGGATCCGCTCCTGGATCTCCTCGCGTCCGATCTGGCGCTCCCACTGGAACGGGGTGTGCGGTTTCGGGACGAAAGGGGAGACGCTCACCGTCACGGAAGCGTGCTTCCCGTGGCGACGCGCGATCGCGGCGACCCGGCCGGCCAGCGCCCCGATCGCCCGGACGTCGTCCGCCGTCTCCCCGGGCAAGCCGACCATGAAGTAGAGCTTGAGGGTCCGCCAGCCGTTCCCGAAGATCCACTCGGCCGTCTTCAGCACGTCGTCGTCCGGGATCTCCTTGTTGATCGATCGGCGCAAACGCTCCGTCCCCGCTTCCGGCGCGAGCGTGAAGCCCGACTTGCGAACCTTCCGTATCTGCCGGACCGTGTTCTCACGCAACGCGTCCAGGCGAAGCGAGGGGAGGGAGAGCGACACGTTCGAAGGGGCGAGCGCCTCCATCGCCTTCGTGACGAGCCGGTCGACGCAACTGTAGTCGGCGGCGGACAGCGAGAGGAGCCCCACTTCGTCGTATCCCGTCTTGGGCGCCTCCTCCTGGAGGTAGCGCAGCAGGGCGAGCGGGTCGCGCTCCCGCACCGGCCGGTAGGCGTACCCCGCCTGGCAGAAGCGGCACCCTCTCGTGCACCCTCGGGAGATCTCCACGCTCAGGCGGTCGTGGACGACGCGCATCGCCGGCAGGATCGGGGCCGGCAGCAGAGGGGAGCGGTTGAGATCCGCAAGGACCCGCCTCGCCACCCGCCGGGAGATCCCCGGGACGTACACCCCCTCGATCCGGGAGAGCCGCGAGAGGAGATCCGCGCGGGAACCGCCCTCTTTTTTCCGTTCCTCGACGAGTGCGACGATCTCGAGCACCGCTTCCTCGCCGTCCCCGACGAGGAGGGCGTCGAAGAAGGGGGCCACGGGAGCGGGGTTCAGGGTGCACACGCCCCCGGCCACGACGAGTGGGTGCTCCTCCGATCGCTCCTTCGACAGGAGGGGGATCCCGGAAAGGTCGAGCATCGCGAGGACGTTCGTGTAGGTGAGTTCGTAGCACAGGGAAAATCCGATGAGGTCGAACGCCCCCGCGGGTCGCCCCGATTCGAGCGATGCGAGCGGCAGGCCGGCGGCGCGCAGGTGCTCCTCGTAGTCGGTCCAGGGGGCGAAGACGCGATCGCAGAGGGTACCGGGCCGCGCCGAGAGGATCTCGCGCAGGAGCAGGATCCCGAGGTGCGACATCCCGATCTCGTACACGTCGGGAAAGGCGAGCAGCACGCGCACGCGTGCCGCGTCCCACGCGATGGAGGGAGGACGGACTTCGCCGCCGCTATATCTCGACGGCTTCCGGATGGAGGGGGGAATTTCGTTCATGTCCTTCAGGAAATCCCATTATATTTTTGAAAACGCAACGGATTCACGTTACATTATCCCGAAGGAGGGCGGGGGATTTGCGTCTTTTCGGCACCATGGGGGCGGATGCGTCCTTTCGGGAAGAAGATTTTTTCGGGCGTGAGGAAGAACTCTCCGCCTTGACGCGCGCGGCGTTGGAGGGAAGCCGGGGCATCGGCTCCTCCTTCATGATCTACGGACCGCCGAACATCGGCAAGACGTCGCTGCTCCTCAAGCTGGCGAAGGTCCTGGGCGGCTCCGCCGCCGGAGAGGGGCTTCCCCGTCCCTTCCCGCTCTACTTTTCCTTCAGCCAGATCCTTTCGCACCCGCTGGCGCTCTCCCAGCATTTCCTGCAGGAGTTTCTATCGCAATTGCTCCGGTTCCTCGGGGACGAGCGCCCTTCGTCCTTCGATCCCGCGGCGATGTGCGACCGCCTGGCCTCCTTCGGGGTCACGGGGTGCCGGGAGATTCTCGCCGCCCACGACCGGTGCACCGCCGAGGGGGACGGCCTCTCCGCGCTCGTCAACGCCCTCTCGTTTCCGTTCTCGGCGTCGGGGGAGCTCTTCTATCCGGTATTCCTCTTCGACGACTTCCAGTATACGGGGAAACTCCAGGCCGTGCCCGAGGGGGCGATGCTTTCCATCCTTCGCCCCTACATCAAGTCCGGCCGCTTCCCGATGTTCCTCTCGGGCTCTTCGCCCGGCCGCGTCACCGCGGCCCTCAAGCGGGAGGGGCTCTTTGGCACCTTCCAGATGATCGAGGTGGGCGGGCTCTCCACCACCTCCTCCGTCCGCCTGTGGGGGCACCTGTGCGAGCGTCGCCGTGTCGAGATCCCGGCGTCCCTCCTTCCCCGAGCCTCCGAGAGGCTCGGGGGGATCCCGACCTACCAGCGGATGCTTGTGGAAGAGATCTTCTTCCGGGGGGCGAAGGTTCCCGACGCGGTCACCCTCGAGAACCTCTACGCGGTCTCCGTCACGGAGGGGAAGCTCAACCGGTACTGGAGGGAGTTCTTCGAGAACACTTTCCCGGACCGCGTGCAGCGAGGGCGGGCGATCCGGTTCCTCAAGCGCATCCTCTGCGACCGGTTCCCGCTCGACACGATGGAGGGCGCGATCTCCCTGATGGGAACTACCGATGCGGAGGGGGAAGCGATCCTCTCCGCCCTCGAATTCAAGGGGCTCCTGAAGGTCGACCTCGATCAACTCATGTTCCCGGGGGACCCGGTGCTGGCCGATTTTCTGTACTGGGCGTTCGAGCGCGGCGTCCTCGGAAAGGGGACGTCGCAGGTGGCGGCGGCGATCGTGCAGGCCCGGCTCTCCCGCACGGCGCCGGAGCCCGGGCAGGGGGGCGACCACGCGCGACGCGTAGCGGTCGTGAAGGAGTTGATGCGGAAGTGGGACCTGCGGGAGGTGCCGCTCCTGCTCCTCGACTTCGGGATGTTCCGCGAAAAGTTCGGAGGAAAGGGGCTGCTCGAGGTCGTCATCGGGATGGAGCGCGAGGCGGTGCGGGTCCGCCTTCCGAAGGTCTCCTCCGTCTCGACGGGGTACCGCGCGAGTCGGGGGGGGCCGCGGTTCGACTTCGACCTGGTCGCGTACGGGTTCCTCGACAGCGATTTCTCCGAGGAGAACCTCGTCATCTGGGCGGTCGACGCCGCGGTCGAGAAGAATCTCGGCGCACGCGCCGTAGAGCATTTCGAGAACCGGTGCCGGCTCCTGGCGCTCGAAAAGATGCTGCCGCACGACCGGCTCCGGAAGTGGATGCTCATCAACGAGACGGCGGACCCCGCGGCGGTCGACCTGGCTTCGCGGTACGGGATCCACCTGTCCCACCCGACGCAGTTGCGGCTCTTCCTCAACCTGTTCGGGCTCGAGGAGCTGGAGCGGGAGCCCGAGCCCGCGCGCTCCCCCGGCTCCGAGGCGCCGCCCGCCGGGAAGACGCTGGAGTACGAACTGGTCCTGCCGATCAAGGCCGACTCCGAGGTGGTCGCGGCGCGTGTCGCGGAAGAGGTGGCGGCCTTCGCCTCCGTCGACGCCGACACCGTGGATCGCATCAAGATGGCGATCATCGAGGCGTGCATCAACGCCTTCGAGCACAGCGCCTCCGAGTCGGGGAAGGTACGGCTGCGGTACCTGCTTTCCCCCGACAAGATCGAACTTTTCGTGCAGGACGACGGCAAGGGGTTCCGGTCGGGGAAGACCCCTGAGGAGTCGAAGAAGAACCGGGGATGGGGACTGAAGCTGATCCGGGAACTGGTCGACGATGTCGAGGTCATCACGGGGCCGGACGGCACCGTCGTCCACATGATGATGCATCTCGGGGGGGATCCCGCGAATCCCGGGAGCGTCCAGCAGGAGCAGGAGGAGGGGGGATCCGCGTCCCCCGGGGAGCGCTGATGTCTCCGCACACGACGATCCGGATCCGTGAGGAGAGAGACACCCTGGTGGTGTGCGTCGGCGGGTACCTGAACAGCCAACTGGGGGAGGAGATCGAGAAGGTGGTCCGCGCGACGCTCGGCGACGGCACCCGCCGGATCCTGATCAACTTCGAGGATACGCGGCTGGTCAACAGCATCGGGATCTCGTTCGTCATCGGGATCGTCGAAAAGGTGATGGAGCGGGAAGGCCGGATGGCCTTCTGCGCGTTGAGCCGGATCAACCGGGACCTGTTCCGCGTGACGGGCCTGGAGAAGTACGTCCGTTCCTTCGAGACGGAAAGCGAGGCGCTCGACTACCTCGCCGGAAAAGAGTGAGACACGGCGTCAGATCGTCTCGAGGATCGTGCGGAGCCCCGACACGCTTCGCGCGAAATGTTCCTTGCGGTGCGGCTCCACCGTGAGGATCGGGCGGGCCCCCGCGTCCCGCACCGCCCGCAGCACCCCCCGGAAGTTGATCCCTCCCTCGCCCACCGGAAGGTGATCGTCGCGCTGTCCCCGGTTGTCGTGCACATGCATCAGACGGATTCCTTCCCCGAACGCCTCCGCCCACTTCTGGACCGGCAGACGGGAGAAGAGCGTCGCGTGCCCCGGGTCGAAGCAGAAGTGGAGGCGGGGAGAGCCAACCGCCTCCCGCAGGCGGAGCAGGTGGTCGGGGATCTCGTCGAAGACGTTCTCCACGTAAAGTTCGGTCCCCGCCTTTTCCGCCGCTTCGGCAAGCTCTCCGAACGAGCGCCGGGCCGGGACGAACCACTTTTCCGGCTGGAAGTCGAAGATCCAGTCGAAATACCCGCCGTGGAGAACGATTCCGGCGGGAAGGAAGAGCGGGGCGAGCGCGATCGCGCCTTCGATGCGCCGCACGGCGAACCGCCGTGCCTCCTCGTCGCGCGCGCCGGGCCACACGTCCTCGAAAGGGGCGTGGAACGACAGGGAGCGGATCCCCGCGTCCCGCAGCGTCTCCGCCACGGATTCCGCGTCGACCGGGGTGATCGCGTCCAGAGTCGCCCCCGAGAAGTAGATTTCCGGCCCGACGCCGGCGTCGGACAGCATCCGCGGCGTGCCCGTCTCCTTCAGCATGGGGTAGGGGACGGAGGAGTGGACGACCCAGGGCATGCAGCGCCTCCCGGCAAGATGTTCGGAGAATGGACGGAACGGACGTAGCGTAGCGTCTCCGGGCAATCCGCGCAAGGGAACGCCCCCTGCGCATACCCGAAAAGGGAGCATTCCAGCGCGATTTCCGGCGAAATATTCAGGGTTGACATTTTTTATGCATACTGTATACATAAAATGCTGTTATTTTCCGGGACAGGGGTAAACCATTGAAAAAACTAAAAATCCGGATCAACAACCACATGACCCTTCGCGAACGGATCGTCGAGACGATCCGAAACGCCATCGTCAACGGCCAACTGGCTCCCGGCACCCGGATCGCGGAACCGGAACTGGCCGACAAGTTCGGAATCAGCCGGACGCCGATCCGGGAGGCGTTCCGTCAACTGGAGTCGGAAGGCTTCATCACCGTGGTGCCCCGCAAGGGAGCCATCGTCGCCTCCCTGTCGCCGCGCGACATCGCCGACTTCTACGACCTGAAGATGGTCCTTGAGGGGTACGCGGCGCGGTGCGCGGCCACGACCCTCACCGAGTCCGATCTGACGAAGATGGAGACGGTCAACCGCCAGATCGAGGCCGCGTCGGAGAAGAAGGACCTCCGCCGGCTGCTCGACCTGCACAACGAGTTCCACGACATCTTCCTCCGCGCGTGCGGGAACGAGAAGCTCCACAGCCTCGTGCAGAACCTGGTCATGCAGTTCCGGCGCTTCCGCCTGATCCTCGCCATGCCGGGAAAGATCGAAGGGTCGATCCGGCAGCATTGGGAGATCATCGACGCCTTCCGGAAGCGCGATCCGGAGCTCGCCGAGGAGCTCGTTCAGAAGAACGCCCTCTACGGCAAGAAAATCCTTCTCAGGGAACTGGCGAAGGCCTGATCCGCCGTCGGCGATGCCCGAATCCCGAGGACTCCGCACTCTCCCATCCGTCTCCTCCCTGCTGGGAAGCGACGCCGCCGTCGCGTTTCTGCGATCCCATCCCCGCGCCGTGGTGGTGGACGCGCTACGCGAGATCGTCGCCGCCGCCCGCGCCGCCGTCGGCGAGGAACGGGTTCCGCTCTCGCGCGAGGCGTGGACCGACCGGATCCTCTCGATGCTGCCGGGAGAGATGACGGCACGGGAGTCCCTCTCCATGCGCCGCGTGATCAACGCCGCCGGGATCGTCGTCCACACCAATCTCGGGCGTGCGCCTTTGCCCGGGGAGGCGCTCGCCGCGGTCCTCGAAACCGCGCGGGGGTATTCGAACCTCGAGTTCGACCTCGCGGCGGGGGAACGATCGTCCCGCCTCTCGCACGTCGAGGGGATGCTTCGCGCCCTGACCGGCGCCGAGTGCGCCCACGTCGTCAACAACAACGCCGCCGCGGTGCTGCTCTGTCTCGCGGGCCACGCCCGGGGACGGGAAGTGATCGTAAGCCGCGGCGAGCTCGTCGAGATCGGCGGGTCGTTCCGCATCCCCGACATCATGGCGGAGAGCGGCGCCCGGTTGGTGGAGGTGGGGACCACGAACCGTACGCGTCTTTCCGATTACGAGAACGCGATCACGGGTCAGACCGCGCTACTGCTCAAGGTCCACCCGTCCAACTTCTCCGTTCAAGGGTTCACCGAGGAGGTTCGCACCGCCGACCTCGCCCGCCTGGGCGAGCGGGCGGGGATCCCCGTCATGGAGGACCAGGGGTCGGGGGCGCTGATCGATCTCGCGCCGCACGGCATTCCCGGTGCGGCCTCCCTGCGGCAGGCCCTGTCCTCCGGCCCCGGGATCGTCACTGCGAGCGGGGACAAGCTCCTGGGGGGACCGCAGGCGGGTATCCTCCTCGGGAGGGAAGACCTGGTCGCGCCGCTGAAGGTGCACCCGCTCTCCCGGGCGCTCCGGATCGACAAAATGTGCCTCGCCGCGCTCTCGGCGGTTCTTCGCCTCTACGCGGACGAGCGCCGGGCGCAGGAACGGGTTCCCGTCCTCCGGATGCTCCTCGAACCCGAGGAGCGGGTGCGCGCCAGGGCGCGCCGCCTCCTGCGGGCGATTCGCGCTTCGGGGGGAGAACTGGTCCTCGCCATCGAGCGGGGAGGGACCTCCCCCGGCGGGGGCGCCCTTCCCGGCATCTTCCTCCCGACCGCCCTCGTCGCGGTTGCGCACCCGCGGATTCCGGAAGCGGTCCTCGAAGAGCGGCTGCGTCGGGGGACGCCTTGCGTGGTGGCCCGGGTCGGGAGAGGAAAGGTGCTCCTCGATCTTCGGACCGTCCGGGACGACGAGGTTCCCGAGCTTGCCGCGGCCGTGTCTGCCATTGACCGACCCCCGTACGATGGGTAGAGTAGGAGCCACCATGGGCCGCCCGATGCTGAACTCCAGTGTCCTCGTCCTCAACCGGGGGTACTTCCCGGTCCACGTAACGAACGCGCGCCGGGCCTTCTGTCTTCTGTACTCGGGGCTTGCCAGGGCGATCAACGAGCAGTACGAGACGTTCGACTATCCGTCGTGGAGCGCTCTCGCGGTGGCCGCCGGCGACCCCGCCATCGGCGTCGTGGGGAGGGTGGTCCGTATCCCCCGCGTGGTGGTCCTCGTCGCCTACGACCGGGTTCCGCGACGCATCGTCCGGTTCAGCCGCCGCAACATCTTCGTCCGGGACCGCAATACCTGCCAGTATTGCGGGAAGCCGTTCCCCAGCAGCGAACTCAACCTGGATCACGTGGTGCCTCGCTCCCAGGGGGGAAAGACCAGCTGGGAGAACATCGTCTGCAGCTGCATCCACTGCAACAAGCGGAAGGGGGGGTTTTGCCCCGAGGAGACCGGGATGCGGCTGGTCTCGACTCCCCGGGCGCCCCGCTGGTCGCCGGAGTTCGCCTTCTCCCTGCGGACTCCCATCCACCGGGAATGGGTTCCGTTCCTGAACGTGGTCGACTTCACCTACTGGAACCTCGAACTCCAGGATTGAACCCGCAACCTCCAAGGGGGAGGGGCGGCGCCTCCTCCTCCCTCCTCTTCGTGGTCGGGCACCCGATTTCGCATTCCCTGAGCCCCGCGATGCACAACGGCGTCATCGCGCGGCTGGGTCTTCCTCTCCACTACGTTCCACTCGACCTTCCCCCCGGACACCTGCGACGGTTTCTTCAGGTCGTCCGCGCGGGGAACTTCCTCGGGGGGAACGTCACGATCCCTCATAAGGAAGAAGCCGCGGCTCTGGCGGACACCCGTTCGGAAGCGGTGGAGGTCTGCGGCGCGGCGAACACCCTGGTGGTCCGGGAAGGGAAACTCCATGCGGAGAACACGGATGGGGGGGGGTTCCTCGATGCCCTTGCAGCGGCGGGATGGGGACGCCGATTCCGCCGCGTCGTCCTCCTCGGCGCCGGCGGGGCGGCCCGCGGCATCGCCTTCGCCCTCGCGGCGGCGGGCGCCCGGGAGGTCGTGCTGCTGAACCGGCACCCTCGCCGGGCGGAGCGTGTCGCACGGCTCCTTTCCACGAGGTTTCCCTCGGTCGTCTTCGCCGCCGGCGATCTCCGCCCCCCAAACCTTCGGGAGGAGATCCGGGGGGCCCATCTCATCGTCCAGTGCACCTCCCTCGGTCTCCGGGGAGAGTGGGAAAATTTTCCGATAAAAGATGTACAGAAATCTTCCCGCTTCGCCGATATAGTCTACCGGGCAGGGGGGACGGACCTGGTCCGGCGGCTTCGGAGCCGGGGGGTGAAGACAGTGGGAGGGCTCCCGATGCTGGCATATCAGGCCGCGCGGAGTTTCTCACTATGGACCGGGCGGGATGTCCCGGGGGAAACGTTCCGGAAGTTGGCGGTAGCGGCTTTGAAATCATGATAGATTTGGAAGTTAAGCAGGTATTTTCAAGGCAGGGGTGAACATGTCCGTACTGGCCAACAAGATCGGCGAGATGCTCCTGAAAGGGAATCTAATCAGCGCCGATCAGTTGCGCGGAGCCCTCGAAACCCAGGAGAAAACGCACGAACGGATCGGAACCATCCTGGTGAAGGCCGGTTTCATCAAGGAAGAGGAACTCCTCGCTTTCCTGGGCCGCCAGTTCAACCTCCCGGTCGTCGACCTTTCGAAATACGAGATCAACCCCGAAGTCGTGCGCCTCCTTCCCGAGGAGATGGTCCAGAAACACCTCGCGCTTCCGATCAACCGCGTGGGGTCGAAGATGATCGTCGCGGTGGCCGACCCCTCCAACATGGCGATTGTCGACGGGATCGGGTTCAAGACGGGGTACTCCGTCGAGCTTGTCCTTGCCTCGGAGCGCGCGATCACGGCGGAGATCAACAAGTTCTTCGACCGGTCGATGGAATTCAAGGACATCATCTCCGAGCTCGACGAGGACTTCGAGGTCATCCGCGAGGAGGAGGTCGACACCGCCGACCTCGAGCGGGGTGTCGACGACGCCCCGGTCGTGAAGCTGGCGAATTACCTTCTCACCGAGGCGATCAAGCGGCGCGCGTCCGACATCCACATCGAGCCGTACGAGAAGGAGTTCCGTGTCCGCTATCGTGTGGACGGCGTTCTTTTCGAGGTGATGCGTCCGCCGCTGCGCCTGCGCAACGCGTTGTCGTCGCGGCTCAAGATCATGGCCTCCCTCGACATCGCCGAGCGGCGCCTCCCCCAGGACGGCCGGATCAAGATGAAGGTCGGGAAGGGGCGGGAGATGGACTTCCGTGTCTCCACTCTCCCTACGATCTACGGAGAGAAGATCGTCCTCCGCCTTCTCGACAAGGCGAACCTGCAGCTCGACATGACGAAGCTGGGTTTCGAGCCCGAGCAGCTGGTCGACTTCAACGAGGCGATCCATCGACCCTTCGGCATGATCCTCGTCACCGGTCCCACGGGGTCCGGGAAGACGACGACCCTTTACTCCGCCCTCGTGGACCTCAACAAGGTGGCCGATAACATCTGCAGCGCCGAGGACCCTGTGGAGTACAACTTCGCGGGGATCAACCAGGTGCAGACGAAGGAGGAGATCGGCCTCACCTTCGCCGCGGCCCTGCGCTCCTTCCTGCGGCAGGACCCCGACATCATCATGGTGGGGGAGATCCGGGACTACGAGACCGCGGAGATCGCGGTCAAGGCGGCGCTCACCGGGCACCTGGTTCTCTCCACGCTGCACACCAACGACGCCCCCAGTACGGTCACCCGGCTTCTGAACATGGGGATCGAGCCGTTCCTCGTGTCGTCGTCGCTGAACCTCGTCGTCGCGCAGCGTCTCGCCCGCCGGGTCTGCGTGAAATGCAGGGAGGAGATCAAGATTCCCCCGAAGGCGCTCGCGGACGCCGGGATGAAGCCCGAGCGGATCCGGCTTGCCAAGCCGGCAAAGGGGAAGGGATGCGACGATTGCAGCGGGACCGGGTACCGCGGGCGGGTCGCCCTCTACGAAGTGATGCCGATCAAGGAGGAGATCAAGGATCTCGTGCTGCGGGGCGGCTCGGCGCTCGATCTGCAGCGGGAGGCGGTCCGCCTGGGGATGAAGACGCTCCGCCAGTCGGGTCTCTCGAAGCTTGAGGAGGGGGTCACGACGATCGAGGAAGTGCTGCGGGTGACCGCACCGGATTGATCTTGTCCGAGAAGGAGATTCGACCATGGTGACGATGCAGGAACTTCTCAACGTGATGTACGAGAAGGGGGCGTCCGACCTCCACATCACGACGGGAATCGCGCCGACGATCCGCGTGGACGGCCGTCTGGTACCGTTGCCGCACGAGCCGCTCATGCCGCAGGACACCAAGCGGCTTTGCTACAGCATCCTGACCGAGGTCCAGAAGCAGCGGTTCGAGGAGGAGTGGGAACTCGACCTCTCCTTCGGCGTCAAGGGGCTCTCCCGCTTCCGTGCGAACGTCTACATGCAGCGCGGGGCCGTCGCGGGCGCCTTCCGCACCATCCCGTTCCGGGTCCGTCCCTTCGAGGAACTCGGACTCCCGCCGCACCTGAAGGAGCTTTGCAAGAAGCCCCGGGGGCTGGTTCTGGTGACCGGGCCGACCGGATCCGGGAAGTCGACCACCCTCGCGGCGATGCTCGACAAGATCAACAACGAGCGGCAGGAGCACATCATCACGATCGAGGACCCGATCGAGTATCTCCACCCGCACAAGAAGTGCCTCGTGAACCAGCGGGAGGTCAACGCCGATACCCAGGGGTTCAAGAAGGCGCTCAAATACATCCTTCGGCAAGACCCCGACATCGTCCTCATCGGCGAGATGCGGGACCTGGAAACGATCGAAGCGGCGCTCACCGTCGCGGAAACCGGCCATCTCGTGTTCGCGACCCTCCACACGAACTCCTGTGTACAGACGATCAACCGGATCCTCGACGTGTTCCCTCCCTACCAGCAGCCGCAGGTCCGGGCTCAGCTCTCTTTCGTCCTCGAGGGGGTCATCTCGCAGATCCTCATTCCCAAGGCGAGCGGGAACGGGCGCGTCATGGCTCTCGAGATCATGATCCCGAACCCGGCGATCCGGAACCTGATCCGGGAGGAGAAGGTGCACCAGATCTACTCCCAGATGCAGGTGGGACAGGCGAAGTTCGGGATGCAGACGATGAACCAGTCGCTGCTGGCGACCTACCTGCGCAGGGAGATCACGCTGGACGACGCGGTCGGACGCAGCTCCGACCCCGACGAATTCCGCAATCTGCTGACGAACGCGCAGAGCCACCCCCAGGGAACGGGCCGCAAGGCCTGATCCCGTTCCGAGAGGACGAACGGAGGAGACGATGACGAAATTCGCCTGGGAAGGGAAGAACCGCGGGGGCGCGACGGTCTCGGGGGAGATGGAAGCCCCGAGCGAGGCGTTCGTTCTCGCGCAGCTGCGGCGGGAGCAGGTCCAGCCCCTGAAGATCCGGAAGAAAGGCACGGAACTGGGATTCCGGCTCCCATGGAAGGGGGACAAGAAGGTCGGCGGCAAGGAGATGGCCATCTTCACCCGCCAGTTCGCCACCATGATCGACGCGGGCCTCCCGCTTGTCCAGTGCCTGGACATCCTCGGGCTGCAGCAGGAGAACCCGACGTTCAAGAAGGTGATCCTGAAAATCAAGGAGGACGTCGAGAGCGGCTCCACCTTCGCCGACGCCCTTTCCAAGCACCCGAAGGTATTCGATTCCCTCTTCGTCAACCTCGTCGCCGCGGGGGAAGTCGGAGGGATGCTCGACACGATCCTGTCGCGACTCGCGGATTACATCGAGAAGTCGATGAAGCTCGCCAAGAAGATCAAGGGGGCGATGGTCTATCCGTCCACGATCCTCGCCGTCGCCGTCGTCGTCACGGTCGTCCTGCTTGTGTACGTCATCCCGATCTTCGCGAAGATGTTCGCCGATTTCGGGCAGGCGCTCCCCGGTCCCACGCAGTTCGTCCTCGCGATCAGCGACTTCACGCGCAAATATTTCCTCCTCGTCATCGTATTCATCTTCCTCCTCGTGGCGGCGTTCAAGTGGTACTACAGGCAGGAAACCGGCCGGAGGAACGTCGACCGTCTCCTGCTGAGACTCCCGGTCGTCGGCTCCCTGCTGCAGCGGATCGCGGTCGCGCGGTTCTCCCGGACCCTCGGCACGATGGTCAGCAGCGGCGTCCCCATTCTCGAGAGCATGGACATCGTCGCGAAAACCGCGGGGAACAAGGTCATCGAGGAGGCGATCATGAAGGCCCGCGTGAGCATCAGCGAGGGGAAGACGATCGCTGAACCGCTGGCCGACAGCAAGGTGTTCCCGCCGATGGTGACCCAGATGGTCGCCGTGGGCGAGGCGACGGGGGCCCTCGACGCGATGCTGACCAAGATCGCCGACTTCTACGACGACGAGGTCGACTCGGCGGTCGAGGCGATGACACGGCGCTGCTCGAGCCGATGCTCATGGTCTTCCTCGGCGTGGTCATCGGCGGGCTGGTCATCGCGATGTACCTGCCGGTGTTCAAGCTGGCGGGGGCCGTCGGGTAACGGAAGTTGGCCCGCGACCCCGGGGAGGGAACCGAGGGGACGCGGGCGGGGGGGAGAAACCTTCTCCTGATCCGCACCGGGATCACGTTCGCCCTGCTGGCGTCCGTGGTTTCGGTGCAGATCCGCTCCCCGGAGCTGCTGCTCACGGGCGGGTTCCAGCTCCTGTACTTCGCCGTCCTCCTCTCCTACGGCTGGCTCCTGCTCCGGTACGCCGCGTGGGGAAGCGTCGAACTGCCCACGTACGCCGTGTTCCTCCAGGCCGTCGCGGACGTCGCGTTCATCTCCATCATCGTTTTCGCTACGGGACTGTACGACAGCGTCTTCTCCTTCATGTTCGTGATCGTGATCCTCCTCGGGAGCCTCGAGAGGTATCTGCGCGGGGCTGTGGGCTGGGCGCTCCTCTCCTCCGCGACCTACACGGTCCTCGTCTACCTCCAGATGCGCGGCATTCTCCTGCCCCCCGGGTTCGAGGCGACGTACGTCCCGTTTTCCCAGTTCGCCCGCTCGGCCGTGACGCACTCCACGGCATTCCTCCTCACCGGGGTCCTATCCGGACTCCTCGGAGAGGAGATCCGGAAGGGGAAGGAGAAAGTCCGCGACCAGGACGGCGTGATTCAGAAACTGGAAAGTTTCCACAAGCACGTGATCGACAACATCCCGTCCGGCCTCCTCACGAGCGACACGCAGGGAAAGGTGAACCTGGTGAACGAGACGGCGTGCGCCATTCTCGGCATGAGCCGGGAGGATACGGTGGGGAAGCCGATGGGGCAGGTCCTCGCCGGGATCGAGGGGTGGGAGGCGAGAGAGGGCAGGGACGACTCCCGGGTCCCGCGCGCCGAGATCCGGTTTCTGCGGGCCGACGGCACCGAGGTTTTTCTCGGGTTCTCGACATCTCCGATGAAGGATGCGGAGGGGCGCGTGATCGGTCGCGTGGTCATCTTCCAGGACCTGACCCCCATCCGGCAGATGGAAGAGCGCGTGCGGATCGCGGATCGCCTGGCCGGGGTGGGGGAACTTGCCGCGGGTCTCGCGCACGAGATCCGGAATCCCCTCGCGTCGATCGCCGGGTCTTCCCAGCTGCTCCGGGAGTCGGCCGCCTCTTCCGGCGAATCGGCGACCCTCCTCGACATCATCGGCAGGGAAAGCCAGAGGCTGAACGGCCTCATCACCGACTTTCTTGCCTATACCGGCCCCTCGCAAAGGAACACGATGCGCCTCGACGTTGCGGCCCTGCTCCGGGACGTCGCCGAGGCGGTTCGCGCGGGGGAGGCCCGGGGGAAAGGCGTGGAGGTCGAACTCGCTCCGCTGAAGGCCCTCATGGTGGAGGGGGACGGCGAGCAGTTGAAGCAGGTGGCCTGGAATCTCGTCCGCAATGCGGTACAGGCCGCTTCTCCGGGGGGAAAGGTGATGATCGACGGCTTCGAACAGATCCGCCACGGATTCCGGTACGTCGTCGTGATGGTGGGCGACACCGGGGGGGGGATCGCACCGGGGATCGTCGAAAAGATCTTCAACCCGTTCTTCACGACCAAGGAAGGGGGGACGGGGCTCGGACTCTCCATCTCCCAGCGGATCGTTCATCAGCACAAGGGATTCATCGAGGTTCGCCAGGCTCCCGTCAACGGGACCACCTTCTCGGTTTTTCTCCCGGCGGCGACGGCGGAGAATGGAAAGGCGAAGGGCGATGTCTGACCGCCGCGTGACGGTAGTGGGCGCAGGTCTCGCCGGTTCGGAGGCGGCCCTTCGTCTGTCCCGCGTCGGCGTCGCGGTCGACCTGTACGAGATGCGCCCGGCGAAACTCACCCCCGCGCACCGGTCGGGCCGGTTCGCGGAACTCGTGTGCAGCAACTCGCTCGGTTCCGGGGAGCTGACCTCGGGGAAGGGACTTCTCAAGGAGGAGCTTCGAATCCTCGGGTCTGCCCTCCTCCCGATCGCGGAGGCTTCCCGGGTTCCCGCGGGGAAGGCTCTGGCGGTCGACCGGGACGAGTTCGGCCGCCGGGTCACGGAGGCGGTCCGTTCCCGTCCCGGCGTCCGAATCCACGAGGAGGAAGTGAAAGAGGTCCCCGGGGACCCGCTGGTGATCCTGGCGTGCGGACCCCTCGCGTCGGACGCCATCGCGTCCGCGATTCGCGACGTTCTTGGGGACGACGGGTTCTACTTCTACGACGCGATATCGCCGATCGTGGATGCCGAGACGATCGACCCCGAAGCGTCGTTCGTCGCCGACCGGTACGGCGTCGGGACGGGGGATTATCTCAACCTCCCCATGGATCGGGATCGGTACGAGGCGTTCCTCTCCGCCCTGCTGACGGCGAAGACGGTTCCACTGCGGTCTTTCGAGGAGCCGAGGTACTTCGAGGGGTGCATGCCGGTGGAGGAGATCGCGCGGCGCGGTCCGGAAACCCTCCTGTTCGGTCCGCTGCGACCCGTCGGATTGCGGGACCCGAGGACCGGGCGCATTCCTCACGCCGTCGTCCAGCTTCGGAAGGAAAACGCGGGGGGGACGATGTACAACCTGGTCGGTTTCCAGACCCGCCTGACCTATCCGGAGCAGAAGCGGGTCTTCTCGCTGATCCCGGGGCTATCGTCCGCCGTGTATTTTCGATACGGATCGGTGCACCGGAACAGTTTTCTTGATGCCCGACGGCACCTCCATCCCTGGATGGAGTCCCGGAACCGCGCCGGGCTCTTCTTTGCCGGCCAGATCACGGGGGTCGAGGGATACGTCGAGTCGATCGCGTCCGGGCTGGTCGCGGCGGATTCCGCTTTGCTTCGGGCCGCCGGGAGGGAACCCCGCCACTTTCCGCGGGAGTCGATGATCGGCGCGCTGATGGTGCGGATCACCACGCCGGGAACGGATCGTCCCCAGCCGATGAACGCCAACTTCGGGCTTCTTCCCGAAGTGGCGGTGCCGCGGAAGCGGGACCGGAAGGGGCGGAAGGCGGAGGTCGCGCTCGAGGCGATACGGAGCTTTGCCATCTCCTTGTGATATCGACTTGTGGGTTGTGGGCAGGGGACACACCTTCCCTTCGGTTGGAGGACACCCCTTGCCGTACCTCTCGCCGAGAAAACCCCTCTGTGGCTGGTGTCGGGCCTTGTGCGTCCACGGGAGAAGTGTTAAAAAATCCTATTACGGAACGGGGGGAAGGAAGCGTTGGGAAAGCCGGTGGTCGAGCGGTTCACGGGGTTTCTTGCGTCCGAGCGGAACGCTTCCGGGGAAACCGTTCGCGCGTACCGGAGGGAAGTGGAAGCCCTCGAGCGATTCCTGCGAGAAGACGGGAACCCGGGGGACGCGGAATCCATCGACTGGTCGAAGGTGACCGCCGCCGATCTCCGCCGGTTCTTCTCGGCGCAGTTCGATTCGGCGCGCGGCGGCACGGGGGCGAAGATCCGTCCCGCTACGGCCGCCCGCAAGGTGTCCGCGATCCGGTCCTTCCTCGGGTTCCTCGTCGCGCACGGAGAGATCGGCGCGAATCCCGCCGTGGGGATCCCCGCGCCGCGGGGGGCGATGCGGCTTCCGGAGTTTCTCCCCGTCGACGAGATGGACGCTTTCCTGGGGGATCTTCCCTGCGGCACCCTTCGGGAGAAGCGGGACGCCGCGATCCTCGAGCTCCTGTACTCCTCGGGGCTTCGGGTCGGGGAACTCTGTTCCCTGCGGATGCGGGACCTCTCCATCGAGTCCTCCACCGTCCGCGTCACGGGGAAGGGGAGAAAGGTTCGCGTCGTCCCCGTCGGCGGGAAAGCGGTTGCCGCTCTCGGGAAGTACCTGGCCGTCCGTCCCCCCGCGCACGGGGGGGAGTTCCGGAGCGGGCTGGACGAGCCGCTCTTCCTGAACCTGCGGGGGAGCGTCGGAAGGGAATCGGGACGGGGGATCTCCCCCAGGAGCGTGGCGAGGATCCTCCGGGAGCGGCTCGATGCGCGGATCGGCGCGATCGGTCGCCACCTCTCGCCCCACGGGATGCGGCACTCTTTCGCAACGCATCTGCTCGAATCGGGGGCGGACCTCCGCGCGATCCAGGAGATGCTCGGACACGCCTCGCTCTCTACGACGCAGAGATACGCGCGGGTCAACGTCAGCCACCTCGTCAGGGCGTACGAGGTGGCGCACCCGCTGGCGTCCCGCGCGGGGATCTCCCGGCGGGAGGGGAGGGGAAAGTGACGGAGTTCCTTGGGACGACGATTGTCGCGGTTGCCCGCGGCGGGCGGGTTGCCGTCGCGGGGGACGGCCAGGTTACGATGGGGAATGTCGTGCTCAAGCGGACAGCGAAGAAGATCCGGCGGCTCCACGACGGGCAGGTGATCGCGGGATTCGCCGGGAGCACCGCCGATGCGTTCACCCTGTTCGAGAAGTTCGAGGCGAAGCTGTCGGAGTTCCGGGGGAACCTTCGGCGGGCCGCCGTGGAGCTGGCGAAGGATTGGCGCACGGACCGCGTGCTGCGGCGGCTCGAGGCGCTGATGGTCGTCACCGACGGGAAGGACCTCATGCTCCTGTCGGGGACCGGGGACGTGATCGAGCCGGACGACGGCGTGGTCGGGATCGGTTCGGGCGGTTCGTTCGCCCTGGCGGCCGCGCGCGCGCTCCTTCTCCATTCGGACCTTCCCGCCGGGGAGATCGCCCGGGAGGCCGTGCGGATCGCCTCGGAGATCTGCGTCTTCACGAACGGGAACGTCGTGTCCGAGGAGATCGGGGCGTCATGACGCGCGCGGAGCCGGACGACGCGGGGATCCGCGCGTTGATCCCACGGGAGATCGTCGCCGAGCTCGACCGGCACATCGTCGGGCAGGCGGATGCGAAGCGGGCGGTCGCGATCGCGCTGCGGAACCGCTGGCGCCGGCTGCAGGTCCCTTCGGAACTGCGAGACGAGATCGTCCCGAAGAACATCATAATGGTCGGGCCGACCGGGGTCGGGAAGACCGAGATCGCCCGGAGGCTCGCCAGGCTGGCGCAGGCGCCCTTCGTCAAGGTGGAGGCGTCGAAGTTCACCGAGGTCGGGTACGTGGGGCGGGACGTCGAGTCGATGATCCGGGATCTCGTCGAGATCGCCGTCCGGATGATCCGCTCCGAGGAGATGGAAAAAGTCGCCGACCAGGCGAAGGCCGCCGCCGAGGAGCGGCTCCTCGACCTGCTGCTCCCGCGTACCCCGGTGAAGGAGGGAGAGGCCGCGAGCGCCGCCGATGTCGGGTCGGCGGACACGAGGGAGCGGTTCCGCGTCATGCTTCGCACGGGGAAACTCTCGGATCGCACCGTCGAAGTCGAGTTCAAGGAAACGGCGGCGCCGATGCTCGACCTCGCGGGGTTCGGGGGCGGCGCCCCGGAGGGGATGGAAGGGAACCTCCAGGAGATGCTCTCCGGCCTGTTTCCGAAGAGGACGCGGAGGAAGCGGATGCGGGTCGCCGATGCGCTCGGCTTCCTCGAGCAGGAAGAGGCGGAACGCCGGGTCGACACGGAACGTGTAAAGCAGATGGCGGTCGAGCGCACCGAACAGTCGGGGATCGTGTTTCTCGACGAGATCGACAAGATTGCCGGCCGGGAATCGCTCCAGGGCCCCGACGTCTCCCGTCAGGGGGTCCAGCGGGACCTGCTGCCGGTCGTGGAGGGATCCGCCGTCCACACGAAGCACGGTGTCGTGCGGACCGACCACATCCTGTTCGTCGCAGCGGGGGCGTTCCACGTGAACAAGCCGTCCGACCTCATTCCGGAGCTGCAGGGGCGGTTCCCGATCCGGGTGGAGCTGTTGTCCCTCACCAGGGACGATTTCGTGCGGATCCTGACCGAGCCTCACGGCGCGCTCACGCGGCAGTACGAGGCGATGCTGGCGGCCGAGGGGGTCCGGCTCTCCTTCACGCCCGAGGCGGTTCTGCGGATCGCCGAGATGGCGTGCGAGGTGAACGACCGCACCGAGAACATCGGCGCCCGCCGCCTCCACACGGTGATGGAGCGCCTGCTGGACGACCTCCTGTTCTCGGCGCCGGAGATCTCCGGGCAGGAAGTGGTTGTCACACGGTCCTATGTCGAGGAGCGTCTCGCCGGGGTCGTGAAGGACGCCGACCTCAGCCGCTATATCCTCTGATGGGGGGAAAGATGGAAGGGTATATCCGGAAGGCCGAGACGCTGATCGAGGCGTTGCCGTACATCCGGGAGTTCACCGGGAAGACGGTCGTGGTGAAGTACGGCGGCGCCGCGATGAAGGACGACGCGCGGATGGCGTCGTTCGCGCAGGACATCGTCCTGCTTCAGTACGTCGGGATCCGGCCCGTGGTCATCCACGGCGGCGGCCCCCAGATCGACCGGATGCTGGAGAAGCTGTCGATCCCCACGCGGCGCGCGGAGGGGCTGCGGGTCACCTCCCCGGAGGCGATGGAAGTGGTCGAAATGGTTCTCGGCGGTACCGTCAACCAGCGGATCGTCGCACTGATCAACACGTTCGGCGGCAAGGCGGTCGGCCTCTGCGGCAAGGACGGCGGGCTGCTCCTCGCGACGAAGAGCGTGGCGAGGAGCCGGGAAACCGGCGAACCGCTCGACCTGGGCCTGGTGGGTGACGTGAAGGAAGTGCGTCCTGATGTGCTGCGGACCCTCGAGGCCGACGGCTTCGTTCCGGTCATCGCCCCCATCGGGGTGGGGGAGGGGGGCGAGGCCTACAACATCAACGGCGACACGGCCGCCGCCGCGGTCGCCGCCGCCGTCTCCGCGGAGAAGTTCATCCTCCTGACCGACGTGGCGGGAGTCCTGGACGCCAAGGGGGGGCTTATCTCGACGATGACCGGGGCGGAGGCCGAATTCGCCATCCGGTCGGGCGCGATCACGGGAGGGATGATCCCGAAGGTGGAGTGCGGGCTGGCGGCCCTGCACGGAGGGGTCCGGAAAGTCCACATCCTCGACGGGCGGGTTCCCCACAGCGTCCTCCTCGAGATCTTCACGGACGCAGGGATCGGGACCGAGATCGTCCGGGCGGACCGGGGAGCGGGTGGGGAATGACCGGCGCGGAGGCGATCGCGTTGACACAGCGGTACCAGATGGGAAACTACTCCCGCTTTCCCGTGACCTTCGTCCGCGGCGAGGGGAGCTGGCTGTACGACGATCTCGGCAAGCCGTACCTCGATTTCCTCGCCGGGATCGCCGTGGCGATCCTGGGGCACGCCCACCCGGCGGTGACGCGCGCGATCGTGGAGCAGGCGGACCGCCTGGTGCACGTATCCAACCTGTTCCACGTCCCGGCCCAGGCCAGTCTTGGGGAGCGCCTTTCCGCCGCCACGACCGGGGGGAAGGTCTTCTTCTGCAACAGCGGGACGGAGGCGAACGAGGCGGCCATCAAACTGGCCCGCAGGTGGGCTTTTGACCGGCACGGGGAGGGCCGCCACGGGATCGTCGTGCTCGAGGGGTCGTTCCACGGCCGCACCTACGGGGGGCTCTCCGCCACGGCGCAGCCGAAGTTCCACGAGGGGTTCGAACCGATGCTCCCGGGGTTCGCCACGGTTCCTCTCGGCGACATCGACGCGCTCGACGAGGCGCTGACGGACCGGGTATGCGCGTTTTTCATCGAGCCGATCCAGGGGGAAAGCGGGGTTCGGATGCACCCGCCCGGCTATCTGAAGGAGGCGGAAACCCTCTGTCGCGAGAAGGGGATTCTCCTCGTAGCCGACGAGATCCAGACCGGAATGGGACGGACCGGAGCGTTCCTCGCCTCCAGCCGGTTCGACATCGTGCCCGACGTGGTGACGCTGGCGAAGGGGATCGCGAACGGGCTTCCCCTGGGGGCCGTCGTCGCGCGGGACGAGGTCGCCGCCGTTTTCGTCCCGGGCACGCACGGCAGCACCTTCGGCGGCAACCCGGTCTGCTGCGCGGCCGCCCTCGCGGTGATGGACGTCCTGGAATCCCCCGGCTTCTACGACGCCGTCGTCCGCAAGGGGGAGCGGCTTCGGGAAGGACTCGGCGGGATCGCGGCGCGGCGGACCGACATCCGCGGCGTCCGGGGTATCGGGCTCATGGTAGGCGCCGAGATGGCGTGCGAGACGAAGCCGGTCGCGGCGAAGTGCCTCGACGCGGGTCTTGTCGTCAACGCGGCGGCGGGCAACATCCTGCGGTTCCTTCCACCCCTCACCGTGACGGAAGGGGAGATCGACCGGGCGCTCGAGATCCTTTCGGCGGTTCTGCCGGCGGAGGGGTGGAAGTCGTGAAAAAGGACCTGCTCCGGATCCTCGACCTTTCCGACAAGGAGATCCTCTCCCTGATCCGGTCGGGGATGGCATGGAAGCGCCGTGGAGGATCGTCGCGGGCGCCCCGGCCGCTGGCCGGGAAGTCGCTGGCGATGATCTTCCAGAAGGCGTCGACCCGGACCCGGGTTTCGTTCGAGGTCGCGATGACCCGGCTGGGCGGCCACGCGCTCTTTCTGTCCCCGCAGGACACGCAGATCGGGCGGGGGGAGCCGATCCGGGACACGGCGCGCGTCCTTTCACGGTACGCCGACGCCGTGATGATCCGGACGTTCGCGCACGAAACGGCGGTCGAGTTCGCGACGGCCGCGACCGTCCCGGTGATCAACGGACTGACGGACGGCCATCACCCGTGCCAGATCCTCGCCGACCTGATGACCGCGGAGGAACGGGGGAAGGACCTGCGGAAGATGCGGGTGGCGTTCATCGGCGACGGCAACAACGTTGCGAATTCGTGGGTCGAGGCGGCCCACGTCCTCGGATTCGACCTTCGGATCGCGTGCCCGAAGGGATACGAACCGGATCCCGCGATTCGAAAGGATGCAGGGCGAATCGGCCGCGGAGAGGTTCGGATCGTCCGCGACCCCGCCGAGGCGGCGCGGGGAGCCGATGTTCTCTACACGGACGTCTGGACCAGCATGGGCCAGGAAGCCGAGGCCCGGAGGCGGCTCGCCGCCTTCAAGGGGTATTGCGTCGACGCGGCGCTGCTGCGGCTCGCGCATTCCGGAGCGATCGTGATGCACTGCCTCCCCGCCCATCGTGGCGAGGAGATCACCGAGGCGGTTTTCGAAGGGCCGAACTCCGCCGTCTTCGACGAGGCCGAGAACCGCCTGCACGTGCAGATGGCAATACTCGAAAAGTTCATTAAACACTGAAGGTTTCAGGGAGGAACAAGTTGAAAAAAGTGAAGAAAATTGTTCTGGCGTATTCGGGAGGACTGGACACTTCGGTCATCCTCGCGTGGCTCGTCGAGAAGTACGATTGCGAAGTGATCGCCTTCGTCGCCGACCTCGGGCAGGGAGAGGAACTGGGCCCTGTGCGCGCCAAGGCGAAGAAGACCGGCGCCTCGAAGGTCTACGTGGAGAACGTGCAGGACGAATTCGTCCGCGACTTCGTCTATCCCTCGATCATGGCGAACGCGGTCTACGAGGGCCAGTACCTCCTCGGCACCTCCCTCGCCCGACCCCTGATCGCCAAGAAGCAGATCGAGGTGGCAAGAAGGGAGAAGGCCGACGCGGTCTCCCACGGCGCGACCGGAAAGGGGAACGACCAGGTCCGTTTCGAGCTCACCTACTATGCCCTGATGCCCGGGATCCACGTCATCGCCCCGTGGCGCGAGTGGGACCTCGCCTCGCGTACCGACCTGGTGAACTACGCGAAGAAGCGCGGCATCCCGACGCCGGTCACCGCGGCCAAGCCGTATTCCAGCGACAGGAACCTGCTCCATATAAGCTTCGAAGGGGGGATCCTCGAGGATCCGTGGAGGGAGCCGCCCGAGAGCATGTTCGTCCTCACCCGGTCTCCGGAGAAGGCGCCGAACCGTCCCGAGTACGTCGAGGTCGACTTCGCGGGAGGGGTCCCCGTGGCGGTCAACGGGAAGAAAATGGGGCCGGCGAAGCTGCTCGCCCACCTGAACGTCCTCGGGGGGAAGCACGGCATCGGCCGCGTCGACCTCGTCGAGAACCGGTACGTGGGGATGAAGTCCCACGGCGTGTACGAGACCCCGGGCGGGACGATCCTGCACGCGGCGCACCGGGCCGTCGAGTCGCTCACCATGGACCGCGAGGTGATGCACCTGCGCGACTCCCTCATGCCCCGGTTCGCGGAGCTCATCTACAACGGCTACTGGTATTCGCCGGAGATGGATCTCCTGAAGGGGATGGTCGTCGCGACCCAGGAGAACGTGACGGGCACCGCGCGGCTGAAAATGTACAAGGGCGGGATCACCGTGGCCGGCCGGAAGAGCCCCGTTTCCCTTTACCGGACCGATTTCGCGACATTCGAGAAGGAGACCGTCTTCAACCAGGCCGACGCGACCGGGTTCATCAAGATCAACGCGCTGCGCCTCAAGATCCGGTCGATGTTGAAGAACAGAAAGGGCTGACATGGCGAAGAAGAAGGCGTGGGGGGGGCGTTTCGGCGGCGAAACCGACCGGTTCGTCGAGGAGTTCACCGCCTCGATCCCGTACGACGTCCTGCTATACCGGCACGATATCGCCGGGAGCGTCGCCCACGCGCGGATGCTCGGGAAGCAGGGGATCCTGCCGAAGGCCGAGGCGGAGCGGATCGTCAAGGCCCTGCTGGCGATCCGGCGGGAGATCGAATCGGGGAAATTCCCCTTCGATCTCTCCGACGAGGACATCCACATGGCGATCGAGCGCCGGCTGATCCGCAAGATCGGTCCCGTCGGGGGAAAGCTCCACACGGGGCGCAGCCGCAACGACCAGGTCGCCACCGATCTCCGGCTGTACCTGCGCGAGGAGATCGACGAGGTTCTCAAACTCCTCGCGGAGATCGAGGAAACCGTCGTCTCCCGGGCCGAAGAGCTTTTCGGTATCGTACTTCCCGGCTATACCCATCTCCAGCGGGCACAGCCGATCCTCTTCTCCCATTACCTCCTGGCGTACCGGGAGATGTTCGCCCGGGACGCCGACCGGTTCACGGAGGCGCGCCGGCGGGTGAACGTCTCCCCGCTCGGGGCGGGGGCGCTGGCCGGTTCCACGTTCCCGCTGGACCGGCTGTTCACGGCGCGGGAACTGGGGATGGACGGGGTGTGCGAGAACAGCGTCGACGCCGTGTCGGATCGCGATTTCGCCGCCGACTTCCTGTATGCGTGCGCGATCACGATGATGCACCTGTCGCGCCTTTCCGAGGAGATGGTGTACTGGTCGTCCTCGGAGTTCCGCTTCCTCTCCCTGCCGGACTCCCTGTGCACCGGGAGCAGCATCATGCCGCAGAAGAAGAACCCCGACGTGGCCGAACTCATCCGGGGGAAGACCGGGCGCGCCTACGGGAACCTCGCGAACCTCCTCACCCTCATGAAGGGACTTCCGCTTGCCTACAACCGGGACATGCAGGAGGACAAGGAGCCGGTCTTCGATTCGGCCAGGACCGTCAAGGATTGCCTCATCGGGGCGAATCTGTTGCTTCGGGGGATGACGGTGAACGAAGGGCGGATGCGGGCGGCGTGCGACGACGGGTTCCTCACGGCGACCGACCTCGCGGACTATCTCGCGAGGAAGGGGGTGCCGTTCCGCAAGGCCCACGAGATCACCGGGAAGATCGTGCGGCATTGCGAGGAGCGCGGGGCGCGCCTGAAGGATCTGAGCCTCAAGGAGCTTCGGGCGTTTTCGAAGGTGATCGGGGAGGACGTCCGCAGCGCAATCTCGCTCACCAACTCCGTGCGCCTGCGGAAGACGCGCGGGGGGACGGGCGCCGAGGCGGTCCGGGACCGCCTGTCGTCTCTCCGCAAGAAATGATGTCCCTCGCGCGCTCGGCGCTCGCGCTGGCGCTCCTGTTGACGATGCTCGGATCCGTCGCGGGGTGCGGGCGAAAGGCGATGCCCGAGCCGCGGAAAGGCGAAAGCAGTGGCCCATTTCATAAATACGGCTGCATTCGAGCGCCGCTGCATCCGCTCCAGCGGAGTTGTGCCCCTCATGCCGAACAAGGAATATGGTATCGGCCTTCGGGGGTACCCCAGGGAGCGTATTTCGTCCGGGAGTGGGGCGCTCCTTGCGCCGTACTTCACAGTACGCCTCAGTCGCGCGCCTTGCTGGCGCGGCGCATCGACGCTCTCGATGCTACGCCGTATTTATGAAATGGACCACTTGCCGACGGTAATTCTGGTCAGGGCGAGGTGAGTCGATGCATCATTTCGAAATAAGGAACGGCGAGATGCACTGCGAAGGGGTCCCGCTCCGGCGAATCGCAAAGGACGTGGGGACGCCGGTATACGTCTACAGCCACGCGACCCTTGCCCACCACTACCGTGTCTTCGACGAAGCGTTCGGCGGGATTCCCCACATCATCTGTTTCTCGATGAAGTCGAACTCGAACGGCTCCGTCATCCGGACCTTCACCGGCCTGGGGAGCGGGGTCGACATCGTCTCGGGAGGCGAGCTCGCGCGGGCGCTCGCCGCCGGGGCGCCCCCGGCGAAGATCGTCTACTCGGGAGTCGGGAAGACGGTCCGGGAGATCGAGGAAGCGCTGCTTCGCGGGATCCTGATGTTCAACGTGGAGTCGCGCGAGGAGCTTGAGGCGATCGACGCCGTGGCCGGAAGGATGCGGGTGCGGGCTCCCATCGCGATCCGGGTCAACCCCGACGTGGATCCGAAGACCCACCCGTACATATCGACGGGGCTGAAGAAGAACAAGTTCGGGATCCGGATCGCTCAGGCGATGAAGGATTACGAGTGGGCGGCCGGGCGACGCCACCTCGAGGTCGTGGGGGTGGACTGCCACATCGGTTCGCAGTTGACCGACGTCGCTCCCTTCGTCGACGCCGCGGGGCGGGTCCGCCGCCTCGTAGACCGCCTGCTCCGGAAGGGGTTCCCCATCCGCTACGTCGACATCGGCGGGGGGCTCGGGATCCGGTACAACGACGAAATGCCCCCGGATCCGGGAGTGTACGCGGCCGCGATCACGGAGGCGTTCCGTGGTCTTCCCGTCACGCTCGTGCTCGAGCCGGGACGTGTCCTTGTCGGGAACGCGGGGGTCCTGCTCACCGAGGTGCTCTACACGAAGCCGATCCCGTCCCCGTCCGGGAGGGGGAAGAAGCACTTCTTCATCGTCGACGCCGCCATGAATGACCTGGCGCGACCTTCGCTCTACGGCTCGTACCACGCGATCCTCCCGGTCGGGAAAGCGCGCCGCGGAAAGGTGACGGCGGACGTCGTCGGTCCGATCTGCGAATCCGGGGATTTCCTTGCGAAGGACCGGGAGATGTCGCCTTGCCGGGGAGGGGACCTCCTCGCGGTGATGAGCGCGGGGGCGTACGGATTCTCCATGTCCTCGAACTACAACACCCGGCCCCGCGTCGCCGAGGTGATGGTATCGGGAAACCGGTTCGAAATCGTCCGCGTGCGGGAGACGGTACGGGAGCTGTTCCGCGGCGAGCGGACCGCGTCGTTTCTCTCCCGAGGGCGCACCGGAAAAGGATGAACCTTTTCTCGATCTCCACGGGTTCTGTTACGATATCCGTAGACCGATCGGAGAGGGTTGGGCGATGACGCGGAAGGGGATTCCTTTTTCGAAGCTGAACGGGAGCGGCAACGACTTCCTCCTGATCGACGACCGCGGGGACGTGATGCGGGGAATCGACCGTCCTTCCTTCGTCGCGAAGGTGTGCGACCGATCCCGGTCGATCGGAGCCGACGGGGTGATCGTGATCGAGCCTTCCCGGCGGGCGGACTTCCGGTGGGACTTCTACAACGCCGACGGTTCCCGCGCCGAGATGTGCGGCAACGGGGGCAGGTGCGCGGCCCGCTTCGCCGCGACCCGCCGTATCACGGGCCGGGAGATGTCCTTCGAAACGGTGGCGGGGATTCTCCGCGCATCCGTGCGCGGTCGGCGGGTGAAACTGCAGATGACGCAGCCCCTCGGATTGGCGGTCGACCGGTCGCTGACGCTGGCGGGAAAGAAGTACTCCTATTCGTTTCTCGACACCGGCGTTCCCCACGCGGTCCTGTTCGTCCCGGACGTCTCGAAGGTGGACGTGGCGGGGGTCGGGCGCGGTATCCGGCGGCACAAGGCGTTCGCCCCCCGGGGGACAAACGTCAACTTCGTGCAGGCGGTCGGCGGCGCCCTGCTGGTGCGCACCTACGAGCGGGGGGTCGAGGGCGAGACGCTGGCGTGCGGAACGGGAGCGGTTGCCAGCGCGATCCTGGCGGGGATCCGCGGCCTGGCGACGCCGCCGGTGAATGTGCGGACAAGCGGCGGCGAGACGCTCTTCATCCATTTCAACCCGGAGCGGATCGATTTCGGGGAGGTCTTCCTGGAGGGAGACACCTCCTGGTCGTGTGACGGCAGGATATTCGAAGAGGCGTATCGCTACTGAAAAGGGGGGACGAGCGAATGTTCCACGGAGCCATCGTCGCAACCATCACGCCGTTCCGGAACGGCAAGCTGGACGCGGCTGCACTGAAAAAGCTGGTGGAGTTCCAGATACGGAACGGGACCGACGGGATCGTTCCGTGCGGCACGACCGGGGAGTCGGCGACGCTGGCCTACGAGGAGCACGAGCGGGTGATCGACCTGGTGCTCGAAGCGGCGGCCGGCCGGGTCCCGGTCATCGCGGGGACGGGATCGAACAATACGAAGGAAGCCGTCCTGCTGACCCGCTACGCGAAGAAGGCGGGTGCGAACGCCGCGCTCGTCATCACCCCGTATTACAACAAGCCGACCCAGGCGGGGTTGCTCGCGCACTTCCGGGAGGTGGCCGCCTCCGCGGACATCCCCATCATCCTCTACAACGTTCCGTCCCGCACCGGGGTCAACATGACGGCCGAGACCGTCGCGCGCCTCTCCGAGGTGAAAAACATCGTCGGGGTGAAGGAGGCCTCCGGGAACCTCGCGCAGGTCTGCGACATCCTGAAGATGACCCCCAGGACCTTCTGCGTGCTGTCCGGAGACGACGGGCTCTACTTCCCGATGCTCGCCCTCGGCGCGAAGGGAGTCATCTCCGTCGTTTCCAACGTCGCCCCGAGGGAGATGGCCGACCTCTACGACGCCTTCGCCCTGGGGGAGGTGGCGCGGGCGAGGGAGATCCATTTCCGGTTGTGGCCACTGATGAACGTGCTCTTCATCGAGACGAACCCGATTCCCGCGAAGACCGCGCTTGCCATGATGGGGAAGATCCGCGAAGAGTTCCGGCTCCCGCTGTGCGGGATGTCCGACGCCAGCCGGAAGGTCCTCGCGAAGGTCCTCTCCGACATGAAGATCGCGTAGGTGGCGGCCTTGTCCCGCGTTGTCGTCTGCGGCGCGATGGGGCGGATGGGGAAGGCGATCCTCGGCATCCTGAAGGAGGGTCCCCACGGATTATCCCTCTCCGGTGCCGTCGAGGCGGCGGGGCACCCCCTTCTCTCGCAGGACGCCTTCGAGGCGGCAGGAGCCGGAAGGGCGGGGGTTCCCGTAACCGATGATTTCGCGAAGGCGGTCGCCGCGGCGGATGTGGCGATCGACTTCACCGGTCCCGACTCTTCGGCAGGCAACGCGGGGGCGGCGGCAGCCGCCGGGAAGCCGATCGTCATCGGAAGCACGGGACTCGGTCCGTCCCATATGGAGCGGATCCGGATCGCGGCGGTGAAGGTGGCGATCGTGCAATCCCCCAACATGAGCGTAGGGGTGAACCTAATGTTCAAGGTCGCGGCCGACGTGGCGCGGGTGCTGGGGGAGGAGTACGACGTGGAGATCGTCGAGACGCACCACCGGTTCAAGAAGGACGCCCCTTCGGGAACGGCGGTCCGTCTCGCCGACGCGGTGGCGACCGCCCTCGGGCGGACGATGGAGGAGTCGGGCGTGTACGGCCGGCAGGGGATGGTCGGGGAGCGGACCCGCAAGGAGATCGGCGTCTTCGCCGTCCGCGCCGGGGACGTGGTGGGGGACCACACGCTGACTTCGGCGGAATCGGCGAGCGCTTCGAGATCACGCACAGGGCCCACAGCCGCGACACGTTCGCCCGCGGCGCCGTGAGGGCGGCCGCGTGGGTCCTCGGCAAGCCGCCTGGGCTTTACGACATGGCGGACGTCCTGGGGGTCGGCGCCCTCACCAACAGGATGGTCGATTAGGGGGGACATTGCTGGCAGTGGGGGAGACTCCTTGTTATTTCGGCGAGAAAACCAGGAGTGTCCTCCGGCATGATATCCGGCGCTACGGTTCTTCGCGAGGCGGTTCTCCTCCTCGGAAGCAACCAGGGCCGGCGTGTCCGGAGGATCCGCGACGCCGTCGACCGGCTCTCCCGGGAAACGGAACTGCTCGCCGTCTCCCGGATGTACGCGAGCGAGCCGTTCGGGCGGTCGCACCAGCCGTGGTTCCTCAACCTGGCGGTTCGCGCGGCGACGGAACGTTCGCCGTGGGAGTTGCTCGCGCTCGTGAAGCGGCTCGAGCTGGAGGCGGGCCGCCGTGGCGGCGCCCGGTGGGGCCCGCGGACGCTGGACGTCGACATCCTCCTTCTGGGGAATGCGGTGATCGACTTGCCGGGGCTCGTGATTCCCCACGCGTCGATGGCGCAGCGCCGATTCTGTCTCCTGCCCGCCGCCGAAGTTGCCCCCGGCGCGGTTGTTCCCACGTACGGTTGCACCGTAGCGCAGTTGCTGAACGCATGCGAAGATCCTCTCGAGGTGATCGTGTTATGAAGAGAAGCGGCATACTCCTCCTGTTATCGATCTTGTTGTCTTCCGCAGCGCTCCTTTCATTTTCCGGATGCAAGAAGACGCAGCCCCCCCCGCCGGCGCGGGGAGCGGAGCCGATCCGGCTGAACGCCGCCGCGGATATAGAGAATTACAAGGAGATCCTTCGGAGGGACCCGAACAACCTGCAGGCGCTGATCGGGATCGGAAACCTCTACTTCGACACGAATCGGGATCTCCTGGCGATCGAGAACTACCGGAAGGCGCTCGCGTTGGATCCCGTGAACTCGAACGTGCGAACCGACATGGCGATCTGCTACCGCCGCAGCGGGAACCCCGGGCAGGCGGTCGAGGAACTCAAGAAGGCGATCTCCACCAATCCGCGGCACGCGCAGTCCCGCCGCAACCTCGGGATAATCCTTATCCACGACATGAACGATATCGAAGGCGGGATCAGGGCGTGGGAAGCGCTTCTCGAAAATATCCCGGACTACCCGGATCGGGATAACCTGAAGGCCGAAATCGCGAGGATGCGCTCGGCGCGGGAATCAAACAAGCCTGTGTTCAAATAATCAGCGTTACAAGTAGATTCGAAGAATATAATCCGGTTCTATCTTTCTGTTGACATGCGGACTTCGATCCAATATATCTAACATTGTTTTGTTATGCATCGATTCCACCCGCCAGGGGAGCTTCACATGGTCCGTCGGGACAAGTCCAACTACATCATTCAATCGGTCGCCCACGCCCTCGATGTCCTGGAGGAATTCCGGGATGAAACGGAGGAGCTGGGGGTCACGGAACTCAGCAAGAAGCTGAAACTCCATAAAAACAACGTATTCCGCATCCTGGCCACGCTCCAGTCGCGCAACTACATCGAGCAGAACCGCGCCAACGACAACTACCGCCTCGGGATCAAGTGCCTCGAACTGGGCCAGACTTTCATCCACCAGCGCGGACTGCTGAAACAGGCAAGACCGATACTGCAGGAACTTGCCGAGACCACGGGGGAAACGAGCTACATTTCCATCCTTCGGGGGAACGAGGTGGTCTACCTCGATTCGGTGGAAACCTCCTCCACGGTCCGCGTCATCTCCCGCGTCGGCCTGCACATGCCGTTCCACGCAACCGCCGCGGGAAAGGCCCTGGTTGCCTACGATTCCGACGACGAACTGCGGAAGCTGTTCTCCGGCGAACTCACGCGCTTCACCAAGGCCACCCGGACCGGCATCGATGTCTTCATCGAGGAGGTCGCGGCTGTCCGGGAGCATGGCTACGCCACCGATCTCGAGGAATTCGAGGATGGACTGCGCTGCATCGGCGCGCCGGTGCGCGACTACACCCGCAAGGTGGTCGGCGCGATCAGCGTGTCCGGCCCGGCGCACCGGCTTTCCGACGAGCGGATCGCCTCCGTGATCGGCCCCGAGGTCGATCGGGCGGGAAAGGCCCTTTCGGCTCGCCTCGGTTTCCGGGAATAACCCGACTCCTTTTCCCCGTCGCCTTGACATGCCCATGGAGGAAATGTACCTTCCAGAGTGAATGGAGATTCATTCACAAGGAGAGGGCGCGATGGCGAGGAGTGGACCGAACGCCGTTGGAGAGAAACGGGACCGGATCCTTCGCGCCGCCGTAAAGATCTTCTCCCGGAAAGGGTTCTTCAACTCGAAGGTGTCCGAGATCGCCCGGGCCGCGGAAGTCGCGGACGGGACCATCTACCTCTACTTCAGGAACAAGGACGACCTGTTGATCTCCCTTTTCGAAGAGAAGATGGGGGAAGTGGTGGCGGACGTTCGCCGGCGGATCGCCGACGGTGGGAACGCCTTGGAAAAATTAAGGATTTTCATCGAGAACCACATGGATCTCCTTGAGCGGGAGGCCGGGCTCGTCGAAGTCCTCCAGGTGGAACTGCGGCAGAGCACCAAGTTCCTGAAGGATTACACCCCGGTCAAGTTCTTCGAGTACCTCGAGGTCATCAGCGACATTCTCGAAGAGGGGAAGAAAGAGGGGGTCCTCCGCCCCGACCTGAACATCAGCATCGCGCGGCGCGCCATCTTCGGCGCGCTGGACGAGTTGTCTCTCACGTATATCCTCTCGAGGAAGCCGAAGTATCATCCGACCGTGACCGCCGCCGAGCTGTGCCGGCTCCTGCTGGAAGGGCTGTGCTTGCCCGGCGCCCCCGCCGGAAAGGGGTGACGGCGTGATGAATTTCGATCCGGCTCCGGAGCAGGTGGCCCTTCAGGAAATGGTCCGCAAGTTCTCGACCAACGAGATCCGGCCGCGGGCGGCGGAGTGGGACCGGGACGGCGTTTTCCCCCTGGAACTGTTCCGGAAGGCGTTCGACCTCGGCCTGATGACCGGGTTCATTCCCGAGATCCACGGGGGCCAGGGGCTGACGATGCTCGACACGTGCATTCTCGAGGAGGAGATCTCCTGGGGATGTTGCGGCGTCGCCACTTCGATGAACGCCAACGCTCTCGCGCTCGGGCCGATCCTCCTGGCGGGCACCGTCGAGCAGAAGCGGCAGTTCGTCGAGCCGTTCGCGACGGAGTTCCGGTTCGCCTCCTTCTGCCTGACCGAGCCGGGGGCGGGTTCGGACGTCGGCGGAATCGCAACGACGGCGCGCCGGGACGGCGACGGGTACGTGCTGAACGGCCGGAAATGCTTCATCACGAACGGCGCACACGCCTCCCAGTACACCGTGTTCGCGTCGACCGACCGGTCCCGTGGGCACAGGGGCCTGTCGGCCTTCGTCGTTCCGCGGGAGGCGCCCGGGATCTCCTCCGGGAAGAAGGAAGACAAGATGGGGCAGCGCGCATCGGAGACTTGCGACGTCCTCTTCGAGGAGGTCCGGGTTCCCGAAGCCAACCGGCTCGGGGCCGAGGGGGAGGGGTTCAAGATCGCGATGCGGACGATCGACTACGCGCGCGCGGGGGTGGCAGCGATGGCGGTGGGCGTCGCCCGGGCGGCGTATGAGCACGCGGCGGAGTACGGGCGCCAGCGGATCCAGTTCGGGCAGCCGATCGCGATGAACCAGGCGATCTATTTCCTGCTCGCGGACATGGCGACCGACATCGAGGCGGCCCGGTTGCTGACGTGGAAGGCGGCGTGGCTCGCGGACCAGGGGAAGCGGAACACCAAGGAGGCGTCCTTCGCGAAAGCGTTCGCGGCCGACCTGGCGATGCGCGCCGCCACCGATGCGGTCCAGATCTTCGGCGGGTACGGCTACATGAAGGATTACCCCGTGGAGAAACTGATGCGGGACGCGAAACTGCTGCAGATCTTCGAGGGGACCAGCCAGATCCAGAGGATGGTCATCGCGAAGGAAACCTTGCTGCGCTAGTGTAGCGTCTCACAAATAGCCTGATGCATCGAGAGCGTCGATGCGCCGCGCCGGCAAGGCGCGCAAGTGAAGGCGTACCGGGAGAGTACGGCGAACTTGCGCAACGAAGCCGGAGCGGATGCAGCGGCGCTCGAATGCCAGGGTATTTGTGAGACGCTGCACTAGACGCCGCCCACAGCCAAAGCGAGCAACCCCTCCGCCGCTTCCCCGAGTTCCCGTCGTCCCGGCAGGTGGGCGAGGAACCGCTCCGGAATCCCCGACTCGCCGATGTACGCGCCGCACAGCGCGCCCGCCATCGCGGCGACTGTGCTCGCATCCCCTCCGTGGCGGATGGCGGGCATGACCGCCTCGGCGAAATCCCCCGGCGAACGTAGGAAACATCCGAGGGAGAAGGGGATCCCCTCGTGCGCCGCCGTTCCGTTCCCGAGCGCCTCCTGCATCTCCTGCGCGGGGGCGCGTCGCAGCAGGAGAGCGGGGAGTTCCGCCCCCAGCTTCCTTCCTACCGTAGTGGCCGATCTCCCGATCCGCGGCCGGGCCCCCCGCTCGGGTTCGATGCCGGCGACGACGGGAGAGAGCGCCCGGGAGAAGGAGATCACGTCGAGGGTGGACGCGGGAGTATGAAGTATTCTCGCAACCGCGCACGCCTGGGCGATCGCTCCCGCGATGGCCGTCGGGTGGATGTGCGTCAGGGAGGCGAGGATCCCCGTCTCAAGCTTGAGCCTCCGGAAGTTCCCGGCGCGAAGCAGCGCAATGGGGAGGACAAGAACGGCGGGAATGCTCTCCGGGGCGTTTTCCCCCGCCTCGTGCCAGGGGTGCCCGCGCTCGAGGAGGTTGCGCGCGAACCCCGAGAGGCCCGGAGGGTCGTCCCGGCGGCTCGCGCCGGCGATCGCGTCGGCCGTCCTCTCGGGGTCGAGGACCCCGAGAGGCAGGAGGGACCTTGCGATCGACAACAGGAGAGAGTCGTGCGGAGCCGCGGCCCGGCGGGCGGATGCGATGAACGGCAACGCGTTGAGCTCCCCGAACAGTTCCTCGACGTCCCTGAAGGTCAGGCCCTGCGTCAGGCTGCCGAGCGCCTCGCCGACCGCAGAGCCGAGCAGGGCGCCGCGGAAGCGGTCCCGGTAGTCGATCCCGTCCACGAAATCGAACGTGGGATTTTCGCCGCGGGAGAGAAACGGGGAGATCCGGTTCTTCCGGACGAGGAACTGGTAGATCGCCTCGGGTTCCCCGGCGAACAGGAGCGGCTGCTCCGCCTGGCGACCGGCGCTGCGGCGGACCTTCTGCTCCGCGATTCGCGCCAGTGCCTCGACCATCTCCCAGAAATCCTCGTTGCCGGGAACCTGGATTCTCTGCAGGGAGGCGCGGAGGCGGGAGAGGATCTCTCCCGGTTCCTCCGGGGGCGTGGGAGACGGCTCGTTCTCCTGCCGGGGCCGCTCGGCGGGGTACGGCGTGCCCGGGTCGGCCGCGGATTCCTGGGTTCCGGCGCCCGCCTGCGCGGAGGACGGGAGGGAGGTGTCGGGGATCGGGGAAGAGATCGGGAGATAATCCCCGTAGTGCATTCCGCAGATCTTGCGGACCTGACTGGAAGAGAATTGCATCGAGCCAAGGATCCGGAACAAGGTTTCCGGCCTCGGAATATGGCCGCCGTAGACGACCTGTCGCAGTACCTCGTAGCTCAGACCAAGGCTCGGGCGATCGGCGTGGAACTTCCGGAGAGAGGGATACCCCAAGGTTTTCAGGCGTTTCTTCAATAGAGTCGACAGGATGGTACCGGGTTGGGAGTCCATGGCCGCCGTCCTCCCTTTCTCGCGATTTCCTGCAGGGCCTGTCTCGGCAACGGTCATTGTATGTCAACAAGGGGAGTTGGAAAAGAAAAAAGGGAGGTTGTCGCACGACAACTTCCCTTGTAATTCCCGGCTCCGTGCGAATCAATGCCCCGTTACAGCGAATCCGCCACCAGTTCCGCGATGTCTTTCGCCTTCACCGAATCGTCGAGATTGTTGTACTTGATCGCGTCGTCGAACATGATGAGACAGTAGGGGCACGACGAAGCGACGGCGTTCGCGCCAGTGGCCATCGCCTGCCCGAAACGAAGGTGGTTGATCCGCTTTCCCGGGGACTCCATCCACATTCCGCCGCCGCCGGCGCCGCAGCAGAACCCTTCCTCGCGGTTCCTCTCCATCTCGTTGATCGCGACGCCGGGGATGGCGGCAAGGGCCTCCCGGGGAGCGTCGTAGATGTCGTTGTGCCGGCCGAGATAACACGAGTCGTGGAATGCGAGCGCCACGTTGTTCGCCTTCCGGGGGGAGAGCTTTCCCTGGGCGATCAGGTCGCGGAGCAGGACGGAGTGGTGGACGACTTCGACGTCGACCCCGAACTGGGGGTATTCGTTCCGGAAGGTGTTGAAGCAGTGGGGGCATTGCGTGATGACCTTCTTCACCTTGTACGCGGCGAACACCTCCTTCACCATCTCGACCATCCCCAGCTGGAACAGTCCTTCCTCTCCCATCCGGCGCGCGGACTCCCCGCAGCACATCTCCTCCAGCCCGAGAGTCGCGTAACTCACCCCGGCCCGGTTGAGCAGGGAGACGATGGCGCGGGTGACCTTCTGGTTGCGCGGGTCGTACGCCCCCGCGCAGCCGACCCAGTACAGGTACTCGAACTCCTTCTTCTCCGCGGCGAAGGGGACGTCCAGCCCCCCCGCCCAGGCGATCCGGTCGTCCTGGGGCAGGCCCCACGGGTTCCCGGTGTCGCCCATCTTCCGCAGCGCCGTCTTCACGGTGTCGGGGATCTTCGACGCAGCCACGTACCCCCGGCGGACGTCGACGATCATGTCGATGTGCTCGATCATCACGGGACACGCCTGCATGCAGGCGCGGCAGGTGGTGCACGCCCAGATCTCTCCCGGGTTGAGGACCTCGCGGACGAAATCGGGGACGATCCGTTTCCCGGTGGCCTTGTCCACGTTCGTCGCCGACGGAACGAGGCTCCCGTAGAGATCCAGCCCCAGCTGGTCCTTCGTCTTCAGGACCACGTCCCGGGGGGACAGGGGCATCTCGGCCGCGAACGCCGGGCATTCGTCCTGGCACCGTCCGCACTTCGTGCACCCGTCCGCGGAAAGGAGCTGCTTCCAGGAGAAATCGGTGACCGCGGCGACGCCGGGATTCTCCTCCTCCTCGATGTTCGGGATCGGCTGAAGCGCCCCCTTCGGGCGGGAAGTCCTCAGGAAGATGCTCGCCTTTCCCGTCGCCATGTGGATCATCTTCGTGAAAGGGATCGAGGCGAGGAACCCGAAGGCGATCAGCAGGTGGGTCCACCAGAGCGCCTTGTGCACGGACAGGATCTCCGGGAGGGGCATACCCCCGAAGAGCGCCGGCGCGAGGGAGTTGCTGATGAAGGAGATCGGGGCGATCGCCGGGTGGGTCGCCGCGATGCGGGCCGTCTCGACCAGGAACCCCGTGACGCCGATGGCTCCGATGAGCAGAAGCTGCAGCGTGTCGTCGTTCTCGTTGGTGAGCCCCGGGGGCCGGAAGACGACCCGGCGGACAAGGGCCCCGGCGACGCCGAGGAGCAGCACCGCGCCGAACGTCTCCGCGAAGAGCTTGAAGACGATGTAGAAGTTTCCGTCGAGGATCCGGAACCCGAGGTCGTACTCCACGGCGACGAGGCAGGTGACGATGAAAAGGACGATGAAGGCGGAGAAGATGCACAGGTGGACGAGCCCGCCGAACTTCCGGTGCAGCACCCGTTGCTGCCCGAGGGCGAGGCGAACGGTATCCCGCAGGCGGCCCCGCAGGTCGTCGAACCGGTTCTCCCGCTCCGTCCGGCCGAGGCGGTACGCTTCCACCCGCCGGTACGCCCCCCAGGCGAACACCAGCAGGACCACCCCGAACAGGGCGTACATGATGATGGCCGCCGCGTGCGGCAGGTTCCATAAAATCTCGCGTCCGATCGTCTTCACCATGGTGTCTTCCCCCCGGGTCGTCGAGCCGATCCTTCTTGCCAGAAGGGCGTCCCCCGGCTCAAGGGAAATCTTAGCGCAAACCGGTCCGGGGATTCCGATATACTTGGGGGACCAACACGCATGGGGGGAAGATGCCGGAAATCACCGTCCAGGGGCAAGTCGTCCAGTTCCAGGACAGCATGAAGGCGAGCCGCAGGGCGATCGTCTTCCTGCACGGGTCCGGGGGCTCCCACCACACGTTCCGGGACCAGTGGGCGGGGCTGAAGGGGGTGGCGCGGCTGGTGATCCCCGATCTTCCCGGACACGGCCGCAGCGGAGGCTCCCCCCTGGAGAGCGTGGACGCCTGCGCGGCGTGGGTCGCCGACTTCGTGAAGGAGATCGGCCTTGACCGGCTCCTCCTCGCCGGGCACTCGATGGGCGGGGCGATCGCGCTGCAGGCCGCCCTGGACGGGATCAAGGGGCTCGAGGCCCTCGTCCTCCTCGGGACCGGCGCGCGGCTCCGGATCAGCCCGGTGATCTTCGAGGGGATGGGCGAGCGCTTCCGGGAGTTCGCGCCCGAGTTTGTCGGCTGGATGACGTCGGCCGCCTCGTCCGACCTGCTTCGCGAAGACGTCGCCAGCGACATTCTCTCCACGCGGCCCGCCACCTTCCTCGCCGATTTCCACGCGTGCAACGGGTTCGACGTGATGGATCGCCTGGGCGGGATCCGCGTCCCCACGCTCGTGATCAACGGCGACGACGACCGCCTCACGCCGCTGAAGTACGGGGAGTACCTCGCCGTCAACATCCCGGGCGCGGTGCTCAAGATCATCCGCGGCGCCGGCCACCTCGCGATGCTGGAGAAGGCGGCCGAGGTCAACGCGGTCATCGGCTCGTTCGTACACTCGCTCGAGGGGTAACCCCTCCGCGTCACCCGCGACACCCACAACACCAGCCACAGACGGGTTCCTTTAGCGAAAGGTACGGCAGAGGGAATCACTTTAAGGCGCAGGCGCTTTCGAGGGACATTCCTGCCAGGGGGGGACATTCCTGGTTCTAGCCGGGGAGGAAGGGAAGGAGTGTCCTCCCACTGCTGGAAGGAGTGTCCCTCGCCCACAACCCACAAGGTTCTGGGTAGCGTGTGCTAAACTTTCTTAATGCACACTGAAGCCCTTTCCGCGCTTGGGGATCTGTTCGGCGACCGCCTGCGGACCTCCCTGGAGACGCGCATCTGCTACTCGTTCGACGCCACCAGGAAGACGTTCCTTCCCGACGCCGTCGTCTACCCGGTGAACGCCGAGGAGGTTCGGCGGACGGTCCTCCTCGCCAACCTGCACCGGTTTCCGGTCGTCCCGCGGGGCGCGGGCTCCGGTTTCTCCGGCGGTTCGCTGCCGGTCCGGGGCGGGGTCGTCCTCTCCACGGAACGGATGGACCGGATCGTTTCCATCGACACGGAGAACTTGTACGCGATCGTCGAGCCGGGGGTGGTGAACGGGACGCTGAAGGAGGAGGCCCGGAAGAAGGGGCTCTTCTACCCGCCGGACCCCGCGTCGCTGAAATTCAGCACCCTCGGTGGCAACATCGCCGAGTGCGCGGGGGGAATGTGCGCGGTGAAGTACGGCGTCACGCGCGACTACGTCCTCGCCCTTGAGGCGGTGCTGGGAACCGGGGAACTCATCCGCACCGGCGTCGCTACGGTGAAAGGGGTTGTCGGGTACGACCTCACCCGGATGCTCGTTGGCTCCGAGGGGACCCTCGGGATCGTCACGAGGGCGACGCTTCGGCTCATACCGCTGCCCGAGGCGGCGACGACGCTGCTGGCGCTTTTCGACGGGAACCGCCGGTCCGTCGAGGCCGTCAACGCCATCGTCGCGGCGCGGGTGACCCCCTCCGCGATGGAGCTCATGGACCGCACCGCCATCGACTGCGTGCAGGCGCTGATGCCCGTCCCGCTTCCCGAGGGGACCGGGAGCGCCCTGCTGCTGGAGGTCGACGGGCCGGAGGGGCAGGTCGTGCGGGAGGCGGACCTTCTTACGGAGGTGTGCCGCGCCCATGGCGCCCTCGAGGTCCGCCGGGCCTCCGACGCGGGGGGAAGGGACGAACTCTGGAAGCTCCGCCGCTCGATTTCTCCGTCCCTTCTGCGGGTTGCACCGGTCAAGCTCAACGAGGACATCGTCGTGCCGCGGAGCCGTCTCGCCGACATGTTCGCCTTTCTTTCCGATCTCTCCGCCCGGAAGAACGTGCGGATCGTGAACTTCGGCCACGCGGGGGACGGCAACATCCACGTGAACATCATGATCTCGGGCACGGACCCGGATGAAACGGCGCGCGCGGAGGAGGCGGTCGCGGAGGTTTTCCGGAAGACCGTCGAGATCGGGGGGACGATCTCGG
>Ga0208566_1000133_pt1 | contig 53485 bp, 53 predicted proteins | sample PL_2010_150m_FD_184159 | JGI IMG/M metagenome (GOLD analysis project Ga0208566, IMG submission 184159) | Freshwater microbial communities from Powell Lake, British Columbia, Canada to study Microbial Dark Matter (Phase II) - PL_2010_150m... | ecosystem: Environmental > Aquatic > Freshwater >...
ATCGTTTGGCCATAGCAATGATTGATGCCGCCGAAAAAAGCGGTGCACTCAAGCCGGGTGGAACAATCGTTGAGGCTACATCAGGCAACACTGGAATTGCCGTTGCGATGGTGGCCGCGGCCCGAGGCTATAAGTCGATTTTTACAATGCCAGAGTCGGTTTCAAAGGAGCGTCGCAAACTCATACGCGCCTTCGGGGCTGAACTTGTCTTAACACCAGGGGCAGAGGGCATGAAGGGCGCAGTTGCTGAAGCTGAAAAGCTTGGCGAGTCCGGAGCAGTCTTGGTTCGACAGTTTGAAAATGAGGCTGGCCCAGCCATTCACTATGCAACAACTGGAGCCGAAATTTGGCGTGATCTAGATGGAAAAGTCGATGCCTTCATCTCCGGAATTGGTACCGGTGGAACGATTACAGGTACTGGTCGATTCTTAAAAGAGAAAAACCCTGCAATTAAAATCTTTGGTGTTGAGCCAGCGGCTTCACCAATTCTCAATGGTGGGGCGCCAGGGCCACACCCACTTCAAGGCATTGGGCCGAACTTCATTCCAAATATTTTGGATCGCAGCGTCTATGACGAGATTTTGGATGCAACTGCAGATGATGCGATGAAGTATGCACGGCGAGCCGCAGCTGAAGAGGGAATTTTGGCTGGAATCTCATCGGGTGCAACGCTGTGGGCAGCCACTGAAGTTGCTAAGCGCCCAGAGTTTGCCGGTAAGAATATAGCTGTCATTCTTGCCTCAGCTGGCGAACGTTATCTTTCAACAATTTTGTATCAGGATTTAGCTGAATAAATGTCACTCCTTAATCGCATGAAAGAAGATCTCGATAACGCACTGGTAAAAGATCCAGCGGCGAGAAATCGTATCGAGGTCTTTCTGGCATATCCAGGTCTGCATGCCTTATGGGGTTATCGCATCGCTAATTTTCTATGGCGCGCTAAATTAAAACTTGCCGCTCGCATTTTCGCTAACTGGGTTCGCACCGTTACCGGTATTGAAATCCATCCAGCAGCGATTATTGGACGGCGCTTCTTTATCGATCATGGGATGGGCGTTGTAATTGGAGCAACTGCCGTTATTGGTGATGATGTCATGCTGTATCACGATGTGACTTTGGGGGCTCGTGGCATTGAAGTGGGCAAGCGCCATCCGACTATCCAGAACGACGTAACTATTGGCGCTGGTGCGCGCGTCCTTGGAAATGTGACCGTGGGCGAGGGTTCGCGCATCAGCGCTAACGCTGTGATTACTAAGGATTTACCTCCACGCAGCATGCTCGATAGCGCTGAATTCTTCGTTATCTAGCGGCAGTTAACACGCTCGTAACCTGCATTTGCAAGAATCCTGGACATGTCCCCAGAGATGAGCAAGCAGCAAGAGTTCGTTCTTCGCACAGTAGAAGAGCGCAATATCCGTTTTGTGCGTTTATGGTTCACCGATGTGTTGGGCTTTTTAAAATCAGTTGCAATCGCACCTGCCGAGCTTGAAAACGCATTCGATGAAGGCATCGGATTTGATGGTTCGGCGATTGAAGGATTTGCCCGCGTAACCGAATCAGATATGTTGGCAAAACCAGATCCATCAACTTTTTCAATTCTGCCATGGCGCACAGAGTCTCCAGGGGCGGCGAGAATGTTCTGCGACATCACAATGCCAGATGGTCGCCCATCACCGGCTGATCCGCGCAATGTCTTGCGGCGCGCATTAGATAAAGCTGCAAGCATGGGCTACACCTGTTACACCCACCCAGAAATAGAGTTCTTCTTATTTAAATCGATGCCAGAGAGCGGTGCTGCGCCAGTACCTGTAGATCATGGTGGCTACTTTGATCACACTCCTGCCGTTGTTGGTCATGATTTCAGACGTCAAGCAATCACTCTGCTTGAAGCGATGGGAATCTCAGTGGAGTTCTCACATCACGAAGGTGGTCCTGGCCAGCAAGAGATCGATTTACGCGATGCCGATGCGCTAACAACGGCCGATAACATCATGACCTTTCGCCATGTCATCAAAGAAGTTGCGATGGATCAGGGCTTCCACGCATCCTTTATGCCAAAGCCATTTACTGATCACCCAGGTAGTGGAATGCACACCCACGTCTCACTCTTTAAAGGCGAAGAGAATGCTTTCTACGATGCCAACGCGCAATTCAACTTATCGAAGGTCGGTCGCTCCTTTATTGCTGGCATTCTTAAGCACGCACCAGAGATCACCGCAATTACTAATCAATGGGTCAATTCTTATAAGCGTCTACATGGCGGGGGAGAGGCACCAGCGGTTATTAACTGGGGCCCTAGCAATCGCGGAGCACTTGTGCGTCTGCCGATGTACAAGCCCGGCAAAGAAAACTCAACGCGAATTGAATTTAGATCACCCGACACTGCATGTAATCCATACCTTGCCTATGCCGTTATGTTGGCTGCCGGGTTAAAGGGAGTTGAAGAGAACTATGTTTTGAGTGATTCTAATAATCCGATCTCACTTCCAACTGATCTCAATGAGGCAATTCTGCAGATGGAGAAAAGCGCACTAGTGCGTGAAACCTTAGGTGAGCATGTTTTTGAATATGTATTGCGCAATAAGCGCGCCGAATGGCTTGATTACAGTCGCCAGGTGAGTGCTTACGAGCTCGATAGGTATTTGCCAGTTCTCTAACTCACGCGTTACCGTTGGCAAGTGAACTTTCCGAAACAATCACCATCGGCGATGCCAGTGCATCGCTATGCGCCTTTTCATCCCATCGATCTTACCGATCGCACCTGGCCTTCAAAGAAAATTACACATGCGCCTAAGTGGTGCTCGGTAGACCTGCGCGATGGAAATCAAGCACTGATCGATCCAATGGATACCCCGCGCAAGTTAGCGATGTTCAAACTCCTTGTTGCAATGGGTTATAAAGAGATTGAGGTTGGCTTTCCCAGTGCATCACAGACCGACTTTGATTTTGTGCGAAAGATAATCGATGAGGATTTAATTCCCGATGATGTCATTATCCAAGTTTTAACCCAAGCCCGGGAACCCTTAATTAAACGGACCTTTGAATCAATTAAAGGCTCCAAGGCGGCAATCGTTCACCTTTATAACTCGACATCGACTCTGCAGCGCCGCGTTGTATTTGGTTTAGATAAAGATGGCATCAAAAAGATTGCAACCGATGCCGCGCAAATCTGCCTTGATTTAGTACCAACGGTTGCTGATACGAAAGTATCTTTTGAATACTCACCTGAGTCATACACCGGTACTGAGCTCGAATTTGCGGTAGAAGTCTGTAACGCAGTCAATGCAATCTGGAAACCAACTCCAGCCTGGAAAACGATTATAAACTTACCTGCAACGGTGGAAATGGCAACACCCAATGTCTATGCCGATTCAATCGAGTGGATGTGCCGTAACTTAAATAATCGTGACAGCGTGATCGTCTCACTGCACCCACACAATGATCGTGGCACAGGAGTGGCAGCGGCCGAACTAGGTTATTTAGCAGGCGCTGATCGCATTGAGGGAACACTCTTTGGCAATGGTGAGCGCACCGGCAACGTCTGTCTTGTAACCCTTGGAATCAACTTAGTAACCCATGGCATCGATCCGCATATTGATTTTTCCAATATCGATGATGTGCGCCGCACAGTGGAATATGCAAATCAGCTACGTGTACCAGAGCGCCATCCATATGGTGGAGACTTAGTTTTCACCGCCTTTTCTGGCTCTCATCAAGATGCGATTAAAAAGGGTTTTGATCATATGGCCCATGATGCAAAGGCTGCTGGACGCGAAGTTCGAGATCACACATGGGCAGTTCCATATTTACCAATCGACCCAATGGATATTGGCCGCAGCTATGAGGCTGTAATCCGCGTAAATTCCCAGTCGGGTAAGGGCGGTGTCGCATATTTGATGAAGAATGAACACCACTTAGATCTGCCACGTCGCTTACAAATTGAATTTTCTAAAGTTGTACAAACCAAGACCGATGAAGAGGGTGGCGAGATTAGCCCGGAAGAGCTTTGGTCAATCTTTGAAGATGAATATCTACCAACACAAGGTGCACCGTGGGGCCGCTTTCGCCTTAAGGGATTGAGTCAGACATCGGTCCTGGGTGAAGATGTTCACTTAACGGTCACACTTACCGATCGTGGTGAGATGCACGAGCTCAAAGGTCAGGGCAATGGACCAATCGCAGCTTTCTGCAATATCTTGCAGAGCTATGGTGTCGATGTTCGAGTCCTTGATTATTACGAGCACGCTCTATCTGCAGGTGGCGATGCATCGGCGGCTGCATACCTTGAGTGCTCCATCGATAGTGAAACCTTCTGGGGAGTTGGAATCGATCCCAACACTACTACGGCATCACTTAAAGCAGTCGTGTCTGCCATTAATCGCGCAATTCGTTAATCCACGCACTACCTTTATCCATATGAGTTTGTATAGGGATGAGGCCATTGTGCTGCGCACCCAAAAACTCGGAGAAGCCGATCGTATTATTACTTTATTAACTCGTGACCACGGCCGTATCCGTGGAGTTGCAAAAGGTGTTCGACGCACGATGTCAAAGTTTGGCGCACGTCTTGAGCCGGGTAGTCATATCGATGTGCAGCTTTACGTTGGAAAAACCTTCGACACAATCACACAAGTTGAAGCGATGATGAACTACGGCGAGGCTTTAACCCAAGATTATCAGCGCTGGACAGTAGCCTCAGCGATCTTAGAGGCGGCAGAGCGCTTTAGTCCTAATGAGCATGAACCGGCGCTCAAAGAGTTTGGTTTAGTTGTTGGTGCGATGAAAGTCTTAGCTGAGAATCGATATAAACCTTTACTTATTCTCGATGCATTTCTTTTACGCTCTTTAGATGTTGCAGGCTATGCACCTTCGATGACGATCTGTTCGAGCTGTGAAAAACCAGGACCACACCGATACTTCTCCTTAGTTGGTGGTGGATCTGTATGCGCCGACTGTCGACCTTCGGCCTGCGCAACCCCTGCCTCTGAAACTTTGACACTAATGGATGCCCTTCTTCGAAGTGATTGGGAGATTGCATCTGCTAGTGAAGGTAAGTATCGCCGAGAGGCTAGCGGTTTAATCGCCGCTTATTTACAATGGCATCTTGAGCGGGGTTTAAGGAGTTTGCCGATGGTAGAGCGCGTATGACAGTTCATATTCCTAACCATGTTGCAATCGTTATGGATGGCAATGGCCGATGGGCGCAAAAGAGAGGCTTGGCGCGTACCGCGGGTCATGAAGCGGGTGAGGCCGCTTTATTTGATGTCGTTGAAGGTGCTATTGAGTATGGAGTCAAAGAGATAAGTGCTTACGCATTTTCAACGGAAAATTGGCGGCGATCTCCCGATGAAGTGAAGTTTTTAATGGGATTTAATCGCGATGTCATTAGGCGTCGGCGCGATGAGATGAATGCGATGGGTGTGCGTATTCGCTGGGTAGGTCGGCCAAAGAGATTATGGAGCAGTGTAATCAAAGAGTTAGAAGAGGCTGAGGAGTTAACGAAAAAGAACAAAACTTTAACTTTGAACATGTGTGTTAACTATGGTGGTCGCTCTGAAATTGTGGATGCGGCAACTGCACTTGCCCGAGATGTGAAGCGGGGCAAAGTGAAGCCAGATTCAATTACTGAAAAAACCTTTGCAAAGTATTTAGATTCACCATCAATGAGCGATGTGGATCTATTTTTGCGCTCCTCAGGGGAGCAGCGCACCAGCAACTTCTTGCCATGGCAAAGTGTTTATGCCGAGTTTGTTTTTATGGATGTCCTTTGGCCAGATGTAACGCGTAAAACCCTGTGGACAGCCATTGAAGAGTATTCAAATCGTGATCGTAGATTCGGAAAAGCTTAAAAAGCTGCAACTACCGCCCACATAATTAAAACACCGAAGCCGGTCATAAGAAGAGTCCAACGCGATTCATGACGAGAGTGGGCTTCAGGCAAGATATGCGACGTTGCAATATAGATTACAAAGCCTGAGAAAAGGGCAAGGTAGAGTGCAAGGTATTTATCATTGAGTGCAAGATATGTACCAAGGGTGGCGCCTCCAATGCGGGCAATCGCATCCACACCCAATAGATATTTACTTGACTTAGTCCATTTTCCACTTTTAACGAGCATTGAAACTGTGTTGAGACCATCGCTAAATGCATGGACTACAACGGCCAAGAAAACTGCAACCCCTAATGCCGTACTCACACGAAAGGCCACACCTAGACCCACGCCATCTAGAAAAACATGACCCCCCATTGCGAGTGCGCCGATGGTTCCTGAGATTGAGTGGTGCTCATGATCATGTCCATAATCAGATTCAACAGGTTCGTGAGAACCAAAGCTGCGCTCAAGGATATGAAGTAGTAGAAAGCCGCCCATGATTGCTACTGAGACAACAGGAACTCCTGCCACTCGATCCTTATTCATATCAAAGACTTCAGGCAGTAAATCAAAGCCAACTAAGCCAAGTAATAGTCCGGCCGATAGACCTAAAACTAAATGAAATCTATCGCGTGACTTAAATGCCAAAACTCCGCCTGCAGTTGTCGCCATTACGGTAAAGATGGCGAAAAGGATCGCAAGATTCATAGTTTAAGGGTATCCCGATTAGGCTAGTGCTTATGTTCGCAGTCGCACGATTTAAGGTCGCTCTCGGTGAAGCGGCGGTATTTGAAAGTAATCTCTCGCAGGCTATATCGGCTTTAGCTGCCTGTCCGGGATATTTAAAGGGAGATTATGGACGAAATCTCGATGATTCAACGCTCTGGTCGCTCATCACCCATTGGGAAAATGTGGGCTCATATAGACGGGCCCTGAGTAATAATGCGGTGAAGATGCAGGCGATTCCAATATTAGCCCAGGCCATCGATGAGCCTGGTGCTTATGAATACCTATTTAGCGAGTAAAATCTGCAGTACGAAAGTAACACCAGTTGCTTTTCGCCGACAGCCAGCCGGACGGAGCAAAAAAGATGGCAACGGATCGTTTAGAAAATATCGTAGCTCTTGCAAAGCGGCGAGGTTTTGTTTATCCCTCCTCTGAAATATATGGCGGACTTCGAGCATCATGGGATTACGGCCCCCTAGGTGTTGAGTTAAAAAATAATGTTAAGCGCCAGTGGTGGAAATCTATGGTCATGGGGCGCGAAGATATCGTTGGTCTTGACTCATGCGTAATTTTGTCGAGAGAGGTCTGGGAGGCATCGGGCCATGTTGCAACTTTCAGTGATCCATTAACCGAGTGCACGGCATGTCATAAGCGCTATCGAGCCGATCACTTAATGGAGGCTTATGAGGCTAAACACAAGAAGCCTGCGACATCACTAGCTGAGATTAACTGCCCGGCATGTGGTAACAAAGGCCAGTTCACTGAGCCAAAGCAATTTAGTGGAATGTTAAAGACATATCTTGGGCCTGTTGAAGATGAATCAGGGTTGGCTTATCTGCGACCTGAAACCGCCCAGGGAATCTTTATTAACTTTGATCAAGTCATGACAACTTCGCGCAAAAAACCACCATTTGGAATCGGTCAGATTGGAAAATCTTTCCGCAATGAAATTACTCCAGGAAACTTTATTTTTCGTACGCGCGAATTTGAGCAGATGGAGATGGAGTTCTTTGTTGTTCCTGGCAGCGATGAAGAGTGGCATCAATACTGGATCGATACACGCATGGCCTGGTATATAGATTTAGGAATTAACCCCGATCGTCTGCGTCTCTTTGATCATCCAAAAGAGAAGTTGTCACATTATTCAAAGCGCACAGCCGATATCGAGTACAAGTTTGAGTTTGCAGGCACCGAATGGGGCGAGCTTGAAGGTATTGCTAATCGCACCGATTTTGATTTAAAGGCCCACTCTGCCGCCTCCGGTAAAGATTTGTCCTACTTTGATCAAGAAAAGGGCGAGCGTTGGACACCATTTGTTATCGAACCTGCAGCCGGTGTTGATCGCTGTGCACTGACCTTCTTAATGGATGCCTTCACCGAAGATGAGGCGCCTAATAGCAAGGGCGAGATGGAAAAGCGGACAGTGTTAAAACTCGATCATCGTTTAGCACCGATTAAAGCTGCACTCTTGCCGCTTTCTCGTAATGCAGATCTTTCACCTAAGGCACGCGATCTCGCCGCCGAGCTGCGCAAGAACTGGAGTATCGACTTTGATGATGCCGGTGCAATTGGACGCCGCTATCGCCGTCAAGATGAGATCGGTACTCCGTACTGCATTACCATCGACTTTGAAACCCTAGAAGATAATGCCGTTACAATTCGCGATCGCGACACAATGACACAAGAGCGCATCGGCATTGATAATGTCGAAGCGTGGTTAGCGCCACGTTTACTAGGGTGCTAAAACCACTATTACTTCCACTTTCAAGTGGTGATCATTACATTGATCCACCGGTTGTTTTAGCGCCAATGGCTGGAATAACAAATGCCCCATTTCGCACGCTCTGTCGCGAACAAGGTGCGGGTTTATTCGTCTCTGAAATGGTCACGGCACGCGCATTAATCGAACGGCGTCCTGAGACTCTGCGCATGATTGTGCCGGGCAAAGATGAGTGGCCGAGATCTGTGCAGTTATACAGCGTTGATCCAACGACTATGCGTGCAGCGGTAACGATGCTTGGAAAAGAAAACTTAGCCGATCACATCGATATGAACTTTGGGTGTCCAGTACCAAAAGTTACGCGCAAAGGTGGTGGAGCAGCCCTTCCTTACAAGCGAAAACTATTTTCAAATATTGTCCAAGCAGCCGTTGAGGCTGCAAAGCCATTTGGTATTCCAGTCACAGTAAAAATGCGTATCGGAATCGATAGTGACCACCATACATATTTAGAGGCGGCGAAATCTGCTGCAGATTTAGGTGTTGCCTGGGTAGCACTGCATGCGCGCACCGCCGCCCAAATGTATGAAGGTAAATCTGATTGGTCGGCGATTACCCGCCTTGTTGAGCATTTAAAGCCCAGTGGGGTACCGGTCTTAGGCAATGGCGATATCTGGTCGGGGAGCGATGCCCTCAACATGGTGGCGCAAACTGGTTGCGCAGGAGTAGTTGTTGGACGTGGATGTTTAGGGCGGCCGTGGTTATTTGCCGATTTGGTCTCTTCTTTGCAAGGAGTCAACAAAGAGTTAACACCCACGCTGCATCAAGTGCGCGAAGTAATGTTTCGTCATGCTGACTTAATCGTTGAGTATCTAGAGTCTGAGGATCGCGGAATGCGCGATATGCGAAAACACATGGCCTGGTACTTAAAGGGTTTTAGCGTTGCCCGCGAGATACGCCATGACCTAGGGATGGTCTCTTCATTACTTGAAATGCGTGGGCTTTTAGATCAACTAGAGGATCAGCCCTATCCAGTTGAAGTTGGTGATAAGCCACGTGGACGTACTAGTCATGGCCGCCCACCGACTTTGCCCGATGGTTGGCTCAATGATCCCGACGAACTTGTTCATGTCGAACTCGAAGATGCTTTTTCGGGGGGATAAATGTTTTTATTTCGTTGGATCCGCCGCACGTTAACGTTAATTATTATCGTTGCATTAATTGCTCCAGTTTATGCCGTATCAAAAGTTTGGCGCGCAGCCAATAATCCCATTGTACGTAGCGCCGATGTCATAGTGGTTTTGGGTGCAGCTCAGCTAGATGGGCGCCCAGGAGATGCGCTAGAAGCGCGCTTAATTGAAGCTAAGCGGATATTTGATTTAGGTTTAGCTCCATCCATTATCACCGTTGGTGCAGGAGCTCCTGGTGATCGAACGACGGAGGCGGCTTCGGGTAAATCATGGCTACGTGCACATGGTGTGCCAGCAAAAAGAGTAACTGCCGTTGAAGAAGGTCGCGATACGTTAGTGAGCACAAAGGCTTATGCAGCACTCATGAAAAAGAGGATGGTGAGTGATGTAATTATTGTGACCGATCCATTTCACTGCCAACGCGCAATGGTGATGGCAAATGATCAAGGCATTGTTAGTACATGCTCACCTGTACAAACTGGCCCCAACACAATTTCCCACTCGGGCTACAAGTATTTACTGCGCGAGGCGGGGGCTTATCTGGTCTATATAACCATTGGCCGGCGTGGCGTTCAGGTCAGTGATCATTTACCTGGCGCAGATATCCTCACTAAGGTTGTGCCGTGAGCTATAGCGAACACGATAACGAGCGATTCTTAGATGAGCCGGCAAAACGACCGGGGCGTACTGAGTTCATGCGTGACCGTGCACGAGTTATTCACTCTGCAGCTCTTCGTCGCTTAGCTGCAAAGACACAAGTTGCAGTGCCGTGGGAGAATGATTTTCAACGCACACGTTTGTCTCACTCACTTGAGTGCGCACAGATCGGTCGTGAGCTTGGAGAATCACTCGGCGCAGATCCTGATTTACAGGACACGGCTTGCTTAGCACATGATTTAGGCCATCCACCATTTGGGCACAACGGGGAAGAGGCACTTGCGCAGATCGCAGAGGATTGTGGTGGCTTTGAGGGTAATGCACAGAGCTTTAGATTATTAGTACGCCTTGAGGCCAAGACCGTTGATGCACAAGGAAAGAGTATTGGTCTTAACTTAACCCGTGCATCCTTAGATGGTGCGACAAAGTATCCATGGCCCCGTTCACAAAACCCGCGCAAATTCGGTGTTTATGATGATGATGTTGAAAGCTTTAAATGGATGCGCACTGGTGCACCAGTTGGTAAGAAGTGTATCGAGGCGCAGATTATGGATTGGTCTGATGACTGCGCTTACTCTGTCCATGATTTAGAGGATGCGATATTTGTCAACCAAATTTCAGTCAAGAACTTTGAAAAAGATTTAGCTGATATCCATCATGTAATGAGAAAGGATTATGGCAGCGATGCCACCGAGCAAGAGGCTATCGATGCACATGCACGTTTAGCTGCGCTATCGGCTTGGCCACATTATTACGATGGCACACTTCGCTCACTTGCTAGGCTAAAGGATTCAACCTCCCAGTTAATCGGACGCTTTGTATTAGCTGCCGAAGTTCAAACCCGCAGAGTTCATGGTGATGGCCCACTTTCACGCTATAGCGCCGATCTAGAGATTCCACGCGATCAAGTTGTCGAAGTAGATTTTCTCAAAGCCATTGCTGGGCAATATTTAATCAACGCAGATCACTCGCAGGAGCGCTATGCAAAGCAGCAGATAATCATTCGCGAGCTCGTGGAGATGCTCATGGCGTGTGCCCCACGTGAGCTTGATTCAATATTTATTAAGGCCTGGAACGAAGCCGCCGATGAGAGTGCACGTATGCGGGTAATAATCGATCAAGTCGCCGCCCTGACAGATCCTGGCGCCTATGTCTTACATACGCGTCTACTGGCTAATCACTAAAGTGAGCATATGAGCGGGCGTATACGAGAAGAGGATGTTGCCTACATCCGCGATCGCTCACCTATCGATGAGGTGGTCGGCGAGTACGTCCAGTTAAAGAGCGCGGGCGGGGGTGCAAAGAAAGGCTTGTGCCCATTTCACGATGAGAAGTCACCTTCTTTTACCGTTACCCCGAGTAAAGGATTTTTTCACTGCTTTGGCTGTCAAACTGGTGGCGATGTCATCGCTTTTTTAATGAAGATTGATCACTTAACTTTCACTGAAACCATCGAGCGCTTAGCTGATCGCCTGGGTTACACCCTTCGCTATGAAGAGGGTGGTAGTAATGCTCCGACATTTTCAGCAGGAGCTCGCTCTCGTTTAATCGCAGCTAATACCGAGGCGGCAAAGTTTTATCAAGAACAACTCAACGCTCCTGTAGCCTCTCATGGCCGAGATTTATTAACAAAGCGTGGCTTCGATAAAGCTGCATGTATGCAGTTTGGCGTTGGTTTTGCCCCCGATGAATGGGATGCGCTCACTAAACATCTGCGCGCTATGGATTACACAATCGATGAGTTAGAAACGGCCGGATTATCCAAGATGGGCCAGCGCGGTCCGATAGATAGATTTCGTAACCGTCTAACCTGGCCAATCAGAGATATCTCAGGGGACGTTGTTGGCTTTGGCGCACGCAAACTAGCAAGTGATGAAGCCGATCAAGGACCTAAGTATTTAAATACTCCAGAGACCCCGATCTATAAAAAGAGTCAGGTTTTATACGGACTCGATGTGGCAAAAAAAGAGATCGCAAAGAAGCGCCAGGCCGTCATAGTTGAGGGCTATACCGATGTGATGGCCGCCCAACTTGCTGGAATAACTACGGCCGTAGCAACCTGTGGCACTGCATTTGGAGCAGACCACATCCGAATCTTGCGCAGATTATTAATGGATGACGATGCATTTCGCGGCGAAGTTATATTCACCTTTGATGGTGATGCCGCGGGACAAAAAGCTGCCTTACGAGCATTTAGCGAGGATCAAAAGTTTGTGACACAGACCTTTGTTGCAGTCGAACCAGATGGATTAGATCCATGTGATTTGCGCCAACAAAAGGGGGATTTAGCCCTCCGTGATTTAATTGCACGAAGAGTTCCTCTCTTTGAGTTTGCAATTCGGAGCGAGTTGGCACATCACAAGTTAGATGCAGCCGAGGGTCGCATTAATGCACTCAACGCTGCGGCGCCAATAGTTGCTCAGATTCGAGATAAGTCTCTACGTCCTGAATACACACGCCTACTTGCAGGGTGGTTAGGTCTAGAAGTCGAAATCGTCTCCGCGGCAGTATCGCAGGGCGCAAAAACTCATCCACGTTCACAAGAGCCCACTGCAGTTGCAAGTCAGGAGAGTAATTGGCGACCTGATCCACATGATGCACGTTTAATTTTAGAGCGAGAGGTTCTCAAATCTCGCCTACAAGAGCCGGCCTTATTTATTGAGAGTTTATGGTCAGATATCGAGGCAGATGCTTTTACTCATCCGGCATACCGTGAAATGCGCAGAACTATTGATGAAAAGCAGATACTGTCGATGGAGACAATCACTGATGAGAAGATAAAGACACTCTTCACTGAATTAAGCGTCGAACCCATCCGCGCCGATGGCAGAGCAACTGCGCTCTATGTTGAAAGCATTATCGCTCGGCTACGTGAAGTTGCAATATCAAGGTCTATCGCAGAATTAAAATCCAGCCTTCAGCGTCTTAACCCAGTTGAAAACGAGATCGAATACAACGCTGCATTTGCCGCCTTAGTTGCCCTCGAAACCACCCGCAGATCACTGCATGATTTAGCCGTTGGAAGCCTTTAAAAAACCCTCAATTTTCGCAACAATGCCCGTGTGCGCTAGAGTTTGCGCTCGTACAGATTGATCCCTGATAGCTCAACGGCAGAGCAGTCGACTGTTAATCGACAGGTTCTTGGTTCGAATCCAAGTCAGGGAGCATTGAGAGCAAGCGCTTTCACCCTCTTGCCTTTACTATCTGCCGTATGGCAACAAATCTCCTGGCTACTGCCGCCAATTCATGGCGCAATCAATCATGGGCCCTGCGCATTATGCGGCTATGGCTGGGCTGTACATGGATCTATGCAGGCTGGGATAAGGCGACCGATGCCGGATTTTTAAGCCGCGGCTCAGCAACTTTTATCGGCACACAACTCAGCGGCTATTCAACGCAGTCTCCGCTGGGAGAGGGTGTATTCAATAAATTAATAGAGCACTCAATACAAGTTGGTGCCCTAGTGATGGTGAGCGAATTTGCAATTGGCCTAGCAACGCTTTTATGGGTAGCACCAACCTTGGCAGCCTTAGGTGGTTTTTTAATGTCGCTCAGCTTATGGCTAGCGAGTACTTTTACCGCCTCCCCATATTTCTTAGCCAGCAATACTGCCTATGCCGTTCTATGGTTGTCCTACTTACTTCTCATTAAAAATAAGCGAAAGGGTTTTTCAATGTCGTTAGAGCGTCGTGGGGTAATGCGTATCGCAATCATCGCAGGGCTCTCAGCTGCCTTTGCTGGTGCGGGTAAACTCTTTACGCCTAAGGCGATGCAAGATAGTGCCGTTGGGGCTACTGCCACCAAAATTGTAAAACTGGCATCACTTAAAGTAGGCGACACGAAAAACTTTGTCTTAGCAGATGGGGCGCCAGCGATTTTATTTAGAACTAAGACCGGAGTCTTTGCCTACTCTGCGATCTGCACTCATCAAGGCTGCACAGTTGCCTATGATCCGGCTAAGAAAATCATGAAATGCCCATGCCATGGCGCAGAGTTTGATCCACTCAAATCGGCAAAGCCCGTAGTTGGGCCTGCCATTAACCCACTGGGCAAAGTCAAAGTAGCTATCAGTGGTTCTTGGGTAATACTCACGTAACCAGTTAGTAACACTGAAGGGATAAGATTAAGACATGGCCCTGTTTCGTCTTAACGTAGCTCTTCCGGATCGCCCTGGATCTTTAGGACTTCTCGCATCGGCAATTGGTGCTGCAGGCGGAGATATCAAAGAGCTCGTAGTTTTAAAATCTGAAGGTGGCCGAGGCTTCGATGATATTACCGTTGCAGTGCCAGGCAATGACCCTAGTGATTTGGTTGATCTGCTTAACTCAATGGGTGGCGTGGAAGTTATCTCTATAATCCCTATTGGATAATCTGCGCGCCTTGACTTGGTAGCGAAGTAAAAAATCGCGGAGTTTTAAATCTCTTGCTCTCAAAGGCTTCTTCTATAGATTTAATCATCTCCTGTGTATGGCTGGCTTTAATAAGTGCTATTGCACTTCCTCCAAAACCTCCACCGACCATCCGTGCACCGAGTGCTCCGGCAGTGATCGCGGCATCAACGGCCGTATTGAGTTCGGGACAGGAAACATCGTAATCATCGCGCAGAGATGCGTGGGATGCATTTAAGAGATGGCCAAGTGTTGTGAAGTTTTTAGATTCGAGGGCCTTAACTGCATCTAGAACACGCGCTATCTCAGTAACGGCATGGCGCGCTCTCATAAATTCAGTGGTAGATATCAAATTGTGAGAGGCTTCTAGTTTTTCCATCGTTAATTCGCGCATCGATCTCACCGCAAGTTTTGCAACAACGCCATCACATGATGCACGTCGCTGGGCATAACCACCGTCAGTTAACAAGTGGTGGGCTTGAGTATCGATTATAAGAAGCTCTAGGCCGTGAGATGCGACATCAAATGGTATATCTCTCGAAGTTAAATCTCGGCAGTCCAGGAGAAGCGCCGATCCGCGCATTGCCATCAGTGATACCGATTGATCCATAATTCCACATGGCACACCTACATACTCATTCTCACCTTTTTGTGCCAGACGAGCTAAACTCTCTACGCTAAAACCAAGGGAGAACAAATCATTGAGAGCAGTTGCAACGCTGCACTCAAGGGCAGCAGATGATGAAAGCCCAGCTCCTAATGGAACATGACCATCAATCATCACATCAACGCCATGCTTAATCTTCATCGCCCAGATCACACTTAATACATAACGCTCCCATTGACCCTTAAGACCTGGGTGCACCTCATCGAGATTGACAGTGATAACCGTGTTTTTGCGCTGAGCAGATGCGATTCGCACTAAGCGGTCGGGGCGTCTGCGTAGTGCGGCGTATGTGCGGTCGGCGATTGCAAAGGGCAAGACATAGCCATCGCTGTAATCGATATGTTCACCGATTAAATTAACGCGCCCAGGTGCGGCGGCGATTACTTCAGGGCTCTGGCCAAAGGTATCTACAAACTTCTTTTCGATAGTGGAGATAGACATAGTTAGTTAAATGAGGCCAACGTATCGGCGACCATCGCCTGAATTCCACGGGTAGGTGTCCAGCCAAGGCCATCTTTAGCCTTGCTTATATCTGCGATCAGAACTGCGGGATCTCCTGGGCGACGGGCAGAGTCACGAGTTGAAATGGGGTAACCAATTGCCTTTGATGCCGCGGCAACTACTTGGCGAACCGAGTAGCCATCTCCGCTACCTAAGTTGTAAATCTCATGCTCACCATCTACCAGTGCTTCCAGTGCTTTGATATGTGCATCGATTAAATCAACGACATGAACATAGTCGCGGATACATGTGCCATCAGGGGTTGGCCAGTCATTACCAAAGATCTTGACTGGGTTTTGCGGTGTGCTGCGCAAGAGATTTGGAATCAAATGTGTCTCAGGGTTATGGCGCTCGGCTAGCCATCCACGCTCACATTGGAGTGCACCAGCAACATTAAAGTATCGAAGGGATACTGCGGCGATTCCTCGTTGCTCTGACTCGGTACTCATCATCTGATCGATGGCTAATTTGGTAGCACCATACGGATTAGTAGGGGCCGTCTCAGCGGTTTCTTTAATTGGAATCTGCCGAGGTTGACCATATGTAGCTGCCGATGATGAGAAGACTATTTTTTTAACGCCGGCTATGCGCATCTGATCGAGCAGGATTCGCGTACCGTCGACATTTACTTGGTGGTACAAATCTGGTTTTTCAACTGACTCTCCAACTAAAGATTTACCTGCAAAGTGCATAACGGCATCGACACCCACAAGGGCTTCGGCGATATCTGCAGGATTTAAGAGCGAGCCATGCACAAAACGCACACCCGCTGGCACGCTATCGGCATGGCCAGTACTGCAATCATCCACGATAGAGATTTCATATCCCTGGCTGCGCATGATTTCTGCGGCAGTGGAACCGATGTAGCCCGTGCCTCCAGTGATGAGTACCTGCATCATTAGAGTGTGACTTCGCGAAGCTGGGCCGCTGATTGCTCAGGACGCATATCCATAATAAATGCACCCATCGCAGATTCAGAGCCTGCTAAATACTTTAACTTTCCAGGGGCACGACGAACACTTGTGATCGCCCAGTGCAGTCGCAGAAGATCGCGACCAATACGGACCGGGGCTTGGTGCCAAGCGGCGATGTAGGCCATTTCGATTCCAAATACGCCATCTAATCGCTTCATGACTTCGAGGGCTATTACAGGGAATGCATCACGATCTTGCTGGGTCAGCGCCGCTAAATCTGCAACTGGGTTGAGAGGCGCAACGTGAATTTCAAATGGGTAGCGCGATGCGTATGGGACAAAAGCAATCCAGCGATCATTGCGGGCGATGATGCGCTCATCATCGCGGATTTCACGTGCAATGACTTCATCAAATAAAACCTTTCCCGTTGACTCTTTATATGATTTCGCCGCCGCCAACATCTTTTCAACACGTGGTGGTAGATATGAATAGGCATAAATTTGACCATGCGGATGTGAAAGTGTTACGCCGATCTCTTCGCCACGGTTTTCAAAGGCTACGATGTGTGCGATGTATGGCTCGAGTGAGAGCTCCTCGGTGCGATCAATCCAGGCCTCTAGCAAGGTTCGCACTCGTGCCGGAGTTAAATCCTTAAAGGATTTTCCATGATCGGCGGTAAAACAAATCACTTCACACTTTCCAGCTGCCGTACCGAAATCAGTATCTGGACCAACTCGATCAGGCAGAGCCCAATCTCCAGATGGTGGTCGCAGAGACGGTGAGCGATTATCAAAGACAACTACTTCAAAATCAGATTCAGGAACTTCAGTTAAGAGTTCGCCCGTAGTTGGACAGAGCGGACAGAGCTCTTTAGGCGGTAAAAAGATTCGCCCTTGACGGTGGGCGGCCATCGCAACCCATTCATTGACTAGGGGATCAAGGCGAAGTTCGCCGATCGCCGGTTGTTCTTCTATTGGGCGCTGATCTGTGGCGTTGCGGGATTGATTGGCAGTGTCGTAATAGCGAATGGTGCGGCCATCGGCCATCTCACGATTAGTGCGTGTGATGCCCGCCGATAATCTTTTACTCTGCGCCATAGTGTCGTTACTCTACCTGTGTGGTTAAGCAATCGGCACACCTTCGTAGCGAAAGTAGTTCGTTGCTGCTCGAAGTCGTCGATGGCGCACTTGTTATCGGCCATTGGGGCGCACTGCTGGTTGGCGAGATCACCGATGCAGCTATCGCCGGTCGAGTATCGATTGCTAATAGCTCGTGGGATCAGCCACAAAACCCCGGAATTATGCGTGAAAGCGCGCGCGGGTTTTTGGGCCGTCCAACATTGAGTGGGCATCGATTGGGTACAGCCTGGTCAACTAAGTTTGAAGTTACCGATTTCCACCATGTTGATAATCACTGCACAATAACATTGCGCGATTTTCATGCCGAGCTAGAAACTCTTATTACTATCACTATGGACACATTCGGAGTGCTCTCGCAAGAGGCAACTGTAAAAAATATCGGTAATAATGATTACATCCTTAATGAATATATTCACTGGCTGCCATTGCCACAGGAGGCCCAACAGAGTTTAGATTTCGCAGGCCGATGGTCAAATGAACGCCAACCACAACGCCGCGATATTGCAATCGGTACGTGGGTGCGCGAATCCCGTGAGGGAAGGAGTGGGCACAATTTTTCAATCGCTGACATCGCCCTCACTGCAAACACAAGTTTTCAGAGTGGAGCTGCTTGGGCTACGAGTATTGCCTGGAGCGGTAACTCGCATTACTTAATCGAGCGCGGTTTTGATGGTCAACAATCAATCGGCGCGGGCGAACTTTTATTGCCTGGCGAAGTTGTGCTCGCACCTGGGGCTACGTATGTAGCACCTGCCATGGTCTCGGTCTACTCACAAGATGGACTCGACGGCATTAGTGCGGCCTACCATTCACATATTCGCGCCCGAACGATGCATCCGCAACGCCCACGTCCGCTCACACTAAATTTGTGGGAGGCGCTCTACTTCAACCACGATGAGGATGCGATTAAGGAGCTCGTTGATGTCGCCGCCGATATCGGTATCGAGCGTGTTGTCTTAGATGATGGTTGGTTTCATTCACGGCGTAACGACCGAGCAGGTTTAGGGGATTGGGTAATCGACCCAGAGGTGTGGCCCAATGGTTTAACACCGATAATTAAATATATTAATTCAAAAGGTATTGAGTTTGGTTTGTGGTTTGAGGGCGAGATGGTTAATGAAGACTCTGATCTATATCGCGCCCACCCCGAATGGATCTTGCATGAAGGAGAGCGTGTTCCACCATTGTGGCGCCACCAATTAGTTCTGGATTTAGCCCATGAGGGCGCCTATAGCCATGTTCTCGAACAGACATCTGCAGTTCTAAAAGCCCATGAGATCGCCTATATTAAATGGGATCACAACCGAACCTTAGTCGATTCCGGTCACTTGGGGCGGGCCGGTGTACGCACACAAACACAGGCTATCTACCGCTTATTCACCGAGCTCAAAAAACGCCATCCTGGTCTTGAAATCGAATCCTGTGCATCGGGTGGTGCGCGAATTGATTTAGGTGTTATCGATTACGTTGATCGTTTTTGGACAAGTGATAACAACGATGCACTCGAGCGCCAAAGTATTCAACGATGGAGCGCTCAAGTTATTCCACCCGAAATGTTGGGAACACATATTGGGCCAACGCGTGGTCATCAGACTGGTCGAACACTCGAACTTTCTATGCGAGCAGTAACGGCGCTCTTTGGTCATGCTGGGGTGGAATGGAATATCACTGAGGCTACACCCGAAGAGCGTGCTTATTTAAAAATGTGGGCTAAGTATTACAAGGTTAATCGTGGAGTTTTACATAGTGGCCGAATGGTACGTGTTGATTATCCAGATCCTCATGGATATCTGCATGGAGTTACTGCTCACGATAAATCACGGGCGATATTTGCCTATGTTCAGTTAACGCCAACGGTTGCAATTCATCCAGCGGTACTAAAGTTTCCAGGATTAGATGAGAAGGCAACATATTCAATTAAGGTTGTTTATCCAGCGGGTAAGCCGCGTTTTATGTTAATAACACCTCCTGCCTGGATGGATGGGATACAACTCTCAGGATCGGCTCTAGCTCAGATAGGTGTTAGTGCACCAATTCTTGCACCAGCAAATGCCTGTGTAATTGAGATTACAAAGATTTAATCGACCCAGTTAAGCGTTCGTTCAACTGCTTTTTTCCATTGTGCGTAGCCTTTTTCGCGACTATCTGGCGTACTAGTGGGTGACCAGCGGCGCGACTCTTGCCATTGTGATCGAAGCTCCTGTTGTGAAGACCAAAAACCAACGGCCAGGCCTGCAGCATATGCAGCACCCAGAGCCGTAGTTTCTGCGATTAGTGGTTTAGATATATCGATTCCCATAATGTCGGCCTGCATCTGCATGCAGAGAGAGTTTGCAGTGATGCCGCCATCGACTCGCATCTGCCTCATTGGAACACCGCTATCGGCGACCATTGCATCCATAACATCGCGAGTTTGATAACAGATGGCTTCAAGGGCTGCGCGCGCAAGGTGAGCCTTCGTAGCTGCGCGTGTTAAGCCTACTATCGCACCCCGTGCATCGCTGCGCCAATACGGTGCAAAGAGTCCCGAGAATGCAGGTACAAAATAGACACCCGCTGTGTCTGTTACAGATGCAGCTAAATTTTCAGTATCTGCAGCGTTGCTAATAATTCCTAGTTGATCACGCAGCCACTGAATCGCTGAGCCGGTCACTGCTACCGAACCTTCTAGTGCATATCGTGCAGGTTCATCTCCGAATTTAAAACATACCGTTGTTAGCAAGCCATTGCCTGACCTAACGATTTCGGTACCAGTATTAAGTAGAGCAAAGTTACCTGTGCCATACGTCGTCTTAGATTCTCCTTGCTCAAAACATACCTGCCCTACCATTGCAGCCTGTTGATCACCTACGATTCCAGCGATCGGAATCGCTGTGCCAAAGGGACCATGTGGATCGGTGAGTGCATACTGTTCTGATGAGGATTTAATAATCGGCAATGAGTGCTTTGCAACTCCAAATATTTTAAGAAGTTCGTCGTCCCAATCCAGCGTCTCAAGATTCATCAATAGTGTTCGGCTTGCATTTGTTACATCTGTGGCATGGACACCGCCACGAACCCCACCCGATAAGTTCCATAAAAGCCATGAGTCAATCGTTCCAAAGCGGGCATTTACCCCACGAGCTGCTGGCACATTGCTGAGTAGCCAGTTCATTTTGCTACCTGCAAAGTAAGGAGCAATCGTTAATCCAGTTTTAAAGCGAATAGTTCTCTGTTCATCCTGATTTAGCCCAGCTAAAAACTCAGTGCTCCGTGTGTCCTGCCAGACAATGGCATTGGATAGCGGCTGGCCGCTCGTCACATCCCACACAACCGTGGTTTCGCGCTGATTAGTAATTCCAATCCCAGCTAAATCCGATCCCAAAATATCGGCCTGCTTGAGTGCGGCCACTATAACTTCCTGCGTACGCTCCCAGATTTCATTGGCATCGTGTTCGACCCAACCAGCTTGGGGCAGTATCTGTCGGTGCTCAACTTGATGTTGGCCCACGACTTTTCCGCCATGATCAAAGATCATAAAACGAGTGCTGCTCGTACCCTGATCCAAACTGCCGATGTATTTCACGTGAGGCAAACTCGTCTCTGTTGGGTTAGGCTTAACTCTACAAAGGCCATAATGGAGATGCAACGCATAATGTTTTTAACCCAACTCAACCCCGATCAACGCCAGAGCGCCATCACGGCACTGGGTAGTGAGAGCTTTGATGTTCTCGTTATCGGTGGTGGAGTAAATGGCGTCGGGGCCGCCCTTGATGCCGCCTCTCGTGGTTTAAAAGTGGCGTTAATCGAATCTCAAGATATCGCCGCAGGTACATCAAGCCGTTCGAGCAAGTTAATTCACGGCGGTCTGCGCTATCTCGAGCAGTACGACTTTAAATTAGTCCGAGAGGCTCTGCACGAGCGGGAGCTATTAGTATCGACTCTCTGCCCACATTTAGTTAAGCCCGTTGGTTTTCTCTTTCCGCTGACTGAAAAGTTTAAAGAGCGCACATATGTTGGCGCAGGTCTTGCCCTATACGATGCCTTGCGTGGCTTTCAGCGGGCGATGCCATGGCACAAACATCTGAGTCAAAAGCAGATTAACGAGATTGCACCATCACTGCGCCCTGACATCATCATGGGTGCTATTAAATATTTTGATGCTCAAGTCGATGATGCTCGACATACACTTTCAGTTGCACGCACTGCCGCACGCCACGGCGCAATCATCGCTACACGCGTAAGCGCCGAATCTCTCATTCGCGATGGCAAACGAGTGGTTGGCGTTAAAGCCAGGGATTTAGTCAGCGGAGAAATAATTGCAATAAAGGCTACGGTCACAGTCATGTGCGCGGGAGTTTGGAGCGATGAGCTTCATGCAAACTTTGATCTTAAACCTGGATACAACGTGACGATGTCCAAAGGTGTTCATATTGTTCTGCCAGGATCGGCGATTAAATCTGATGCCGGAATAATTCTTAAAACACCAGTTTCAGTTCTTTTTATTATTCCATGGGCAGATAAATGGATTGTTGGAACAACTGATACGCCATACACGGGCGATCGCGCCGAACCAATTGCTAATCGCGAGGATGTCCAGTACATCCTTGATCAAGCAAACCGTGTATTAACTCCACAGCTAAAGATTGAAGATATAATCGGTGTTTATGCTGGTCTGCGTCCATTAGTTGCTAATAACAAGGGCTCAGTGACAACGAAACTCTCGCGCGAGCACACCGTTGATCGCCCAGCCCCAGGCTTTGTCAGTATCGCTGGTGGCAAATACACCACCTATCGCATCATGGGCCGAGATGTTATCGACCTTGCAGTTAATGAGCTTCGCAAGCTGAGCCCTGAGTCGGTGACTGAAAAACTTCCGCTCATCGGTGCCGATGGTTACTTTGCACTCGTGCAACAGATAGAGCCAATCGCCGATGAGAGCGGGTTAGATATCCAAACGCTCACTCATCTGCTCAATCGTTACGGCTCATTGATAAGCGAGATCTTGGATTTAATTAAACGGGATCCATCACTAGCACAGAAGCTTGACGCTGATCTGCCCTATATTAAGGCCGAGATTTATTACGCCGTAAGCCATGAAGGTGCGCGAACTGTAGATGATGTAATTTCGCGCCGTACCCGCATCGCATTTGAAGCTCACAACCAGGGCGCTGATTTAGCTGATGCGATCGCCGAGATTATCGCCCCAGTTTTGGGTTGGTCTGCTAAAGAGTGCAGAGCCTCCGTGGCTGCTTACGAATCACTTGTAGAGCGCGAACTAGCGGCCTTGGATGAGCTTTTAGGCGAGAGCGATAAAGTTAATTCTTAATCTGTTTCGCGCAGCCATCAACTGAGGGTTTAGGTGTTGGCTTAGTAGTTGGTGTTGCAGATGCTGATGGAATCGGCCCCTGTTCAATAGTAAAAATAACTGGTTGCGAACTTTCGGCGTGCGTTTTAGATATATCGCTAAAGAGAATCTTTCCTGTATAGGTTCCAGCCGGCATACCTTTAACGGCAAGAGTCCATGCCCCACTTGTGGCGCGTAATAGAGTCTGTGTTGGTTTCACGCTTGGAACGCTAGCTGCATCAAATACTAATTTTACGCTGCCAGTGACCACAGGGGATTGATCTGGTCTAGAAACGGTGACATTGAAAGTGAGTAATTTATCAGTAGTCGTTGCCGACTGTTTGATTACCGATAAAAGCGTTGCCTCATTACTCGGCATGAGATCTACGAGCGTGGGTGCCCAACTACCCTGCACTAGATCTAGAAATGCGGCAGTGTTTCCTCTAAATAGATTCAGATCTAATCGTGATCCTGGAACACCGTATTTAGGTGCGATTCCACAGGATGTGTACTGCCACATCGTCCACTGCGAATCGCAGTTAGCCCCAGTCCACGAGTGCACATAGCAACCGCTGGCCTTTAATCCAGGCGCATTAAGTGGATCCGATGGATCGATTGCATACTGTGCTAACCAAAGTGGATATTGAGCCAGCTCAGCGCTTCGAACCATGGAGGCCTCAAGAAAATTGGAGAACGAATACAGGAGTGGAACCTTGCCCGTCCTCTCCTTTAAAATCCGTAGAAATGTTGTAGCCCAGAGTGTTACCTGACTGGGTGATGCATATTTCTGACAGGTACCAGAGGATGAGAGTCGGACACATTTGTTTTCAAGATCTAGGGCATACGGCAGATCGCGTTCGGTGTATCCACCGATAGATGCCAGACGCCAGAGCACTTTCTGTGCCTGCGCAGTTGCATCACGGATGACTGCATCATCATCTGAGACATCGGGGAGAATCGTGTAGTGGTAAAAGCCGGTGTAGATTCCGGCGGCCTGTGCCGCGCTGTGATCCATCACTAAGTATTTAAGTGATAGTGCATCTGCATCATCGCGCGTGTCAGAGGCTTTAATCATTACAAATCGAATTCCGGCATCGTACATTTTTACAAAGTCAATTGTTTTATCATTAGGGTGCTGCCAACGACTGATATCAGTGCCGTGAATTCGCCCACCTGGACCAGAGGCAGAGATAACAATGGCTGGATCGGCCTCGGATATTTCTGGTATCTGAGTAATTGTTATTGATCGAGTTGCTGAGTAAATCTTCTTCCCACTTGCAACCGCACTTGCCCGGTAGGAAACCTTTGAGTCCATCGCTGTTGCGAGTGCAATAATTCTCCAGGTACCGGCCTTAGTGGTCTTTGTTTTAAATCGTGTTGGCTTCCATGTGCCGGCGCTATTTATTTGGATTGCGACCGCTATGCCTGATTTAGCCGGTTTTATCAAGCCATAGAAGGTGAGTAGCGCTTCGGTAGTTGATGGGGTTTGGCGCACAGACATGGATAGCTTTGATGTGGCCGCACCTGCGCTGGGCAGACCCACTCCAAAAATAGATAATACGAGTACTGCTACGAGGAAGCGAACTCTCATACTTCGACAATCTCAACATTGATCGCAAGCAACTCCTTGATTATTGAAATCAGTAATTGCTGCTGTTTAATCCTCGCAGCTGAGTATTCGTGGGCTGCGCCAAGCTTTCGGCTATCAGAGAAATCCAACGTCAATGTTGTGCCATCAAAATCGGCTAAGCGGGCATCAAAAAAAGCTAGCCATGCAACTCGATCAGCAGCCAAGAGAGCATCGAGAATATCGTTCCAACGATTTCGTATCTCTGGCAGCTCCATAGCGGGCAATTTTACCCATGATTGCTGGGTGCATTGTGCTTTAGTGGTGTGGCGCGCCTAACCACTTGTAATACTCATTGACTAACTGCACGCGCATATTGCGATTACGATCTGGCTGAATATTAAACTCCTGTGCTACACGAGAGATAATCTGCTCTACGGCTTTTTCACTTGTATATCTGACTCGACCAATCTGAGCATTGGTGAGTCCATCGGCAACTAAGCGCAGAGTTTGCACTTGAGCATCGGTCAGATGTAGAAGCAGCTCTTGTAAGGATTTTTCATAAATTGAGACACTGCCATTGATCCATGAAACCTCATGGTTTTCCTTGGCTGAGAGTTGAGAGTCAGAGATTGCAGCACAAAGAATCAAAAGGTCAGTTGCAGATTTTTTTAAGATTATCTTGCTCCCCATCGGTATATCCATATTCCGATCACCAAGTAATCGCACATCAGAGCAGCTCTCCAAAATAACTATGCCAACTTCAGGCTTAGCCTTACGCAGATTGACTGCAATCTTTATCGCTGAAATACCAGCCACATGCATATCAAGGAGTACCACATCTGGCTGCAACCGATTGAGGAGATTGAGTGCCATGCTCTCACTTCGCGCTTCACCGATGATATCCATCTCATGCAATCTCAGCGCCGGCACTAGAGTGGAGAGCTCAAATCCATCATCAATCACAATTAGCACTCGTTCATTCATTAAAACAAGGTAACAGTAAAGAAAAGTAGTTATATTCAAAAAAGAGAAAAGCTTTAGTGATTGAGAGGGAGCACTAGCTATCATAGGTAAAACCAACACATGTAACTCGCTGAGGATCCCTTGGTGGTGGGGCGGGTCGGGCTCGAACCGACGACGACGGAATTATGAGTTCCGGGCTCTAACCAACTGAGCTACCGCCCCTAAATCAATAAGGTAGAAGGATATCTATCTTTACTTAATCTTTTTGCACTCCCTTAGTTCCCCAGTACTCCCACATGCCCATTACATTGAGAATAAGGGCAAAACCAAAGATTAGGTCTTCAATTGGCGCACTAATCATACGTAGACCACTAATGACATCTGGGTCATACATCACGATATTGCGAGAGGTGAGCCACCAGTTAGTTAAGAGTTGAAAGGGCAGAATAATCGCATAGGAGCACCAGAACAGTGGACGAGTCAGTAATGAGTTTTTTAGTCCAAATAAATCTAAAAATACTGAGAAAATAAGGATTGCGATAACGATGTCAGCGTAAATCATTTGCGTAGATCCGGATGTTTCCAATGGGGCTTCAAGCGCGCGACCCCTTCTAAAGTCATGAGAACAGCTATTGGAATAATGAGGAAAAAAAGAATCTCCTCGATTGGAATATTGAAAGGGCCATTGACTCCTGTGACCTGCTCCTTATCGAAGTACCAATGGCCTTGTGCAATGGCATAGGCATCCCAAATCAAAAATCCCAGACTAATCGGCAGAAGGCTCAGCAGTACTCGCTTCATACGTCGAAGTACATGTACCTTGAAGGCGATTTCAAGCCAGAAAGATGCAAGCGCGGTAAAAATCAACATCGCTAAATAACTGAACTTGAGCACGATGAATTCTCTCATAATCTCTAGGGAACATTGATACTGTAAGGCAGGTTTCTATTAAGTAAGTGGGGAGAGAGAATTGAAAACTCGCCTAGAACTATTTGAACGAGTGCGCTCATACTCATCATCGGCCGTTGCCATGGCCATTCTGGTCTCACTTATTGCAACACGTGTGAGCGATAAAAATGATCTTTCATGGCAGGTTGGTATAGCTGTCTTTGCCTTAGCCGTTGGAATCCCTCATGGTGCACTCGATCATCTCGTTACTATGCCACGAAGTAATAGAAGTGCAATGGGTTTATTTATTTTTATCTACGTGATAGTTGCAGTAGCTGCAGTTTTTGCGATTCTAAAATGGAATGTTCTTGGCTTTCAGTTAGTGGTCCTCATGAGTCTTATTCACTTTGGGGTAGGCGATAGCGCATTTCTGAATGAGTTAGATCGACTTAAAGGAGTTACCACTGCCAAACTGCCGATGAAATTCGTTATTTTAGCTTTCGGCTCGATTCCAGTTGTCATACCCCTTATTAACTCTTCGAGTACCCGCGCACTCTCTGAGGTTAATTCAAATCTAATTAATTGGCATCAGGGCTTTGATCACTTACTTGGATTAATTGTTCTGGCGCTATCTCTTATCGCCCTACTTGCGCTATTAATCACGAAGCGATTGCGCGATATTGTCGATCTGTTTTTACTTGGCGCATTGGCAACCTTGACCCCACCACTTATCGCATTTGCCGTCTACTTTGGATGCTGGCATGCCATGAGACATACCGCTCGCTTAACCCTTGTTCTGCCGCAATCGCAGAGGGATTATGAACAGTCTCAGCCGGTTAAAGCCTTCTTCTCTGCCGTCATACCGGGTACACCAGCATTAATCGGTAGCTTTATTCTGGCCGCCGGGCTTTGGATATCGGGCAGTATTGAAAAATCCTTTTTTTGGTTTCTTTTAACCATCGTCTGGGCGTTAACAGTTCCGCACATGATTGTCACAGCAAAACTCGACCGTAGTGCCCTCGGAAAGTAAGTCATCACCTATAGCCTTACGCCGTGATGAAGCGATTAATACCTCTAATCTTTTTACTCTCTAGTCTTACACCGGCCCAAGCCGCGCCGATCTATGTATTTCCAGTTGTTGGCTGCGATTACACCTACGCTAAATCTCATCATGATTATCCAGCCACCGATATCTTGGCAAAGGCGGGATGCAAATATGTGGCTTCGACATCAGGTGTAATCGATGAAGTCAATCGTGTGGATTCATGGTCAGGAAAGACAAATCTAGGCGCCGATCGTGGCGGCTTGTATGTCTCATTTATTGGCGATGATGGTGTCCGATATTACGCATCACATCTGCGCTCAATTCCAGCGAGCATTCAACCTGGAGTAGTTGTCACCGCTGGGCGAGTGCTCGGTGCAATCGGTGCAACGGGCAGTGCACGTGGTACGGCCCCTCATGTGCACTTTGGAATCTCATGGCCAACACCTCTTGAATCAGGTGCGTGGTGGGTACGACGCGGAGCGGTATGGCCCTGGAAGTATTTAGATGCATGGAAGAGTGGTAAGGATTTATCACCCGTAAAAGAGGTTAACGCTAAGAAATTAAAGCTCGGTGAGATTCAGCCGGCTCCGAAGTAAAAAAATAACCCCCACTGTTGCCAGTGAGGGCTATTTATAAAGCGGTGTTAATTAGGCAGGATTTACTGCATCGGCCTGAGGTCCCTTTGGACCCTGTACGACTTCAAATGAAACTGCCTGACCCTCTTCAAGGGACTTGTAACCGTTTCCTTGGATTGCTGAGTAGTGAACGAATACATCTTGTCCGCCACCATCAACTGCAATGAAACCGAAACCCTTTTCAGAGTTGAACCACTTAACTGTGCCTGTTGCCATGTTTTTACTTTTCCTTCGATATGTGGGTGTTCGAGAGATTCTCGAGCACGGTCTTCCTCTTGCGCCAGCGATACCGAATATGTATTACATGAAACGGGTACTGATTAAGCGTCCGACTGGGGTCAACTGTAGTGCCTATATCCCTGGATGCCTAAAGTGGGACTGGACAGTTTGAGCGTCAGGGGTGTGTAATTAAGGCACTAGCAAGAGCAAAAGGCGGCCGGGGAAGGTCGCAATGGGCGTCCTTGCTAGGAGTGAGCAATGCAACGTTTAACCCGATCCTCGGCGGCCTTAGTCGTTCGAGGAGCACTCACCATTCATAGCGCGCCATCTGCGCTGCGTAGCCATATCGATTGGGCGCTGGCCGATTTACTCGGCGCCAATGTGAGATGCGACTGGACACCTCAGATGCTCAAAGCTGGAACATTTAAATGCACGCTTACGTGGCGCGATCGCCAAGGTGTTGCCGCTGCAGTTGCAAGTACACTGCGCAGTTGGCATTACATCTACTTTGAAGTTCACGAAGATACAAACGATGGGGGCGAGTTATTTCGTTTTACTCCAGAGTTAGGCATTCATCGTGCAGTTACAGATTTAACGGGAGCCGTACTTATAGGTCAAAACCAGATTAATGCCGTGCTCACCGAAAGCTTTGATGAAGAGTCGATTCGGGCAGGGTTAGCGCTCATCATAGGAAATGAATGGGAAAGCGAACTCGAGCGTTTTCGTGGAGTCAATCACCAGGAGATTTCCCACCTTCGCGCGATTTAACCCTTTATAATTTTTCTATGAGCCAACTGCATGAATCTCCGATTATCACAGTCGAGCGCCGTAAAGCGGTAGTAATTATTATCTCCTCCGTCATTGTTGCACTTGCACTCGGTGTTGGGTTAACCAAAGTTGGAACTGGATTTGCAACCCGTGCGGGAAATGGAATCACTGTGACGGGATCGGCTAAGACAAGTGCGACAGCAGATAACGCGGTATGGATTTTGTCAGTAAGTCTTTCTGCGCCAAATGTTGGTGGAGCCGTAAAGTCAGTTGATTCAGATGTTGCCGCGCTCTCAGATTACTTAACTCAAGGTGGAATTCCAGCCGAAGCGCTAACTCTTGGTCCAGTCTCAACCAATGCCAACGAAGAGTATGTCAATGGAAATGCAACGGGTAGAACGCTTTCATATCGGGCAAATCGCGACCTCACCGTTCGCTCAAAAGATGTGCAATTAGTATCCAAGCTCAGCCAGGGAATTGGCTCTCTTTTGCAGACCGGTATTCATGTCAATAACTACGGACCTCAGTACTACATCTCTAACTTACCTGAGCTTCGACCACAACTAATGAGCGATGCGATGAAGGATGCTAAGGCGCGTGCGCAAGCACTTACAAAGGCTGTTGGTGGATCTCTAGGCGCACTTGCCAATGTAAAGGCTGGACCGATTCAAATTACAACGCCAGATTCAACAATGACTGCAGACTTTGGCGCCTACGACACCAGCACAATCGAAAAGACTGTAACTGCAACGGTCTCGGTAACTTTTAAAACTAATTAATATGTCTTCTGCCATCTCGATAACGGGTCTGAGCATTATTCGCGAGGGTACAACGATTTTGCATGAGTTTGATTTAGAGGTTGAAGCGGGCAAAATTCTCGGCCTACTTGGACCAAGCGGAAGCGGCAAGACAACGATCATGCGAAGTGTCGTGGGTCTTCAACGCTTAACCGGGGGCGCAATTAAAGTTCTTGGACGCCCCGCTGGGGAGAAATCTCTACGAACAAGGATCAGTTACTCCACTCAAGATGCCAGCATCTATCGAGACTTAACATGCAGTGAAAACATCGATTATTTTGCTGCGCTGCAAGGAGATGTGGGCTCTTCCACTGATGAAATTCTCGAACTTGTTGATTTGAGTAGAAATCGCAAACAGCTAGCCGCGACGTTATCTGGTGGAGAAAGAGCGCGCCTTGCCTTAGCAACTGCTCTAGTCGGAGCACCAGAGATCCTGATTTTGGATGAGCCAACAGTGGGACTTGATCCACTCCTGCGCCGAGATTTGTGGAGCTTATTTCATCGCTTTACTCATGAGGGTAAGACATTGTTAGTTAGTAGCCACATGATGGAAGAGGCCGATCACTGTGATGAGCTTGTTTTACTTCGTGAAGGTGCGATATTAGCTAAAGGGACACCTCGTGGACTTCGCACCCTAGCGGGGCTTGAAAATATGGATGCTGTCTTTATCTCATTGGTGGAAAAGCCATGAACTCAAAACGCACTATTGCATCGGCTAGACGCGTCTTATTGCAGTTAAAACACGATCCGCGCAGTTTGGCACTCATAATTGTTGCTCCCTGTGTACTCATGACGATTCTTAAATTCGTTTACTGGTCACAACCTCAGATTTTTCAACATGTTGCCGGCTCGTTGCTCGGAGTTTTTCCGATGCTCGTTATGTTTTTAATCACCTCCGTTGCAACTTTGCGTGAGCGAACATCTGGCACCCTTGAGCGAGTCTTGATATCGCCAGTAAGTAAATTCGAATTTATATCTGGATATGCTCTCGCTTTTGGAGTTGCGAGTGCAGTGCAGGCCATCATCGTCTCTACCTATGCCATTGGACCACTTGGATTAAAAGTAATCGGATCTCAGGCGGGATTAATATTTGTTGCCATTCTCGATGCATTACTTGGCTTGGCTTTAGGTCTATTTGTTAGCTCCTTTGCTAAAACTGAGTTCCAGGCAATTCAATTCCTACCAATTGTGCTCTTGCCACAATTGCTACTGAGCGGACTTCTTGCACCACGCGAATCCATGCCACGAATTTTAGGAGATATTTCGAACTTCCTGCCTCTGTCATACGCTGTTGATGCAACAAAGAAAACCTTGAATGGTCAGGGTTCAATTACCAACGATTATTTGTTAATTTCGCTTTTCTTGGTATTTTTGCTCGGAGCAGGTTCATTGACACTTCGCCGTACATCTAAGTAATTTATAGTGGAATATTGCCGTGGCTACCACGGCGATGTGGTGCATCGGCAATCGCTTTAGCAAGTGCGCTACGCGTTGATCTCAGCTCGATTATCTCATCGACTGCGCCGATTTCTATTGCGCGTTTTACTCCGCCTGAAATCTTTTCATGTTCGGCCGCTAGCTCGAGCTCCATAGATTCACGTTGTTGTTCAGGAAGATCTGCCAAAATTCGGCGGTGCAGGACACGAACAGCTGCAACTGCCCCCATGACAGAGACTTCAGCATCTGGCCAAGCAAATACACGTGTTGCACCCAGCGCCTTTGAGTTCATTGCAACATAGGCACCGCCATAAGCACGTCGTGTAATTAATGTAACGCGAGGAACAACGGCCTCTCCAAATGCATGAAGTAACTTGGCACCGCGTCTAACCGCACCCTCCCACTCTTGTCCAGCACCTGGCAAGAAGCCCTGCACGTCAGCAATAACGATTAAAGGAATGCCGAAGGCATCACACGTGCGAACAAAGCGCGCCGCTTTTTCACCGGCTGCAGCATCTAAAACACCGGCTAGGTGTGCAGGATTATTGGCAATTACACCAACTGTGGCACCACCTAAGCGACCAATAATAGTTGTCATATTAGGTGCCCACATAGAAAGAAGTTCGATGTGCTCAGTCTCTTGATCAAGGAGGGAGTCTATTAATGGGTGAACTTCATATGTACGAATCTTTGAATCGGGAACACATACAGATAGATCAACATCGCTCACATCTGGTGTCATAAAGCCATGATTTGCGAAGAGGGCGGTTAAGTCTCGAATATTATCAAAGGCGGCTTGCTCAGTTGGCGCGATGATATGTGCAAGACCGCTATTTTTCTTATGCGCTTCAGGCCCGCCAAGCAATGCCATATCGATATCTTCACCGGTAACGCTCTTAACAACTTCGGGACCGGTGACAAATATGCGACCTTCAGGGGCCAGCACAACAACATCGGTGAGTGCTGGTCCATATGCACCGCCACCTGCAGTTGGCCCAAGAACTAATGAGAGTTGTGGAATACGACCGCTAGCTGAAATCATCGATTGAAATACTTCGCCGAAGGCATCAAGGGATGCAACACCGTCACTTAAACGTGCGCCACCCGAGTGCCAGATACCGATAATTGGTACTTGCGCACCCATCGCAGCTTTATACGCGCTAACAATAACTTTTGAGCCATCAACGCCAAGTGCGCCGCTCTTAATCGTTGCATCGGATGCGAAAATAACAACTTTATTACCCTTTATGAATCCAGTCACGGCAATGACTCCGCATGAAGTACGGGGAATCAGAAATTCAAATTTTCCTTCATCGACTATGCGCGCAATACGTACCTCTGGATCGCGCGGATCAATCGCTGTCATTGGCATCTAAATGCTCTTAAAGACCAATACAACGTTGTGGCCGCCAAAACCAAATGAATCATTGAGCGCTGCAATGTCACCAGCAGGCAGAGCACGTGGCTTTTCGCGCACGACATCAACGGTGACTGCAGGATCTAAATCATCGATATTAATTGTTGGGGGAGCAAGACGATCTTGCAGAGTCTTAACAATAAATACAGATTCAATTGCACCAGCCCCACCCAATAAGTGGCCCGTCATCGACTTTGTAGCAGAGACTGCAACGTGATCGGCATCGGCGCCAAGGGCTGCGCGCAACGCATGTGCTTCGGCGATATCTCCGGCCGGCGTCGACGTTGCATGGGCATTTAAGTGGACAATATCTGCAGTTGTTAAACCGGCATCGCGGAGCGCAAATTTAAGTGCGCGCTGTACACCGGCGCCATCTGGATCAGGGGCTGCGATGTGGTAGCCATCAGAGGTTAGGCCTTGACCAACAATTTCACAGTAAATTGTGGCACCGCGCGCACGTGCATGTTCATACTCTTCAAGAACAAGAACTCCGCCACCTTCACCCAAAACAAAGCCATCGCGGTTTAGATCATAAGGACGAGATGCTCGCGCTGGATCATCGTTTCGTGTCGATAAGGCTTTCATCGCGGCAAAGCCCGACATTGGCATTGGATGAATCGCCGCTTCAACGCCACCGCTAACGACAACGTCTGCACGATTATTGCGAATCATCTCTAATGCATAGCCAATTGCTTCAGCCCCTGATGCACATGCACTCACAGGTGTATGAACGCCAGCTTTTGCTTGAAGCTCCAGACCCACATTTGCCGCGGGCCCATTGGGCATCAACATCGGAACAGTGTGAGGGCTAACAAGGCGCGCACCTTTTTCGTGCAAGATGTCATATTGATCGAGCAACGTTGTTACTCCACCAATACCCGAAGCGATAACAACGCCTAAGCGCTCCGTATCCATTTCAGGAGATCCTGCATCTCTCCATGCCTCGCGCGAAGCGATAACGGCAAACTGCTCAGATCTATCGAGGCGACGAATCTCAACGCGCTCCATCTGCTCACTTGGTTCTACGGCAACACGTGCGGCAAAGCGGACAGGAATAGTCTGTGCCCAATCTTCGGTAAGTAAACGAACACCACTAGTGCCAGCTAAAAGCGCCGACCATGATGTGGCTACATCGCCGCCAAGAGGTGTAGTAGCACCTAATCCGGTAACGACTACACGACGGGCAGACATTAGAAATGCCTCTACTTACTACTTAGCTGCGTTGACGATGAAGTTAACGGCATCGCCAACAGTGACGAGATCAGTTACCGCCTCATCAGGTATCTTCACACCAAAGCGCTCCTCTGCAGCAACAACAACTTCAACCATGCTTAGTGAGTCAACTTCTAAATCCTCGGTGAAGTTCTTGCCCATTTCGATCGATGCAGCAGGAATACCAGCTACTTCTTCAACGATCTCTTTTAATCCTGCTAGTACGTCAGCTTGTGCAAGTGCCATTTTATTTATTCCATCCGTTAGCTGGTTTATTTTCTTCTCATCAATAGAGCGTTATTCTCTACGAAAAAAGCGATACTTACGAGTATCAGCGCGCGTAAGTGGCGTAAATCTCAGGGTTTGGGGGGTAATTGCACTACTTGAGCGGCATAGACAAGGCCAGCTCCGTAACCGATCAAGAGCGCAAGCGTACCGTGAAGTTCGGGATGTGCTTCTAGTAAGACATCCATCGCAAGCGGAATCGATGCAGCCGATGTATTTCCATTGACGCGAATATCGTCGGCAATCACAACGTGTGCAGGAATATTAATCTCTTTAGCCATTGATTCGATGATGCGCATATTTGCTTGATGGGGAATAAATGCACCTAGCTCATCGGCGCTTACACCTGCGGCCTCCAGCGCTTTGATTCCAACTTTACTCACGGTAAAAACCGCCCAGCGATAAACGGCCTGACCTTGTTGTGAAATATTTGGCCAACCAAGTTGAGCAACACCCCTATCAGGTGCATTTCTAAACTCGGTATAGGCCGGAGTTAAAATTATCGCATCACGTGAATCAGCATCCGAACCCCAAATTGATGGACCAATTAGTGCCTCTTTACTTTCTCCAATAATTACCGCACCTGCTCCATCGGCAAAGATGAATGCAGTTGCGCGATCATCGGGATCTGTAAAATCTGAGAGTTTTTCAACCCCAACAACTAGGACATTCTTTGATGTGCCTGCACGTACTAAATCACTGGCCATTGCGATGCCATAACTAAAACCGGCACAGGCAGCGCTAATATCAAAGGCAGCGGCCTTTGGATTGCCTAAAACATTAATCAACTCTGTCGCCGCACTCGGTGCCTGAAATGGATAGGAAATTGTTGCCAGAATTAAAGTATCGATATCGGCCATTGTTAACTTGGCACGATTGAGCGCTGATTCACAGGCCGCTTGGGCCATTGTGATTACCGTTTCATCGGGGCCGGCAAAGCGGCGGCTTTGGATTCCGGTGCGCTGTTGAATCCACTCATCATTTGATTCGATGCGATCAACGATTTCACTATTGGGTACCAAGCGCTTGGGGCGGTACGAACCAACAGAGAGAATTTGGCTATTGCCCATGGGGGGAAGTTTTATGCTCATCTGTGCCTTCCTGCGAACTCGCGTGCAGCATCCAAATCAGCTGCACTCCTGAGTGCAAAGCCTTCAATCTCCGGTGCTGCGCGCTTGAGCAAGCCAACCAGAGTTCCGGCCGGTGCTAATTCTATGACACCCGTAACCCCCATTGTTTTAAAAGTATCCATGCATAAATCCCAGCGCACGGGATTGGCAATCTGATTGACGATGCGCGCCAAGATTTCTGCGCCATCACGCACTGCTGCACCATCTTTATTAGAGATAAAGGGAAGTGAAGGCGTACTCGTGGCGATACTGGAGGCAAGAGCGTCAAGTGGAGTTATAGCCGATGACATATAAGAGGTATGAAATGCACCGGCGACGGCCAATGCCCGAACACGTGCACCTACTGGGGGATGAGCGGCAAGATCGGCAAGGGCGCTTAAATCTCCGGCGGCCACAATCTGTCCACCACCATTTTCATTGGCGGCAATTAGGCCTAAGGATTTAATCGCGGCAAGAACTTCACTGCGTTCCCCGCCAAGGAGCGCCGACATTCCAGCAGGAGATTGCGCCGCTGCCTTAGCCATTTCGATTCCACGGGCACGCACCAACATCAATGCATCACGATCACTTATTGCACCGCACAGTGCAGCCGCTGCAAGTTCGCCAACAGAGTGGCCTGAAGTGAGGGCAAAGTTTTTAATTCCAAGGGCATGTGCGACAAGAAGTGATGCTGCAACAATGAGAGGTTGGGCATTAGCCGTATCTTTTATCTCATCGGCATCGGCAGTTGTTCCAAGTCGCACGAGATCTAAATCAATTTCAATTGACCACTGGGCTAGAAGTTTTTCTAAAGCTGGATCTGCAATCCAATTAGTAAGCATTCCGGGTGTTTGTGAACCCTGACCGGGTGCGATGATTGCTAACATGATTGTGAAATATTACCTGCACACCGTACTTACTACCTAGTACGAGAAACTAGCCAAACTTGTGCACTGTGTGATGTCACTGAAATCTTTGCACTAGGTGCAGCCACTACGGGCTCATACGTTTCAACCTCATGGCTAGCATCAAAGATGCATCGAAAAGTTTCGCCCCATTGATTATCAGGCAAGGTAAAGAGTGTTTGCTCTGTTGAAGAGTTCATTAAGATTAATAAGCCCCGTGATGGATCCGCCTCGATGAAGACAGTAATACTGCGCTTCTCCTCATCTGCCCAATGCCCATCACTCATTTCGTGGCCATCTTGTGAAAACCATGCAATATCTTTGCGCGCAGTTCCTTGATCAACGATTCCGGTAAAGAACTCAGATGCAACATCGGCTAGAAATCTCTGACGAATTTGTGCAAGGGATTGAACTGCAGCCAAAATATCTTGTGCTTGGGTATTTAACTCCCACGGCAACGCCCACCCGCCGTGAAAATCTGCTTCACTGTCTCCATCCATATGAATTGGAAGAGAGTAAGCGTTATTTGATCCGCCCTGAGTTCTACTCACCTCATCACCCATATTGAGCATTGGGACACCAGATGAGCACATTAAGACCGCCAACATTGATTTCTTAATTCGATGGCGGATGTTTTGGATACCCAGATCATCACTCTCGCCTTCAACACCGACGTTCCAGGAGCGATTTGAGCTACTTCCATCGGCATTGCTTTCTCCATTGGCATGATTATTCTTCTCGTTATAGCTCACCATGTCATGGAGAGTGAATCCATCGTGGGCTGCGATGAAGTTAATAGATGAAGTTGGACCGCGATAATAGAAGATTGAGCTTGAGCCACTAATACTGCTAGCGATATCAGAGACCCCTTCACCAAAGCCGCGCTCTAAATCACCGAGCCAAAATTGACGGACTGAGTCGCGATAGACATCGTTCCATTCACGCCATGGATGTGGAAAGTCACCCAGTGAATATCGCGTGACATCCCAGGGTTCGGCAATCATTTTAAAGTTACGCAACACAGAGTCAGATTCGATGGCAGACATAAGCGATGAGTTAAAGGCACTATCACTTGTGTATAGGGCAGTGGTTAAATCAAATCGAAATCCATCTACGCCGACAACTTCAATCCACCAACGCAGTGAATCTATTATGTGGCGAACAGAGTGGGGATTACTTGCCGCAAAAGTATTCCCGCAGCCCGTTACATCCACATAGTTGCCATGATTATCGTGAAGGTAATAAGCCTTGTTATCTATCCCTTTATAGGACAATGTTGGCCCGGAGATGCCGCCTTCAGCGGTGTGGTTATAGACAACATCTAAAATTACTTCAATGCCGGCAATATGTAATTGATCCACAGCCCACTGCAGTTCAGTGATCGGATTATCACTTGATGCATATGCACGTTGCGGTGCACTAAATGCAATTGAGTTATAGCCCCAATAATTTCTACGCCCGCGATTAAAGACGGCTGGTTCAGTAAGGGATGCCGCAATGGGCAGAAGTTCAAGGGCGGTAATTCCGAGGGATTTTAAATGTGCAATCGTGCTGGGATGGCCCAGAGCTTTATATGTTCCGCGTTCGTGCTCGGGGATTGCGGGATTCTTTGCCGTAAATCCTTGAACATGAGCCTCATAAATAATCGACTTAGCCCAAGGCACTAAGGGACGTACAACATCGCGCACGCGGTGATCGGTTACAACAGAGTAAGGAAGAAAGCCCGCACTATCGCGATCATCTTGGAGTAAGAGATCACCAGCGCCAGTACCATCATGTGCCACGTGAGCATAAATCTCTGGACTATAAGAGAGCTCTCCATCTAATAAATGGGTATAAGGATCGATTAATAATTTTGCAGCGTTAAATCGCACGCCATGTTCAGGTGACCAGGGGCCGTAGATGCGATAGCCATATCGCTGGCCAGCTCCAACCCCAGCTAAGTAGCCATGCCAGATGGGGCCATTGCGATAAGACATTGCAAAGCGCGTTTCAACGAGGGCGCCATTAACCTCGTTAAAGAGGCATAACTCCACTGCATCTGCGGCGTTAGACCAGATGGCAAAATTTGTTCCGCCATCTGTAACGCTGGCGCCAAGGATTCGCGGATCTGCAGGAAGCACGGCGCAATACTGCCCTGTTTGAGGAATTTATGGCTAATCACGACACTCGCTCCTCGTGGACCTGGGCTATTCCAGCTTCGCGATGATTTACAAACTCAGGGAAGTACAACACTGCCTGGGCATTACGATCGCGCCTAGTTAGAATTTTTATGTATTCGCCCATAACCAGGAGAAGTGCAGCGGGCAATAAATCGACGCTTCGCTTAATAAACCACGGGGTTGCATGACGTAGCATCCACAAGAGAGAGTCTTTGCGTGCGCGCTGGGTTACGGGATCAATTGTGACGGGAGATATATCCCAACGTGGTGCGAGGATCTCACGGAAATACTGTGCCAATATCTGATGTCCCAACTTTGATGGATGCATTCGATCTACATGCCAGCGATTTCTATCGTAAATACCCGGAATATCGCGCACTGCCAAAATATGTGCACCAAATTCGGCACCGACTGCACGGATGACGGTATTTACTGAATTTATGCGGCGATTGAGAATTTTTCCTAAGGTTTTCGGTAATGGAGCGATCTTTGTCGGCTCGTGGAGTTGCAAGAGGACTATCTCTGAACCGACTTCACGGAGTTGCTTAAGAGTTTGACGCAGATTCTGACGAAGAACATCTGGGCTAAAACCATTTCTTAGCGCATCATTTCCACCAACTATCACTGCAGTTAATGTTGGCTCAAGAACTAGCGCCTTAGGAAGTTGATCTATAAAGACTTCAGCAGATTGGGCACCTGGACGTGAGAGATTGGCATAGACGAGTGGCTGATTAAAGTGCGTAGCTAAGTAATAACTCCAACCGCGCAGTGCGCCGTTTTTGTCGGCATCGCCCGTACCAGCAGCTGCGCTATCTCCGAGAATGACAAATGTAGCTAATCGCTTCATTTACGCCGCCCGTAGTCGACTCGTTGGTTTCCTAGGTTGGTCACCATGCAGACTCAGCATTAAAGAGATTGTTGAGCTCCAAGGAAAATTCTCTGCCTGGTGCTGACAGGCGGCCGAGAGATGTCGATTACTCACTCTCATCGCGATTACTTCTTGAATTGAATCAGCAAAGGATTTTGGATTGTTGTTTGCAATTGCCCCGACTGGAAACTCACCGTTTAGGAGTAAAAACTCCCCAACAGCGCTAGTACTTGAAGCAACAACTGGAGTGCCCGATGCAAGTGATTCAAGGGCAGCTAAGCAAAAAGTCTCAATCGGGCCAGGCGCTAGTGAGACATCTGCCGAAGCGAGAATATCTGCCAAGCGTTCTCGATCGGCGATATAACCAAGGAAAGTTACGGGTAAGTCCTTAGCCTCCTCACGAAGTTTCTTAAAGAGTGGTCCGATACCAACATAGACGAGGCGTACATCTATTCCTCGTTCAATAAGCAGTTTAAGAGTTTCAAGAGAGCGAGCGGGATGTTTCTCACGCGACATGCGACCGCAGTGAACAAGCAAGATTTTGCTACCCTTAAGTAACTGAGCTCTTAACTCTTCATCTCTACGTGCAGGACTAAATTTTTCTAGGTCAACTCCAAGGGGAACGCGAACTAGGTTTTCAATCTTAAGTTTTTCAAACTCACGAGCGGCAAAGTTTGTTGTAGCAATGACGTAGTTAAAACGCTCAGCCAGACGGCGGTTATGCCAATCGATGAGCGGTGTAATCGAGAATGCAAAATAGTGTGCTGCCAATCCCATCAACGTCTCGTGGCTGAACACGACCGTCTTAATCTTTCTCTTGCTTGCCCATTCACCAATACCTGTGAGTGTAAAGCGATCTGAAACCTCTAAGACATCGGGTGCCAGAGTAATTATCAGTTTCTTTATGTAGCTGTTGTTGCGGATAATTCGATAACCACCACTAAATGGAAGTTCGAAAGATGGAACGGTTATTTTGCGGCCATCTGGGGTATCTTCACAGTAAAGACCGGTGCCTGGAACGATGTAAGTGAACTCATGCCCTTTAGCGATGTAGCCAGCTCCAAGTTCGTGAAGAGTTGTACGAATCCCACCTGATTTAGGTCCGTAAAAGTTAGCGATATGAAGAATTTTCATGCCACGTTCTCTCTTTCTACCTGGTTAGATGACTCTTCGAGAACCTCGTAATAATGATTAATGAGCTGCTTATGCACCAGTGGCCATGTGCGCTCGATTACAGACTCCCTTGCTCTAGCTGACATGACCGGCGCATCTTGGTTTGAAAGAATCATGTTGACGCTATTGCTCAAAGACTGGCGATCTGCCGTATCAATTAAGTAGCCAGTCCAACCATGCTTGACTAAATCAGTTGGCCCGCCAAATTTAGGTGCGATCACCGGCACGCCGGATGCCAACGCCTCTTGAATCGACTGACAGAAAGTTTCATGTTGTCCAGTATGAACAAAGATATCCAAGGATGCGTAGTAGCGAGCAAGATTCTCACCACTTTGATATCCAACAAAGCGTGCATTATTTAGTAAGCGCTCTAATTTCGTGCGAGTTGGACCATCACCAATTATGACTAATTGAATATCATCTCGTTGATCTAAAATTAATAGATCTTCAATGCGTTTTTCATTTGCTAGGCGGCCAACGTAACCAATAATCTTTCGATCACTGCGATCTCCAAGTAGCTGGCTTCTTAATAGTTCATCTCGCTTTGCTGGTGCGAACTTAACGCTATCGACACCACGTTGCCATAAGTGAACATCTGGTACGCCGGATTTCTCTAGATCCAAGCAGGACCATTTCGATGGAGCCAGTGTTCTATTAGTCTGTGAGTGGATTCTTGCAACCCATTTCTTAAGTCCGCTATGGGCAATGCTCATGCCATAATGTCTAGCAAAGCCAGCGATATCGGTTTGATAGACCGAGAGAGTGGGAATGTTTAAACTCTTTGCGATTTTAGTAGCGTAGTTGCCAAGAAATATGGGTGAGGCTAAGTGAATGAGATCTGGAGCAAAGCCATCTATGAGTGGCTCAAGTGTGCGCTGCGGAAAGCCAACAGGGACTAGACCCTTCATCGCAAGACTTGGAACACGCTTAACGCGAAAGCCCGCATACTCACTTGGGCCTTCACTGGCCTCAGGTGCTATTACCAGAGCTTCATGACCATCACGGGCAAAGCCCTCTAGAGTTCGAAGCACTGAGTTAGTCACACCATTGACTTGGGGTAGAAATGATTCAGTCACCAGGGCGATTCGAAGCATCATGGGGTTAAGGGTCGGCTCCACGAAAACACTCAAGTCGAAGTTGAGGTTACGTGTTGCCAAATCTAGGGTGAAATCCTCATCTGCGAGTAGCCATTCCTGTTACTCACCAGTAACATAAGCGGTATGAAGATCGCCATCTGCATCAAACAGGTCCCAGACTCATGGGCTGAAAAAAAGATGGTCAACGGTCTGCTCGATCGCACAAATGTCGATGCAGTTCTCAATGATCTCGATGAGTATGCAGTTGAAGAGGGGCTGCGAATCGCCGAAGCACATGGCGGCAATGAAGAGGGCGCAGCCAATACCGTCACTGTGATCTCTATGGGTCCAGAGCGTGCAACTGAGGCGGTGCGAAAAGCACTGTCGATGGGTGCAAATAATGCGATTTTAATTAGCGATCCAAAGCTTGCCGGGGCAGATGCGCTAACAACATCAAAGGTATTGGCAAGCGTTATCACTAAGGGCGAGTTTGATGTAGTGATTTGTGGGACTGAATCAACTGATGCGCGTATGAGTGTTGTGCCGGCGATGATTGCAGAGCACCTTAACTGTGCTCAACTGACCTTCGCATCGGCCGTCACCGTTGATCCGCCCGCTAAAAAGGTTGTCATTACTCGTGTTACTGAGGCCGGAGTCGATGAGATGTTTGGGCAATTTCCAGTAGTTGTCTCAGTTGTCGAAAAGATTAATGAGCCCCGTTATCCATCCTTTAAAGGCATTATGGCGGCGAAGAAGAAAACTATCGAGGTTTTGGATTTATCTGCAGTTGGTATCTCAATTGAGAGCCCTTGGTCAGTAGTCGTCGATGCAGCACCACGCCCAACGCGTGCAGCTGGCGTGATGATTACCGATGATGGCGGCGGCGGTGATCAGCTTGTGAAATTTCTAACTGAGAAGAAGTTGATATGAGCAACGTATTAATTCTCGCCGATTTTATTGGTGGAAAAAACACTAAGACAACTGCCGAACTCGCCACTGCCGCTGCACGTATCGGCGATGTCAGTGCAGTTGTGCTCGCACCAACTGGTCAAGGCGCCGCCTATGCCGCGGCCCTTGTGCAGGGCCCAATAAACAATGTCTTAGTTGTCGAATCAGATAGTTTTGCAGCACATGGCGTTGCCGCAGCTGCCGATGTTCTGACTCAAATAATTGCGAGCAAAAATCCAGCGGCAGTTTTAATCCCATCACATGCATTTGGTAAAGAGCTTGCAGGCCGAACCGCTGTTAAAACTAACTCAGGAATAATTACCGATGCCGTTGATGTGGCCGCCGATATAACCGCTACCCAGATGGTCTTTGGTGGCTCAACAACTGTTCACTCCAAAGTTTCTCACGGGACACCGATTATTACTGTCAGACCGAATTCAATTACAGCTGATTTAAAATCTGTGAGCCCAACGATTGAGATACTCTCAATTGATGTAGCTGAAAGTGCAAAGAAATCGACGGTGACATCCTCGCAGCCCCCACTGCAAGGTGGACGCCCAGAACTTACCGAGGCCGATATCGTTGTCTCGGGTGGACGCGGAACCAATGGTGATTTCTCAGCCGTTGAAGCTTTTGCCGACTCTCTCGGTGCAGCAGTTGGAGCATCACGGGCGGCAACGGATGCTGGTTGGTATCCGCACTCGCATCAAGTTGGTCAAACTGGAAAGAGCGTAAGTCCCCAGTTATATGTTGCCTGCGGAATTTCGGGTGCGATTCAACATCGTGCAGGCATGCAGACAAGTAAGGCCATCGTCGTCATCAATAAAGATCCTGAGGCGCCTATCTTTGAAATCGCTGATTTTGGCGTTATTGGAGATCTCTTTGCCGTCCTACCAAAGGCCACGGAGGGTGTTAACGCACGTAAAGCCTAGGATTAGCCCATGCCTTCGATCTATCTTGACCATGCTGCAACAACGCCGATGGTTGAAAGCGCATTAATTGCGATGACTCATCAGGCACATGTTCTTGGAAATCCATCGAGTCTGCATACCCATGGTCGTGCAACTCGCAAAACCCTTGAAGATGCCCGCGAAGTTTTAGCCAAAGAGGTTGGATGCCTACCGAGTGAGGTTATCTTTACTGCATCTGGTACCGAGGCAAATAACATCGCACTCAAGGGCTTGTACTGGGCTGGGCGCGAAGATGGAAAGAACATTGTTGTGATATCGAGCATCGAACACCATGCAATTTTAGATCCAGCTCATTGGCTTGCAACTCATGAGCAGGCAGAGGTAATTCAGCTTTTTGTTAGCGATGATGGTGTTATTGACTTAGATTTTCTTAAAAACTTAGTAAAAACGCGCGGAAATGAGATCGCTGTTATCTCAGTGATGCATGCCAATAATGAAACTGGAGTAATTCAACCAATTGGTGAAGTAGTACGAATCGCCGGTCAGATTCCAGTACATACCGATGCAGTGCAGAGCTTTAAGAAAGTATCTCTATCATTTTCTAACCTAGGTGTTACTGCCATGTCGCTGAGTGCTCACAAGATCGGTGGACCGCTAGGAATCGGCGCGCTAATTTTAAAGCGCACCGTCGAGATCCCATCTTTATTACACGGCGGGGGACAAGAGCGCGAAATTCGCAGTGGAACATTGAATGCACCAGGCATCATCGGATTTTCAGCTGCGGCAACTAGCTCCTATTACAACGCTGATGCAGTTGTCGCTCTTCGTGATCGTTTTATCTCATCGCTACAGGAGTTGATTCCAGAGGCGATAATTAACGGCCTTTCATCAGAGCGATTACCTGGAATCGTTAACGTCACATTTCCTGGAACCCAGAGCGATACCTTGTTATTGCTCATGGATGGCGAGCACATTTCATGTTCAACGGGTTCGGCATGTAGCGCAGGTGTTCATGAGGCAAGCCATGTATTACTAGCCATGGGACATAGTGAAATAACTGCACAGTCATCGCTGCGTTTTTCCTTTGGTGCCGACAGCACAGCAAGTGAGTGTGATTTTGTGGTGTCAGTGCTTCCCGATGTAATTGCCCGTGGAAGGGCGGCAAACCTCACATGAAGTTAATAGCAGCTATGAGTGGTGGCGTTGACTCTGCCGTTGCCGCTGCACGCGCAGTTGAGGCTGGCCACGAAGTTATCGGTGTGCATTTAGCGCTCTCTGCCAACCCGCAGAAATATCGCTCTGGTGCACGGGGATGTTGCACCATTGAAGACTCACATGATGCCCGTCGTGCAGCCGATGTCATCGGTATTCCCTTCTACATCTGGGACATGGCCGAAGAGTTTCACGATGGAGTTGTGGAGGATTTCTTAGCTGAATATGCCGCAGGCCGAACACCTAACCCATGTCTTCGCTGCAATGAAAAAATAAAGTTTGCCGCGGTCTTAGATCGCGCGCGGGCGATGGGTTTTGATGGCGTTGTTACAGGACATTATGCGCGTACAGAGATCGGTGAGAATGGAAAGACATTGCACCGCGCAGTTGATCACTCTAAAGATCAGTCCTATGTTCTATCGGTTCTAACTATCGAACAGATATCTGGTGCGATATTTCCGCTGGGGGATACGACAAAGGTTGATATCCGTAAAGAGGCCGAGGCGCGTAGTTTAGCCGTTGCCCAAAAACCCGATAGTCACGATATCTGTTTTGTTCCATCTGGAGATAATGCAGGCTGGTTGCGCGATCGCTTAGGCAGTGATGTTGGGCCAATCGTTGATCAAAGCGGTACGAAAATCGGTGAACATAAAGGTGCATATACCTACACAATCGGTCAACGCAAAGGCCTGGGTTTAACGATTCCAAGCCCCGATGGTTCACCACGATTTGTTTTAAAGATCGAGCCCGTGACAAATACCGTTGTCGTTGGCGCACGCGAAGATTTAGCGATCACAACAATGCGGGGTGAGCGGGCCGTCTGGTGCGGCCCCTCAGTTGATGAGCGCCACCAAAGCGGCTTCGTACAGATTCGCGCTCATGGTGCTGCTTTGCCATGTACATACTTTATGGAGAATGGATTACTCGTTGCAGTTTTAGAGGCGCCACTTCTGGGACTTGCAACTGGTCAAGCAATGGTTATTTACGATGGTGATCGCGTAGTTGGATCGGCAACTATTTGTGAGACTGAGTAAATGAGCAACCAAGCCCGCCATCGAATGAGCGAACTTATAAATGAGATTCGTGATCACCAGTTTAAATACCATGTATTAGATGCACCATCGATTACCGATGCAGTATTTGATGGCCTGCTCCTTGAACTCAAAGAGCTCGAGGCCAAGCATCCAGAGCTGCGTGAGGCAGATTCGCCAACACTTGGCATCGGTGGGGGATTTGCAACTTCATTTACGCAGCATGATCACATTGAAAAGATGATGAGCTTAGATAACGTCTTTGATCTCACCGAACTTGCAAGCTGGTTTGATCGCGTTGAAAAAGAGGTTTCGAAACCCACCTATTTGTGCGAACTCAAGGTAGATGGTCTTGCGATCAATTTGACCTATGAAAGCGGCCAGTTAGTGCGCGGCTTAACACGTGGCAATGGTGTGACTGGTGAGGATGTAACCCTTAACGTCAAGACGATTAAAAATCTGCCACATGTATTAGTAGGTGCCGCAATTCCATCGCTGATTGAAATCCGCGGCGAAGTATTTTTTCCACTGGCCGCCTTTAACGAACTCAATGATGGTTTGGAAGAGTTAGGTAAAGCACTTTTTGCTAATCCACGTAACGCCGCGGCAGGATCACTTCGCCAAAAAGATCCCCGCGTGAGCGCTGCACGTCCATTATCGGTGGTGGTTCACGGCATCGGTGCACATGAAGGAGTTGAGTTTGCCTCGCAGAGCGCGGCTTATGCGGCCTTAAAAGAAATTGGTCTACCGGTCAGTGATCGCTTTACTCTCTGTGCAACACGGGCTGAAGTTGAAAAATTCGTTGAACACTATGGGCTACACCGCCACGATGTTGAGCACGAGATCGATGGCGTAGTTATCAAAGTAGATTCAACTGCTGCACAAACGCAGTTAGGTTTTACATCCAGGGCACCCAAATGGGCGATAGCTTTTAAGTATCCACCCGAAGAGGTAACTACGCGGCTTCTGGATATAAAGGTCAGTATCGGTCGTACGGGACGCGTCACACCATTTGCATTCATGGAGCCCGTCAAGGTTGCAGGCTCCACGGTTACTAATGCGACTTTGCATAATGGATCAGAGATTGTTCGCAAAGGTGTTCTTATTGGCGATCTCGTGGTGATTCGCAAAGCTGGCGATGTTATCCCTGAAGTTTTAGGTCCAGTCATCGAAGCGCGCAAGGGTAGCGAGAGCGCTTTTGTTATGCCAACGCACTGCCCTGAATGTGGATCGCTCTTGCGCGCAATCTCTGATGGTGATGTAGATATCCGGTGTCCTAATGCACGTAGCTGTCCAGCACAGTTGCGTGAGCGTATTTATTACATTGGTTCGCGCGCAGCCCTAGATATAGATGTTTTGGGATATGAAGCGGCAGCCGCCTTACTTGATGCAAAAATTATTGCCGATGAATCTGAACTCTTTTACCTGACGAAGGAAAAACTGGCTACATCTGAATTCTTCATGAAAAAAGATGGTAAATCTGGATCCATAATAGGAAAGAATGCAGAGAAGCTTTTAGAGGCACTTGCAAAGGCAAAAAATGCGCCATTGTGGCGAGTATTAGTTGCACTCTCTATTCGCCACGTAGGTCCAACTGCTGCCCAGGCACTTGCTACACACTGCGGTTCGTTAGCAAAGATATCTACATCAAGCGCCCAAGAGTTAGCTGAAATTGATGGTGTTGGTTCAACGATTGCAGATTCGATAATCGAGTGGTTTAGTATCGATTGGCACCAAGAGATTATTGCTAAATGGTCTGCAGCAGGTGTGCGCGTTCGGCAAGAGGTGATTGCACAACTTCCACAGACGCTTGCGGGATTAACCTTCGTAGTTACCGGAGGATTGGAAAGCTATACGCGCGACTCAATCGCGCAAACAATCATCGCCCATGGAGGTAAAGCGGCATCGGCTGTTTCAAGCAAGAGCGACTATGTATTAGTAGGAACAGATCCCGGATCAAAGTTAGCTAAGGCACAGGAAATCGGCGTTCCAGTGATCGATGAAGCCAGATTTAAAGAATTGCTAGCGGGCAGGTAGTAGGATTTGGCCATGACGAACTTATCTGCTGAGAGCCTTCGCGAACTTCCAATGCCGGCCTATGCCTATGGCCTCGTAACTTTTGGAATTCTTGTCCTCTTTCTTTACTTAGTACTTCGCTTAGACCGGGATTAATTTGTCCCGAGTTGGTATTTACGGCGGAACATTTGATCCGATTCATAACGGTCATCTGCATGTAATAAGCCAACTGATTGAAAAGAATATTATTGATCGCTTAATTCTCGTCCCGGCTGGCCAGCCACTTCTTCGCGGTAACGCCCCGATTGCCTCTGGTGCCAATCGCCGCGCAATGTGTCAACTAGCGATTTCAACGCTACCCACAGGTATCTCATCCCATGTTGAGATCAATCCGATTGAGATTTTGCGCGATGGGCCCAGCTATGCAATCGATACCGTTGAAGCCGTACGAAGTAGCTACCCCGACGATGAGATTTTTCTGATTATGGGCGCCGATGCCTATTCAAAGATCGATCAATGGCATCGCGCCGATGAGCTGCATACGATGGTCTCAATCATCTGTATTAATCGACCGGGATTTACCGCACATGGCATCGACATTGCAGCTCTGGATGTATCGGCTACTGCAGTTCGCGCTGGTTTGAGCGCAGATGTACCGGAAATCGTCGCAACATTTATGCGCGAGAATAGGCTCTATGACAATTAGCGCACGCACTCTCGAGATCACACAAGCGGCGGCAGCTGCAGCAATCGAAAAAATCGGAACTGATCTAATAGCTATCGATTTATCTGATCAATTAGTCCTGAGTGAGGTTTTTCTTATTGTAACTGGGCAAAATGTTGCACAGGTAGATGCAATTGCCGATGAGGTTGAGCGTGCGTTAATGGCTATCGGGGAAAAACCTGCACGCCGTGAAAAAGGTGCCGAATGGATTCTCCTTGATTACTCGGATTTAGTTGTTCATATTCAAAGTACCGAACTTCGTAAGTACTACATGCTCGATCGCTTATGGAACGACTGTCCAATAATTGATTTAGATGCCGTGAAAGCAGCTGCAGTACATGGCCGGTAATCGCGTACTTTTATGGCGCCACGGCCAAACTGATTGGAATTTGGTTAACCGTTTTCAAGGTCACTCCGATATTCCGCTCAATGGGGTTGGCCGTTACCAAGTCCAACATGCCGCTGAAATATTAGCGGGCATGAATCCAACAGCGATTATTTCCAGTGACTTGGGTCGTGCGCACGAAACCGCGCAAGCTTTAGCAAATCTCGTTGGTCTCAGCGTTACTACTTATGAAAATCTGCGCGAGACGAATGGCGGCTTATGGGAGGGTAAAACTGGAACAGAGAATCGCGCCGAAGACTTTCAAAATTTTATTCGCTGGATTGATGGCGATGACAACCCTGCCGGTACAACAGGTGAAAAACGCAGCGAAGTAGCGGCACGCGCAGTGGGTGTAATTATGAAAGAGCTTGAAGGCAAAACAAATCAGTTATTAGTTGTTGCAACGCATGGCGGCACTGCGCGATGTGTCCTAGGTGATCTGTTGCAACTTCCACTTTCACACTGGGGTGTAATTGGCGGACTTTCAAATGCATCATGGTCAATCCTCGAACGTAATACACGTCAATGGAATTTAATCGAACATAATGCCGGCTCTATCCCAGAGCCCGTGTATGGTGAAGAAAGTGGCGCAACTAGCGCGTAATCCATGCGGTAGGGTTTGCACTTCCCGATTGATTGGGGCTGTGGCGCAGCTGGTAGCGCACCTGCATGGCATGCAGGGGGTCAGGGGTTCAAATCCCCTCAGCTCCACCAAAAACCTGTTACGCAAAAAAAATTCGACTAAAAACATAATGACCCGAAGTGAGTATTCGAAAGGCGCCTCGTGCACGCCCACTACAAGCCAAGCGCGCCATCAAAGCGTTTTAGTTAGAGATTCCTCCAGAGAGTCGAAGTGGAATTCAAGATCAAAAGAATCTGCAGGAATATCAAGCATGAGCGAGATTACGTCCCGTGTCATAGATTCAATCTCATCAAGGTTACGAGCTTGAGTGAAAACATTTTCTAGGGATGGAAGTTGAATGAACCAAAATGCGGCATCCTTAGTGACGTTGGCTCTATATGTAGTATTACCCATTGTGCCACCACCTTTCGCCTAGGACTGGTTGAAATTGTTTCATGATTTGCATCGCAAGTAAATCAGCCACCTCTTTATGCCGTGGTATAGGAATACTAAGGTTACTGATAGTAACGATTGAATGGCTTCTTCCTTCACGCAGGGTTACATCTTTGATTCCTTGTAGTGCAGCTTGTTGGTAAATCTTCTTCAAGAGCTCGCGTCTTTTCACATCGAGAATTAGAATTGGTATTCATTCGTCAATTCTTTTCCTCATCACAACCTGTGGAAAGTGAAGCTTTGGAGATCTTATGATTTAACTGACGTGCCATAGATTTAGGGCACGAGACAGTGGAATTGGGCCTCATCTGCATGACCTATTCACCGACGAGGAACGCGACGTGGCCCGTTGGCCTCTAAAGACAGCGCAAAGCTCAAAGTAGTCTGCGTGGGCGTCAGGCCCTCATAGAGAAGGCTCAAAATAATTACCTATGATTTGGAGTTAGGGCGAGAAGAGATAGACATCCCAGAGTGTCACCTATGTCTGGAGACATCTGTAACCTATGTCATGGAACAGAACACCCTGGTCTCCACTCTTTATGTTGTAGGTTTTAATTTGACACGGATATTCAAGCAAAGGAGAGATAGTGATCAAGCTAGCTGGCCTGCCTGATAACTGGAGCGCCATGGATATCCCAGATCTAAGTGGCAAGAGGATTTTAATCACGGGCGCCACATCTGGAATTGGATTAGCGGCAGCGATTGAACTTGCTCGATGTAACGCTCACGTCATTATTACCGCTCGCTCATCGGTTAAGGGAGAGACTGCAGCAGAAAAAATTGGTGATGGCTCAATTGAGGTTCTCATCATGGATTTGACTGATCTGGCGAGTGTGAGAAAAGCGGCAGAAACAGTTAACTTGCCCGTGGATGTTGTAATCCTGAATGCGGGAGTTATGGCAACACCATTTGCTAAAACAGTCGATGGCTTTGAACTGCAAATGGGAACCAATCACTTAGGTCATTTTGCCTTTGCAGGTCTGATTAAAAATAACATCAAAGAACGCCTGGTTGTGGTCTCTTCTTTCGCCCACAAATTGGGTAATTTTGGTGATGGCACTCTGGATAAAATCAGAGAGATAGCTTTAGGAACTGGTAAGTATCAAAAATGGCAGGCCTACGGAGCCAGTAAGTTGGCGAATCTCCTCTTTGCTGAAGAGGTCGAACGATTGCGTGTTCAAAATAACTGGTCATTTATCCCTATCACCGTTCATCCCGGTTATGCAGATACAAATCTACAATCAGTCGGTGCTCAGTTGCGTGGAAATAGATCTGAAGAAAGAGCCACTAAGTACATAAATAAAGTTCTAGCTCAACCGGCAAGCCAAGGTGCTCTACCTACGCTTGCCGCTAGTGTTATTCCAGAGTTAGCTGGTGGAAGTTTTATTGGGCCTAATGGTTTTATGCAGATGCGCGGTTTCCCTAGGCTCACTCGTGCAAAAGCTCTTGCTTATGATCCGGTCCTAGCTAAGAATTTATGGCAAGTAAGTCAAGAGCTTACCGACGTCAGTTGGGCTTCATGATTCACGAGGCATATGACTTCGCCTACGTGCAGGAGAAATGGCTGCCAGTTTGGGATCAGATACAACCATTTAAATCCGGTCGCAGCGATGACAAACGCCCTAAGAAATATGTCTTGGATATGTTTCCTTATCCATCGGGTGATTTACATATGGGCCATGCTGAGGCTTATGCACTCGGCGATGTGATTGCACGTTACTGGATTCAAAAAGGTTTCAATGTGATGCATCCAATTGCTTGGGATGCATTTGGTTTACCGGCAGAGAATGCTGCAATCAAGCGCAATGAAGATCCAAAGATTTGGACCTATGAAAACATTGCAGTACAGAAAGCATCAATGCGACGTTTTGCATGTTCATTTGACTGGGATCGTGTCTTTAACACGTGTGACCCCGAATATTACAGATGGAACCAATGGCTCTTCCTGCAGTTATATGAGCGCGGACTTGCCTATCGCAAGGATTCGGCCGTTAACTGGTGTCCAAGCTGCCAGACTGTTTTAGCTAATGAACAAGTAGTTGCAGGTGAGTGCGAGCGGTGTGATACGGCAGTTACTAAGAAGAAGTTAAATCAGTGGTATTTCAAGATCACTGATTATGCCGATCGTTTGCTCGATGATATGGCACAACTTGAAGGTAAATGGCCTGAAAAAGTCTTAATGATGCAGCGTAACTGGATTGGACGTTCAACCGGTGCCAACGTCTCATTTCTAATTGAGGGCCGTAGTGAACCCGTCACGGTGTACACAACACGTCCTGATACTTTATTTGGTGCAACTTTTATGGTCGTTGCAGTCGATAGTGAGTTAGCGGCCGAGTTGGCAGTTGGCTCAGGGGTTGAAAGTGAGTTTGCAACCTACCTTGAAAAGATTAAGGCAGATAGTGATATCGATCGCCTTGCAACTGATCGTCCAAAGACTGGTGTGTTTTTAAATCGCTATGCAATCAATCCAGTCAATGGTTCCAAATTGCCGATTTGGGCAAGTGATTATGTTTTGGCCGATTACGGGACTGGCGCAATCATGGCCGTACCGGCACATGATCAGCGTGACTTAGATTTTGCTCGTGCGATGAAACTTCCTGTAGTTGTTGTTGTCGATACGGGCGAAGAGGATCCAAATATCAGCGGTATCGCAACGGGTGGTGATGGCGTATTAGTTAACTCTGGTCCCCTCAATGGCATGAACAAAGATGGTGCAATTGCAGCGATCAACGCTCAATTAGAACAAGATGGTCTTGGAAAATCTGCACGTAACTATCGTCTTCGCGATTGGTTGGTTTCACGTCAGAGATATTGGGGCACACCGATTCCAATTATTCACTGCCCAGCATGCGGTGAAGTACCAGTTCCTGCCGATCAACTTCCTTTAACTCTGCCACATGCTGAAGGTTTGGATTTAAAACCTAAGGGAACATCGCCGCTAGGTGCTGCGACTGATTGGGTCAATGTGAAATGCCCCAAGTGTGCGGGTGATGCTAAGCGTGATACCGACACTATGGATACTTTCGTCGACTCTTCTTGGTACTACCTACGCTATCCATCATCGACTAATCACTCCGAGCCCTTTTCAAAGAAAGATATACAGACATGGCTGCCCGTTGATCAATATGTAGGTGGTGTAACACATGCGATTCTGCATCTTTTGTATAGCCGCTTCTTTACTAAAGTTTTAAATGATATTGGAATGCTGGATTTTAATGAGCCATTTACACGTTTATTAAATCAAGGTATGGTCGTCATGGATGGTTCGGCAATGTCGAAGAGCCGCGGTAATCTCGTTCGTTTATCGGATGAGTTAGAACACCACGGCGTAGATGCAATCCGCTTATCGATGGTCTTTGCCGGTCCTCCTGAAGATGATGTTGATTGGTCAGATGTTTCACCATCGGGATCGGTTAAGTTTTTATCCCGTGCTTGGCGCTTATCAGGTGAAGTGACAAGTGCACCCGGTGTTGATTTCTCAACTGGTGAGATCTCACTTCGCAAAGCGACACACAAGGCTCTGCATGATGCTGATTTTGCCGTTGAATCATTTC
>Ga0208566_1000134_pt1 | contig 53478 bp, 57 predicted proteins | sample PL_2010_150m_FD_184159 | JGI IMG/M metagenome (GOLD analysis project Ga0208566, IMG submission 184159) | Freshwater microbial communities from Powell Lake, British Columbia, Canada to study Microbial Dark Matter (Phase II) - PL_2010_150m... | ecosystem: Environmental > Aquatic > Freshwater >...
AAACTGCACATTGCAATCGAGAATTGGCAACATGATTTAAATATCGGCTCGGTAGTTCGAACAGCAAATGCTTTTAATGTCGCTGGTGTACATATCGTGGGTAAGCGTGATTGGAATAAGCGCGGAGCAATGGTGACCGATAGATACCTCAGTGTTTTCTATCATCCAACTGTTGAGGATTTAGCGGTGTGGTGTAAAGAAAATGAGATTCCTATCATTGGAATAGATAATGTTCCTGGATCGAAACAGTTAGAATGCGCTCAGTTACCCGAAAGTTGTGTGCTTTTATTTGGTCAAGAGGGAGCAGGAATGTCAGATGAAGGAATTAATGTGTGCGAAGTTCTCTATGAAATCAATCAATATGGCTCCACGCGTTCGATGAACGCATCGGCTGCCGGAGCAATTGCCATGTATCACTGGGCATTGCAGCACCTACCTAAATGATGAAAACATGGTTGACTCGCAATTTAATTCTTTTAACTCTCATCTCACTTGCTCAAGATGCAGCTAGCGAACTTCTATACCCATTACTTCCAATTCTCTTAACTGGTGTCATCGGTGCCGCACCTCTCGCACTTGGATTAATCGAGGGTTGCGCAGAAGCTGCAGCTGGATTCACAAAGCTAATAAGTGGTAAATCAAGTGATCGCTTAGGCAGGCGCCCCTTTGTTATCTCGGGCTATTCGTTAGCTGGGGTCGGCAAAGCTCTAGTTGTAGTTGCAACAGGATGGCCCTTAGTTTTATTAGGTCGCGTTACAGATCGAATTGGAAAAGGCATGCGTGGAGCACCACGTGATGCCTTGATCTCGGACTCAGTAGATAAGGCAAATCTAGGTAAAGCCTTTGGTTTTCATCGCACGGGCGACAATATTGGCGCAGTTATTGGACCTGGGATCGCACTTATCGGCTTAGCGATGCTCGATGGTGATGTTCGAGCCGTGGCAAAATGGGCCTTGATTCCAGCGATTATTTCAGGGCTGCTTACGCTTCTGGTGAAAGAAAATTTTATTAAGAAGCCAAAGATTAAAGTAGAGAAAAAAATACATCCTCAACTTCCATCACCTTTGAAGCGCGCAATCGCAATCTTGGTTCTCATTCAGTTAACAAATATTCCAGATGTACTACTTCTTCTGCGCTTACACGACATAGGTTTTTCTACTAACGGGGTTGTGCTTTCTTACATGCTCTTTAGCGGCGTGACCGTTGTTGCAGCTTTTCCAGGAGGATACATTGCCGACAAATTATCCCCTCGGGTTGTATATGCAGTTGGCCTATTAGCTTTTGCCATCGCTTATGCAACTTTGGGTTTCACTAATAATCATCTGATCGCACTTATTGCACTCGCACTCTATGGATTATTCCCGGCTCTAACTGATGGCGTTGGCAAGGCATGGATAGCTGGATTAAGTGAAGATAATCATCGTGGTCGCGCTCAAGGTGTTTACCAAGCGTCGATGAATTTCGCAGTCTTAGGCGCTGGGATCTGGGGTGGTGCTATGTGGAGTAAAGGCGAAATTCAATGGCCACTCATCGTTGCTGCATGTGGCGCACTTATTGGTGCGATAACTCTTGCAACAAGCCACTTACGGCCCGTTCGATCATAGTGAGAGTTTCTTCATAAGCTTCTACAGACTGATTATACGGATCCGGTACTTCTAGTTTGAAATAATCTTGGGACTGCGGATCAATCATCTGTAGAGATTTATCAAAACTTCGCAGATAAAAAACTTTGCTTCTCGATTCATCGCTATCGGCAAGCGTCATTACGTTCTGCAAATTATTGGAATCCATCACCAAAATTAGATCGGTAACGAAGAAATCAGAGGCTTGAAATTGGCGCGCCGCATGGGTGTATTCATAGCCAGCGCTGCGCCATACGTGCTCTGATGTTGGATGTGCACCCTGACCGACATGCCATGCACCTGTGCCAGAGCTATCAACAGTGATACGGGGGCTGGTCCAATCGGCTGTGCGATTAGAGAGCACCGCTGCGGCCATTGGTGAACGGCAGATATTGCCCATGCAGACCATTGTTATACGTACCTCGGGTAGGGCTTTTAAATGCTGTATCAAGCCTCAGACTCTACTTCTAGCGACTCTTGCACGGATTTTAAGCGTCGTTCAATCTCCTCGGCCTCTTCAATACGACCCTGCATACGGATGATCTTTGCAATTCGAGATTCAACATCAATAATAAACTCAAAGTCTTTAGGCTCATCGTCGGTAACGACTGAAAGCACCTGTTCTAGTGTTGCTAAACCATCATCGAATTTCTCTAATAGAACTTGGGCTTTACCAAACTCAAAGAGTGCGAAAGTCTCACGCCTATGATCATGCCCAGTTTCAAATACATCAACAGCTCGACGTGCGGTCTCCAAAGCGAGCTCGCCCTCATTGAGTTCAATCAGACATGAAGCCATCTTTTGATCACACCTAGCGACATGAATCACCTCTTTGTTGCGTTTAAATAAAATACGCGCTTCTTTAAAAGAATCGATAGCTTTCTCGTAGTTCTTTAACTCGCGCTCTGCGCAACCAATAAGATGTAAATCATTTGCTGCGCCAATTTCATTGCCATCTACTAAATGCTCTTGTGCGCATTCGCGCATTGTGTCTACCACTTTGTCATACTGCTTTGATGTGTACCACCATTCACCAAGTGTGCAAGCAAGCTCTAGGGCAATGGGAGATTTATTTTCACGCAAAATTTCGACCGCTTTACTCATTGCAGTTGCAGCTTCATCCATCCGCTTTAATTGATTTAAGTTGTAGCCAATTGCTGAATATGCCTGGGCTAATCCTTCACTAGGTGCATTTGCACCGAGCGTCGAATATATGTCGCGCGCGGTTTCAGCTAGAGCTAGAGCTTCGTCGTACTGTCCGCGAGCATAAATACGCGCACTGAGTTCGTAATATGTGCTGGCACGTTCTTCGCCATCGACTTCAGGAATTCGATCCCAGAGCATCTCCTCCGTGATGATTTCTTCCATGTCATCGTCTTCGCTCACGCAGCCCGCCTCTCCTGTGCAAACTCTTTACGTGACTCTATACGCAAATACTTACAGTCACGCGTGATTCAGGGCTTCACATGAGCTTTAGGGCGGGCTGCGCCACCGTTAGGGAAGGATTTCAAATAGACAGTCCATCCCGGCTGCTTTACCCTTTCTACCTGCAAATCATTTGCATCTAGGGGGCTCATGAACGTCGTTATAGCTAAACCAGCCCCTGCCTCCCAGCGCCTGACCCGTGATGAATGGCAACGTATGGCAGCTATGTTCGGCTTCATCCTCTTCTTACATGTTGCCGGTGCTTTGCTCATGTGGAAGGCCACAACGGGCAATTACATTCTTAGCGACGGATCACTCTTTGGTTGGGGAACAGCTGCACTTGCATACACACTCGGTATGCGTCATGCATTTGATGCCGATCACATCAGCGCTATTGATAACACAACGCGTAAGTTAATGTCTGAAGGTAAGCGCCCGTTAGCTGTCGGCTTTTTCTTCTCCCTCGGACACTCATCTGTTGTGTTCGTTTTAGCCATGTTGCTTAACTTTGGAATCAAAGCCCTTGGTTCGCAACTTAAAGACGAAAACTCCTCACTGCATCATTACACCGGATTAATCGGTACAACCGTGAGCGGAACTTTCTTAATGCTTATAGCAATTCTAAATCTGATTATTCTAGTTTCCATTGTTCGAGTTTTTATGCAGATGCGCAAAGGTACATACAGCGAAGAAGAGTTAGAAAAACATTTAGACTCTCGCGGATTTCTCATGCGCTTTTTTGGTCCAATCGCTCGACGCATTGATGCATCATGGAAGATGTATCCTCTTGGAATCTTATTTGGTCTTGGCTTCGATACTGCAACAGAGATCGGCTTGCTTGTTTTAGCCGGTTCTTCTGTAATTGCCGGTTTGCCATGGTGGGCAATAATCTCGCTGCCTCTATTTTTTGCTGGCGGAATGAGTTTGCTCGATACCATCGACGGGTCTTTTATGAACTTCGCATATGGTTGGGCTTTTTCAAAGCCAGTTCGTAAGGTCTACTACAACATCATTATTACTGGCTTATCTGTCTCGGTTGCATTCTTTGTTGGTGGATTAGAACTATGCCAAGTATTTGCACGACAACTCGATCTCACTGGTGGTTTTTGGGACTACGCCTTGGCATTTAACCTGAACAATGCGGGCTACTTTATTGTGGGTTCATTTGTAGTTGTGTGGAGCATCGCATTATTGCTGTGGAAATACGGCAAAATCGAGGAGCGTTGGCACAATAAGGCCCATGCAGCTCAACTTGCCCGAGGTGAACAAAGCAATCACACTGCAGCTGGCATAGATCTTGGGCCAATTAATGCTGGTTTTATAATCGATTAAATATTTTAATGCGAGCCTGACCAATAGCTGCGCCAATTAGAACAATGGCTGCACCTACAGGTTCATACCAACTTACGTGCTCGCCTAGAAAAATGATTCCAACTATTACCGCAACTACCGGAGTTACATATGTAACCGTGCTTGCTATCGCACTTCCTGCAGCCTCCATAACCTTAAAGTTCCAAATATATGCAAACCCACTTCCAAATACTCCAAGGGCAATCATTGCAAGGACTGGTCCTGGCCGATACTCGTCTTTTGCAATGCCATCTATTAAATAAAAAGGTAAGAGTGTGAGCGCACCGGCAGAGACTTGCACTGCCGCTAAGGCTTCAGGTTTTAATTTATGTGGCAAGACGAATTTACGGGAATATGGAAAGGAAACTCCGTAACAAGTGACCGCCAGAAGTAGAGCGAAGACCGCGACAATTGGATTAGTTCCTAAACCTTTCCATGCACCTAAAACTGTGAGCACTCCTAGAAAACCAATCAGCAAACCCACTACTTGATATTTCTTAGGTCTTTCTTCACGAAAAGCAATCATGATGGCAAGTAAAGTCATTAAAGGGGTAACGGCATTAATGATTCCAGCCAAGATAGAGGTCACTTTAGTTTCGGCAAAAGCAAATAGGACTCCAGGAATTACATTAAGCAGTAGCGAAACAGCCCACAGGTGAAGCCAGAGTTTTTTATCTTTTGGTAGGTCAATCCCTTTAAAGCGCGCCCAAAAGACGAGAGTTAGAGCGCCGAGGGATACTCGCCCAAAAGCCACGCCTACAGGGGTTAAAAACTCCAACCCCAGCTTTATGAAGATAAAGGAGCAGCCCCAGACAAGGCCCAAGGCGATGTAGAGGCCGATCCAGTTAGAGCTGTTTTTATGGGTAAGTGAGGGCAAAGGCACCGAGTAATGATGACACAACCATCCAGACCCACCAAACACGAACAATGTCTACGTGCCAATGATCTGACTTATAGAGCCCAAGTCGCGCACGGTTCCAATTTCCTAGTGAAATAAAGATCGTCAACATGATGTGGACAAAGTTTAATAGTGCAAACATATAGAAACATGAAACGTAGGCACCATCTGAGAAAGTAAATGGAGCAGAGGCAATAGTATTTAATTGATAAACGATTGCTACTACTGATGCAACTAATGCAACCAAAGAACCCAATTTAAGTTGAGTTTGATTTGCAGCACGAGCACCTTTAAGGCCGTAGAAATGCGCCAAAAGTCCGAAAGCTACAATTGCGGTTACTGTCCAGCCGGCGCTAGAAGAGAGCGGCATGATTGCTGGATGTTCAGATGTTGCCGCAGGCAACCACATGTCATTAACGTTTTGTCCGCGCAGATAGAAGTAGACAAAGAGCATACTCAGAGCAAAGGCAATATCTGCAACGAGCAAAAGAATTACTCCCAGGCGGTTGCGACTTCCCACTACATCGGGGTGTTCGTGATGTGCATGTGTCTCGACACTCATGGTTTTGCCTTTCCATATCCGTATGCATCTGATGTAACTACCGGTAAGACATCAAAGTTCTCAAGTGGGATCGGATATCCGACCGTCCATTCAAGTGTCTTTGCCTGCCATGGATTCTTCGGCGCTTTCACGCCGCTCTTCCATGAAGAGATAACTCCGTAGAGCAAGACCAACATTCCACCCATAACTAAATAAGCTCCTGCAGTTGTAATCATGTTTCCGGTATTAAATGTCGATGCATAAGATTCAACACGACGTGGTTGGCCGGCAAGCCCAACAGCAAACATCCCAAGAAAGGCGATATTAAAGCCGATTTGCACCATCCAGAATGCAACCCAGCTCAGTTTTTTATCAAACATGCGTCCAGTCATAGCTGGGAACCAGTAGACCAAGGCTGCAAGTGCGCCTGTTAAACCTGCGCCCATTAACGTGTAATGGAAGTGCGCAGTCACATACATTGAACCGTGCAAGAAAGCATCAGCTGGAACATCTGAAAGATAGATCCCTGTGATCCCACCAATCATGAAGTTCCATAGAAGAGCAAAGATGGACAAGGCTGGCATTGTCATCCAGAGTCGCCCACGCCACAACGTACCAACTAGAACTAAGAACAACATTCCAGTTGGAATCGAAATAAGTTCGGTCGTTAACATAAATGGAGTGTTAAGAAGTGGCGCCCACCCTGACATATACATGTGATGAGCCCACACCAATGCCGAAAGTCCAGAGATTCCAGCAATTCCCATCACTGCAACGTTAAAGCTAAATAATGGTCGTCGTGTAAATACTGGCGCCATCTCCATAAGAGCTGCAACTGCAGGAATAAGAATTACATACACCTCTGGATGACCCATGATCCAGAATAGATTTTCATATAACCATCCACTGCCGCCACCTGCAACGTTATAGAACGAAGTATCGAGTGCACGATCCATCGCTGACATTATTTGCGACAGGAAAAAGACTGGGAAGGCAGGAAGTGCGAGTACAACTGATGCGACTACGCCATAGATAAAGATTGGAGTGCGATTCCACGTCATTCCCTTTGCGCGCATCTTCACAACAGTTGTGGTGATATTTGCACCGGCTGCCATTGTTGAAATTGCAAAAATACAGATAAACATGATGTAGCCGTCCATACCTAATGGACCCTGTCCTGCTAATGGGTTATATGCAGACCAACCTGTAGATATACCACCTATAAACTGTGCCCAAATCAGTGGTACCGCTGCTGCAACAATGAGCCAGAAACTCAAAGCATTTAAGCGTGGAAATGCCATGTCTCTGGCACCAATCATGATCGGCATGATGAAGTTACCAAATGGTCCGGTGACCATAATGATGGTTCCTACGATCATGATAATTCCATGTGTTCCGACAATCGAGTTATATGCCTGCGGGTGGATCCAACCACCTTCGGGTGTTCCTAAATTTGTACGGATAAGCATCGCTAAAATTCCGCCAATACCAAAGATCGCCATAGTGGTAACTAAGTATTGAATACCCACAACTTTATGGTCAGTTGTAAATCGGAAATAGCGAGTAACGCCCATGTCTTTCCCAGCTAAGAACATATTTTCTTCGTGGGATAGATCTTTACCCATCAACCAACGGAATGGTCCAACGAGTGCACCGATTCCCGTCATAAAGCCGATGAACCATGCGGTCATGGAGAGAAGAGTTATTTTATCCTCACGTGAGAATAAGCGTGCCGCTTCTGAATCTTGTGGCAGAAATTGCAATGCAAGTCTCCACACAACGATTGCACTAATTACACCGAGTGCTAGCGCAGTAAAGAAGTTAAGCCTCTCGATAATTGATTTCCCTGGAGCTGATACTGGTTTGCTCAATACGGTTGTCATTAGGCGCCCTTCTCCATCGTTGCATGAACACTCAACCAAGCATCGTAATCAGCCTGACTTACAACATGTACTTTCGTTTGCATATATGCATGGAGTAAACCGCATAGTTCCGCACATCGAACATCAAAGACGCCGATTTTATCGGGAGTAACTGCTGCCTCGGTTGTATAGCCGGGGTTTGCATCCATTTTGATTCCCATTTGGACAACCCAGAATGAGTGCTTGACGTCAACACTAGTAATATGAAATACAACTGGTTTATTAACTGGAAGATAAAGGTCCTCGCTGCGAGCGCCGTTTGGATAATCAAAGCTCCAAAGCCATTGCTGACCAGTGACGTTGACCTGAATTGCATTTTTATCAAGGAGCGCTGCTGAGTCCTTTTGAATAACAATGAATCCGCCGACTAGAGCAAATAAACATAGAAGGGCTGAAACTACAATCCACACTGCATTTGTACGAGGAGAGTTTGAAATTTGATGATCGGACTCTGGTGGTGGGTTATCTCCATAGTGTCGCTTTGAGGTTAAGGCTGTTAAACAAATCGCACCCACAAGGCCAGCAACTGGTGCTGCTGCCCAAGTAAATATGCGCATCAAAGAAATAACGCCGCTCATTGTCTCCGAGGCTGGCCTGACCATATTGCGCACGTGGAATTCAACGCCAACAAAGCCAATTACTGCGGTGCAGATAACCCACAAGATTGCAGTCTTCTTAACGTCGGGCTTCTTCCACCACTGTGGAGCTTTAGGTGTCATTACATCAGTCATGGCGCGTTATCCCTTCACTGTAAAGTGGCCGGACATATAGCCCATGGTTGACATTGCTGCCCCAAACTTTGCGATAGTTCCATCGCCGCAGGGATATTCGCAGTTCCAGACATATTCGCCGGGTCCACCAGTAATAAATGTAAATGTTGTCACATTTGGCTTTTTTGTAAATCCCTCTTCAGGCATATCTTCTTCAGCAACGGCCTTCATTGGAACGCTTACAAAAAACTCATCCTGTGCTGATGAATAACCGTGGATAGTGAATGTGTGGCCAACTGCATCTGGAGAAATCGACGTCATGCGCGCCCCGTTCAACTGCGCCGAACCATCTATGGTTCCGCGCACATGTGCAAAGTAATCGTTGTTTAAACTTTCACCACCGTCATAGTTTGTGACGGTCATTGTGATTACAGAGTGAGCTGGGACTTCAAAGTTTGTAACTGGACCATATGTAACATAGCCAGGGTGTGCGCCGCCATTTTTTCCATGGCTTCCCGCTGAGCTATCGGGATAAACCGAAATCGCAAGCGTTGCATGAGGCAAATTCCCTTGAGGAGTGTCCATCGTGCCGGCCGGAGTTGCCGCGAGTACCCGTGAATCATTTTTCGCCGCAGCAACATATGTTCCAATGCCGGCGATGACGCCCGCTCCGATAACTACCGTTGCTAATGCGCCTAAAATCCGCTTATTCATTCAAGCCCCTCCCATATGGGAATTGTGTTGTTCACGCAGAAAACTCAGACGAGGGTGTGAGTTCATTCCTAGCAGGGTAGACCTAAGCGCCATAAATAGAAAGGATATGCGGCGGCGATTTTCACTAGTACGGGGCAGTATGCGAGGGCTAATCTTCAGCACCTATGGAGATGAATCATCACAACATTGCGATCTGGGGCTCGTGGCAGTTAGCCCCAGAGATTCTTCTGCCGATTTTATTACTCACCTACTTGTATGCGCGCCTACCCAAAGCCTTAATCACTAGACGCCAACAGGCATTCTTTTATACAGGGATTCTCAGCGCTCTCGCTGTCATCATTACGCCAATTGGCGCTCGTGCAATGGATTATTTCTCTTTACACATGGTTCAACACATCACTTTAATGATGATTACTGGGCCGTTATTAGTTCTTGGGGCTCCTAGCTCATTTCATCCCAACAATAGATACTTTAAAGCAGCTACAAATCCCATGTTTAGTTGGCTTACTTATGCCGCCTTAATGATTGGTGTGCACTTACCGGTGCCTCATAAGTTCATTATGGACAATCCTTGGGCGCATACTTTTATCGAAGTACCACTGTATTTACTACTGCCATACTTCTTCTACTTTAATTTGTTAGACCGCAACTTAGTTAACCGTCGCATTTCACCAGCGTTAGCAGTGATCTCGCTTTTCTTAATGATGGTGCCAGAAACATTGACTGGCTTCTTTATCTATACCGCTCCAGGTTCGTTATACGACAATATGTATTCGCTCAATGATCAACGCCAAGGTGGTTCATTTATGTGGGCTGGTGCGATGATTATCGATACTGTCTGGATGTCATTTGCAGTTTTCCACTGGATAAAATCTGAAGAAAAAAAGTCAAGAGATATCGATGCCCAGATTGCTGCAGAAAATGGCTAATCGTGAAGAGTTTGAAGCACCCGATTGGGTCACGAATAACTCGGAAACTCCGCCTGTAACTAATAAGCAAAAACGCATACTAAATATCTCGTTGTTTGTTGTAGTTCCATTCTGCTTATGGGCTGGATGGTTTGAATTTGGACGGGCGCAAAGCGGCAATTGGCGCGCATGGGTGTATACATTTGAGTGGCCATTTTTTGCCGCCCTATCTTTTTACTTATGGCGCCGCTTAATTAAAGGGGATATTCCCCAAATTCCACGCCCCGATCTTGAAAAATTAGCCGACGAACCCCGTGGTAAAGAGTTGCAATAATTCAGGGTAGAATTTCCCATGTTGATGCAACCGCATCAAAGAACTTCCCTCTAAGCGCCGCACATGCAGCGCTACTTGCGAGTCTTATCACCACCCTGACGGCCAATGAGCGCCAGTCACACCCGAGACGCGCTTGTCGTCTCGATTGGTATGCATTTCTATGTCTCTACAACCACGTACTCCCGCGCCCGGAAAAGCCCGTCGCGCCGCATCTGTCGGTAAGCCAAAGCGAACAAAGAAGGCAGCTGCATTTAAAGCCGCTGATCCTAAAGCTCGCCACACAACCGCTGAAAAGAATGCGCGTAAGGGAGCGGCGGCAAAACCTACGACTTCACGTCGCTACTCAGATGCCGATCCAACAACGGTCTCTAAAAAAGAGGTTCGTTTAACTGATCGTTCGAAGTTGCGTGCAAAGCGCTTCCAAGAAAAAACAGCGTCAAAGCCACGCCCAATTGAGGCTCCAGAAGAGCGCAAGGCACGCATTGAATATTCACAAAAGCCTGAGAGTCGCGCAAAGAAGTTTGTGGCTGCTCGCGAAGAGCGCACTAAGCGTCCAATCGAAAAGAAGCCAGATTTTAAAAAGACTGAGTACAAGAAAAAAGAGTACGTCAAGCCTGAAAATAAAAAGCCTGAGTACGAAAAGAAAGATTTCAAGAAAACTGATTACAAAAAATCAGATACTCGTCCAACAAATCGTCGTGATGCTGCCGTAGCGAAAGTTTCTCGTACCGATGATGGTCGTCCAAACTTTGTTCCGCGTAAAGTTGAAAAGTTCGATCCAACCCGCCCTAAGAAGCGCAGCGAAGCACCTGATACTCGTGCAGCTAATTTTCGTGCAACACGGCCCGTTCGTGACCGTCGCAATGATTCACCGGCATATGCCCGTGATGATTTCAAGCACTCGTCAAAGACTCACACCAATGCAGCCGTGGACTTCGGCGCAGATGATAATTACATCTCAACAAATTTAGCTGACGCTAACTTGATTGATGCGACTCCTCTTACTGAAATCACAACAACGTTTAGTGATCTTGGGGTTGTAGCACCGCTAGTGAATGCCCTTTCTAAGCAGGGAATTATGCATCCATTCCCAATTCAAATTGCTACGTTGCCAGATGCACTCGCTGGCTTTGATATCTTGGGTCGCGGACAAACTGGTTCAGGTAAGACACTTGCCTTTGGTTTAGCTCTGCTAAACAACCTCAATGGCAAGGTGGCTAAGCCACATAAGCCATTGGCGCTAGTACTTACGCCTACACGCGAACTTGCACAGCAAATCGATGAGGTTTTAATGCCACTCGCACGTTCAATTGGTCATGAATCAGTTGTCGTTGCAGGTGGAATGTCCTATGCAAAGCAGATCACTGCGATGCGCCGTGGAACTGCAATCTTGGTTGCAACACCTGGTCGCTTGATCGATCTACTTAATAAGGGTGAAGTTCAGTTAGATCAGTTAGAGATAACTGTCCTTGATGAAGCCGATCAAATGGCTGACATGGGCTTCTTGCCTGTTGTTAAAGAGATTTTAGATCAAGCCAAGTTAGATGGACAGCGTATGTTGTTCTCGGCAACGCTTGATCGTGGCGTTGATTCATTGGTTCGCCAGTACTTAAAGAATCCTAAGACCCACTCACTACAAAACGACCGTGCCTCTGTTTCAACTATGGAGCACTTCGTACTTGTAATGAACCCGGGCGATAAAGATGACATCACTAATCAAATCGCTGCGCGTAACGGTAAGACAATCATGTTCGTTAAAACACAACGAGGCGCGGATCGCTTAGCTGACAAACTGGCATATGCTGGTGTTGCAGTAGGCGCACTTCACGGTGGAAAAACGCAGGCTGTTCGTACTCGTACTCTTGCACTTTTCAAGGAGTCGGTAAATGCTGCTCTAGTTGCAACTGATGTCGCTGCACGTGGTATTCACGTTGATGGAATCTCATTAGTTGTACATGTTGATGCTCCAACAGATCACAAGGATTATCTTCACCGCGCAGGTCGTACTGCACGTGCAGGTGAGGCCGGAACTGTTGTAACAATCGCAACGACCAAGCAGCAAAAATCCATCGGTGGTTTAACATCTCGCGCAGGAGTAACTCCAAAGTTTGTAGGTGTAACTCCATTGAGCACTGAACTTATGAAGATTACTGGCGCGCAGGAGCCATCAGGTGTTCCATACATCGTGCCAATCGTTGAAAAGTCGGTACGCAGTGGTGGCAATAAGCGCCCGCGTCCTAACTCAAGTCAGCGTCGCCGCCGCCCTCACTAATTACAAATCGATAGGCTTGGCGTCATGACAAACCTTGACGCTAATCCATTCGCAGATCCAAGCACGCTTACTTTTGAGTTGCCGTCCTTTTCTTTAATTAAAGAGGAGCACTACCTTCCTGCTTTTGAGGCCGGAATGCAGCAACAGTTAGCTGAAGTTCAAGGGATCCTTAATGCACCAGGGGTTGCAACCTTTGAGAACACAATCGTTGCGCTAGAGCGAAGTGGCAAGATTCTTGAGCGAGTTTCTTTGGTCTTCTTTAATAAAACCTCAAGTGATACAAATGATGCTCTGGAGGCCATGCGAGGAGAGATTGCTCCTAAGCTTTCAGCCCATCACGATGCAATCATGCTGAATCCAGAATTCTTTGCCCGTATCAAGGGGCTCTTTGATAACCGAGAATCTTTGAACTTAAGCAGTGAAGATTCTTGGTTGCTCGAGAAGTATTATAAAGATTTAATTCAGGCTGGTGCGCATTTAAGTGATGCACAACGTGCTCGATTGACTGAACTAAACGGCCAACTATCTAAACTCTCAACACAGTTCTCTAAAAACTTACTTGCCGATACAAATGATTTGGCCATAGTTGTAGATTCTGCCGAAGAGTTAGATGGATTAACGCAGAATCAAATTACTGCTGCAGCTACAGCGGCGAGTGAGCGAGGATTCTCTGGAAAGTGGCTACTTGCCCAAGTTAACTTCACTGGTAATCCCCTTCTAGATTCACTCACTAACCGAGATTTACGCAAACGCATTATGCAAGCCTCTTTACAAAAAGGTAATCAAAACAACGCCAATGACAATAAGAAGATACTTCTTGAAATGGTTAAGTTACGCGCAGAGCGTGCCCAGTTATTTGGCGTAAATTCACATGCCGAGCACATTACTGCGGTACAAACAGCCCAGAATCCAAGGAATATTCACGCCATGCTTAAGAAGATTGCCCCTGCGGCCGTTAAGAATGCACAGTTAGAGGCGCAAGATCTAAGGAAATCAGCTGGCAGTGATATTGAAAGTTGGGACTGGGGTTTCTATACCGAAAAAGTTCGCTTAGAAAAATACAGTATCGATACGGCAAAAATGCAGCCGTACTTTGAGCTAGAGCGAGTTCTCCATGATGGCGTCTTTTTTGCCGCTAACAAACTCTTTGGCATAACTTTTAAGGAGCGCCCAGATTTACTTACTTACCATCCAGAGGCCCGCGCTTTTGAAGTCAGTAACGAAGATGGAAGCCCCCTTGGTCTATTTATTGGTGACTTTTTTACACGTGATTCAAAGCGTGGTGGAGCATGGATGAACTCATTAGTTAAGCAGAATTTCTTGCTCAACCAACTTCCAGTCGTGGTGAATAACCTCAATATTCCTAAGCCCCCCGCAGGCCAGCCTGCACTTCTTACTTTGGACTTCACAACAACGTTGTTCCACGAATTTGGTCATGCTCTTCACGGATTGCTCTCGCAAGTGAAATATCCACGTGTTTCGGGTACCGCAGTGCAGCGCGACTTTGTGGAGTTCCCATCACAAGTTAATGAGATGTGGATTATGTGGCCAGAGGTTCTCAATAACTACGCACGCCACTATGAGACAGGTGAAGTTATGCAACAAGAGTGGGTAGATAGTTTGAACGCCGCATCAACATTTAATGAGGGCTTTGCCACTACTAGTTACTTAGCTGCAGCGGTTCTGGATTTAGCGTGGCACTCATTAACTAGTGAAGAGGCTGCCGGTGTAACTGATGTAGAAGCTTTTGAAGCTAAAGCGCTGGCTGATTACGGCCTTAATTTTGCACCCGTGCCAACAAGATATCGTTCTACTTACTTCTCACACATCTTCGATGGTGGCTATTCAGCTGGTTATTACGGATACATCTGGTCAGAAGTTCTAGATGCCGACACTGTTGATTGGTTCAAAGAAAACGGTGGCTTACAACGCAAAAATGGCGATCACTTTAGAGATACGTTGTTAGGTCGCGGCGGTTCTATTGATTCGATGCAGATGTTTAGAAACTTTAGAGGACGCGATTCAAAGATCGAGCCGTTGTTGAAGCGTCGCGGTTTGTTGTAAAACTTATTAGCCAGCAGAGCCTGAAGGACCTGACTTGCGTTGAAAACGTGGAGCTGGTGCCCCGCCCGCTTGCGCCCCGCCGACCTTAGGTCCAGATGAGTTGCCACTTCCAGGAAGCGATGAGTTTTTATGCTTCTTTTTTTCTAGCGCTTCTAAAAACTTTGCGCGAGCATCATCTGCGGGTTTCTTGTCATCGGCCATGGGCCAATACTATCTTTAATTTGTACTCTCTTTGTACTCACGTAAACGCTCTAAGACTTCTGACTCGCGATAACGGCGATGCCCACCTAAGGTTCTAATGGCAGTTAACTTTCCGGCCTTGGCCCAGCGTGTAACAGTCTTAGGGTTTACGTGAAATCTAGCGGCAACCTCTTTGGGGGTAAGAAGAACTTCAGCATCAGGTAAACGGCTCATTCTCTCCCCTTCTTTTTAAGCTGGTGGGCAAGTATTGCGAGTAAAAGTGGGCAAAGCAATATCTTTCGAAGAGTTAATTGGCTGATTCAAGGCCCTGTACATTGCGCCAACGCGACATAAGTCGTTCATATCCTTGACCCGCCAGCATTCCATCGGCAGCTGCAAGGCCAACTATGGAGTGCAAAACATCTTCAATAGAAGTGTCGTCTTCTAAACCTTTATGGCCATTATCGCGAAGAGATTTATCAAGATAGTTAGCTAATCCGCCGTAATCTAGTTCGACATAGGATTTTGGATGAAACATTTCAAGCCACGCAAGCAAATTTTCAAGATCTTGCTCTACTGGTCCCTCACCAAAAGCGGCTACGACGGTTTCATGAGCCGATTGAGCCCGATTCTTTGCGAGTGAAATTGTTGTTCGGCAGTGTGTGATTAAACCGTGAGCATCTTCTCCTCTATATCGTTCCTCAGGTACGAAAAGTAAAAACCAACGAGGTGGAATAATCCACGTTTCATTAAGAATATGTGGAACTTTGTCTTCTAATAAATCTACACCCGCAGTTATTACATCTTCCATCGATGGAGTAAGAAAAAATGGAACGACGGTGCTAGGTAATGAATCTTTAAAGTTATCTAAGGCTGCCCAACATCTAGTTGCAGTTGACCATGGGCTGACATATCTCTCGCCATCAACTTCAAGAATATGAACTCCATCGGGGCGACCAACTGGAGGTTCAGGAACAACAACTCGAAGAAGAGCTAACTCTTCTTCGCGAAGAATACTTTCATCGGTGATATCAATGCCTTGCCAACGTAAACGATCGGCAGGTTCAAATGCTGAAAGCGGCTCGTAGATACGAAGTGAAGCGACGTACGGAGTTGGTCTCACGCACGTGGGATGTAATTGCCCTCAGCGAAGGGATCGTCATCATCTCTATTTTTCGAGGGATCAACTTCGCCATGTAGTTCTTTAGTGAGGCGATCAAGATCCATGTCTTGTGCGTTGTACTTCAAATCCCGCGCAACTTTGGTTTGCTTTGCTTTTGCTCGGCCGCGACCCATAAAGCGACCTCCTTACCTGTCTATTTCTCAGAGGCGTAGGCTATCGCGCCCCGTACCTGCCCTCCAAAGTCGAGCGTAAATCCGAGCCCTGACGCGGACTTACACGCCCAGCGACCCAGGCTTTCATGCCCCGGGCCGCTAGTGAGGCGATAGCTAGGTCGGCCGCCTCTGGAGCCACGATGGCAGTCATGCCGATTCCGCAGTTCCAGGTTCGCTCCATATCAATCTGGGGAACTCCACCCATTGATGCCATGAACTCCATCTCGACTGGCAGCGACCACGTTGAACGTTCATAAGTCGCACATAAATGATCTGGAATAACGCGCGCAGTATTTTCGGCAATTCCTCCACCAGTAATGTGAGAAAAAGCGCGCAACTGCCCAGGCATAGATTTAATGAGGGCTAAACAATCTAGTGCGTAGATCTCGGTTGGAGCTAGAAATACTTCACCGGAACTCTTGCCGTACTCACTCACGTGAGCTTGCAAACTCAAATTTTTACTCTTAATAATGTGACGCACGAGCGAAAAACCATTGGCATGAAAACCACTTGATGGCATGGCAATAAGTACGTCGCCATTGTGTATTAAATGGGCACCTAATTGATTATCTGAATCGACGACACCAGTTGCAGCTCCAGCAATATCAAATTCATCTTCATCAAGTAAGCCTGGATGTTCGGCGGTTTCGCCACCAATCAGCGCGGTGTTTGCTTTCGCGCAACCACGAGCAATTCCTGCAACGATTTCAGCGACTCTATCTGGAAATACTTTTCCAACTGCGATGTAGTCGGTCATAAATAAAGGCTCTGCACCACAAACAACTAGATCGTCAACAACCATGGCAACCAAGTCCTCGCCGATTGTGTCGTACTTGCCCATGGCTCGTGCGATTTCAGTCTTAGTGCCAACACCATCTGTTGATGTTGCTAGCAAAGGTTTTTTCATACTTTTTAAAGCGCTTGCATCAAAGAGCCCGGCAAACCCACCGATACTTCCTACAACTTCAGCGCGTGAAGCTTTAGCAATCGATGCCTTCATTAATTCAACGGCGCGATCGCCTGCATCGATATCGACACCTGAATCCTTATATGTGCTCATTCGTGACTGTGCACTTCGCTGATTTCAAGACGCATCTTGCCTTCTGACATATCGGCTGGGATGCGAATTGGATATATGCCAGTAAAACACGCTGAACATAGCTTGTTTTCCTCAATCTGGGTGGCCTCAATCAAGCCCTCAAGTGAGACATACCCCAGCGAGTCGGCACCTATAGAGCGACGAATTTCTTCAATCTCTAAACCGCTGGCAATTAGCTCAGCTCTGGTTGCGAAGTCAATTCCGTAATAACAAGGCCACTTAACTGGAGGCGACGAGATACGAACATGAATCTCACGAGCTCCCGCCTCACGAAGCATTCGAACGATTGCACGTTGGGTGTTTCCGCGAACAATCGAATCATCGACCACAACGATGCGCTTACCTTCAATAATCTCGCGCAAGGGATTCAGTTTCAATCGAATACCCAGTTGGCGAATTGTTTGTGATGGTTGAATAAATGTTCGTCCAACATAGGAGTTCTTGACCAAGCCAATCCCAAATGGAATTCCCGAACCTTTGGCATAACCAATCGCCGCTGGAGTTCCAGATTCAGGAACTGGAATAACTAAGTCGGCCTCGACTGGTGCCTCTTTGGCAAGACGTTCACCAATTGCCACTCGCGTGACATGAATTCCTTGACCTGCAATTAATGTATCTGGCCGTGCGAGATAAACATATTCAAATAAACAACCCTTAGGTTCGGCTACTGCCCAACGTTGCGAGCGGACTCCATTTTCATCGATTGCAATGAACTCCCCAGGTTCGATTTCACGAACAAATGCTGCGCCGACAATATCTAGCGCTGCGCTTTCTGAAGCAACTACCCAACCAGTTTCAAGTTTGCCAAGCACTAGTGGCCGTACACCATGGCGATCACGCGCTGCATACAGTGTGTGCTCATCCATAAAGACTAAAGAGAAAGCACCTTCTAGCTGCGGTAATACTGAAATTGCGCTTGCTTCTACATTTTTCTCATTTTGTAATGAAATTAGCGCGGTCATAATCTCGGTATCGGTAGTTGCACCACGATCACGGCTAGTTGTTGGCTCAAGTTTTTGAACAAGTTCAGCTAACTCGCCAGTATTTGTTAAGTTGCCATTATGGGCCAAAGCCAGCGTTCCATACTTAGTTGGGCGCAGTGTTGGTTGGGCATTCACCCACGTACTCGATCCTGTCGTGCTGTAACGACAGTGCCCGATAGCTAAATCTCCCGGCAATGTTGCTAAATCACTTTCGGTAAATACCTGCGATACAAGTCCCATGTCCTTATATACAAGAATTCGCTTTCCGTCACTTGTTGCAATTCCGGCAGACTCTTGTCCACGATGTTGCAGTGCATACAAACCGTAAAAAGTTAACTTTGCAACTTCTTCTCCAGGAGCCCATACGCCAAAAACTCCGCACGCATCTTGTGGGCCCTTATCGGCATCCAAAATATTGTGATTTAACAATCCATCTGGACGCCGGCTCATGAAGTAATCCTAAGCGGTAAATACTGTGTTAAATCCGCACGCACTCCTGAAGCGGTAATCGCGCCGTTGTTGAGGGCTTCACTCCATAAAATTTCCCCGGCGGCAAGAGCAAGCCACGTCTGGGCATTCATTTCGACGACATTAGCAGGTGTACCCCGCGTATGTAGCGGACCATCTCCGCATTGCACCGCTGCGTATGGTGGCACGCGTACTTCAATTGCGCGTCCAGGGGCCTTAGCAGTCAAAAGTGCAAGCGTGCGCTTAACTTGCTCTAAAGTTTTAGGATCGCGCATCGACTTTAACAAAAGAGTTTCTGAAAGGTTGCGGTGTGGGCAGTACGAAGTTCATCAAGAGAAATCACTGCATCATTAATTCGTAACGCGTTCCCGCCAGTTGTTCCCAATCTGGATAGTGTTATCTGATATTTAGCGGCAAGAGAAGACAGCGCATCGGTTTTGCTTGGCTCAATTGCCACGATGACGCGTCCTGGGCTTTCGCTCAATAAAGAGATTCCAACATCTGCAAGAGTGATAGTCGCACCCACTGAGTGACGCAAGACCATTTCGGTAAGACCTGCAGATAGTCCACCCTGACTTAAATCATGCGCTGCGCTAAAGATCTTCTCTACTCGACCAGCTAGAAGTACCTCTATAAGGCGCATTTCACGGGCTAAATCAGCAGTTGGTGATTGACCCACTCGCTGTCCATGCATGAAAGCCCATTCACTTCCAGCAAGATCAGCATGTGTATCACCAAGAAGATAAAGATCTAAGCCAGCACTTTCAAAACTCATCGGAGTTCGTGTTCGAACATCATCGATAACACCTAAGACACCAATTACTGGAGTTGGCAAAATTGCAACAGCACCTGTTTGATTGTAGAAAGAAACATTTCCACCAGTAACTGGCAGGCCCATCTCTAAACATCCATCGGCTAAGCCGCGCACAGATTCAGCGAACTGCCACATGACACCAGGATCTTCAGGTGAACCAAAGTTAAGGCAGTTGGTGACTGCTAATGGTCGCGCACCTGCAGTAGCGATATTTCGTGCCGCTTCAGCTAAAGCTAACTTCGCGCCTTGATAGGGATTCAAATATGACCAGTTGGCATTTGCATCGGTTGATATAGCAACACCTAAATGTGTGCACTCATCGATTCGGACCATTCCCGAATCATCGGGCTGCGATTGAATGGTATTGCCTTGAACATACTTATCATACTGCGATGTAACCCAGGATTTATCAGCCAAGTTAGGAGTAGCTGCAAGTTCCAAAACTGTTGCTTTAATCTCTGCCGCTGTATTAGGAATCGGAACTTTCACAGTTTGTGAGTTCACGTCATCGATGTACGCCGGTTGAGCCATTGGTCGGTTGTAAACAGGACCTTCGTGGGCAACTGTACGTGGTGGAACATTGACAATAATTTCGTCATTCCATGTAATCACTAAACGATCGCCATCAGTGACTTCACCAATAGCAGTAACAGTGACGTCCCATTTTGCGCAAATCTCTAAGAATCGTGCAAGTTTTTCAGGTTCAACAATTGCACACATACGTTCTTGTGACTCTGACATTAGAATCTCTTCGGGTGAAAGTGATGGATCCCGCAAAGGAACCTTATCTAGGGCTACTTTCATGCCCCCACTGCCACCAGAAGCAAGTTCGCTAGTGGCACATGAAAGTCCGGCTCCACCTAGATCTTGAATTCCAACAACCAAATCTTCGGCAAAGATTTCAAGTGAGCATTCAATGAGTACTTTCTCTACAAATGGATCGCCAACTTGAACACTTGGGCGTTTTGTGGAACCACCAGCACCAAAAGTTTCGGATGCAAGGACTGATACTCCACCGATTCCATCGCCACCAGTCTTAGCACCATACAAAACAACTAAATTACCGGCACCTGCCGCTTTAGCTAATTTAATATCGCTGTGCTTCATTACTCCAACACATAAGGCATTTACTAAAGGATTACCTGAATACGTTTCATCAAAAATAACTTCTCCACCGATATTTGGTAAACCTAAACAGTTTCCATATCCACCAACACCTGCAACGATTCCCGGTAATACACGCCGAGTATCAGGCGCATCGGCTGGACCAAATCGAAGTGGATCCATTACCGCAACAGGCCGTGCGCCCATTGTTAAAATATCGCGAACGATTCCGCCTATACCCGTTGCTGCACCTTGGTAGGGCTCTACAAAAGATGGGTGGTTGTGGGACTCAATTTTGAAAGTTACTGCATAGCCCTGTCCAACATCGACAACACCTGCATTTTCACCGATACCAACTAGTAGTGCATCAGACTTTGGTGCTTTATCACCAAACTGTTTTAAGTGAACTTTTGATGATTTGTAAGAACAGTGCTCTGACCACATAACTGAATACATGGCTAGTTCAGAGGATGTTGGGCGGCGACCTAAAATCTGCCTTATACGTGCATATTCATCGGGCTTCAAACCCAGTTGCGCATAAGGTTGGATGGCTTCTGGTGTCGTTTGAGCAATTGCAACAGTATCGAGTGCCATCACTTCACCATGTCATTTAAAATCGATGTAAAAAAGCCAAGGCCTTGTGCTGTTGGGCCAGTTAAAGGGTCAATAGCGTGCTCTGGGTGCGGCATAAGCCCCACTACGTTTCCGCGAGCATTGGAAATTCCAGCGATTAAATTCCGTGAACCATTGGGGTTTTGCCCAACATATCTAGCTATAACACGACCTTCTCCCTCTAACTGCGCCAGAGTTTTATCATCACACTGAAAAGAGCCTTCACCATTTTTTAATGGGATAACAATCTTTTGCCCAACTGAATACGATGAAGTCCAGGCGGTCTGTGTATTAGTAATCTCAATCTCTTGATCACGGCACAAAAAGTGAAGATCAGAGTTACGTGTTAGCGCACCTGGTAATAGATGTGACTCGCACAAAACTTGAAACCCGTTGCAGATTCCTAAAACTGGCATACCTTTTTCTGCTGCTTCAATGACTAAATTCATGACAGGTGCAAAGCGTGAGATTGCACCACATCTCAAATAGTCGCCATAGGAAAAACCCCCAGGCAAAATAACTGCATCAACGCTTTTTAGATCGGCGTCAGCATGCCAGAGAGACACAGCTTCTGCTCCGCCTACGTTAACTGCGCGCGCAGCATCACGATCATCAAGGGTTCCTGGAAAAGTTATAACCCCAACGCGCATTATTTTTCAACTCTTACAACATAGTTTTCGATTACTGGGTTTGACAGCAAGACTTCAGCAGCTTTTTCTACTTCAGCTAACTGTGCAGGAGTTGGATCACCCACAACTTCAATCTCAAATCGTTTTCCTTGACGTACCGATGTGGCAAAAGTAAAACCAAGGCGTGGCAGTGCAGATGCAACAGCATTTCCTTGTGGGTCAAGAATTTCAGGCTTCAACATTACGTCTACAACAATCTTTGCCATGGTCTTATTCTCCCTGTATTAGAACTTGCTGCCAGTTAAACGATAAAAAGCTTCCTCGTATCGAAGTGAAGTCTTTTCTACTATCTCTTCTGGAATCTCTGGGGGTGGGCTATTTCTATCCCATCCACTAGAAACCAGATAGTCACGTAAGAACTGCTTATCAAATGAGGCTTGTGCTCCCCCTGGTGACCACGTTGAAAGCTCCCAAAACCTAGATGAATCAGGGGTGAGAGCCTCGTCGCCCAAGATAATCTCACCCTTTGCATTGCGGCCAAATTCAAACTTTGTATCAGCCAAAATAATTCCACGCTCTTGGGCAAAATCAGCGGCAGTGTTGTAAAGGCGAGTAGTCAGATCTTTAAGTGCTATTGCATCGTCGGCACCAATGGATTGGACTGTAGTTTCAAAATCAATATTAATATCATGATCTCCTACAGCAGCTTTTGTCGCTGGAGTAAAGATTGTTGTTGGAAGTTTTGAGCCATCTAGTAACCCAGAAGGTAAAGAGTTTCCACATACTGCACTGTTGCTTTGGTACTCACTCCAACCGCTACCAGTTAAATATCCTCGAGCTACACATTCAATATCAAACATCTGTAGTGGCTGCACAATGACAGCACGATCTTCTACTACTGCCGGAACATCAACCGAGATAATATGATTAGGAATAATATCTTCAAGTAATTCAAACCAAAAAAGTGAGAGTTGTGTAAGTACTGCGCCTTTATTTGGAATCACGGTCGGCATTACCCAATCGAAAGCTGAAACCCGATCAGATGCAACTAATAGAATCTCACTCTTATCATTTGAATATAAATCGCGAACTTTTCCCGTACGCACATGGGTCCACCCGGGAATCTTTGCTGCCGGTGGTGGACCGGCAAGACCGAATCCGCTCACCGAATAGAGCCGGGCTTGTACTGCACTGCTGCAGGGTGCGCGGATGTAATCGCTTCGATGCGACTAACAACTCGAGCAACTTGTTGGCGAGCATCGCCAGAAAATTCGAGTGGTGTGCTAATTAATCCCTCTAATGCGCTTCGATCAAGCGGTAGGCCCTTGTCACTGGCAAGGTCATCTAAAAGCGTGTTGGCTTTGCCTTCGCGCAAACCAAGCGCGGCTTTAACTGCGTGCTCTTTAATAATCTCGTGAGCTTCTTCTCGTCCAACTCCTGCCTTTACCGCTGCCATTAAAATCTTGGTGGTTGCTAAGAAAGGCAGGTAACGCTCTAATTCTGCAGCTATTACTGCAGGAAATGCCCCAAACTCATCGAGTACGGTCAGCATGGTCTCCAATAAGCCATCAATTGCATAAAAAGCATCAGGGAGTGCAACACGTCGCACGACGCTGCATGAAACATCGCCTTCATTCCACTGGTCGCCAGCAAGTTCGCTGACCATAGAAGCGTAGCCACGTAAAACAACCGATAAACCATTTATACGTTCACATGAACGAGTATTCATCTTATGTGGCATCGCACTACTGCCAACTTGTCCAGCCTTAAAACCTTCAGTTACTAACTCAGCTCCAGCCATTAATCGAATCGACGTTGCTAATGAAGATGGTGCGGATGCTAGTTGAACAAGCGTTGTTACAACGTCATAATCAAAGGAGCGAGGATAAATTTGTCCTGTTGAATCTAAAACGCGATTGAAGCCAAGTTCATTAGCAATTGCTAACTCTAACGCTGTATGTGAATCAGATGAAGATAATAAATCAATTGAATCTTGCGCAGTCCCTACTGGACCTTTAATCCCGCGCATGGGGTATCGATCTTGTAAAGATACCAATCGCTCATAAGCGAATAGAAGCTCTTCGGCCGCCGAAGCGAAACGTTTTCCTAACGTCGTAACCTGTGCCGGAACATTATGTGAACGCCCCGCAATTGGCTGATCTGCATACTGCACAGCACGTTCGCCTAACCGCGCAAGGAGCGTTACAACTTTGTCATGGACAACTTCTAAACCATTTCTAATCTGTACTGCTTCAATATTTTCAGTCAAATCTCGACTAGTCATTCCCGCATGAATCGCCTCGTGCCCAGCCAAAGCATTGAACTCTTCAATTCTAGCTTTTACATCGTGACGAGTTTGTTTTTCACGGGCATCGATAGAGGCAAGATCTACGGTAAATATCACTTTTTTATAATCATCAATAACAGAGTCTGGAATGTGATGTCCCAGTAATGACTGATTGCGCATTACCGATAGCCACAAGCGACGTTCAAGAATAATTTTCTCGTGAGGCGCAAAAATCTTACACATCGCTGCAGATGCATATCTATCCGCTATCAGGCTCACAGGTGAATTATCGGTCATTTAATTGCCCTTCTCTGCCACTGACGCGTTGAGTGCAATATCGCTGCGATAGAAGGAGCCCGGCAGGGAGATCTGACTAATTGCACGATAGGCGCGATCTCTGGCCTCGGTTAAGTCTGAGCCAGTTCCGGTAACGGTAAGAACGCGTCCGCCAGTTGCAATCAACCCCTGATCAGTCTGTGTTGTACCGGCATGAAAAATCTGCACATTTTCAATTGATGGAAATGATGAAATGGCAGCACCACTCTTAGGTGCTGATGGGTAACCTTCGGCTGCTAAAACAACAGTCACGGCTGAATCATCTCTCCATTCTAAAACTTCATCGGCTAGTCCAGAAGTTGCTGCTTTAAATAACAACGAGGCCAGCGGCGTCTTGAGTAACGGAATGAGAACTTGAGTTTCAGGATCCCCAAAGCGGACATTAAATTCGATAACACGCACTCCGTGATCGGTGAGCGCTAAACCTGCATAAAGGAGTCCAACGAATGGAGTTCCGCGCGCATTCATCTCTGCAATCATCGGTGCAAGAACTTGCGTATATGTATCCTCAATGATGTCTGACGGCGCCCAAGGCAGTGGAGAATATGCTCCCATTCCTCCAGTATTTAAACCCTCATCATTATCTTCCGCACGTTTGAAATCTTGAGCTGGCTGCATAGCAAGAATGGATGTTCCATCGCTTATACCGAATAGTGAAACTTCAGGGCCAACTAAGAACTCTTCAATTACTACTCGTTTACAAGCAATTGCATGATCTAAAGCTTCTTGTCGATTATGTGTAACAACGACGCCTTTTCCACCAGCCAAACCATCATCTTTAACTACATATGGTGCACCAAATGAATCAAGAGCTTTTTCATACTCTGCATACGTTGTGCAAGTAAAGCTATGTGCAGTTGGAACTCCAGCATCGGACATTACCTCTTTAGCAAATGTCTTTGATCCCTCAAGTTGTGCCGCGGCTTTAGATGGACCAAATACCGCGATTTTTAAGCGACGTAAATCATCGGCCACGCCATTAACTAAAGGAACCTCTGGGCCAATGACAACTAAGTCTGCCGCGATTTTCTGTGCCAGGGCAACGATTTCTGCGTTGTTAGAGATATCTACCGGATGACACTGTGCAAACTCCGCAATGCCTGGATTACCCGGTGCCACATGTAGAGCTGTGCACGCAGAATCTGCATGTAGTCCTAGTGCTAGAGCGTGTTCACGACCGCCGCTTCCGACTAGGAGGATTTTCATGTTTTAGATGAAATCCTTTACGACAATAGTTTCATCGCGTCCGGGGCCGACTCCAATTGCACTCATCGGTGCTCCTGAAATCTTCTCCAAGAATGCAACGTAATCTTGCGCCGCTTGAGGAAGATCACTGAGCTTTCGTGCCGTCGTAATATCTTCAGTCCAACCTTGCAGATACTCATAAATTGGTATGGCATGGTGAAAATCTGATTGTGATGCGGGAAGTTCTTCCACGCGCTTGCCATCGATTTCGTAGGCAACACATACTGGAATCTTCTCCCACCCAGTTAATACATCTAACTTCGTTAAGAAAAAATCAGTCAATCCGTTAACTCGAACTGCGTAACGTGCAATTGGTGCGTCGTACCAACCACAGCGTCGTGCACGTCCAGTTGTTACACCAATCTCTCCACCGATGCGGCGGAGTGCCTCGCCATCCTCGTCAAAGAGTTCAGTTGGAAAAGGACCGCTTCCAACACGTGTTGTATAGGCTTTAACGATTCCAATAACGCGATCGATCTTAGTTGGCCCGATTCCGCTACCGGTACATGCACCACCTGCAGTTGGATTGCTCGATGTTACGAATGGATATGTTCCATGATCAACATCTAGCAACGTTCCTTGAGATCCCTCAAGAAGGACACGTTTGCCTGCCTTAAGCGCCTCATCTAGAAGTAAGACAGTATCTGCAACATATGGCCGGAGGATTTCTGCGTAGCCTAAATACTCCTCAAGAACCTCTTCAACTTCGATGTTTTTACGGTTGAAAACCTTAATAAGTACTTGGTTTTTATCGCGAAGCGCGCTTTCAATCTTTTGGCGCAGAATCGATGGATCAAATAAATCTTGAACACGGATTCCTATGCGGTTAATTTTGTCAGCATAGGCCGGTCCGATTCCACGGCCAGTTGTACCAATCTTAGATTTGCCTAAGAAGCGCTCAGAAACTTTATCGATTGTACGGTGGTAAGGCGTAATCAAATGTGCGTTAGTTGAAATAACTAATTTGCTGCAGTCAATTCCACGCTCAGTCAAACCCTTGATCTCTTCAAGCAAAACACCTGGATCGATTACTACTCCGTTTCCGATTACCGGAACAACGTTGGGAGAAAGAATTCCCGATGGCAGTAAGTGAAGCGCATACTTTTGATCACCAATCACAACAGTGTGGCCAGCGTTGTTGCCACCTTGGTAGCGCACAACATAATCAACGCGGTCACCCAATAAATCGGTAGCTTTACCTTTGCCTTCATCGCCCCATTGGGCGCCGAGCAAAACAAGTGCAGGCATTGGTAAAGCCTCTCCGATTAGTTAGAAATTACTTGAGTGATGAAGTGCCGGTAGAACGAAGATCTTCACATCCGCGAACAACACGAGCAGCCATTCCAGCTTCAGCTGCCTTACCCCACGCACGTGGGTCATAAATCTTCTTATTTCCAACTTCGCCATCAATCTTTAACACACCGTCATAGTTCTTAAGCATGTGATCTACAACTGGGCGTGTAAATGCATATTGGGTATCGGTATCAATATTCATCTTAATTACGCCGTAATCCAGGGATTCACGAATCTCTGAGAGCAGTGAGCCTGAACCGCCGTGGAAAACAAGATCCATTGGCTTACTTCCTGCTGGTAGACCTAGCTTTTTAGAGACCGCCTCTTGCAGCGTCGCCAAGATTTTTGGTTGCAAGACAACATTGCCTGGCTTGTAAACACCATGAACGTTTCCAAATGTTGCAGCTACCAAATAGCGAGCATCGGTTCCAAGAGTTTCAATTGTTAGCAGCGCATCCTCTGGATGTGAATAAAGCTTGGCATCATGCTTGGCTTCGATGCCATCTTCTTCGCCACCAACAACTCCGATTTCAATCTCAAGAATTGTGCGAGCAGCAATTGACATATCTAACATCTCTTTTGCAACCTTCATGTTCTCAGTCATGGAGACAGCTGAGCCATCCCACATATGTGAGTTAAAGAGTGGTGCTTTACCGGATGCAATGCGTTCAGCGCCAAATGTTAAAAGTGGACGCATGAAGCCATCTAACTTTTCAGCTGGGCAGTGATCGGTATGAATTCCAATGTTGACGTTGTAGTTCTTTGCAACAACATGTGCGTATTCGGCGAGCGCTACTGCGCCATCAACCATTTTTTTAACAGTTGAGCCTGACGCGTATTCAGCCCCGCCCCATGAAAATTGAATAATTCCATCTGACTCAGCTTCGGCGAAACCACGAATAGCTGCAGTGATGGTTTGTGATGATGAAACGTTAATCGCTGGATAAGCAAAGGCGCTTTTCTTAGCGCGATCCAACATGTCTACATAAATTTCAGGGGTTGCAATTGGCACGGTCTGCTCCTATTGGCTCTGGTGTAAAACTCTAGGAGAGCGCTTCGTTGAACCATCTAGAGGCTTACGGCCAATCCTCTCACTTACCCGCCCTTGCGCACAAAAGCGGCGCGAAAAAGCCCCCAAGGCGTGCCAGTTCTTGGGGGCTACTCGCTCCTACATGAAGCTCTTCAAGGCGTTGCTTAAAAAGCGGGCAAGGGCTGCGACCAGTGTGGGGTTACTCAGTAGTTTTAGAAAAAGCGTGAAAAAAGTTGCGATAGTCATATGTCTCCTTTCGTTGGGTCCTGCGCATTTTGGTTGAGCGTGCCGAATGAGAAAGACCACTGCCCAAACTCTGTTGATAACAATGACAAACGGGTAATCTCACTCGTTATGAGCCAAGAGTCATTAGAGAACTTACTGAGCGAAGAACGTCGCTTCTCACCGAACCCTGAGTTTGCTGCGCAGGCAAATGCACAAGCCGATGAGTATGCGCATGCGGATAAGGATCGACTGGCATTTTGGGAGCTACAAGCTAAAGCACTTGTCTGGGACAAACCGTGGAGACAGGTCTTAGATTGGCAACCTCCATACGTTAAATGGTTTGTCGACGGAAAACTGAATGCTTCTGTTAACGCACTTGATCGTCATGTTACAGAAGGTCGAGGAGAGCGAGTCGCTTTTCATTTTGAAGGTGAACCAGGTGATACGCAAACAATTACATACACGGCACTTTTGACCGAAGTTAAAAAAGCAGCAAACGCATTAATAGAAATTGGAATTAAAGCCGGTGATCGTGTTGCAATTTATATGCCGATGATTCCTGAAGCGGCGATTGCGATGTTGGCCTGTGCGCGCATCGGTGCACCACACTCGGTTGTCTTCGGTGGATTTTCTGCTGATGCGCTGTTATCTCGTATTCAAGATGCTGATGCAAAGTTAGTTATCACTGCAGATGGTGGCTTTAGAAAAGGTGCAGCTTTTGCACTTAAGCCTGCCGTTGATGACGCTCTCAAAGGTCAACATAATGTAGAAAAAGTTTTAGTTGTTCAACGAACTAAACAAGAAACGGCCTGGACTGATCGTGATATTTGGTGGCATGACATTGTTGGCCGCCAATCTGAAGAGCATGTCGCCGAAAGCTTTGATGCCGAACACCCTTTATTTATCTTGTACACATCAGGTACTACGGCTAAGCCCAAAGGTATTTTCCATACAACGGGTGGCTATTTAACGCAGGTTGCCTATACCCACAAGGTTGTCTTTGATATCAAGCCCGAAACCGATGTGTACTGGTGCACCGCCGATGTGGGTTGGATTACCGGACATAGCTACGTTGTTTATGGCCCACTTATTAATGGTGCAACCCAGGTTATGTATGAAGGAACCCCGGATACCCCGCATAAAGGCCGCATTTTTGAGCTCGTTGAAAAGTACGGAGTCACGATTTTGTATACCGCTCCAACTTTGATTCGTACCTGGATGAAGTGGGGCGATGAATTCCCACAGGCACATAACTTGGAATCACTTCGTTTACTCGGAAGCGTTGGCGAACCAATCAACCCTGAAGCATGGATGTGGTACCGAGAAATAATTGGTGGCAGTCGTTGCCCAATAGTTGATACGTGGTGGCAAACTGAAACTGGCGCCATCATGATTTCGCCACTTCCTGGGGTTACCGCAACTAAACCAGGATCTGCAATGCGCTCAATTCCCGGAATTAGTACACAGGTTGTCGATGACACAGGAACACCCGTCGGCGATGGTCACGGCGGTTATTTAATTCTTGATCAACCCTGGCCATCAATGCTTCGCGGTGTATGGGGTGAAGACGAGCGTTATAAAGAGACGTATTGGTCACGCTTTAAAGATATTTATTTTGCTGGCGATGGCGCAAAGTTAGATGATGAAGGTTCAATTTGGTTGCTAGGTCGCGTTGATGACGTTATGAATGTTTCTGGTCACCGCATTTCAACTACAGAAGTTGAGTCAGCACTTGTTTCTCATGAAGCCGTTGCAGAAGCTGCGGTTGTTGGAGCCGCAGATGCAATGACGGGTCAAGGGATTGTGGCCTTTGTTATTTTGCGTGGGGGTATTGCCCATGCAAATGGTGAAGAACTCAATATTCAACTTCGTAATCATGTTGCTAAAGAGATTGGCGCAATTGCTAAGCCGCGTCAGATTTTGATTGTCAACGAACTTCCTAAAACGCGAAGTGGCAAAATTATGCGTAGATTGCTGCGCGATGTTGCTGAAGATCGTGTAGTTGGAGATGCCACAACATTGGCCGATCCAAATGTAATGAAGTTGATTTCAGAGGGTCTACAAAGTGCCAAGGATGAGGATTAAAGCTTCACTCCAAGATATTTAGAGGTGAGTGAAATTAGTTCTATTTCATTCTTAAACACGCCTATGTGCTTGTAGACCACAGTTCCGTCTGCGCTAATAAACCACGTGACTGGAACTCCCATTCCAAAATACTCTCGTGAAGCTCCATCGGCGTCATAGAGATTAGGCCACGTCATTCCATTCTTTAGAACAAAGTTCTGACCCGCTTTTACCGATGACTCTTCCACGTCGATACCGACCAACTGAACTTTCTCTTTACTCTTACTATAAAAAGATCTAAAAATTGGAAGCTCCTGCTTGCATGGACCACACCATGAACCCCACACATTAATAATTAATGGGCCTTGTAATGCATTTACTGGAGCACCCGGACTTCCATCTAAACAGCCAAGCACAATTGGTTTAGCAACGCTTTGACTTTGCAGGGTTGAACAAGAGACTAACTCTCCTGCAACATCTTTTGCTGATGATGAACAACTAGTCAGCAACAGAGTGACAGCTAATACAGCAATTCTTTTCATCTAAAATCCTCATCTGTCTTTAATAGCAGTCGAGCTTTCTCAATATCCATTTCGCCTATTCCAACGCTTGGGCATAACTTAGCCATTGGACAGATACCACAAGCAGGTTTACGTGAATGACAAATGCGACGACCATGCCAAATCATTCGTTGTGAAAGATTCGTCCACTCGGCTTGCGGAATTAATTCACCAACAATGTGTTCAACTTTTACTGGATCTTTTTCAATAGTCCAACCAAATCGGCGAGACAAGCGACCAAAATGTGTATCAACAGTTATTCCAGGAATATCAAATGCATGTCCTAAAACAACATTTGCAGTCTTGCGACCTACTCCTGGCAAAGTAATTAATTCCTCCAAGGTTGAAGGCACGTCACCTTGGAAGTCACTCAAGATTTTGATCGCCAAACCCTTAATATGGCGGGCTTTGCTGTGATAAAAACCCGTTGAGAAGATTAGATGCTCAATATCGTGAATATCCGCACGCGCGAAGGCTTTAACATTCTTATACTTCTTAAACAGTGCTGGAGTAACGGTGTTAACTCTCTTATCCGTGCACTGGGCACTTAGAACTGTGGCGATAATTAACTGAAGTGGATTTGAAAAATCTAATTCGCAGCGTACGTCTGGGTAGGTTTTTGTGAGAACTCGGTACATAGCACGGGCCGCCTTCTGACTTTCTTTATCGGCGGGCATAGGGATAAAGTACTCCTCGTGACCCCACAAGATGATGTCTTTCGTAAAGCTCCGCTTTTTACCGCCCTCGACGATGAAGCTGCTGCCTCTTTGCGCGCCTCTATGGGTCCGGTAAAGATTTCAAAGGGAAATATTCTCTTTGCAGAAGGCGATGATGGTGATCACCTATATGTAATTGTTGCAGGAAAGCTCAAGTTGGGAACTTCAAGTGGTGATGGTCGCGAGAATCTTCTATCGATTCTTGGTCCTGGCGATATGTTCGGCGAATTAAGTCTCTTTGATCCAGGTCCACGAACATCAACTGCTACAGCTGTTACGGATGCCAAACTGTTAAGTCTTGGACACAAAGAGTTGATTCCATGGTTAGCAGTAAACCCTGCCGTTGCCCTTCACTTATTAGAGCGTTTGGCGCAACGCCTTCGTCGTACAAATGAAGCCGTTGGTGATTTAGTCTTCTCTGATGTCCCAGGACGTGTAGCAAAAGCACTTATCGATCTTGGCGACCGTTTTGGAAAACAAACTCCTGAAGGTCTCTATGTTCACCATGATTTAACACAGGAAGAGCTTGCACAGTTAGTCGGTGCTTCTCGTGAAACGGTAAACAAAGCCTTGGCAGATTTCGCTGGTCGAGGTTGGTTAAAGCTGGATGGTCGTGCGGTCTTAATTACTGACTTAGAACGTTTATCAAAGCGCGGTAAATGAGCGAGCGCAACAGTCACACTAAGTTGTGAGAGGTTCCGCGTTAAGTTACAACTTCAGTTATAAGTGATTTTAGTCAGTAATTTCGACCGTTAGCTCAATCTCTACTGGTGAATTCAGTGGAAGCTCTGCAATACCAACTGCGCTACGGGCGTGTTTGGCACCATCGCCCCAGATAGCTAAAAAGAGTTCACTGGCACCATTTACAACTAATGGCGCATTGATATAGCCCGATACTCCGTTAACGTAACCAACTACGCGAACAATCTTTGTAATCTTGTTTACATCGGCAACGGTTTCAACTGCAGCTAAAGCGTTAAGTGCGCAGATCCGCGCAAGCTCATAAGCACGCTCAGGAGTTATCTCGCCATCGACTTTTCCAACTCCGGCCATTTGGCCATTGACGAGTGGAAGTTGACCGGCAGTAAAGACAATATTTCCTGTACGAATCGCTGGAACATAGGCAGCTACTGGCTTTGCAGCAACTGGAAGTTCAAGACCTAAATCAGCTAACTTTGCGCGCACATCTAGAGAATTCATTTGATCTCTCTTTTCATGTAAGCAACAAGTTGTTCGCCAGTACCTGGTGCTGGAATTACTTGTACGAGCTCCCAACCATCAGAGCCCCATGTATCAAGGATCTGCTTAGTTGCATGCGAAAGTAGTGGAACGGTTGCATATTCAAATTTCATTTATTTAACGCTTCCTTTACTAAAGTAGACACTACGGAACCATCGGCCTTGCCTGCGATTAAAGGTTTAATCGCACCCATGACTTTGCCCATATCACTTGGCCCAGCTGCGCCAGTTGATGCGATCGCATTAGCAATCATTAACTTAATATCATCGGCAGTAAGTTGAGCAGGAAGATATTTAGCGATTACTTCACCTTCGGCCTTTTCTAGCGCGGCCTTGTCGGCGCGGCCAGCGGTTTCAAATGCTTCTGAAGCTTCGCGGCGCTTCTTGGCTTCGCGGGATAGCACGGTAATAACTTCATCGTCACTAAGTACGCGCGCCTCTTTGCCGGCGACCTCTTCATTTGTAATAGCACTAAGAACCATGCGAATAGTTCCAGAAACAACTTCATCTCTGCCCCGAATAGCTTCGGTTAGGTCTAAACGTAACTGCTCTTTAATACTCATAACGTGAACTCTACTGCTAGTAGTTCAGCGATTTGAGCAGTGTTTAACGCTGCCCCTTTGCGTAGATTGTCTCCGCACAGGAACAAATCTAGAGATTTTTTATCATCGAGAGACTGCCGTACACGACCCACCCATGTTGCATCTGTTCCAACTGCATCAGTGGGTGTTGGGAACTTCATTGTCTCTGGATCATCAAGAAGTGTTACCCCGGCGGCTTTTCCAAGAACCTTCTGGGCAGCCTTACGAGTGACTTCCTTCTTAAATGTTGCATGTACTGCCAATGAATGTGTGGTCAAAACTGGAACACGAACACATGTTACTGAAACCTTAAGTTTTGGCATTCCAAGAATTTTTCGTGATTCGTTACGAACCTTGAGCTCTTCAGATGAGTAGCCATCTTCTTTAAGTGAGCCTGCCCATGGCACAACATTAAGAGCAAGAGGTGCTGGAAATGGTCCAGAGTCTTTGATAAGTTTACGAATATCGCCAGTTGCCTCGCCAGCATTTGTTCCAGCAACTAATGAAATCTGTTCGCGCAATGCATCGATACCGGGTTGGCCTGCACCAGATGCCGCTTGGTAAGAAGCTACAACCAGTTCTTTTAATTCAAACTTTTTATTAAGCACGCCCATTGCAACAATCATAGAAAGTGTTGTGCAGTTTGGATTTGAAATAATTCCCTTTGGTCGCTTTTTTATATCCTTTGGATTAACTTCAGGAACCACTAGCGGAACCTTGGGATCCATTCGAAATGCGCCGGAGTTATCGACTACTACCGCACCACGCTCTACTGCAATCGGCGCCCACTCGGCAGAGATTTCATCGGGCACATCGAACATTGCAACATCGATGCCATCAAAGGCCTCTGGTGACAGCGCAACAACGGTGAGTTCTTGGCCACGGCACATCAGTTTCTTTCCGGCACTACGTGCTGAAGCGATTAAGCGAATCTCTCCCCACACATCTTTGCGCTCAGACAAAATACTGAGCATGACGGTTCCGACTGCCCCGGTTGCGCCAACTACTGCCAGTGAGGGCTTCTTAGAGTTTTTCTTCTTAGTCATCGGCCAGTGCCTCCATAGACAAGGGCCTCGTTGTTATCGGCATCGAGCTCAAAAGCAGTGTGGGCCGCCTTCGCCCCGCGCTCTAAATCGGCCTGGCGGCAGATAATAGAGATACGGATTTCAGAGGTCGAGATCATCTCGATATTCACTCCGGCTTCAGATAGTGCCCCAAAAAAAGTAGCGGTTACGCCTGGATGTGAGCGCATACCCGCACCAACGAGTGAAAGCTTTCCGATTTGATCATCGTATTGAATCGAAGCAAAACCAACTTCGCCTTGAAGCTTCTGCAATATCGCTGTGGCATCAACACCTTCAGCCTTTGGCAAAGTGAAAGAAATATCGGTTAGACCAGTTGCTGCTGCCGAAACGTTTTGAACAATCATGTCGATGTTAATGTCGGCATCGGCAATTGCTTGGAAAATACGTGCAGCAACACCTGTCCGGTCAGGTACACCGACGATAGTTATCTTTGCTTCACTCTTATCGTGTGCGATTCCTGAGATGATTGCTTGTTCCATGTCTGCTCCTTCTGGATGGTCTTTAACCACCCATGTTCCTTCGTTGGTAGAAAAAGATGAACGTACGTGAATTGGTAAGTCATAGCGACGCGCGTATTCGACACATCGCAAATGTAAAACTTTTGCGCCACTTGCTGCTAGCTCTAACATTTCATCATAAGTAACGGTCTTTAATTTACGCGCAGCTGGCACTACTCGAGGGTCTGCACTGAAGACGCCGTCTACATCGGTATAAATCTCACACACATCTGCTTCAAGCGCCGCCGCTAATGCAACTGCAGTTGTATCGCTTCCACCGCGACCAAGAGTTGTTACATCTTTAGTATCTTGAGAGATTCCCTGAAAGCCTGCAACGATTGCGATCGCACCTTCTTTGAGTGCCTCTTGAATACGCCCTGGCGATACGTCGATAATGCGTGCCCGCCCATGGGCCGATGTTGTAATCACGCCAGCTTGGCTACCCGTAAAAGAACGCGCTTCATGCCCCAAATTTGTAATAGCCATTGCAAGTAAGGCCATCGAAATTCGTTCGCCGGCCGTTAACAACATATCTAGTTCGCGTCCTGATGGAATCGGAGTGATTTGTTTTGCTAAATCGATCAACTCATCAGTTGTATCTCCCATGGCCGAAACCACTACAACGACCTGATTTCCATCGCGCTTTGCCGCCACTATTCGATTAGCTACGCGCTTCATTCCCTCGGCATCGGCTACAGAAGAGCCGCCGTACTTCTGAACAATCAGTCCCATGTATTAATGGTGGCGCATATAAAGCTATGGCGCTAACCAATTTTCCGAAATTCTTACTATATGAGACGAGTCGCGTACCACATAGTGGGATTAAATGTTGCGGCGACCCTCAAAGGCTCGGCCAAGGGTAACTTCGTCGGCATATTCCAAATCTCCACCTACGGGCAGGCCCGATGCCAGGCGCGAGACCTTTATATCGAGTGGCTTAATCATGCGCGCTAAATATGTGGCTGTGGCTTCACCCTCAAGGTTGGGATCTGTTGCCAAAATAACTTCGACAATCTCAGGGTCGCTTAAACGTGCCATGAGTTCACGAATGCGTAGCTGCTCAGGGCCGATTCCATCGATGGGTGAAATTGCTCCACCTAAAACGTGATACTTGCCGCGAAATTCGCGAGTGCGCTCGATTGCAATAACATCTTTGCTCTCTTCAACAACACATATAGATGTGTTTTCACGACGTGGGTCACGGCAGATTCGACACATATCTTCTTCTGACACATTGCCGCAGGTAGTACAAAACTTTACCCGCTCTTTTACAGTACGAATTGAATCAACTAGTGCCGCAGCGATCTCGGGTTCAGCCTGCAAAATATGGAATGCGATGCGCTGTGCAGATTTTGGGCCAATGCCAGGCAATCGACCTAAAGCATCAATCAAATCTTGAATCGCACCTTCATACATTCCCGACATCTTTACTTCTCAATCAATTTGGCGCCGAGCTCTTGAGCAAGGAGTGCTGCACCAGATAATAAGGTTTTATCAGTTGGTGCTTCCGATGTTCGAGTCTCACGAGCTACAGGAGTATTGGTATCAATTGAAGGATCTACTACACATTCAATACGGCGATCGATTCCAACGATGTCTACAAATGCTTTGCGCAAAATCTCATCAGATTCAGATCTAACAAATGAATCGCGCGCGCCAGCATTGATGATTCCAATTATGATTGCCGTGTCATCAACAGCTAGTACTTGAGCAGACGCACTCAACAACGACCATGTTAGGCGACGGCGTTTCTTGACATCTTCGATCACATCGGGCCATGCACGGCGTAAGGCTGAGACATCAAATGCGCCATGCGAATGTGTAGAAGAGTTCTTCGCAGCAGGTTCTGCTGACACAGGCGTTTTAACGTCAGCTATAACCTCTGCTTCATCACTCTTTTTAACAACTGGTGGTGCAGTGCGAGCTACTGGAGCAGGAGCTGCCGACATTGGGGCAAGGTTCTCTGCGCGCTCTAAACGTTCAATGCGCGACAACATTCCTGACTCACTGGAATCACCAATAGGCAGAAGAATTCGGCCACAAATGAGCTCCAACATCAACCGTGGCGCAGTAGCTCCCCGCATCTGCGTCAGTCCTTCGGCGGCAATATCTGCGGCTCTAGATAGGTTCGCGCTACCGATTCGAGATGCTTGATTGCGCATGCGCTCCGTCTGATCATCGGGCATATCGCGCAAAATAGAGTTAACGGATGTGTCTTTGAGTGCATCAACAATCATTAAATCGCGAATACGTTCCAACATGTCGGCAGTAAATCGCCGAGGGTCATGACCAGATTCGATAACTCGATCGATTGTCTTAAACAAAGTCGCACCATCATGGGCAGCAATCGCATCGATTGCATCATCTAATAAAGCGCCATCTGTAAAACCTAATAGTTGAATCGCGATGTCATAACTAACTCCGTCATTGCCGGCACCAGCTAGCAACTGTCCGAGAACAGAAAGCGCATCACGTACAGAGCCACCAGATGCGCGAACAACTAGTGGAATAACACCTTTAGCAACGCTGACACCTTCTGAGTTACAAATCTTTTCAAGGTGGGCAGCGAGAATTCCAGGAGGAACTAAACGGAATGGATAATGGTGTGTACGCGAACGAATAGTTGCGATTAACTTATCTGGTTCAGTTGTTGCAAAGATAAAGATTACGTGCGGAGGCGGCTCTTCAACAACTTTTAATAACGCGTTAGCTGCGCCCGGTCCAAGTTGGTGGGCCTCATCGATAATATAAATCTTGTAACGTCCTTGCACTGGTGCAAAGAAAGCTTTGTCGCGAAGATCGCGTGCATCATCTACTAAGCCATGTGTGGCAGCATCGAGTTCAATAACATCTAATGAACCCGGACCGTTTGCTACTAAGTCTTTACATGATTGACACTCGCCACATGGATTTGGTGTTGGACCTTTTTCGCAGTTCAGCGAGCGCGCCATGATTCGTGCACTTGATGTTTTGCCGCAACCACGTGGACCTGAAAATAAATATGCATGGTGTGTGCGATCGCCAGTTAAAGCATTTGATAATGGAACGGTGACATGTTCTTGTCCAATAACATCGGCAAATACAGAGGGGCGATACTTACGATATAAAGCTAAAGACATCGCTGTGCTCCTCTACTGATCTGCGCCCGCTCGAATTAAACCGTGAAAAGGACCCCTCGTACACCCGCCAGAGCGGACCTACCCTTGCTGCATTCCTGCCCTGGGGGAGTTCGGTACGGTAACGCCGTACGAGGGATCTGGCGTAATCATAGTTAAGACCACCGATAGAGTTTGCCCCCTCAGGAGGATTCGCATAGCGGCCGAGTGCGCACGCTTGGAAAGCGTGTAAAGGGCAACCTTTCGAGGGTTCAAATCCCTCATCCTCCGCCAGATTTACTTACTCTGAGGATAACCAAGAGGGCTTGTCTGGAGTTTTTGTCATCCTCGCGGCATGACCACAATCAAATCATTCAAAAGCCCCCTCTTTTTTCTTTCGCTGATTCTTATCAACCTCTTTGCTTCTTTACCTTTTTCTGAAGCAACCCCTCCACTTACTAAGTGCAATATCAAATTGGATAACCCTCATTATTCAAAGTCAGTAGAAATTAGAAAAGGCTTCCAGGCGATAAAAGTTAATGCCCGATCTCGGTGCAATCGGCAGATGACTAACCTTGTATTAACGGTTGAAATTCACAAACTTGGTTTTCTGAGGGATTACAAGGTTGCCAGTAGAGAAATAAGAGTTGAGGGCCCAATATTCCCGAACACGATTATCAAGAATCAAGGAACCTACGTGGAGTGTAAAAACTCGAAATCTTCGAAATATTACGGAGAAGCATACGCTTCCGCCTTTATAAAAGGTGAGCGTCTGAAAACTCTTCATGTTTTGACAGAAAAAACCATCACCGTGAATTGCGGTAATTAGCGTAGAATTCAGGCATGAGTTCGAGCGATGAAAGTGGATTGATAGCTGACCAAGAATGGGATGATGCCTATTTTTCTCTCGTCATAGAACTTCGAACTAAGAATTCTCACCGCTATCTAGAGCAAACCGAACTTTTGCTTCACAAGAAAAGTATTGAGTTAGAACTTAGTGGGTACTCGGTGAAGTACACACTAGACAGAACCGGGTGTTGGTTTGATGCGACTAATTCAGACAAGGGAATAGGAAAAAGATCCTGGAATAGATTCGGTTGGGGTAAAAAGGCGAAAAGAAAAGCCCTGCCTGATTTCTTTGCGAAAACCGAAGCAAATATCTTGATGCCGGAAGAGCTCTAAAAAAACTAAGTGCATAAGGTAAGAGCTTTGTGAATCAATGCCAAACTTTGTATCATTCCCAAGGAGGATTCGCATAGCGGCCGAGTGCGCGCGTCTCGAACACGCGTAGATGAAAGTCTCGAGGGTTCAAATCCCTCATCCTCCGCTCGTTTCACTCGCTTCGGCTGAATCACTCATTTAACTATTCAGTGGTTTGGCTGGAACCAGTGCCTAGTTTAGAAATCACAAGCTCGGACATCCTCCACTCGTTTTACTCGCTTCGGCTGAATCACTCTCCGTCACTTTCTTAAAAGGCTGTGGATAACTTCTGGGCAACGTCGCAGTTCCTGTGACGCTTCGAATATGAAACTACACAAAGCTTTTGGCTTACTAATCATTTTCTTACTGATAAATATGAGCTCGGCAGCGGGAAATCAGCCAAGTAAAAAGCAACCAAAGCCGCCATGCCGCCTCCAAGTCGGCATTGCGCACATATCTACAGATCTCTTTGAAAAATTTAACATCCGGGCCGTAAAAGTTAATGCCTCATCAAAATGCAATATTCCACAAACCAATGTCACGATTACTGTGGAAATTTGGAAGAAAGGGAAATTGCAAAATCATCTAGTTCTCACAAAGACCATAAATAGTTCCGGTACGACCTACCCGGGAAGTCAAGTGAACAACTTTTCAACCTATAAATTTTGTGAGAATATAGCGAGAACAAGTTATTACGGTGTGGCATACTCGAAGGCATTCATTGCGGGGAAATGGCAGTACGCTCGCCATGTGCTTTCTTTAGAAACTATCCCTTTGAATTGTGGTACTTAAGATACTCTTACTACTATGGAATCTGAGGAAGTATTTTTAACTTCTGAGCAAAAGCGCCGGGAATCGGTTGTCATTCGGGAATGCTTCAGATTAATGCAGGATGAGCGCTCAAGATATGAAAAACAAGCCAACGAATTTTTAGATTTAGGGTACTTTTCATCAGAAACGAACGGTTATCTGTTTGAGTTTTCTATAGAAGACAACCAGTTTGCGTGTACTGCAACATCTAAGTTACCCACGGGTGATAATTACTCAACTTTTGCCCCCATCCCAGAAGCCAGAGCAGACCAAGTCGAGGAATTAATTGAGCTATTTGCACAAAGTGATGCTGGTTTAATTCAATGATTTGGATCTCTTTCGAGACAAATTTAAGTCAGGCAATAAGTTCTTATGAGTAGCTCCCTCAAGCTCTCGGATGGTCGCGCGCTCGACTATACCGACAATGGAGTTTCATCTAAGTCGGCATTAATCCTTCATCACGGAACTCCAACATCGATGGCTGTTTGGGGCACATGGTTAGCAGCCATTGCAGAAGTAGGAATTAGAGCTATTGCATTCACTCGCCCTGGATATGCCGGTAGCGATAGAAAAGTTGATCATACGGTTATTAGCGCAAATAATGATCTGGAAGAAATTTTAAACCACCTAGAAGTAGAAAACTTCGTCTCTATTGGATGGTCAGGTGGTGGACCATACGCATTGGCTTCAGGGCTTTTGGAAAGATGCTCTGGAGTCCAATTGATCGCGAGCGTGTCTCCTTATGATGCAGAAGATTTTGATTGGTTTCAAGATCAAAGTCCTGAAAGCATTGAGGAGGCAAAAATATCTGTAGCAAGCCTGGCAGACTCCATTGCCTTTAAGCAGGGCTACTACGCAGAAATTCGTGACCGAAAAGCAGAAGAGTTTTTAGTTGAGTATGCGAAGCGTGCGAGTTTTAGTTCATTTGAGAATGTATACCGCGCATTTGCAGAAGACTTGAGTCTTTCACTCCGTGACGCTTTAAGAGTTGGTGTTATTGGATATGCCGAAGACGAATACGCATTTCTTAGAAATTGGGGGTTTGAAGTTAAAGATGTTCGTGTTCCAGTCGTTATTTGGCAAGGTCTAGATGATTTGAGCGTGTCACCTCATATGGCTAGATGGTTCAATGAAAATCTCTGCAACCCAACATTAGAACTCTTAGAAGGTCAACATCATGGCAGTATCATGGTAGAAAAACGCGCCGAAATTCTAAATGCGGCGATTCGCTCCTTAACTCTCTAGAGAGCGACTACCGCTCCAAACTACGGGTGGGGTTACCCTGATTCACTTCGAAGCCGAACCTTATTAATTTGATGAGATGTTTCAACCAAATCCAAAGCCACTAATCCCCGCCATCATCAGAGCTAAGGTCCCAATTTGGCTCCTAATTGGGTTACTAGCTGCTCAATATGTAGTTAGTAATACAAACAAGCAGAGTGAGCCCAGCTGCAGAATAAACGTGCAAAGAGTGCACCAATCAACATATTCACTTGAATTTCAAAAATTAAGTGAAGCGAAACTCAAGATAAGTACGCTCTGTGATGTGCCCCAGGCATATACATCACTCACAGTTAAGTTTGAAGAAGTTTTGCCTAATCGTGGCAACAAAGTTGTGAAAGTAATTGCAAACATAATTGCTCGGCCTGAACCTGGCCGGCCAAATTACGTTTTGATTGAGAATGTGACGGTTCCATGCAATGGAAAAGGAAGGGTAGATTACTCTGGGCGGGCATACGGACAGGTACATCTCAAAGATATGCGCACAGTTGCTGTTTCAGATAACTCTGATAAACCTAACCCCATGAACTGTCGAATTAGTGCAAAATAGGGGAATGAGTTTTTATGAAGAGCTTCTTACTCTTGGCCAGCACTTGCATGATCGAGAGCGGCTGGCATTGTACGAATTCTTCATCAAAACTAAGTCCAAACTCTACAGCTTAGATGCATTTGAGCTCATAGAGTCGAAAAGTTTAAAAAGGAATATAGCTAATGGCGACATCTTCTATTCTTTAAGTGGAGACACAGTTAGTTATTCTGCTCGAAAGAAAGGAAATTTGGCATACCAAGAAAATGTGCGAGAGGTAAAACTCAAGGGCCTTTCAAGATATCGCGTTAGAAAACTCGTCAAATTCTTCGCCCAGACGGAAGTTGAAATCATTTGGAACTACCCCCTTCAAGGTCGAAACCCACAGGATGAGGCGGGTTACTGCATCATCGCTTACCCCTATTTTGATCTGAGATATTTTTCGAATGGTGGTAGTCGGATTGTTGGATTAATTAATAAATTGAGAATTAACGACTCAGATTTGATGAAAAAGCTAAATGCATAAGGTAAAAGCTTTGTGAAACAATGCCAATCTTTGTATGATTCGTGTGGAGGATTCGCATAGCGGCCGAGTGCGCGCGTCTCGAACACGCGTAGATGAAAGTCTCGAGGGTTCAAATCCCTCATCCTCCGCTCGTTTCACTCGCTTCGGCTGAATCACTCATTTAACTATTCAGTGGCTTGGCTGGAACCAGTGCCAAGTTTAGACTTCACAAGCGCGGACATCCTCCGCTCAGAAAACTTATTTAGAAACTATTCCACTCTCAGTAATCCAGCTGTACCGTTGCTAATCAGCGCAACGGATGGAGAGTAACAATGACTGGTCAGGCGTTTGATTACACCGGAACAATGAAGTGGAAGCACGGCAACACGTGGTATCGAGTTGTTGGTGATTTGAAATCCAAGAAGACTCCGGCTGTTGTGATCCATGGCGGTCCTGGTGCCCCGCATAACTATGTTCTTGGAATTGTTCATCTCATTGCAATGACAGGTCGCCCAGTAATTGTCTACGACCAAATTGGATGTGGTCAGTCAACACATATAAAAGATCAGCCAAGTGAGTTTTGGACTGTAGATCTCTTCAAGGAAGAGCTGAATTTGCTTCTCAAAGAATTAAAAATCTCCAAGAAATACATTCTTGTAGGTCAGTCTTGGGGTGGAATTCTCTCCTTCGCCCATGCAGTTGATAAGCCAAAGGGGCTTAAGGGCCTTGTTATTGCTAATTCGCTTGCATCTGTTCCTAAGTGGCTACCTGAAATTGAAAGACTCGTCACTGAACTGCCCGCAGCGCACCGCAAGGCAGTTCATAAAGGTATTAAAGAGGGTATTTACACTGCACCTGAGTTCCATGCAGCAAATGATTACTTCACCACGCAACATTTAATTCGTGTCCCAATGACAACAGATGTGAGTGAAGGTTTCGGTCAACTTGCAGTTAATCCGACGGTATATGAAGCAATGTGGGGGCCAGTTGAATTCGCGCCAATTGGTTCATTGCGCACGTGGGACGTTGAGAATCAACTAAAGAAGATTAAAGTTCCGACACTTCTTATTAATGGAAAGTTCGATGAAGTAACTCCAAAGACTCAAAAGCGCCTCGTAAAAAAGATTAAGGGCGCTGAATGGGTTTGTCTGCCATATTCTTCTCACCTTTCCTGGGTGGAAGAACCTGCAGCCTGGATAAGTGCTGTCAATGAATTTTTGACACGCAAGAAGGTATAGCTCTAGAAACTTAGATCTCTACCCCGATGTATTTGGTCTGTAAGAACTCGTGAATTCCATCAAAGCCACCTTCGCGGCCTAAGCCTGATTGCTTTACTCCGCCGAACGGTGCAGCTGGATCTGAAATGACGCCTTTATTGATGGCAACCATTCCTGATTCCATAGCTTCAGCAGTGCGCAAAGCGCGGGTGAGGTTTGATGAGAATACGTAGCTAATCAAGCCAAAATCAGTGTCATTAGCCATCGCAATGCCTTCGGCATCGGTATCAAAAATAACGATTGGCGCAACTGGGCCAAAGATTTCGTGGAGCAAGATGGGATTGTCTTTTTCAACGATTAAAACAGTAGCTGGATAGAAAGCGCCAGCACCTTCGGGCTTTACTCCACCAACTTCAACCTTTGCACCCGCTGCAACTGACTGGTCTACTAATTCAGCGATCTTATTGCGCTCTTTCATTGAGACAGATGCGCCAAGTGTTGTGGTGCTTTCAGTTCCACGGCCCATAACAAAGCCACTCATGGAGTTAGTCATCTGGGCAATAAACTCTTTAGCGATTCCACGTTGAACAAAGATTCGGTTAGCAGACGTGCACGCAGCGCCGCCGTTTCGCATTTTGGCCAGGAGTAATTGAGGAATAGTGACTGCAAGATCGGCATCATCATGAACAACCACTTGTGCATTTCCGCCAAGCTCCATTGAGCAGCGAATAATTTTGTCGGCAGCCTCTTTAAGAAGTACTCGGCCGACTTCAGTTGAACCTGTAAATGAGACATTCTTAACGCGTGGATCGTGCAACATCTTTGAAATTGCTTCGCCAGTCTTTTCAGGAAGAACTAAATTGAGAACTCCCTTAGGCAATCCCGCGCGCTCCATTACATCGACAATGTACATGGCAGTTAACGGTGTCTCAGTTGCGGGTTTCAAAATCATTGTGCAGCCGGCAGCTACTGCTGGACCAATTTTGCGTGTTGCCATTCCAGCCGGAAAGTTCCACGGTGTAATAAGAATTGAAAGACCAATTGGTTCGTGTGTTACAAGAATTCGCTTATCCCCTGATGGTGACTTACGGAAATCCCCGGGTGTGCGAACTGTTTCTTCAGCAAACCAGCGAAAAAACTCTGCCGCATATGCAGCTTCTCCGCGAGCATCGGGCATTGCTTTTCCATTTTCGCGTGAAATGAGTGTAGCTATCGCCTCAATTTCACTTGTCATGATCTCAAAGGCTTTGCGCAAAATCTCAGATCTATATCGTGGCGCTGTTTTTGCCCAAGACACCGCAGCGGTATCGGCGGCGGCAATGGCCGCTTCACAGTGTGCGTCACCGGCTAGGGAGACTTCGGCAATAACCGATCCATCGCTTGGATCATGGACAGCCACCTTGCTAACTCCATCGACCCATTGGCCATCGATATATAACTGTGTATGCATAGGGCGAGCATACGCTCAGCCTGCAAGAAGTTGAAGTCGGTGCGCTCTACGATAGAGCCATTGCAGTTGCGATCATTCGCACTCATATGAAGGAGTAATTAGTGCCCAAGTCGTGGACTGATGACGCGCTAGCACCGGTAGTGCTGCAAGACCATGCGCATCTTAAGGATTCATTTGCCTACACAGTAAAGCGGCGCATATTAGGTAATCCACTGAACCGACACTCCTTAGGCCACCAGCGCTTGAAGAAGCGTTTTGCTTTAGGAATCTTGTCCTCTGACTGCATTTCATCCTCGGCATATGGCTCTGAACAGATTCTCATCGCGCTTCTGCCCGCTTTTGGTTTAGCTGCCTTTGCCATTTTGATGCCGATGACGGCAATAATCCTAGTGATCCTCACAATTATTACTCTGTCTTATCGCAACGTGATTAATGTTTATACCAAGACTGGTGGGGCATACATAGTTTCGCGCGATAACTTTGGTCCAGTTGTTGCACAAATTGCCGCCGTCGCCTTGATGTTGGACTACATCGTAACTGTTGCGATTCAATCATCTGCTGGTGTAGCTGCGATTATTTCTACATTCCCTTCCTTAATCTCATGGAAGATCCCAATGATTTTATTGGTAATTGGAATCTTGACATATGGAAACCTGCGTGGAGTTAAAGAGGCGGGTAAGGCCTTTGCAATGCCGACCTACTTCTTTATCGGTTGTATGCTCATTGTTTTTGGCATGGGTCTATACCGTCAATTCAACGGCACATTAGAAGTCCTTCCAACTAACAACGATGGGGCTATAGCACTTGGTCAAGGACATGGACTTCTAACTTTTGCTGCAATCTTTATACTGTTGCGTGCATTTGCAAATGGTGGATCATCTCTTACGGGTCTAGAGGCAATCTCTGACGGCGTTGCGCTCTTTCAACAGCCAGAACATGTCAACGCCAGACGCACTTTGGTCACGATGAGCGTTCTACTGGGAGCCCTTGTTCTGGGTGTCTCATGGTTTGCGCACAAGATCCATGCCATGCCATACGAACTAGGTACTCCAACGGTGATTTCTCAGATTGCAAAAACAATCGTTGGTAACGGTGCCTTTGGGCAGACCATGTTCGTAATGGTCCAACTCGCAACGATGTTAATTTTATTTGCTGGCGCTAACACAACGTATAGCGCCTTCCCACTCTTGTGTAACTTTGTTGCAACTGATGGCTATTTGCCTCGCCAGCTAACAAAGCGCGGACACCGACTAGCTTTTTCCAATGGAATCCTGCTCTTATCTGGCGGTGGAGTCTTCTTGGTTCTATTCACTGCAGGCTCCGTAGAACACCTAGTTGCTTTTTATGCCTTAGGTGTTTTTACTGGATTTACTTTGGCCGGTTTTGGAATGACTCGCCATGCCCTTCGCAATAAAGTGGGGGCTTGGCGTGCAAAGATCTTTATTAACGCGCTATCGGGGTCAATTTCATTTGCCGTAGTCATAATTTTTGCAGTTGTAAAATTCACTGAAGGGGCCTGGTTAGTAATAGTTGCGGCTCCAATTTTAGTAATATCGTTTTTGCGACTGCGTAGCCAGTACGATCGCGAACAAGAGGCCTTAGCCGTTAAACGTCATCACGAACGTGCCACATCAATTGCACGCCATGATGTGACCGTCTTAATTGATAGTGTTGATCTTGCGACTGTTGGCGCGATTCGATACGCAAGGAGTTTAAATCCACGTAATTTAGCCGCCGTTCACTTTGTGATCGATGATCGTCGTGCAGAAGATATTCAAAAAGCTTGGGCGTTATCTGATGCACTTGATGACGTCACACTTGAGCTTATTGACTGTCCAGATCGACGTTTACCTAACGCAACTTTGGATTATGCAATCCGCATGACCGAGAAAGCAGATGTCGAGTTAACGCTTCTTTTACCTCGCCGTTCTTACTCTGGTTTCTTAGGTCGATTACTACACGACCAAACCGCTGAACAGATTGCCGCACCTATTTCTCAATTGCCACGAGTAGTTGCAACAATTGTTCCATTTGATGTTGATCGCATTGCATCTGGATCTACTTTAGAAGTTCGGCAACCACACGAAGTCACAAAGACTGCCAAGCCTGCCCCAAAAACAAAGCGTGTAGCGCCCATAAATATCGAACCCGTTAGCCATTACGCTGAAAATATCACTGCAATTAGTGAGATTCAGTGGCGTAAGCGAGCTCAGGTTCAAGGTCGTGTTACGTCGATTAAAACCGCTCCCCGCGGCTCTGCACCAACTCTTGAGGTTGAAATCTGGGATGAAACTGGCGGCGTATCGCTGCAGTTTTTAGGGCGACGTGAAATCGCCGGCCTTGAAGTCGGTTCACAAATGCGTGCTGAAGGCATGGTTGGTGAGGAAGAAGGATCCATGGTGATCCTTAATCCTTCGTACGAACTCCTTGTATAAAATCTTTCAGTAACTGCGCACACTCTGTAGCGAGCACGCCTGAACGTACTTCTACTTTATATAAGGACCTGGGATCTCGTAACAAGTCCCACACCGAGCCCACTGCACCGGCTTTCTCGTCCCATGCCCCAAAAACTAATGTTGAGATTCGAGACTGTGCAATTGCCCCTGCACACATTGCGCATGGTTCAAGCGTGACAATAAGCATGTGGTCCTCTAACCGCCAACTTTTATTGAGTTGTGTTGCACGGCGTAAAGCGACTATTTCAGCGTGGGCAGTTGGATCTTTGAGTAGCTCGCGCTCGTTGTGACCAACGGCAATGATCTCTCCGAGTTTATTAACAACTATTGCGCCAACTGGTACATCATCGCTAGCAAATGCATCGCGCGCAACCAGTAATGCTTGCTGCATTAACTCTTCATCGTTCACAGGTCTAATAACTCTGCAAACTGATCACCGAAACCAAGTCGATTAGCAATCGCCTCTAGTTGTTCATCTGGAAATAACTCTGAATCATCACATAAGGCAAAAAGCTCCATACTGCTCATACCAAGATCTGCCAAAATCTCCATATGCCCTATTGGTGCAGCTTCATCATCTTCTTCTTCTGGAATCGGCAAATCGGCAATCTCTAATAACTCTTCAGCTACAGGGTAATCAAGTGCGCACGTGACATCACTGAGGAAAAGTGAAATATGCGTACCAAGTACACGAATTAAAATAAAGAACTCTTCGTCGATAGAAATAAGTGCGATTGCTCCGCCATTTGTTTGTTGTGACTTTAAACTCGAAATCATTTGAGCAATATCAGTTGGATCGGGAAGTAGACCTAGGGTCCAGCGACCATCTTCATGCCAAGCGGCCACAGCGATATCGAATTCATCTGTGATACCGCTTACTTTTATACCCACATCAATCTCATCATCCAAGGCTTCGAACTCTTCGATCTCTTCAACGAGGTCATCTTCAAATTCGGGCATGCGAGCATAATTCCACTCATTGGAAAAGAATGAAAGCCCTGTAAGGTAAGGGGTATGAAAGTACATGTTGCCAACCACCCGCTTATTGCCCATAAATTGACGGTTTTGCGTGACGAAAGTACCGATTCGCCAACCTTTCGCCGGCTAGTAGAAGAGTTAGTAACTCTGCTTGCCTATGAAGCAACTCGCGACGTTCGCACTCATAGTGTTTCCATCACGACCCCAGTCGTGAAAACCCAAGGATTAAAGATGGCAGAGCCTCGACCAGTTGTGGTTCCAATTTTACGAGCTGGGCTTGGAATGCTTGAAGGAATGAGCAAGTTAATTCCTACAGCCGAAGTTGGCTTTCTTGGGATGGTACGAGATGAAAAAACTCTTCAAGCCAGTACATACGCAAATCGACTACCAGATGATTTATCTGGTCGGCAGGTGTTTGTTTTAGATCCCATGTTGGCAACGGGTGGAACTTTGATTGCAGCTTTCCATTACCTGATAGACCTAGGTGCCAATGACATCACAGCTATTTGCATTCTTTCTGCACCAGAAGGTATCGCTGCGGTTGAAAAGGAGTTTGCTGGAAGCAAAGTTCCGATCACGATTGTTACTGGTGCCATGGATGAAAAATTAAATGAAAATGGATACATAGTCCCAGGCTTGGGCGATGCTGGAGACAGATTGTATGGAGTCGTATAAATGGCTTCAACATCTCCTGGGTATGGAATTACTATTCGCGTTGAAGGTACTCCAAGTTCGCAGCCCGTAGCTTTAGCAACAACAATTATTACGGCCGCAGGAGCAACTATCACTGCACTAGATGTTGTCGAATCTCTTATGGAAAAGGTAGTAATCGACATAACATGTGACACGGTTAATTCTGGACATGCCGATGAAATCACAGTTGCCTTATCGAAAAATCCAGATCTTAAGGTCCGTAAAGTCAGTGATCGAACATTCTTATTACACCTTGGCGGCAAGATTGAAATTCAATCTAAAGTCCCGCTGAAAACGCGCGACGATTTATCTCGTGCTTACACACCTGGCGTTGCTCGAATTTGCCAAGCTATTGTCGATGACCCCGCCGATGCGCGCCGCTTAACAATTAAGCGCAATACCGTGGCCGTCGTCACTGATGGGTCTGCGGTTCTAGGCCTAGGAAACATAGGCCCCGCAGCAGCTCTACCGGTTATGGAGGGAAAAGCGGCACTCTTTAAGCGCTTTGCCGATGTTGATGCATGGCCAGTATGTCTAGATACCCAAGATGTCGATGAGATTGTTCGTACAGTTCAGTTAATTGCCCCTGTCTACGGCGGAATCAACTTAGAAGATATCTCAGCGCCGCGATGCTTTGAAGTCGAACGCCGTTTACGTGATCTACTAAATATTCCTGTTTTCCATGACGACCAGCACGGCACGGCAATCGTTGTTCTGGCTGCACTTCGTAATTCACTCAGGCTTGTTAATAAGAACCTAAGTGAGGTAAAGATTGTTCTTAGCGGTGTAGGTGCAGCTGGAAATGCTATCGCCCGTTTACTCACTCTCAATGGTGCCAGAAATATTGTTGGTTTTAACCACAGTGGTGTCATCAGTAAATCTATGAAGTCAGAAGACACTATGCAGCAATGGTTCATTGATAATAGTAATCCAGATAACTTCACCGGAACTATGTCTGGTGCTATGGCAGGTGCCGATGTATTCATCGGAGTTAGTGCACCCAATGTCATCACTGAATCCGACGCTGCATCCATGGCGCCTAAAGCGATTATTTTTGCTCTTGCAAATCCAGATCCAGAGATCGATCCGGTCATTGCACGCAAATATGCAGCTGTCGTTGCTACAGGTCGAAGTGACCAACCTAATCAAATTAACAATGTTTTAGCTTTCCCTGGAATTTTTCGAGGCTTACTTGATGCGCATGCAAGTAAAATTACAGATGAGCTGTTAGTTGCTGCAGCCGAAGCTATTGCGGATTGTGTTTCACCTGACCAGTTAAATGCATCTTTTATTGTTCCCAGCGTCTTTGATCCAAATGTGACTAAAGCAGTAGCTGCAGCGGTCAAAAAATCGGTGTGATTGAGCTAGCCGCATCATTTGATGCACAGTTATCCTCACTCGCCCCATTTTTAATCTACCTGGTAACTGGTGTCATAGTTTTCATTGAAACCGGTGTTTTATTTGGCTTTTTCTTACCTGGGGATTCCATTCTCTTCAGCGCCGGTCTTGTGGCAGCAGCCCACACAGATGTGAATATTGTGATTTTGGTGACGGTTATTTTCTTTGCCGCATTTTTTGGCGACCAAATTGGTTTTGTTTTAGGTCGACTCGTTGGACGTCCCTATCTAGAAAAAAGAAAATCCCCACGAATGCAAAAAATGATCGCTCAATCCGAACGTTTTTACGAACACACTGGTTGGTGGGCCGTTGTTGCTGCGCGCTTCTTCCCATGGATTAGAACTTTTGTCCCACCGATCGCAGGTGCTTCCAATATGAATTACTATAAATTTCTTTCGGCAAACGCTTTAGGTGCTTTGCTATGGGGCGTTGGAATCACCGCTGCTGGTTACTATGCAGCCACCTTGCCATGGGTTAGAACATGGTCTTATGCAATTGCAACTTTCTTTATTTGTGCTTCGCTGGTTTCCGCACTCGTGAACTACTTACGCCACCGGCAATAACTCCTGCATACGTCATAACTATCCCAGTTATGAGGTAAGCGCTGACATGCACACCATTAGTCGGTGCCACTACATCAATTATTAACGATCCAACTAGCTGGCCTCCAACACTAAATAATGTGAAAGTTAGAACTCCTAGGTGTTGCACAATTGTTGAAGTAAAAGCTATAAAAATTACTCCTATCGCGCCGCCGGTGTAAATCCACCAAGGGCCAGATGGCAGAGCAACAAAATGTGTCTTACCCATGGCAACTGCAAGAAGAATAAAAAGCCCTAAAAAACTTGTCCCTGTAATAAAGTTGAAAAGTGAGGTTGTAAAACTTTGATGTGAGTATTCATTAATCTGACCATTAAGTGCGCGCTGAATTCCAACAATCGCACCAGCAATACAGCCTGCAACAACAGTAATTACAGAGAGATTTCTTGCATCTATTCGATCGGCTACTGAGACAACTACAGCAATTACGGTAAGTGATGCGGCGATAATACGCCGAGTATTTATGGCTTTTTTCCCGCCGCCCGTAAGCCCTATACGATCGACGACCAACGAAATGGCTGTCTGCCCAGCTATGGAGGCCACAGAAAAGATGGCCACCCCAATGAGGGGGACGACTTGAGTTTGAATCGCAACGAAGCTGCCACCAAGAGCCCCGGCAAATAACTTCCAACGGGTAATCTCTCCGCGCGAGACCGCTAACCGCAGATTTGAGACACCTTCTCGTATTGCGGGATTTACTAATGTAATAATTGCAATAACTATAAAACCAGAACCAAAAGAAACTACTGCAGCTTCAATGCCATTATTGAGTCTGATTGAGAGTTCACCATTTGCGCGGGATTGAAAAGCAATCATTACTCCCGTGAGAGCGGCAAGCAGATCTAAGCGCATGGTGCGAGATTACCAAGAAAAGCAAAAGCCGGGTGGAACCCTCGTACCCACCCGGCTTTAGCTTATTGATTATTTATCCCTTAAAGACTGTGTCCCAATCCGAGATGGTCAATGTATAAAATTGGCCACCTTCGACTGTCGCATTATCAAGAACCAGCTTTTTATCCTTATTGCGATTAACTAGGTCAGGACGAGATGGTGAAAGTGCACCTTTCACACCTGGGTCAACGGTTGTGACACCGCTGTACGTGTGAATCTGAGCGTTGAGCATGAAATATGTCTTTGTGTCATTTCCTTTACGTAAGAAATCTGATACATCGATGATTCCACTGGACTCCTCATCTAAGGTCATGAACTTAGAACCTGTGGCTGAGAAGTACTTAGGATCAAATTGTGCAACTACTGCCAACTTCGCATCCTTAATTCGGTAAGCCAGTAGACGTGCAACGTGTGCATTGTTGCCTGGATCTTCCTGAATCATAATGATTCCATCTTTAGTAACAGTTAAGTTATCTGGCTTGCTCAAATATGGGGCCTCGCCACCATTAAGAAGCATCTCTAACTTTGCCCCTAATAGTGGGTTCTGAGCATCTTTAAATGTCAGGCGCCACAACGCTCCACCGTCACGTGCGTAGGTCGGTTCATCAGGGTTAGCCTTTGTTGCTACTGGATCTTTATTGGATTCAGTAGTTAGGAAATAAAAGATATTTGGATTACTTGGATCCCAGTTTCCATCTTCAATTCGAGAAAATCTGAATCCGTTATCACGTGCACCTTTTGCAAAATCTGCAACACTCGCGTTCCACTCAATCTTCTTGAATGTTGCATCTACTGGAGTCGATTTAGCAACGGTTGTACGCAAGATGTTGTCATCAGCAATCGTAGGAACGTTGAGAACGTATAGATCACCATTTGTAAGTCCTGCTTTGTCAACAGATGTTCCAGTCGACTGCTTCTTACCAATATAGAGATGAAGTTGGCTATCTGTTGCAGACCCATCTTCAGTGCCAATTACAACGGTGTTTGGTCCAGGCTTAGTACTAGGAATTATATTTTCGAATGAGAGCATTCCCATGCGTGGTAGTTGATAACCATATCCATCCATGTCAAAACCAAAGCCGCGTGAATTATCTCCGACTTCTTCACCGGTTGTATAAAGGGCGCCCTCATAACCGATGCCGTTGTACATGAAAGTACCTACTGGTGAATATGTTGCAGAACAGAATCGGCTGATACCCCAACCAAATGATCCTGCAGTCTTACCATCGTACGATCC